>JAANMU010000303.1_pt1 | contig 62194 bp, 53 predicted proteins | sample 7279701 | NCBI WGS metagenome assembly JAANMU01 (sample SAMN14094539, study PRJNA606508) | bioreactor metagenome | isolation source: A lab-scale SPAN reactor treating ammonium-rich wastewater day 57 | place: Ireland: Galway | collected 2017-03-13 | reverse complement strand
CTTGACGATGGTTACTCGACCCGTGCTATAGCCAACACCGTCTCGGGCCCTGGGTCATCCCGTGAGAATAGAGGTGGGTCATCCTCGTGAGAAGTGACAGTCGTAGTTGATGCTACATCAAGCGCGTCGAAAGCGATGTACAAAAAGTTGCTTATGGCGGTCGAAGGACACTTTTACAAACGTGAGGACCGGTAGATTCGGCTGCTTGTCAGTGCAGCCAGATGAAAGTTGCTGAGAAGATCGAACGGGCCTTTAAGTGATTTCAGATGGATAGACGAAACCAGGTCTGCAGGGTTCTATTTACAAGTCGATGGCGTAGAGCCACTTGTCGGGACGCGGCAGTTGCTCGCCCGTCGCATTTATCCAGGATCGCCAGGTAAGATCCGAACTGACCAGCATCCTCTTGCCGGGGTACATCCGCAGTGATTCGGATGTCCTTGATGTGCATGGGAAACGGAGCGCACGCCGGCCCGAATGACCTATCGTCCGAGAAGGCGGCGATTCTCGGTACGAGATCAGTCGCCGGGCTGGTCAAAGGAAAACCGGTAGTTCCAGGCGATTGTGGAATCTATTGTGGTGCTGGTTCGTCGGCGAAGTCGTCCGCATCTGCGTCTGGTTCAGGTGGGAGTTTTGCCAGTTCCGCCTTGATGAGATTCTGGTGTTCGATCTCTTCATCCCGTAGCTCGCGGAACAGGGCACGCACCTCGGGATCACTCAGCCGTGGCAGGGCCTCGACAAAATAGGCATGGGCTTTCTCCTCGGAGGACAGGGCTGTCAGCATGGCCTGGCGCACACTCATGAATGCGCGTGCCTTGTCGTAGTCCGGCGCCTCGACGTCCCACAGCATGGCTCGAGTCACACGGCGCGGAGCATCTGCGAAGAGCTCCCGGCGCCGTTCAGCGATCTGTGTACCGTGCTTGGCTTCGTTCTCGGCCATGAAGCGGAAGAAGCGTGCTGCTGCCGGCGTGTGATGCAATTCCATCTGCTCGGCGAATTCCTCGTAGCGTTCCTGCGCTTCCTCTTCGATCAGGATCGCCAGGTCGAGGGCGTCGCAAAGACTCAATTCCGAAAAGTCGATTGTTGGTGTGCTCATGAAGCGTTCTTTCAGTACAAGGGCGACCGGGGATCCCGGTTGCCGGCTTCATGCATTGACGCTGGGTAGCCCGGCCAGGGCCATGGCCACTTCCGCATCGGGGTATTCGTAATTCACGAGTTTCCCAGCGAAAAAGTCGGTGTAGGCCTGCATGTCGAAGTGTCCGTGACCGGAGAGGTTGAACAGGATCGCTTCGCTCTTGCCTTCCTCCTTGCAACGCAGGGCTTCACGTAAAGCTCCGGCGACTGCGTGGTTGGCTTCTGGTGCTGGAACGATACCCTCCGCACGCGCGAAATCGACACCTGCCTGGAAGGACTCCAGTTGCTGGACTGCCGTGGCCTCGATGTGTCCGTGTGCGAGGACATGACTGACCAGTGCGGCCATGCCGTGATAACGCAGTCCACCCGCATGGAATCCGGGTGGTACGAAGGTGCTCCCGAGTGTGTGCATCTTCAGAAGTGGCGTGAGATGCGCCGTGTCGCCGAAGTCGTAGGCGTAGACGCCCTTGGTGAGGCTGGGGCAGGCTGCAGGTTCCACGGCGACGATACGGCAGTTTTTCTCGCCACGGAAACGCTGTCCGAGAAAGGGGAAGGCAATTCCTCCGAAGTTCGAACCACCGCCCGTGCACCCGATGACGACGTCGGGATAGTCATCGGCCAGCTCGAACTGGCGAATCGCTTCCTGTCCAATCACCGTCTGATGCAGCAGAACATGGTTCAGAACACTTCCGAGGGCGTACTTGGTATTCGGATCTTGCGCGGCCACCTCGACGGCTTCTGAAATCGCCATACCCAGAGATCCGGTGCACTGCGGATCACGTGCGAGAATCTCACGGCCAGCCGCCGTCCTGGAGCTGGGGCTCGGAATCACCTCCGCGCCATAGGTTTCGATGAGGGCACGGCGGTAGGGCTTCTGATCATAGCTGATCCGTACCATGAAGACCTGGCATTCGAGGCCGAAGAAGTTGCAGGCCAGGGCCAGGGACGATCCCCATTGTCCCGCTCCGGTCTCCGTCGACAACCGGGTGACGCCTTCCTTCTTATTGTAATAGGCCTGCGGAATCGCGGTATTCGGTTTGTGTGATCCGGCCGGGCTGACGCCTTCGTACTTGTAGTAGATGCGTGCGGGAGTCTGCAGAAACTTTTCCCATCGGCGGGCGCGGTAAAGCGGTGTCGGCCGCCACAATTTGTAGATGTCGCGTACTTCCTCAGGGATGGGAACCAGACGATCCGTACAGACTTCCTGCTCGATCAACGCCATGGGAAACAACGGTGCCAGATCATCCGGGCCGATGGGTTTCCCAGTGCCCGGATGCAGCACGGGCGGCGGTGGCTGCGGGCAGTCTGCCACAATGTTGTACCAGGTCGTCGGGGTCTCGTCTTCGTTCAGAAGGAACTTTGTATGGGTCGACATGGGTCCCTACTTTGGTTCGGAATCAATCGAGATGGAAGAGCTGCGGCAAAGTTTTTACGGGGCCAACCGTTTTGCGTCGGCCAGGACACTGTGCCGGTGGGATGCACCAGCCCGGGGACAGGCGTTGCCGGATCTTCTCCTTGTTCCCTTCAGCTCTTACGGCGCCGGACAGATACGCGTTCCACCTGCACCGTCCCGAATCCCAATCGTGTGAGAATGGGGGGCAAGCGGCTCAGTTCACGTTCAACCTTCGAAACCTGTGCCGGTGTGAGGCGTCTGTTCCAACGTAGACGGATCTGTGCCACCGTCTGGCCGGAAACTTCCGGCATCTTCCACGTATCAGATGCCGCCTCTGTTCCCGGTTTCTTTCGCCGTGGCCGATCGCCTGGATCGGGCAGTCCGGCAAACAGCGAACCCTGCTCCTCCGGCGTATTCCGCTTTCGTTTCAATGCGGTCTTTCGTCCTCTGTGAGCACTGCGGATATCAGTTCCAGGGTGACTTCGTCGAGGCTTGTGACGATGCGTCGTGCCAGGGAGAAATCGTTACTCGCAGTGAACGGATTGGGTACGGCAACTGGTCGAGCTCCCGCTCGATGGGCAGCGATGACGCCACGTTCCGCGTCTTCGATGACCACACATTGTGCGGGTGCAAATCCGAGCCGTTCTGCAGCGATCAGGTAGGCGTCGGGCTCCGGCTTGGCGGATGTGTAGGCTTCGCGCGTCACGACGGCTCGAAAGTAGCCGTCGAGTCCAAAACGGCGGAGGACGTAGTTGACGTCTTCCTGGTTTGAGTTCGTTGCAATACCGAGGGCATGATGGGGTAGCAGACGTCGCAGAGCAGCCTGCACTCCTGGCATCAGTTCCACGTGCTGGCGCAGGAGATCATGGTAGAGGGGCTGTTTCAGGGCGCGCAATTGCGCCGGCGTCACGGGCAGATGGTAGGTCCGCACTGCGTATTCCGGCCCACGTCCGGCCGCGATCCAATGTGCGGCATATTCCTCCCGCGAGACGCAAACCTGAAAGCGCTCCAGCACCATAGAGTAGGCCTGGTACTGGAGCCCTTCAGAGTCGATCAGGACGCCATCAAAATCGAAGATGACGGCGGAACGGTAGCTTCCGGGAACGGCTGGTGTGTGGTCGGGCTTCAATATCCCGGGTTCCAGCCACCTTATTTTATGACGGTGATGGAATTGATGACCACCGGTTCGCGTGGGACAGCCTCGTGCATCCCGCGACGCTCGGTTGGCACGTTGACGATCTTGTTTACCACATCCATACCCTCGACCACTTTGCCAAAGACGGCGTATCCGAAGCCGGCCGGGGTTTCGTCGCGATGGTTGAGAAATGCGTTGTCCTTCACATTGATGAAGAACTGGGCCGTGGCGCTGTCGACATTATTGGTGCGCGCCATGGCGATCGTGCCGACGTCATTCTTCAGGCCGTTGCCGGCTTCATTCTTGATCGGGTCCCTGGTCTTCTTCTCTTCCAGCTTCGCGTCGTAGCCGCCACCCTGGATCATGAAATTGGGGATGACCCGGTGGAACACCGTGCCGTCGTAATGTTTGTCATTCACGTACGACAGAAAGTTCTTCACCGTGATCGGTGCTTTTTCATCGTCCAACTCGATTTTCACATCACCCAGCGATGTGGACATCAAAATCATCGTGTTCTTCCCTTCCGCGCGGGCAATACCCGTCGCCAATGCCAACCCGAGAATTAAGGCCGCCAACGTTCGCATCATTGCCTCCTTCCAGCCTTGCGAGTCCGGCGGTACTTAGCAGGTCACCTCCGGCCCGCCAACGAACGTATACCAGCGGGATGATCGGCAGTCGGGCTTCATTCATCGGATGAATATTGCAGAACCTTGTGTTGCAGTAATGTAAAGTCGCTGGACTGCACGTTTGTCGAGTCGTATTCTCTATGTGATGCAACTGTCGCGATCGATCAAACAATGGCCTGCGGATGACCGTCCTCGGGAAAAACTCTTGCAGCGTGGTGCGAGTTCGCTCACCGATGCGGAGCTCCTGGCGGTCGTCCTCCGCAGTGGAAGCCGTGGTGATACGGCTGTCGATCAGGGGCGTGCGATCCTGGCCGAATTCGAGAGTCTCCATGCTCTGGCTTCTGTGGCCATCGGTGATCTCTGCCGCATTCGCGGATTGGGCCCCGCCAAGGCGGCACAGATCCTTGCCGCTCTGGAGATCGCAAAGCGTTACGGCGAGCGAGAATTTCGGACGGGCGACGCCTTTCGAGGGCCGGCGGATATTTACGCGCACTACCGCGAGCGGCTGGCAGCCGAAAAACGAGAGTACTTCTACGCAGTGCTGCTCGACAATAAACATCGAAAAATCAAGGAGGTGCGTGTATCTCAGGGATCGCTGACCTCCAGCATCGTCCATCCGCGCGACGTTTTCGAACCCGTCGTGCGCGAGTCGGCAGCCGCAGTCGTCTTCGTTCACAATCATCCCAGCGGGGATCCAACACCGAGTCAGGAGGATCTCGAGATCACACGGCGCCTGCGTGAGGTGGGCGAGTTGATGGGAGTGCGGGTGCTCGATCATATCGTGATCGGGCGCGGGCGTTACGTCAGTTTCGTCGACGATGGATATTGGTGAGATGACACGAGCACGCAGTGAGGCCAGTGTACCAGCGCCGTGCGGCGGGATGCAGTTGTTCGGAATCTGGTGAGAGGAATATGGGCTTACCGGTTCGATTTCGCCAAATCGCCGAGAAATCCGCGCAAAGCTACAAGGAAGCCAGCCGGGTTGTCTCCCATCACGGAGTGTCCTGCGCCCGGTATGATGGCCAGGCGACTTCCGGGAATTGCACGTTGCATCTTCTCCGCACTGTCAGCCGAAAGGATATCGCTTTCTTCCCCTTTGATGAGGAGAGTCGGGCAGCGGATTGCGCGCACTTCATCCCACAGGTTTGTGGTGGCCGAGCCCTGGAACCCGCGATCTGCCAAACGCAATGCCGGGTCGTATTTCCAGGTCCACTGACCATCGGGCAGTTGTTTCAGATTGTACCTCAGCCGGCTGCGGATGTTCTCGATCGAACGGCGTGGATTGAACTGGTGGGCGCGTTCCACGAAGGCGTCGAAGGAGGGCAATACATCCTGCTGTTGGATGAAATTGCGGATGTTCTCGACACCCTTTGCCTGGATTTCGGGGCTTACGTCCACGATGACAAGGGCCCGAACCGCTTCCGGGTATTGTGCTGCGAAATTGATCGAAACGATGCCTCCCATCGACATGCCGCAGAGGAGGAAATGCTGCAGTCCGAGAACCTCGGTGATGGCGGCGATGTCGGCGACCTGAGTCTGTCGTCTGTAATCGCCGTCTGGCGCCCAGTCACTGTCACCGTGACCGCGTTGATCGAGACAAAGGACTCGGTGGTCGCGGCTCAGGTCGACCGCGATTTCGTCCCAGCTATGTGCTGTCTGTGTAATTCCGTGCAGGCAGAGTACCGGAGGTGCAGTCGGACTTCCCCATTCAGTGAGGTGAAAGTTCAGGCCATGTGCTCGAATGGTGCGATCGTGCCACGTCATGGGAATCCCTCCGGATGTATGTGTCAACAATGACTCCCGAATTCCGTTGAGGAGCGCGGCACCGCGTAACACGGAGGTTTTTCATGGACAAGGAATCAGCCTTGCATGCCATCATGCTCTCGGAACTTCCGCGGGTGGGGGACCGGAGCGCACTGCGAATCGTCGAATGCAATCGGCAGCGTGGCCATACACTGGGAACATTCTTCCGTCTGCCCGAGGCGGTGTTGCGTGACGCGTACGAATTGCATCCGACTGCCGTGGAGCGGATCTGCTGTATGAGCCGGGCACACGAGACTCGCTGCCAGTGGCTTGCCGATCAACTGGCTGCGGCTGGTGGCATCGTCTGGAGTATGGAAGACCCACACTATCCGGAACGTTTGAGACAACGCTTACGGCCCCCGGCCACGGTCGTCTATGGGCTGGGTAACCCTGACGTTTTGCAGAGTCCTACCCTGGCCGTGTTGAACTCGCGAACGTTGTCAGAATCGTCGGTTTCGGCCAGCCTGGTTGCCGTACGTGCGGCTGCGGCACAGGGGTTCACCCTGGTGGGAAGTGGTATGAAGTCGACCTACCGGATCACTGCGGTGGCCGGGCGGGCTGCCGCGGCAGCACGAGTCATGATTTTGGATCGCGGTCTGTTTGCCGCAATGGGGATGCGAACCGACCGGGATCCGTCTGGTCTGGGCCCCGGACGTGCACCCCTCGACACGGAGCGGACACTGATCCTCTCGACGTATCGACTTTTCGATCATGCAGTAGCGCGCAACGGAAAACGACGCGATGCCGTAGTGGCAGCATTGGCCGATGTGATCATTGCAGTACACGCACGACCAGGCGGCGAGATCGAGCACGTCTGCCTCGAAGCGCTCGATCGAGGTCAGCCCGTCCTGTCCTGGTATGGAGAAAACACAGGGCTTGTCGCCGCGGGTGCCACAGCAATTCAGGAGGATGACCTGCAGAATCTGCGACGTTTCACGCAGGGCGGGTGAGGGATACGATCCTTCCTGCCGTTGATCTTCGTAACTGCTGTTGCTGCTCAACCCCGGGGGAGCAGTCGGCGGATGAGCTGTTCGCAGTCATCCTGCTCCATGTATCGCGGTACCGGGTAGTTGCAGTGGGCCTCCTTCACGGCATGTTGTGCCAGGAGTGGGATATCGTGTGCGCGTAATGTGGCGAGGGTTGTCGGGATGCCGATATCGGCAGAGAGCCTGCGAACGGCATCGATGAAGGCGCGTGCACGACTGTATGTGTCGCCCTCCTCGATGCCGATCAGGGCGGCGAGGTCAGCCAGACGCGGTGCAGACGCATCAAAGGAGTAGTCGAGGACATGGGGCAGGACGATGGCGTTTGCCAGACCATGCGGTGTGCGGTACTGCGCTCCCAATTGGTGCGCGATTGCGTGGACATAGCCAACGCTGGTGCGCGTGAACGCCAGACCCGCATAGTACGAGGCGAGAGCCATGGCACGGCGCGCGTCGAGATCCGAGCCATTCGCATACGCCTTTGGCAAATTCGTAAAAATCAGACGAATGGCGGTCCTGGCCCAACGCTCCGTCTGCGGATTCGAAACCTTCGACAGGCAGGATTCGATCGCGTGTGTCAACGCATCCATCCCCGTTGCTGCCGTGATCGGCGGCGGCAGCCCCGCCATCAATGCAGGATCGAGTGCTGTCATCAAAGGCAGAAGTTTTGGATCGATGAAGAACTTTTTCAGGTGAGTCGTTGGATCGGAGACCACGGCGACGATTGTAGCTTCTGAACCCGTTCCTGCCGTCGTGGGGATGGCGTAGAGCGGCAGTGGCAGACGCCGCAGCTTCAGCATGCCTTCCAGCATTCGTAACGGGCGGTGATCCACGGCAGCGGCGGCGATCACCTTTGCGGTGTCCATTGGTGAACCGCCTCCGATAGCCAGCACCGTGTCACAACCTTCACGTTGGAGCAGTTCCAGGCCCGCGGCTACCTGCTCCGACGTCGGGTCGGGCTCGACTCCATCATAAAGACACCAGGCGACGCCATGTTGGTCGAGACTGCGTGTGATTTCCGCAATGAGGCCAAGCTTGACCAGTCCAACGTCGGTGACGACGAGTACTTTTTTCGCTCCCGTCTGGGCGATGGCCCAACAAAGATCTTTCGACGAGCCGTCGCCCAACAGTGCCATGGGCACACGGTCTGGAAGGAACTTTGAGACCAGGGTGGTCGCAAAGATGGCGATGTTATGGACGATTTCGTGAAAACGACTCATGGCAGTCTTTTAACCGGACGTGTGCGTGTGTCCAGCCGACCGGCTCTGGCAGTGATCGAATTCGATCCCGTCACGTTGCCAGTCGGAGTCCGTCTCTCTCTGGCTCAGACCAACTGCAAAATCAGGCTGATGGCCATGATCACCACGATGATTTGTCCGATACCGAAGGCAATGGTGCGCCATGGTTGCCAGGACATCAGATAGAATACGCTGTGCAGAATACGGGCGACCGTAAAGCCTACAAAGAAAATGGTGGCGGTTGTCATGGAGGGACCGCTGAGGGCATAGAACAATCCGACACCGAAGTACGGGAGGATGTTTTCCAGATCATTGCGATGCGCCCGTCGTGTACGTTCGACGTCTACATGTGTTGCCTCTTTGGGTTTCAGACCTTGCAACTCATAGTCCTCCGGAGTGGCAAAATGCTTGTCCCGGATCCGGTAGAACGAGGTTGAATAGCCGACGGCGATCATTTTCAGCACCAGAATCATGTAGGTCAGGCCGAACAGCTTCATTGCGGGGTTTTCCAGCAACGTTGACATGATTGTCCTCCCGGCGCGGATTTCTGCCACGGACTGAGGAGGGAGGGAAGAGAAAGGAGAATCCGACGGCGGGTGCCCTGCGGTATTTTCAATCGGGTGCAGTCCGGCACGTGGAGCTTTCCTCTGCCCCTCGCAATCCATGCCTGCCTCTGCCAGTGTCATCCGCATGGCGTTCAAGGGGCGCCGCCGGGCGCGTGAATGGAAAACGATCGAGGCCATGATCCATCTGTTTTGCCGGGATCACCATCATCCCGACGGGGACCTTTGTGTGGAATGCGATGAACTGCGTTCTTATGCGAACCATCGGTTGGAAAAGTGCCCTTATGGGGATTCCAAACCCTCCTGCGTGAAATGTCCGATCCATTGTTACAAACCGGCGAATCGCGAGAAGATTCGTGAGGTGATGCGTTATGCCGGGCCAAAACTTCTTCTGCGCCGGCCGATCCTGACCATCCGGCACCTCATCGACGATCGTAAGAAACTCCCGCAGTTGCCACGTCGCAGGGCAAGCAGTTGATCTGGGCATTGCCGTTGCACCGTTGCCCGCCCGGCCGTTTCTCCCGCATCACGACTTGATCATAGATCTGGTGGTGGTTTGCGTTGGATGTTTTTCTTGTGATCGGGTTGTCTCGACGCTGCGGTTCCGATGAACCACGCGAACAGTCCGGGTATTCCGAGAATCAGCTCACGCGTTCGTTTGATCAACGACAGGGCCAGCGCTGCGTTTGCATCGATACCGAAGAGTCCGCCGAGTAGGAGATAGCCACCTTCCTGGATCCCGATGGCGCCGGGCACGAGAAATGCCGCACTGCGCAGAGCCTGCCCCAGACTTTCCATGAGAAGTGCCGTGATCATGCTGGCGGGACGTCCGAGAAAATACAGACCGAGCCAGATTTCTCCTGCTCCCAGAACCCAGCTCACGAAGTGCCATGTCGCTGCGGCGAGAAGCGCGCGTGACTCGCCGTACAAGCGCTGCACTTCGGTATCCAGCTCGGCAGCGTTGCTGACCAGGCTGCTGCCTTCGATGCGGGCAGATAGACGAGCCAGCAGTCGGGTCCCACCGCCAAAGAGACCGCGCCGTTGGGACAGATAGAAACCGGCCAACAGCAGTGCCATGACCGCTGTGCCGATGAGGACTGGCCCGGCCAGATCCGGCCCGGTGGTGATCAGGAGGAGACCGAGTCCGCAAACGGTGAAGGCGATTTGTGCTGCCACATTCATCGTGACGTCGACCACGACGGTGGCCCCCGCGATGCTGGCCCGCAGGCCTGCACGTGCCATCAGGACAGCCCGCACGACATTGCCGCCGATCTGCGCCACGGGCAGCAGGCCGTTCACCGATTCGGAAATCCAGCGTGCTCTCGTGACGATCAGGAGTCCCGGTCGACCCGAGTGTGGCATGAGAGCGCGCCAGCCGATGCCATTGGTGAAAAGCGGTACCAGGTGGTACGCCGCGATGACGGGCAAGCCGGAACCGGCGACGGCCAATGCTGCCAGCACCTGACCGGGACCGTGAATCAGGATCAGCCAGAAAAAGAGGGTAAGGCCGATGGCTCCGGCAAAAATCGTCGGTAGATGACCGCGTATCCGCTGCTTCACCGTGTGACGCCCTCACTCCCGGGACGGCACAGAATCGGACGAAAAACTTCGAGCACTTTGACGGGCCGTCAGCCACCAGAACACGGGTGTGCCGATCCCCGCTGCGATGACGAATGGGATAAGCCATCCCAACCAGGTGAGTGGTCCGATCAGATAAAGAATATCGTTGAGATCGAAGCCACCGCCACTGGGCTGGTCGAGTGCTCCGGGCACTCCTCTCTCTGCCATCTCACTACGTAGGGCAAATGCTCCAACGAGTGACACCGTTGCGCTCACGCCAAGAGCCAGTGCCCACCAGCCGAGTTGTGGGCGGACGCTGAGAGCCAGACCGAGGAACAGGGTGGTCCGTACAACGAGGTCGCACAACCGGTCGTACATGTGGCCGAAGGCGGTGGCTTTGTTGGCTTCGCGGGCCAGTTCTCCGTCGGCATGGTCCAAAAGCGCCGATAAGATGTAGAGTGCGCCTCCCCAGTTGGCGGCGCGCTCACCACCGCCGGCGTATAACCCGGCGGCGGTAAGACCGATGATCAACGATGCCGTCGTCAGGTGGTTCGGCGTTACTCGTGTGCCGCGTAACGGGCGAACGCACCAGAGGGCGAGCCGGCTATCCCAGGGCTTCACCGGGATGTTCCGGACGGAGAAACTTGATCTGGAGGGGCAGCTCAGACGAGACCCAGAGCGACCATGGCACGGGCGACCTTCAGAAATCCTGCGATATTGGCACCCACCACGTAGTTGCCTGGAGCGCCGTACTCCGCCGCTGTTTCGTAGGAAACCAGGTGGATGTTCGTCATGATTTCGTCGAGCTTCTGTTCCGTGAACTCGAAGGTCCACGTGTCACGGCTGGCGTTCTGCTGCATTTCGAGGGCCGACGTGGCCACGCCGCCAGCGTTGGCCGCCTTGCCCGGACCGTAGGCAATCTTGGCATCGAGGAAGACCTTTACGCCTTCCGGTGTCGTCGGCATGTTGGCGCCTTCGCCGACGGCAATGCAGCCGTTCTTCACGAGTGTTTGCGCGTCTTTGCCATTGATCTCGTTTTGTGTGGCACAGGGAATCGCGACCTGGCAGGGGATCTGCCAGATATTGCCGGCGGGGATGTATTCGGCGTCTTTGTGGTAGGTCGCGTAGTCGGCAATGCGCCGGCGCTCGACTTCCTTCAATTTCTTGATGAGATCGAGATCGATGCCTTTTTCGTGCACGATGACACCGTTGGAGTCTGAGCAGGCGATGACTTTTGCTCCGAGTTCCTGGAGCTTTTCGATCGTGTAGATTGCCACGTTACCGGAGCCCGAGACGATACAGGTTTTTCCGCCAAGTGTATCGTTCCGTACCTTCAGCATCTCGCGGACGAAGTAGGTGGTGCCATAACCCGTTGCCTCGGTACGCACCAACGAACCGTTCCAGTCCATGCCTTTACCCGTCAGTACGCCGGACTCGTATCGGTTGGTGATCCGCTTGTACATTCCGAACATGTATCCCAGTTCACGCTGGCCGACCCCGATATCACCGGCCGGGACGTCGGTGTACTCACCGAGGTGCCGATAAAGCTCGATCATGAAGCTCTGGCAGAAGCGCATGATCTCGTTGTTGGACTTGCCCTTCGGGTCGAAATCGGCGCCGCCCTTTGCCCCTCCGATCGGCAGGCCCGTCAACGCGTTTTTGAAGATCTGTTCAAAACCGAGGAACTTGATGATGCCGAGGTAGACCGACGGGTGAAACCGCAGACCCCCTTTGTACACACCGATGGCGCTGTTGAATTCGACGCGGAATCCGCGATTGATGTGGATCTCGCCTTTGTCGTCCTGCCAGGGGACTCGAAAGATGATCTGGCGCTCCGGTTCGGCAATGCGCTCGATGATTTTCAGCTCGACGAGTTCCGGGTGTTTCACGAGCACCGGACCGAGCGACTCGAGAACTTCCCGTACGGCCTGGTGGAACTCAGCTTCTCCGGGATTGCGTGCAATGATCTTCTGGTAGGTAGCCTCCAGATTTTCCGTCATCACAACAGCCATGTGTGGTTCCTCCTTGTTCGGAGTGTGTCGGATATCGTTCGAGGGGGTGGTACTGCAATACCTCCCACCTGGTTTTCGAATCGGGGTTTCCCTTTGGAGGGCGGAGTTTGAGGGGGATCGAGATCTTGCCGTTGTTCCGAGACGGCGACCCTCCATTGCACCACAGCGCCGCCGATCCGCCATCATCGCCGTTGGGAGCAGCAGCTCTGCCCGGTACTCTTTTCTGTCCGGTCTGGGACCGACCGGTTGTGGGTTCAACTTCGGGGCACGCCTTCCAGGTGTTCCCGTGGCCTTGAAGAAGATTCCGCGATTTGCCAGCGCCCGGACTCAATTTCGATGATGACGATGCCGCAGTTCGGTGACACTGGGACACCTTCCCATCCACCGTTGACGTGAGCGCAGATCGCCAGCATGACTCCACCGTGGCTGACGATGACGATTTCGTTCTCCTCTGCTCGCGCCACGATCCGCTTGACGGCTGGTACGGCACGCCCCGCCACATCGACAAGAGATTCCCCGCCTTCAGGACGCCAGGCCCAACGCGGTCCCTCGTGATACGAGGCATCGGCGAGCAGCGCGGTGTAGGGCTTACCCGCGAACACGCCAAAACTCTGCTCCCGCAGTTCGGGTTCCAACTCGATTCCAAGGCCAATGGCCCGTGCGATGATCTCCGCTGTCTGATGCGCCCTCCGGTAAGGACTGGAAACGATCCGTTGCGGTGCATGGCGATGCCGGATGCGTTCCGCTGCATCTTGTGCCTGCCGGTGACCGATTTCGGTGAGGGGTACTTCCGGGCTCTGTGTGAAGGTGCGGTCGCGGTTGCCCTCGCTCTCACCATGCCGCACCAGGATCAGACGGACCATTTCACCTCCCGCGACATCGCACTACCAGCCTGTCGTAATCTGTGCGTCCGTCTCCGTCGCGCACGCGTGCGGCAATCGGGATAGCGGTTCCAGCGGCGACGCGGATCGGAAAGGGGGAGGTGCACAATCCCGGGTTACTTACTGGAAAGAGCGGCAAGGCGGCAAGCAAGGCATTCGCATTTTCCTTCTCGATGGGCGAACTGCCCACCGGGTCCGGCTTGATCAATTCGAATCTGTCGAGTGTTGCGGCCACGAAACAGCGTGGCAGCCGTGGGTCGGTCCGGCCCAGGCAGATAGAAAGGGCGATGGTACATTCACCTTCCACGGTCCCGCGATCGCATGCCGGATCTCCGTCGACACAGGTGACGAGCATCCGAGGTGAGAACGAGATGTGGGGTTTTCCTTCGGCCCGCCACTCGATCAGGCAGTCGTTGCCGCCACTGCCGCCTCCCGGGAAGGGTGGACTGAAGGGCCGGATGGCCGCAAACGCCGCGACGGCGTCGATGCGCGGCGTGTTCCCCCCCGTCAGGGGATCGTGAATCGACTTTCCGCGCCGTACGAGGATGTTTTCGATCGCGTCGGGGTCAAGTTGGGGTTGCCACGCATAAAGCAGTGCCGCAGCGCCTGTGGCGTGGGCGGCCGCCATCGAGGTTCCCGAAAGTGTTGCCGTATCGTTGCCCGGCGCATCGGAGAGAATGCTCGTGCCCGGTGCCAGGAGATCGAGCGCCATCCCGCGGCTCGTGAAGTCAGCCACCCTGTCTGCACGATCCACGGCGCCAACAGCGACCGCTGAGCGAATGCAGGCAGGAGAGGTCGTCCGATCGAGATCCCCGGTGTTGCCGGAAGCCGCGAACACCAGTGTGCCACGGCTGCGCAGTTGCTCGATCACCTGGGCGAAGGCGATGTTCGTGCTGTCGGCTGCGTCACAATGGCCGGAGAAGGTCTGATCACTGACGAGGCTCATGTTCACCACCTGGACGTCGGGGCGTTCCAGAAGGATCCACTCGAGTCCACGCAACCAGTCGAGTAGTGAACCCCGATTCTGGTCGTTGAGAACTTTCACTGAGACGATGCTCACCCGAGGGGCAATGCCGCGTGGCGCAATCCGGCCCTGTGAGACGATGATACCGGTGACATGCATTCCATGGACATGAGTCGTGTAGGCGCTGCCCGGGCCTGATTGCTGCGATGTTCGATTCGGGCAGCAATCACCGGTGCAGAAACATTGTTCCCCTGAAATACGCCCCATCAGATCCGGGTGGCCGGACTGGACGCCGGTATCGAGGACGGCGACCGTCACGCTCTGGCCGAAGTCATCCCGGCGGTGTACCCGGTCAGCCCGGATTTGCCGGAGATTGGCCGAGACATCGCCGCCCGAGCCGTATTTCAATGGATCGGCGCGCCACACCTCCGGATGCGCTCGCAGTGCCGCCAATCCGGCTGTGTCGGTTTCGACGGAGAATGCGTTCACGGCGGTGAACGTCTGCCGCAACCGGATGTGTTCATGTCGCAAGGAATCGATGACCTTCTTCTGATGAGCGGCAAAGCGCGCGCGGCGTGCAAGGGGCGAATCGATGCGTCCACTTGGAGGTTCTTGCAACAGCACGAAAATCTCCCGTGGTTCTTCGGCGAACGCGCGCACGGCGCCAAGAGCCAGCACAAGCGCCACGATCCAGCGGCCCGGGTGCGCACTGACGTATCCGGACATCCAGGGGATTACACGCGCTTGCCGCGGTACGGTCAAGGTGGCTTCACACCGCCGGCTGGTAAATGCCGGAACACTGTAACCGAAGGGGATTCGAGTACGGGGGTTGCCACGCCGCCTGCCCGCCGCACGACTCGCCGGGGACGGTGATGACCGGGCCTCCTCTTGAGAAAAATTCGATGTCCCGAAGGGTTGATTTGATTTGCAGAACAGAGCACAAGGACGCACCCGAGGCCGGACCGTGTGACCCTGATGCGGTCTGGCCGGGAAGGGCACAGAGACAAGCAAAGTGACGCAGCCGTGGCTGCGTGATCTGGTCATGAGAAATTACTCGAACGGCATGATCGAAATGGGAAATGGGATGAGACCACCTTACCTTGGCGTTAGCCGATTTCTTTGTGGGTTCGGTTGCGAATCCGAGTTGAACGACTGTAGATAGGCCGCTCTCCAATGGCTCAGATTTTTTATCGAAGCACCAATACGCTGTCGCGGGTCAGCATATTCGGAGCCGTCGTCGTGCTCGGTCTGGTTGGCTACGCGGGAATGCTCGTCAATCGATCCGGGTACAACACCGGCGCAAAAATCGCGATCGAACAACCGATCCCGTTCAGCCATAAACATCACGCGAACGAACTCGGGATCGACTGCCGGTATTGCCACTCGTTTGTCGAACGCTCTGCGACGGCTGGAATCCCACCGACCAAGACCTGCATGAATTGTCACTCGCAGATCTGGGTGGACAGCCCGATGCTGGAGCCGGTGCGCGCCAGTTATCGTACGGACACGTCGATTCAGTGGATCAAGGTGCACGACCTTCCCGATTTCGTGTACTTCAACCACAGCATACACATTGCCAAGGGCGTCGGCTGTGTGTCCTGCCACGGTCAGGTCGACCAGATGAACCTCACCTGGCAGGAGAATTCCCTGCAAATGGAGTGGTGCTTGAACTGCCACCGCAATCCAGAGCAGCACGTGCGCCCGAAGGACCAGGTCTTCAACATGAACTGGCAGCCGCCCGGCGGTGACCAGTTGGCGCTCGGTACCCGTCTGGTGGCCGAGTACAACATCCAGAAACAGCAGTTGGAGAACTGCTCGATCTGTCATCGGTGATTTTTCCATGAGTGATCTCAGAGAGCCCATAGAACCCCGGCCGCCCGATGAGAGTCCGCGCCACGACTTTGACGCGTTGCGCGCGAAGTTGGGTGCAGCGACCGGGCGTCAATATTGGCGTAGTCTGGATGAACTGGCAGAAAGCGATGCGTTCACCAGCTTCTTGCACGCGGAATTTCCGCGCGAGGCATCCGTTCTCGATGCCGTTGGCCGCCGGCAGTTCCTGCAACTGATGGGCGCATCGATGGCCCTTGCGGGTGTGAGCGCCTGCACCAAGCAGCCGGTCGAGAAGATCGTTCCCTATGTGAAGATGCCGGAGGAAGTGATTCCCGGCGAACCTCTTTTCTTCGCTACAGCCATCAATGTTGCGGGTGAAGCCGCGGGCGTGCTCGTCGAGAGTCACATGGGTCGTCCCACCAAAGTCGAGGGAAATCCGGATCACCCGGTAAGCCTTGGCGCGACCGATGTCTTCTCTCAGGCCGTCATTCTCGAGCTGTACGACCCCGATCGCTCTCAGGTCGTCTTGAACGCCGGTTCGATCCGCCCGTACGCCGCATTTCTGGCCACGGCGCAAGCGCTGGTGGAGAAAGAAAAAGGGACGCAGGGCGCGGGTTTTCGTATCCTGACGGAAACCGTTACGTCGCCGAGCCTGGCAGCGCAGATCCGCGAAGTTCTCCAGGAGTTGCCACAGGCAAAGTGGCATCAGTACCAGCCGATCAACCGGGACAACCCGCAGGCAGGTGCCCTGCTGGCGTTTGGCGAAGTGGTCGATCAGGTTCTACGCCTGGAAAACGCCGACGTGATCGTCTCGCTGGACGCCGATTTTTTGTCGAGCCAACCCGGCAACATGCGCTATACCCGCGAGTTTGCCCGCCGGCGCAAGGTGACCACATCGAACCCGGCCATGAATCGCCTCTACGTGGTGGAGAGCACGCCGACGGCGACCGGTTCAAATGCGGACCACCGGTTGCCGTTGCGCTCGACCGACATCGAGGCGTTTACACGAGCCTTGGCCACGGCGCTCGGTGTGGCCAATGAAACGGCGCCGAGCATGCAACCCCACGCGAAATGGGTCAAGGAGGTTGCCGCCGACCTGCAGACGGCACGGGGCCGCAGCGTCATCGTTGCCGGACCGGCGCAGCCCCCTGGGGTGCATGCGCTCGCCTACCTGATGAACCAGGCACTCGGCAACATCGGGCAGACCTTGCAATTTGTCGAACCCGTGGCGATCCAGCCCGTCAATCATCTGGCCTCCTTGAAGGAATTGACCGCGGATATGGAAGCCGGCAAGGTCAACGCGCTGGTGATTCTGGGAGGCAACCCGGTCTATGACACGCCGGCTGACCTGCGTTTTGCCGAACTTCTCGACAAAGTGGAGACCCGCCTTCACGCGGGTCTCTACAATGATGAAACGGCGCGGCTGTGCCACTGGCACGTCCCACTCGCCCACCAGTTGGAGACCTGGGGAGATACGCGCGCTCATGATGGCACCCTCACGATCCAGCAACCGCTGATTGCGCCGCTTTACAACGGTCGCAGCGCCAGCGAGGTTCTGGCGGCGTTCACGGGCCGGCCGACCCGTCCGGCGCACGACATCGTGCGAGATTACTGGAAGGCAACCTGGGGCGATAGCGATTTCGATACCCGTTGGCGCAAATCGCTGCACGATGGGTTGGTGGCTGGTTCGGCCGCACCAATCAAGCCGGTGACCGCCGGAGCTGCCGTCGTACAGACTCTGAAACCGTTGGGTGCACCCGCAGCCGGAATGGAATTGGTGATTCGTCAGGATCCCCACGTCCACGATGGGCGGTTCAACAACAACGGCTGGCTACAGGAACTACCTCGTCCGGTGACCAAGCTTACCTGGGACAATGCCGCCTTGCTGAGCCCTGTCACAGCCGAGCGATTACGTCTGCGTAACGAGGACGTCGTCGAGTTGAAGTACCAGGGGCGGGTGGTGAAGGCGCCGGTGTGGGTTACGCCGGGCCATGCAAATGATTCCGTCACCGTTCACCTCGGTTATGGCCGTACCCAAACGGGCAAGGTTGGCGCGGGGACCGGATTCAACGCCTACACCCTGCTCACCAGCGCAGCCCCGGGCGGCGGCGCCGGTCTCGAAGTCCGCAAGACAGGAGAGAGATATTCCCTGGCCTGTACGCAGGATCACTTCAGTATGGAAGGGCGCGATATCGTCCGCAGTGCCACGCTGGAGGAGTTCAAGCGTAACCCACATATCGGCCCGGCGGGACAGCACACCTCCGGTGGCGAGCATGGGAACAGTCATCACGAGGAAGAAGAGATATCGTTCTACTCCGACTGGAAATATCCCGGTTATGCGTGGGGGATGTCGATCGACCTGAGCGCGTGCACTGGCTGCAATGCGTGTACGATCGCCTGTCAGGCCGAGAACAATATCGCAGTGGTTGGCAAGGATCAGGTCTCACGTGGCCGTGAGATGCACTGGATTCGGGTCGACCGATATTTCGAGGGTGATCTCGATAATCCACAGATGGTGCATCAGCCGGTCCCCTGCATGCAATGTGAGAACGCCCCTTGTGAGCTCGTGTGTCCTGTCAATGCAACGGTGCACGGAGAAGAAGGGCTCAACGACATGGTGTACAACCGCTGTGTCGGCACCAAGTACTGCTCGAACAACTGTCCTTACAAGGTTCGTCGTTTCAATTTTTACCTGTATCAGGACTTTGAAACGGAAACCTACAAATCGATGCGGAATCCAGACGTCACGGTCCGCAGCCGTGGTGTCATGGAGAAGTGCACTTACTGCGTACAACGCATCAACCAGACGCGAATCGCTGCGAAGCGGGAAGACCGCCGCATTGTGGACGGCGAGGTGCAGACGGCCTGCCAGCAGGTCTGCCCGGCCGAAGCCATCGTTTTTGGCGACATCAATGAACATGGCAGCAAGGTCGCGCAGGAAAGGGGCCAGCCCCGCAGTTATGCCCTGCTGGCCGAGCTCAATACGCGGCCGCGAACGACCTATCTGGCGGCCGTTACCAACCCGAATCCAAAGCTTGCCGGTGGAAAGGGTGAAGCATGAGCGCGCCGCTCCGTGAAGAGCAACTCGGCCCGGTCATTGGGCCGGGCCACACGTTCGAGACCGTAACCGACAAGATCAGTGCGGTCATTCTGACGCGCACGAGGCGCGGCTGGTTTCTCGGGTTCGCCATCTCTTTCACACTCTTGATGGTGTTTCTCAATGCCGTCGCTGTTCTGGTGGTCAAAGGGATCGGTATCTGGGGTATCAACGTTCCGGTTGCCTGGGGCGTGGACATCATCAACTTCGTGTGGTGGATCGGCATCGGCCACGCCGGAACATTGATCTCGGCGATCTTGCTCCTCTTCCGGCAGGAGTGGCGGACATCGATCAACCGGTTTGCCGAGGCGATGACCCTGTTTGCCGTTGCCTGTGCGGGGACGTATCCGGTGCTCCACCTGGGTCGTCCATGGTTGGCCTACTGGCTGTTCCCCTATCCCAACGCCATGGGTATGTGGCCGAACTTCCGCAGCCCTCTGATGTGGGACGTCTTCGCGGTGTCTACCTATGCGCTGGTGTCCGCAATGTTCTGGTTCGTGGGGTTGATCCCCGATCTGGCAACTTTGCGTGACCGCTCGCCCAGCAAGATCGGCCAGATGATCTATGGGATGCTGGCCCTCGGTTGGAGAGGGTCGGCGCGTCACTGGCAGCGCTATGAAACGGCGTATCTGTTGCTTGCCGGTTTGTCGACACCGCTGGTCGTGTCCGTGCACACCATCGTCTCCTACGACTTCGCCGTTGGCCTGATTCCAGGGTGGCACGCCACCATATTCCCGCCTTACTTCGTCGCCGGGGCCATCTACGCAGGTTTTGCCATGGTGATCACGCTGGCCATCCCTCTGCGGCGCTACTACGGCCTCGAAGATTTCATCACCATGCGTCACATCAACAACATGGCGCGTGTGATGCTCGCCACGGGCATGGTGGTCGCTTACGGCTACTTCATGGAAATCTTCATGGCCTGGTACAGTGGCAACACCTTCGAAGAATTCATGGTGGAAAACCGCTTCTTCGGACCGTACAGCACCATGTACTGGGGGCTCGTCCTGACCAACGTTGTGATCCCGCAGTTGCTCTGGTTCCAGAAGGTACGGCTCAATATCCCGCTGCTTTATGTGGTTGCGATGTCGATCAACATCGGTATGTGGCTCGAGCGCTACATCATCATCGTCGTCAGCCTGCACCGTGACTTCATGCCGTCTTCCTGGGGCATGTATACGCCGACTCTGTTCGACTGGGCGACGTTCATCGGAACGATCGGACTGTTCCTGACACTCCTCTTCCTGTTCATCCGCTTCCTGCCGATGATCTCGATCTTCGAGATGCGTACACTGGTGCCCGAAGCTGAGTTGAAAGAGAAACACTCATGAAACGGCCCACCCCTGTTCACGGCGTGCTCGCCGAGTTCCACGATCCCAACGCGCTGATCGCCGCGATTCGCCGCGTGCGTGCGGCCGGCTACCGCAAGATCGATGCATACACTCCGTATCCGATCGAGGAAGTGTCGGAGGAGATGGGAATCCATCGCAATATCCTGCCGGTTCTCGTGTTCTTCGGTGGTCTTGCCGGGATGGCGGCGGGATTTGGTTTGCAGTACTGGACGGCAGCGATCAACTATCCGATCAATGTCGCCGGACGGCCGTTGTTCAGTCTCCCGGCTTTCATTCCGATCATTTTCGAGTGTACCGTCCTGTTCGCGGCATTGACCACTGTGTTCGGCATGATCGCGCTGAACGGCCTCCCGATGCCCTATCATCCTGTATTCAACGTGCCGCGATTTGCGATGGCTTCCCGCGATCGTTTTTTTCTCTGTATCGAAGCCACCGATCCGAAGTTCGACCGTGAGGGGACCAGACAGTTTCTGGAGGGGATTGCCCCCGGTGAGGTCAGCGAGGTGGAACACTGATGACCGCCTTTCGATTCCTCCCCCGCTTCCTTGCCGCTACGTTCCTTGCGTCTGTGATTCTGGCGGGCTGCCGGCAGGACATGCACAATCAACCGAAGTACCGGCCCTATCGGCCGAGTACCTTTTATGCTGACGGCCGCTCGGAGCGACCGCCGCTGGCGGATACCGTGGCCAGGGGACATCTCTACGAGACGGACAAGTTGCTCCACACGGGCAAGGAGGGCGACGCCTTCGCGGCCGAATTCCCGATGCCTGTCAACAAGGCATTCCTCGAACGCGGACGCGAGCGGTACGATATCTATTGTAGCCCCTGCCATGATCGTGTTGGCAACGGCAACGGCATGATTGTGCAGCGGGGGTATAAGGCGCCACCGTCTTTCCATCAGGACCGATTGCGCCAACAGGCGCCCGGGTATTTTTTCTATGTCATCACGAATGGCTTTGGTGTGATGCCCGATTACGCGCAGCAAGTACCCGTGGAAGACCGCTGGGCTATCGCGAGTTATATCCGCGCCTTGCAACTGAGCCAGAATGCCAAGCTGGCCGATGTGCCGGCGGCAGATCGTGCTCGACTCGACGCGCCCACCGCGGCGCAAGGTGGACATCATGAGTAACGGCAGCGCACAGCAGTATCTGCTCGGCGCCGATCACCCTCTGCTCCGGTGGCAGCGTCTGGCGCTGCTTCTCGGTGTGGCGGCTCTCGGCATTTCCGCTCTGGGCGCCGCGATGAGTCCGGTGCAGTTCTTTCGCTCGTATCTCTATGCATATCTGTTCTGGTTCGGCCTCGTGATGGGATGCTTTGCCATCCTCATGATCTACCACATCACGGGAGGTGCATGGGGCGCGGTGATCCGGCGCAGTCTGGAGTCAGCGATAAGGACAATGCCGTTCCTGGCTCTTTTGTTCGTGCCGGTCGCGTTGGGGGTGCATTCGCTGTATGAATGGGCGAACCCCGAACATGTCGCTCAGGATGTGCTGCTGCAACACAAGAGTGCCTACCTGAATGTCCCCTTCTTCCTGGGGCGTGCGGTGTTCTATTTCATCGTCTGGAACCTTTTCGTTACAGCCCTGAGCCGCTGGTCGTTGCGGCAGGATGAAACGAAGGACGAGAAGCCTCTGCTGCGTCTGGAAACACTCAGCCGTGGCGGTCTGGTCGCCGTCGGTTTGACCTTCAGCTTTGCCGCGATCGACTGGGCGATGTCCCTCGAACCCCATTGGTTTTCCACATTGTATGCGATTCTGGTGCTGGGTGGCTGCTTGATGAGTGCCATGGCATTCATGATCCTCATCGCTGCCGTGCTTTCTTTGCGGGGGCCGCTCGAGCAGGTCATCCAACGCGGGCAGTTCCACGACCTTGGCAAACTTTTGCTCGCCTGGGTGATGCTGTGGGCCTACTTTTCCTTCTCTCAACTGCTCATCATGTGGTCGGGGAACCTGCCCGAAGAGATACCGTGGTATCTGAAACGGATGGCTGGTGGTTGGGAGTATGTCGGCATCATCCTGGTACTCTGCCACTTCGTCCTGCCGTTCGTGCTGTTGCTGTCCAGTGATATCAAGCGCAACGCCAAACTGTTGGCGCCCCTTGCTGCCTTCATTCTGTGCGTCCGCTCCATTGAAGTATTCTGGTTGATCACACCAGCCTTTTCCCCGGAGCGGATTTCTGTGCACTGGATGGATCTCACGGCACTCTTTGGTGTCGGCGGCGTCTGGATCTGGGCTTTCGTCGGGCAGTTGAAGACACGGCCGCTGATCGCGGTGAACGATCCATCGCTGCCGGTGGGATCGCCGGGAGGTCACCACTAATCATGAGCGCGCATCCATCAGAGCCCGCCGTGACTCCGCCGGGCAATTACGAACGGGCCGATTTTCCCACAAGGCCGATTCTCGTTTCGCTCGCCGCGATGTGTGCGATTGTCATCTTCGTTTTTCTCGCGATGTACGCTCTGGGCAGAGGTTTCGTTGCCTACTCCGTACGGACTGGCCCGAAAGCGAATCCACTTGCCGCGAGCGCTCCCCAGTTGCCTCCGGCGCCGCGGCTGCAGAACGCGCCGACCAGGGATATCGCACAGATGCGAGCCGCAGAGGACGAAGTCCTGAACCACTACGCATGGTTGGACAAGCAGGCCGGCACCGTACGGATCCCGATCCAGCGGGCGATCGATCTGCTGGCGGAACGCGGCTTGCCGTCCCGGACGAGTGGCGGGGGAAATCAATGAGGTCGATCGGACCGATTGCCGTGGCTCTGCTGGCCGGATGGGCGTCGATGGCGTGGGCAAACGCCGAGACCATCCAACCGACCGGGATCCTGCGCGACGTCGAATTCGAGCAGCGTTTGAATACGCGGATTCCACTCGACCTCTCATTTCGCGACGAGAGCGGCAAGGCGGTACAATTGCAGGATTATTTCGGCAAGAAGCCGGTGATCCTGTCCCTGGCGTATTACGAATGTCCGATGCTCTGTACGTTGGTCCTCAATGGCCTCATCAGTGCGTTGCGTGTGATTCCCTTCACTCCGGGCAAGGAGTTCGAGATCGTCACCGTCTCTTTCAATCCGCAGGAGAGCCCTGAACTCGCGGCTGCCAAGAAGGCGAATTATTTGAAGGAATTCAATCGACCGGGCGCTGGGGCGGGTTGGCATTTCCTGACGGGTGATGAGGCGTCGATCCGTACCTTGACCGAGACGGTGGGTTTCAAGTACGCGTGGGATCCCGCAACCAAACAGTACGCGCATGCCGCCGGAATCATGGTGGTGACTCCGGAGGGGCGCCTGTCACGCTATTTTTATGGTGTTGAATTTTCACCACGTGATCTGCGGTTGGGTCTTGTAGAAGCAGCGGAGGGCAAGATCGGGAATCTCGTCGATCAGTTTCTTCTCTATTGTTATCAGTACGATCCCGCAACCGGGAAATACAGCACGGCAGCCCTTCTGAGTATTCGGATCGGTGGGATTGTCACGGTTGTCCTGCTGGCATCCTTCATCCTCTTCATGCTGCGGCGCGAACGCCGCGGACAGGGAGGGGCAGGCGGGCTGCACCTGGGTGGCCGCATTGGTCATCAGGCGTAAGCGGAGCGTTCACGCGGCATGAACTCGAATTTCACCTTCCTACCGGAGCAGGCCTCCACCATCGCAGGCAGTGTGGATGGCCTGTACCTCTTCCTCGTCGCGGTCAGCGGCTTCTTTGCCACCCTGATCGCCGTGATGATCCTCTTCTTCGCGGTACGGTATCGTCGCCGTTCGAAAGATGAGCGGCCGGAACAACTCCATGGCTCGCTGGCCCTGGAATTGACATGGACGATCATTCCATTTGCCATCACCATGGTGATGTTTTTCTGGGGTGCCCAGGTCTATCTGACGATGGCACGTCCGCCTGATAACGCCATGGAAGTCTACGTCGTCGGCAGACAGTGGATGTGGAAACTGCAGCACAAGGAGGGCAAACGGGAGATCAACGAATTGCACGTTCCCGTGAACCAGCCCGTCAAGCTTACGATCACTTCAGAAGACGTGATCCACAGCTTTTTCGTTCCTGCTTTCCGTATCAAGCAGGATGCCATCCCCGGTCGCTACACGAGCGCCTGGTTCGAGGCGACGAAGATCGGTACCTATCATCTGTTCTGTGCCGAATACTGTGGCACGGAGCACGCCAAGATGATTGGCAAGGTCATCGTGATGGAACCCGACGATTACCAGACCTGGCTGGGCGCCACGAGCGGGCCGGTTGCCCTGGCTGCGCCTGCCGGCGGAGGAGAAGCAGCCGCAGGCCAGCCCAACATGGCCGCCGAAGGAGCGAAGTTGTTCGCCAAATTCGGTTGTGGCAGTTGCCACAAGGAGGGTGGGGGAGCGCTTGGACCCTCGCTGGCCGGTATCTTTGGCCATACCGTGGAATTGCAGGGGGGCGAGACCGTCACCGCCGACGAATCGTATCTGCGCGAGTCGATCCTGAATCCGGCCGCCAAGATCGTGGCTGGTTTTCAGCCGATCATGCCAACCTTCAAAGGTCTGGTCAGCGAAGAGCAAATCACTCAGTTGATCGCCTACATCAAGGAAGGCAAGGCCGGGGCACCACAATGAGTGCTTCGCCTGCAACATGGAACGAGTGAACGATATGCATGGCACGCAGTCCGGCACGAATTATCTGAACGTCAAGTACGGCCTCACCTCGTGGCTGTTCACGGTAGACCACAAGCGCATCGCGATTCTCTACCTGATTTCCGTCACCGCGATGTTCGTGCTCGGCAGCCTCTTTGCCGCTCTGATACGCATCGAGCTGCTCACGCCGGGGCCGGAATTCGCGGCCGACACCTACAACAAGCTGTTTACGATGCACGGCATCGTGATGGTCTTCTTCTTCATGATCCCGGCCATTCCGGCGGTTCTGGGGAACTTCCTGATTCCGATCATGATCGGCGCCAGAGACCTCGCCTTTCCGAAGCTCAATCTGTTGAGCTGGTATCTCTACATCATCGGAGCGGGCTTTGCCCTCTATGCCATGGTGACCGGGGGCATCGATACCGGGTGGACGTTCTACACACCCTTCAGCACGACCGCCTCGAACACCAATGTGATTCCCACGGCGATCGGCATTTTCATCAGCGGCTTTTCGAGTATCCTGACCGGCCTGAATTTCATCGCCACCATTCACCGTATGCGTGCTCCCGGTCTGACGTGGTTCCGGCTGCCGCTGTTCGTCTGGGCCCATTACGCGACCAGTGTCATTCAGATCCTCGGAACGCCCGTGGTCGCGATCACCATCGTTCTCGTGGCCCTGGAGCGGGCTTTCCACTTCGGCATCTTCGATCCGGCCTACGGTGGTGATCCGGTGCTCTTCCAGCATCTTTTCTGGTTCTATTCGCATCCTGCCGTCTACCTCATGATTCTCCCCGCCATGGGTGTGATCAGCGAGTTGATCACGTGCTTCTCGCGCAAGAGCATCTTCGGCTACAACTTCGTTGCCATGTCGAGCGTGGCCATCGCCGTGCTCGGCTTTTTCGTGTGGGCACACCACATGTTCGTGGCTGGCATATCCCCGTATGCCGCCTTGATCTTCTCGTTCCTGACGTTCACCGTGGCCATTCCGTCAGCGGTCAAAGTGTTCAACTGGACGGCGACTCTCTACAAAGGATCGATCTCTTTCTCGGCTCCGATGTTGTATGCGTTCGGTTTCATGGGGCTGTTCGCCATCGGCGGTCTCACCGGCCTCTTCCTGGCGGCACTGGGCCTCGACGTCCACGTGCATGACACCTACTTCGTGGTGGCTCACTTCCACTACGTCATGGTGGGCGGAACGATCATGGCCTATCTTGGCGGTCTCCATTTCTGGTGGCCCAAGATTACGGGGCGTCTTTATCCGGAATTCTGGGCGCGTCTCTCCGCACCGATCGTCTTTCTCGGTTTCAATCTGACGTTCTTTCCGCAGTTCCTCGTTGGCTACCTGGGTATGCCACGCCGCTACCACGTCTACCCCGATGAGTTTCAGGTTCTGAACGTCCTCTCCTCGGCAGGTGCGTCGATTCTTGCCGTGGGCTATGCCTTGCCCTTCTTCTACCTCATGTGGTCGATGCGCTACGGAAAGCCGGCAACGGAGAATCCATGGCGCGCTACAGGGCTCGAGTGGACCGTGCCATCGCCGCCGCCCACCGAGAACTTCGATCAAATTCCCGTCGTCACACAGCCCGCGTACGCGTACGACCTTCAGGAGGTGTAGCTTGACTAGCTCCGCCGTCGGTGCGCTCGGTCACGAGCACGCTCACCAATTCGAAGACTCCGAACAGCAATACCGCACCGCCTCACTGGGAATGTGGCTGTTCCTGGTGCAGGAGGTCATGTTCTTTGCCGGGTTGTTTCTCACCTTTATCTACTATCGTTCTTTCTATCCGGACGCTTTCGCTCATGCGAGCAATCACCTGAACATCGTCCTCGGTACCTTCAACACCGTCGTGTTGGCGAGTAGCAGCTTGACCATGGCCCTGGCTGTGCACGCGGCGCAGACCGGTCGCAAGGAGAGGATCATTCTGTTCCTCCTGGCCACGCTGGCTCTCGGATTGCTATTCCTCGGTGTGAAGTCGTTCGAGTACGTCCAGAAGTGGGAGGCAGGTCTGGTCCCCGGCCTACACTGGCTGCAGACAGGCCCCGAAGCGAACCACCAGTTCCTCTTCTTCTCCCTTTACTTTGCCATGACAGGTCTGCACGCGCTGCACATGGTCATCGGTAGTGGGTTGCTCGTGTGGCTCCTCTTCCATACGATCCGTGGCCGATACACCGCCACGTACAACACACCGGTCGAGTTGTGCGGTTTGTACTGGCATTTCGTCGATATCGTCTGGATCTTTCTCTTTCCGCTGCTGTATCTGTTCGGACGACATGCTTCCTGAGTGAGGCGGAGGTGACTTCCGTGACGACACACGTCATTCCAGGTAAAACCTACTTTCTGGTCTTCGCCGTACTCATGGCCCTTACCGCGATCATGGTGATGTCAGCCTACGCGAACCTGGGTTCGCTGAACAACGTCGTCGTGCTTGCTCTCGCATGCGTTCAGGCCGGCCTCGTAGTGCTGTATTCCATGCACGTTCGCTACAGCGAAAAGTTCATCCAGACATCCGTCATCATCAGCGTTTTCTTCGTTGCCATCCTGCTGAGCCTGACGCTGGCCGACGCCTTTTCACGCGGTTGGATCCGGCCGTCTTCCTACATCTGGTAGACCAAGCGGACCGTTCTGCTGCGGGCTTCGGGCTTTCACGATCGACAGCCCCGGGTGAGCACATTCACTCGGGGCTTTTTTATTGGGGGCGTGCCAGACGTGGGAGTGCTCACGCCAAACTCAACCGATCGGCGAGTCTCTGATGTTCTGTATTGGGAAGAGCGCAATGCGTCACGGCTTCGGATCGCAATGCACGAACGGCCTCGATCTGGTGTAGGGCTTCCTGGCAACGAGATTCGCGGAGTGTCCCTTGTCGCAACGCTTCTCCGATCGCCGCCGCCGACTCGACTCCGCGTGCCAGATCGAGACAGATCAACAGTATGTCGACACCGGCGTTCAAGGCCGCGACGGCCGCAGCACCGATCGATTGCAGGCCGGTGATCGCCTTCATCTCCAGGTCATCACTTGCCAGAAGACCCCTGAATCCCAACTCGCCACGCAAGAGATCGATGTTGATACGGCGCGACAGGGTTCCGGGATGGTCAGGATCGAGTGCCTTGTAGACGACATGCGCCGTCAGGAGCATGGGAATGCCAGCGGCAATCGCTGCGCGGAAGGGGACCAGTTCCAGGCGGTCGAGTTCGCGACGGGATCGCTCGATGACGGGCAACTCCAGGTGTGAGTCGACCTGTGTGTCGCCATGCCCCGGGAAGTGTTTTCCACAGGGGATCACCCCTGCGGTCTGGAGTCCGCGCATCTGTGCCAGAGCCATCTCGCACACACGATCCGGGGTGCTGCCGAAAGCGCGGTCGCCGATCACCGGATTTGCCGGGTTGGAGTGGATATCCAGGACGGGTGCGTAGCTGATGTCGATTCCGATGGACCGTAATTCCCTCCCCATGGCAAAGCCAACGGCCTCTGCCAGGGACGGATCACCGGTACGCCCGACATGCGCCGCCGCGGGGAAGTGCGTGAAGGGCGGCGGCAAGCGCATGACACGGCCGCCTTCGTGATCGATCGAGATCAGCGGAGCTGACGGTAACGCGTGCAGTTCCGCAAGGAGCGCGCGTAGTTCGTCGAGGGATGCTCCGATATTGCGCCGGAAGAGAATCACGCCGCCCGGGGCGAGGTTGAGGAGGATGTCGCGTGTGCCGGAATCCAGGGAGGTTCCGGGAATTCCGACTGTCAGCAATGAACCTACGGGAAATGGAGAGTTCATCTGTCCCACGGCTGCTGGTGTATGCTTTTCGAATTCTCTCCGGAGGAGGTGAACATCGATGGGTCGGACGATCTACGTTGGCACGCGATCTCGAGACTATCGCACGGTGGTAGGATTCACCGGCCGAGCCGCCGTTCCGGAACACCGGGTTCGACGATGGCGGCTGCGGTGCGCAGTGCGATGGCGATGATCGTCAGGGTCGGGTTGTACCCGGATCCGGTAACGAACACGCTACCGTCTGCCGCATAGAGATTGTCAATGTCATGGAACTTGCCCCAGCGGTCACACACCGTTTCCTGTGGGTCGTCACCCATGCGCAGTCCACCCAGGACATGCCGTGAACGAGGCGGCACGTCCTCCTCGAACGGTGTCGTAAAACCGAAGGCAGCACCAGCCTTCTCGTGGATTTCCAGCAGTTTCGGTTTGTAGAATTCTGCGGCATCCAGTTCGAAAGCGTGATTCTTATAGGTCAGGCGCGGTACGGGAAGCCCGTACACGTCGCGTACCGTGGGATCGAGATCAATCCGATTCGACGGTTGCGGTGCGTCCTCCCCCTGCAAGGTCAGCACCGAGATGTGGGCGCTGAAGGGACTTTCCACGAGCAATTGCTTGAACGATACGCCAACCGCCTTTGCGAAACTCACGGCCTCGGGCCGCAGGCTTTCCCGTGCTGCGGTGATCGGCTCCGACGATGTTCCGAATTCGACGATGCCACCCAGCGGCGCGTCGCTTCGCAACCTGGCTCCACCCAATTCGATACCGCGGAAGTCGCTCATCGCGTGCGTTACCGATCGTCCACGTTCGCCGTGCAGCCGTTGTTTGTAGATCCCTGCCGAAATGGTCTGGAAGTGGAACATCATATGCCGGCCCACGTGGCCGCGAGAGTTTCCGACTCCTGCACCGTCTGGGTCCGACATCAGGCAGAGACGTACGCTTTCGATCGGGCTCGCTGCCAGCAGCACCACGTCTGCCGTGGCAGTTTGCTTCTCGCCCACATTGTCGATGTACTCGACCGAGGTCACACGGCGTGCGCGACCGTCGAGAATCATTCGGATGACGTGCGCATTGTAGCGCAACTGACAGTTCCCGGTCAGCAGCGCTCGGCGCAGTGTGGTCACCGCAGGTGATCCCTTGGCGTTGCGCGGACATCCGTAGCCGGAGCAGAAGCCACAGCCGACACAGGTCGCACGGCTGTCGTAGGGGCGGGTGTTGATCGCCCCGGGGAGGTTGAAGGGATGATAGCCGAGCTGTGTGGCGCCGTTGGCGATGACGCGTGCCACATACATGGCGGGCTGCGGCGGCAGTGGATACGCCGTCCGCCGGGGCGATGCAAAAGGATCGGCCTCCGGGCCCGAGTCGGTCCCGGCCACACCCGAAAGCCTCTCCGCTTCGCCGTAGAACGGTTCCAATTCGTCGTAGCTGAATGGCCAGTCGAGGAAGCTCGTGCCGGGATAGGCACGGCCTGCTTCGCGGAGCGCCGTCGCCATGCGAAAGTCGACTTCCGTGAATCGGGGATAGGCCACCGAGGAGATCACGGCGGCGCCTCCGACGTTGCGAGTGAGGAGGTTGACATCCGCGTTTGCTCGTCCCGGCTCGCTATCTGTAAGCCGGAACGTGCGTGGCTCGACCAGTGGATCCTGGCGGATGTAGTTGCGGATCGTCAGCTTGATCTCATCGTTGCTGAAGAGCGACCAGGGGAGCTGTCCTGGTTGGTCGAGCCCGGGGAAGGGGTTGTCACCTGCTTCGAGAACGAGGACCTTGAGACCTGCCTGGGTAAGCACGTGTGCCGCAGCAGAGCCGCCCGCTCCGCTGCCGATGATCAATGCATCGAACCTCGACAGGGTCGAGTTGCCGAGAATGCCCGGGACCGTGGAAGGGAGGCTCATACGTTGACGTCGAAGCAATAGGGCGCCTTGAAGACGCGGTTTGGTTTGGTGAGGCCTGAGCTGCTGATGACACGCAAGAATTGCATCATGGGCGCGCTGAAGCCGCGACAGTCTTCATCCGGATCGGGCTTCGAGTTCGGCTTGTCGTCGCGCTCGCGGTATTGTCCCGTGGCGCTATCGTAGATCGTGTAGCCGAGCGGCTGACTATCTCCGTCGAAGCCGACCAACTTCCAGCCCAGGCGATCGTGATTGCCGCCATACTCGGGTGCGCAGAGAAGCCCCTCGACCGTGTGATAGGTCAGCAGGAGAGCAAATGCTGGATCGGCTTCGTTGAATACCGTTGTTTGCTGCCCTTCGGTGAGTTTGGCGAAGGATGCGCCGAATTTCGTTTGGCTGATCGACTCGATTTGTGCCAGACCCGCACGGTATTTCTGCCTTTGACCGGTCTCCAGCATTTCCATGGCCAGAGGGTTGGCTGCAGCTTCGGGCACCGCGGCAGCCCCGAGGATGCGTATCTTCCAACTCATCGTCTTGATCCGGTTGGGCTGCAGGAATTCTTCAAAAGCATTCGGCGGGTAATTCTCGACGCTGCCGGCTAGCCCTCCCACGCCGGCGGCGCCACCGTTACCCTGGGGCAGGACTCCATGGCACTGCGCGCACGGTGCCGTTCCGGTGGGAAAGTGCGGTTGCGGTTGGCGCCCGCTGAACGGGCCGCCAGCAAAGATGGGGCGCGCTGCGTAGACCGCGACGGCCGCTTCATCGACATCGGTTGCATCTACGGTCCCATCGCCATTCACATCGCCGCTCTCGCGGCAGTTCGATGGGTGCCGGATGGCACCGAGCTGCGAAATGGTCGCCGAGACGTCGGCGGCATTCACACGCCGATCACAGTTGGCGTCACTGCCCGGGAGAAAGCTGAGCATGCTCTGGATGTACTGCGTCACGCCGCATTCGTGCGCGCCCGGGAGGGAATCGGTTGGCACGATCAGGCTTGTCACGGCATCCAGAGTCGCCAACTCTTCGCTGGTGAGGAATCCACCGGCAGGTCCGACGGGCGCAAACCATCCCGTGGCACGCATGGCAGGAGCGGCAATCCCTGCAACAACTCCCCCAGCGAGCAATCGCAGGACATCGCGCCGGGTCAGTTGGATCAGACTCGTTGTCATGACTCGTGCCCTTACCGCACAGCAGGAGGTTGCGGCAAGACCAGGTCCCGAGGCTTTTCGTGTCGGGTGTTTCTGGCGGATCCCAAGGATCGGATCGAGCTTTCCACTCTTGTGTCAAAACAACGTGAGCTGCCGTTTCGGCTCCACGATCGATTCGAAATCTGTGTGCAAAAAACGCAGTACGGCGTTGGCGACAGGCTCGATCTGGTACTTGACGTAATGCTCGTAGTCGGGTGGTGCGGTCAGTTGTCCGATCGGCTCTGGTCCATTGCGGGTCATGACATAGGCGATGATGCGTCCGACCGGACCCGTCTGTTTGCGCGCTGCCTTGACGTGTGGTGGCGTGGTTTTGGTGTAGGCATCGATGTCCTTGCGGATGGCTTTTTTATAGATGAGCTGGTCGTCGAAGCGGCCGGCGCGCAGATCGGCTGCGAATTGTCTGACGAAGTCCTCCACCGGCTGGTCGTGGAAGACCCGTTCGAGCAAGCCGAGCTGAAATCGCTTGCTCACCTCGCTCCAGTCGCGGCGCACGGATTCGAGTCCGATGAACTCGATCTCTTCTTTCCCGGCATCGATGCGCAGTCCGGCGTAGCGTTTTTTGCTGCCTCCCTTGCCGTGCCGCAACTCGGGCAAGAAGAAGCGGTGGTAGAGCTTCTCGAATTGTAATTCGAGGACGCTCTCGCAGGCGAACTCCTCGCGCACGAAATCAGCCACCGCGCTTTCAAGACGCTCCCGCAATTGTTCCCCGATCTTGAGAGCCTTCGCCGCGTCCGTTTCGTTGGCCAGGACGAAGAGTGAATCGGTGTCTCCGTAAAGGACCTGATAACCGCTTCCTTGCGCGAAATCGGCCGCAAAGCGGATCAGGATCTGGCCGAATGTCGTCACCGCATTGGCGACATCGGGAGAGAACAAGCGTGAGGCACTGGCGCCCAGGACGCCGTAGAACGAGTTCATCAGGATCTTGACGGCGTTTGCCTTGATCAGCCGGTTGCTTTGTTTGGCCTGATCCCTGGTGGCTGCGAGATGTCCCAGTAGTTCAGGGATGATTCCCTGCGGTTCACGCCGGAACGTTGCGCCATTCGGAGCGCGGATGGCAGCGATGCCGTGTGGATCGCCGCGCAGATGCGTGAGTGGATCGATATTGAACGTACGAATGATGCTCGGATACAGGCTCTTGAAGTCGAAGACGAGTACGTGCCGGTAGAGGCCCGGCTTCGAATCCATCACATAACCGCCGGCAATATGTGCCGATTCGGAACCGTTGCCGACGGACGGGGCGGCGACCCCGCGCCGCCGCAGCGCATTCAAGTACAACGAATCGACCGATGCGATTGCTGCGCTGACGCGGTCGAGTTGCATACCTGTCAGCAGGCTGCGTTCGATTGCCAGTTCGATCAGGCCGGTGCGTTCGAGGATCTGGCTTACCAAACGCGCGTCTTGCAGATTGTAGGCAATGAATCGCTGCGGATCCTCGTGGTAGATCCGTTCGATCTCTTCCTGCCGATCGTCTCCGGCAATGAGCTTGCCGTACCCGAGAATGCTGCGCGCTGCGGTTTCGAGGCGGTAATCCTCCAGTCGAATGAAAGCGCCACGCATGAGTGCGAGGCCATCGAGTACCTGGCGTCCACACAGTGTGGTCCGTGCCTCGCGCATGAAGCCCGGATCCTTGCGCACGTCGAGTTCGTCATCGTTACGTCCGATGGTGAAGCGGATACCGTGACGGCGGGCGGTCCGTAACAGATGGGCAAGGTCGAAGTCGATGACGTTCCAACCGGTGAGGACGTCGGGGTCGAGCGCGTGGACATATTCCATGAATCGGCGTATCGCCGCTGCTTCGGAATGGGCCGGCTCGGCGTTCGGGTAGAGATGATCGCCGACGAGGATGACACGTTCGAAGTCGGGTGTGTGGAGGGCGATCGAGAGAAGCTCCCCCCGGCGCCCCGTTTCGATGTCGAGCGAGAGAACGCGCAAGTGTGGCGTCCACTGGCCCGGTTGCAGTGCCGGATTGCGGAAGATGCGGCCGAGCCGCGGTGCGACGGTCGATGGCCCTTCCACCTCGAAGGCACCGCGAATCCCTCGATCGATCAGAAACCGGTACGCAAAGCGCACGTCCGCTTCCAGGCATGCGATGCCGTGTGCTTCCAGATGTTGCCGGATCGGAGGGATGTCTCCCGGTAACGTTGCAACCGCTCGCCAGACGGCCTCGCCATCGAAGGAGCGGAGCGCCGAAGGTTCGAGATGAAGCCGTGGGGATAGGCCGAGGGCACGCGCTGCGTCGCGCGCATAGAGATAGAAGTATGGCCGCACCCTGTCGTCGATGATGACGCACGGCTCGCCTGATTCGAGTACGCCGTGGAGATGGACTTCCGGGATCCCTTGCGTAATCCGGTAGGTCGGGTTGAGGATGAACCCCTTCATCGGGCGGTACGAGAACGTCTCAGATGAATTCCGCAAAGGTGGCAAGCTGCTGGATTCCGTGCTCCGGGATTTCGGTCGTCACCCCCCCAGACTGCTTCACATACAAGACGATCCTGGCTGTCTCCTCGATCATCATGGCGAGTGTTGCCGCCTTGCGCAAAGTGTCACCAACGGTCAGCAGGCCGTGGTTCTGCAACATGCAACCGCGACTTCGTTCCAGAGCCCGTCCGGCAGCAGCCGCGAGTTCCTGTGAGCCTGGCATGTGCCACGGAACCAGTTGTGTGTCGCGCAGTAGGACGGCGTCGGTGTTGATGGGGGGGAAGGATCGGTGCGTGATGCCGAATGCAGTGGCAAAAGGCGCGTGAGTATGCACGGCCGCGTGGGTTTCGGGGCGAGTCCTGTAGGCCTGCCAGTGCATACGCCACTCGATCGACGGTGGCCGGTCGCCTTCGATCACGCTGCCGTCGGAACGGATTCGTACCAGGTCGGATTCACGCAGTGCCCCTTTGAACATCCCGGTCGGGGTGATCCAGACCGTCGCACCATCGGAAGCTACGGCGCTGACATTCCCGCCGGTTGCCGTCAGAAGACCTTGCGCAAAGAGTTCGTGCGTGATCTGGACGATCTGTTCCTTGACCTCGGAGTCGTGGATCATGCTTGCTCCTTGTTCTGCACCCATTTCTTCTCCGGTGTTTCCATCATGAAAGCCCAGTGGATGCCATGTTCCGTGGAATGGTCCCAGAGCCACAGGGATCGGTCTTTGACCTGAGCATACGCCTCGTGGAATCGGAACGGATCATTGTGGAAAGCGCCGGGCGGGGCGGACAAGCCGGACGCCTCCCGGTTACTTTGCGTAGAATTGCGCGTACTTCGCGTAGTTCCCGATTACACGCTTCACGTAGTCACGCGTCTCACGATACGTGATATTCTCGACGAAAACGTCTGCTTCCCCGGCGCGCGGCAGGCGAGCCCAGCGCTCCGTCATGGTCTCGCCGCCGTTGTAGGCAGCAAGCGCCTTGAGCGGATCCCCGCCGAACCGGTCCAGCAGCATCCGCAGGTAGCGTGTGCCGAGTTTGATGTTTGTTTGCGGTTCGTAAAGATCCTGCGGGTCCGAAGAATCGGATCCTGTGCTTGCGATCTGTTTTGCTGTCGAGGGCAACAACTGGAGCAGACCTCGGGCATCGGCTTTCGATCGTGCCGTGGGATTGAACAGACTCTCCTGCCGCATGGTGGCAACGACCAGGAGTGGATCGACGTGTTGCGGGCCAGCCGCAGCGGAGACGTCGGACCAGAAGGCCAGGGGATATTCCAGTCGCCGGGTTTCTTCCGCGGAGCGCCTCACGGCCGGATTGGCGCGGGCCAGGCGAAGTGCGGCGTAGTAGCCATCGACTGTCTGGTAGGCCGCGATCAGGTACTGCTGCGCTGTGGGATCGCTTCCATATTCGCGCTCGATGGCGGTCAGTTCCAGGCGGGCCAGATCCGGAACGCCGGCTGCCTGGAGTTCGAGCCAACGCGGTAGATGGAAGTCTTCTGTGAATGTGGCCGCCGGAGTCGTTGGTCTGGTTGGCTCGACCGGTGCTATCGTGCCGAGACGAAAGGCCGAGTCACCCACTCCATCGAGACGGCGCTGTGACAGGATCCCATAATAAGATGCCGCATCTTCGGTGGTGATGCGTTGGTACAGACGCTGTGCGGCAGCACGATCGCCAGCCGCTTCCAGGGCTCGTGCCTGCCAATAACGAGCGCTGGGAGCATTACCCGGAACGCTGGCAAATGCCGCTGCCGCAGCCCGGTTCTGTTGCGACAGAAAGCGGATCCAGCCGATCCGCCACGCCGCTTCTGCCGCCAGCTTATGTTGCGGAAAGCGGCGTGCCAATTCTCCAAAGCGTGCGATGGCCTGTGCATTGTCGTTAAGTTGTTGCTCGATACGGGCAATCCCGTACAGTGCGTCGGGAGCCTGTTCGGCACCCGGGTAGCGATCGAGATAATTTTCGAACAGTCTTAACGCGGCCCGATTGCGGTCACGATTCCAAAGGACGCCTGCCATGCGGAAGATGGCAGCCGGCGCCTGGGGCGATCGTGGATAGCGTTCTGCGATATTCCAGAAGCTCTTCATCGCGGCTTCGAGTTTTCCTCCCGCGAGTTGTGCTTCGGCCAGTTGGCGCAGGATCTCTGGTACATTGAGGGCCTGCGGGTCTTCGAGAGCCTCTTGCAGAAGGCTCTCCGCCTTGGCGTATTCCTTCTCGGCAAGGAGAAGGCGCGCCTCTTCAACGCGGTCGTAGCCCGTGGTTGCGAATTCGGGATGCGCGTTGAGGATCCGTTCGATGTGATCCCTGGCGCGCAGACCTGCGGGTGTACCCGCTGCCTGACTGCGTACTTCCCTGAACCGCCGTAGTGCGGCATCCGTCTCGCCTGCCGCTTCCTCCGCTTCTGCCGTACCGATCGCGGCCCGCTGGCGGAGTTCCGGATCGGCCGTTTCGTTCATCGCACGAGCGAAATGGGCGCGCGCGGCATCGAACTGTCTCTCTCGTAATTCGATCTCGCCGATCTCCACGGCCGCGGCGGGCGAATGGACGCTGCGAGGGTAGTCCTGCAGGAGCCTTGCGAACTGCCGCATGGCCTGGCGGGGCGAGTCGAGCCGCGCCGCGCTGATTCCTGCGAAATAATGGCTGTGATCCGCCAGCAGCGGGTAGCCACGTGCGAGTGTGGTAAACGACCCGTACGCCGAACGGTAGTCGTGGCGAAGGTATGCCTGATACGACTGGGCAAACGCCGTGTGTCGTTCTTCGGGTGTCTTCAAACTGAGCGATACCGCCGATAGCGAAGAAAAGAAATCTTCGAGCACGGCGCAGCCGGAAAGGAGGATGAGGGGAACCAGGAGAAAGAGGACCCGTATCGACGAAACCTCATCGCGCCATCCCTTGTGGTGGCACTGGGGCGTGTCATCGCTCATCGCATGGATCGGACCGGCCGGTCTCACGCGACATCCGCCCGTGTTCATGATCCCACGCCGGTATTCCGCCCCGCATCTCGTCTCCATCATGTTCCTGTACCCGAGGTCCGTCACGTTCTGGCTTCCGGTTAGCATAAACTCAGTGCCCCGAAACGACGCAACTTGCGCCTTCGGGCATGCTTTGCGACGTAGGTGCACATGGCCTTCCGAGTCGTTCTGGCCTCTGCCTCGCCACGCCGCCGTATGCTTTTGCGGGAACTCGGTCTGGATCTGATTGTCGATCCTGCCGACGTGCCCGAAGTGCGCCAGGCGGGTGAATGCCCTCGTCGTTTTGCCAAGCGGGTGGCGTGGGAAAAGGCCAGCACCGTGGCTCGACGCCACCCGGGAGAGATGATCGTCGCTGCAGATACCGTCGTACTCGTCGATGACCTGATGCTCGGCAAGCCGCAGGATACGGCGGATGCATGTCGCATGTTGCGCACGCTGTCGGGGCGTAGCCATCAGGTGATGACTGCGGTAGCGATGATTCTCCCCGATACGCGGCGGGATGAGTTCGTCAGTGTTACGGGTGTAACCTTCCGTGCCTTGCAAGAGGAGGAAATCGTTGCCTATGTCGGCACGGGTGAGCCATTCGACAAGGCGGGTGCCTACGCCATTCAGGGTGGCGCCCGGCCTTTTGTCATTGCCATCGATGGATCACATTCCAACGTCATCGGACTACCGGTCGAAGCCTTGAGCGAGCGATTCGCGCACTACGGCATGGCGGAAAGGCGGCTGTCGTGAAGTCCCTCAAAGGCCGGCGTGCGAGTCGTCGGGCCGTTGGCGAGCGGCGGTCGAATCTCCGGTGGGACCGCCAGGACGACCCAACCACCTGTCACGTGTGTTTGCCCGGAGTGCAGCAATGACGCCGATTGCCGGCAACATTCGCGAGATTCGGGAACGTGTGGCGCGCGCCGCCGAGGCGGCAGGGCGGTCGCCGTCGGCCGTGCGTATCATTGCAGTCACAAAAACCAAACCTGCTTCGATGATCGCTGAGGCCTTCGCAGCGGGACTGACGGACGTGGGGGAAAATTACGTTCAGGAAGCTGCTGGTAAACGCGCCGCGCTGCAGGTCCCTCTCACGTGGCACATGATCGGCCATCTGCAACGTAACAAGGCGAGGCGTGCGGTCGAGTTGTTCGACGTCATCCAGAGTGTCGACAGTATCGAGTTGGCCGCAGCCCTCCAGCGCCACGCGGCTAACGCTGGTCGGACGTTGCCGGTTCTGCTCGAAGTGAATCTTGGCGGCGAGGACACGAAAAGCGGGATCGCGCCGGACGGCGCAGATCGTCTACTCGAACGTCTTGCGGCGATGGATGCGTTATCGGTGCGTGGCCTGATGACGATTCCACCTCCCGAGCCCGGGGAAGCACGGGCTGTTTTTCGGGGGCTACGTGTACTGCTGGATCGGTTGCGCTGCAATGCGCCGCCGAATGCTTCGTTGGAAGAACTTTCCATGGGCATGACGGACGACTTTGAGGTAGCCATTGCGGAAGGCGCCACCATGGTGCGGATCGGGCGGGCAATCTTTGGGGAGCGCAGCCAGTAGATTTCCGGTCCCTGGTCGTCATTGGAATCATCGGATGAAGCTCCACCAGGAAATGCACGAAGTCGGCACTTCGCGATGGGATCGCCTGGACACCCCGGTGGCGAAGAGCGTCATCTGGCGGGCTGTGGTAAACGAACCTGACGGCAGGTAGAAACGGATCGATGGTGCAGCGGAAAACAGGAGCAGGCACTCAATCTGGAACCGGAAAACAGAAACGGGAAGACAGATGTGCTGTGGGTTTTATCGGTGCCGGTAATATGGCGACGGCGCTGATTCGCGGCTTCCTGCAGACGGGTCTGTACAAACCCGAGGACATCGTTGCGAGTGACGTCGACGCGAAGAAACTGACGCTGCTCCGCCGCCGATTCAGAATCCATACGGCGAAGACAAACGAAGAGGCGGTATCGCGCTCGAAAATCGTGTTGATCGCGGTAAAGCCGCAGATCATCGAGTCCGTAATGGTGGAGATGCGGCCGGCAGTAACGCCGCGGCAACTGTTCGTGTCGATTGCTGCCGGGGTGACGACTCGCCGTCTGGAGGCTGGTCTGGGGAGGGAAGCGCGTGTTCTGCGCGTGATGCCGAATACACCGGCGGTGCTTGGCAAAGGTATGTCGGTTCTCGTTCGCGGCGCTTACGCTACGGTGGCGGACGAGAAACTGGGCCTCAAGCTGTTGCAATCCGTGGGGAAAGCCGTAGCAGTACGGGACGAGCGAATCCTCGACGCCGTTACCGGTCTGAGTGGGAGTGGACCCGCTTACGTCTACCTGTTTGCCGAAGGCCTGATCGCAGGAGGTGTGGCTGCGGGTTTGACCGCTTCGCTTGCTGCCGAACTCGCCTACCAGACCATCGCCGGTGCCGCTGCGATGCTGCAGGAAACCGGTGAAATGCCCGAGACCTTGCGTGCTCAGGTGACTTCACCCGGTGGCACTACCTTCGCGGGTCTCGGGGAACTCAACCGCCGTGGCTTCAAGGATCTGATCATCGCTGCGGTCATCGCCGCGACGCGCCGATCGCAGGAACTGGGAAGGCAATAGAAACGGGCGGATATCCGTCATCGAGTCAGTCGCACCTTGCGCCGGCTTCCCTTCTCCAACCTGCGTTATCGAAAAAGAAAGTGAGCGCTCAGGCAGCGAGCCAGGCGATCAATTGCCCGATCAGCCAGGTTGCCAGCATCCCAAGGACCCAGTTCATCAGCAAGATAAGCAATACCTGCACGTTCACTTTTTCTTTCGTCGTACCTGTCCTCTCGGACCGCGGACCGAGGATCGCTGTATGTCGAGGATGTCCATACGCCGCCGCATGAAGTTGAGTTCTTCCCGATGCCGGATCGCCAGCAGACGCAATTTCTTCGAACCGTCAGGAGTGAGTGCAACGATGACTTCACGCCGGTTTTCGGGGTTTTGCATCCGCTGGACGAGCCCCAATGCTTCCGCACGGTTGACGAGGCCAACGATGCTGTGGTGGCGGAGCTGCATGTATTCCGCGAGTTGCCCGACAGTGGTGTGACCCTTCTCATTGAATCCGGCTACGCCTAACAGGAGCTGGTGGTGCTGGGGTGTCAGCCCGACCTCGCGCGCGGCTTCTTCGCTGGCTCGCAGAAGTTTACGCAGGGCGTAGCGAAAACGCGCCAGAAAGTGGAGTTCCGCGGGCGACGGTATCGACACGGCGGCAGTCTGTACCCCGTCTGCCGTCATGCGTCCAGAGAAGCGGGCGAGTCGGTCTAGCCGTCTGCGAGATGGAGGACCAGACCCGGCGAAATCGTCCAGGGCGCGCTCGGATCGCATCGGGAGTCCTGTTGGCCCAGGCCAGGCCGGTTACGGAGAGATCTTGCAGGAAACGAATCCGTCTAACGACCGGGCGCGGTCAACTCGACGCGTGGCCGGTAATTCGGACTGCGCATGAGGTAGAAGAGTCCACCGCTCAGCGTCGGCGCTTCAGCTACCCAGAATCCGAGGGCAGCGGAGAGGATCGACTGTTCCATGCCGATGTGCCGTGCGAGCAAAAGTGCCTGCACGATTTCCCGTACCCCCTCACCAGCGATGGTGAAGGGACTCATCACGGTGGCAAAAATCTGAATGGTCGAGGCAAGCAATACTTGCCACAAGTCGGCGTGTGCAGCGCCGACTGCGAGAGCAGTGAAGAAATAGGTGATGGCGGTGAAGAAGTGGACTCCGAAACTGAGGACTCCTGCGAATACGAGGAGGGCTTTCTGGTCGCCGTAGGCTGTAGCCGCGGATTGAATCCTTGCCAGGAAGCCAGCAATGCGTCCGGATCGCCCGACCGGCAACCGGTCCAGAACAGCGGGCACCAGCGATGGATGCAGCATGACGAGAAAGAACGACACAACAATCGATACGGCGATGGGGACGGTGATCGCGGTGATCGTTCCAGCTTGTTTGCCAAGAATCGAAAAGCCGAAAGGTAACGTGATCAAGAAGCACAGGAAAATCCCCACGATCCCCATGCCTTTTTCGATTACGGTGGCGGCGGCAGCTTCCACGGTGCGGCCGGAAAAACGGGCGGCGTCATAGAGCTTGTAGCCGTCCAGCCCCACGGTAGATGGCAGGAATGTCCCAAGAAAACGTCCGATCAGGAAAGTCGTGGCGATATGGACAAAGGGGAACTTCAAGCCCTGGCCCCGTAGTAAGAGGTGCCAGCGTAGCATCGAGCAGAACATCCCGGTGATACGAATCAGGAAGGCGATTGCTGAGAAGAAGAGGAACTCTCGCACCTCGATGTTCGGGAGGTAACTGCGAATGGCCTCCAGGGCGACGACTTTCTCGTTGCCGTCGGTTTGCACCGGATGCGTGAGCAACAGGTAGAACGCGCCAATGGTCAAGACGAGCTTGGCCGCTGGCGAGGCGATGCGCCGCCATAGGGGTCGAGGAGCCGCCGTCATTCCTCAGCGTTTCTTGTGTAACTCGCGTTCGAGCTGGCGAACGCGGAACTCCATCTTTTTCAACCGTTCTTCCTGCCCGTCGACCTGCGGTGCGGCAGCCGGCGCCGGCGCTGTCACGACGGGAGCCGTCCCGGGCATGGGCGCAACGACTGGCGATGGTGCACTTTCCAATTCCTTGACCCGCCTCTCCAGTTGTTGGATCCGTAGCTGATCTGCGGTCGAATCAGGTCGGCCTGGTTCGATGACCTGGATGTCGTGTGCATCACGGACGGTGATTTCGAGCTGACCTCGAAATTCGCGCACGATACCACCCACGCGAATCTGCTTCCCGTTGTAGTACTGCTCGGCGTGTTGGGGGAAATTGGTAAGTAGACCCTCGATGATCGAGACCACGAGTTGCTCTGGCGGTTCCCCGATGAAGAGTTGAACGATATTGCCATCGCGACGAGTATCATTCACACGTCCTTCGACCGCCACCGCTTCCCCGATATAGAGGCGTGCAACGCTGACGTCGACGGTGGTGGCACCACATGGGAGCGCCTGGGCCAGCAACGATCCCAGCAACAGCCAGATAGGAAGAGCCCTTGTCGATATGATTCGGCTTCGCATTCTCTGCACGATTTGAAACCCGGTCTCCTGGCTGTTTCCGCGGCTACGACGATCAATTTCCCTCGTACGATCTCAGTGATCCCTCGCCTCAACAGCTCGAGTCCCCGGTCGTTGCCGGAACAGACTGACCCGTGAGCCGCCACTGTTTGCTGTCTCTCAGCCGCTGTCCGCCGCCTATAGCGCGTCTGTACGCTCTTGTCCCCCCCCTCAATGGGTCAGTGGGTAGCTCCGGTCACGGAGTCGAACCGCATCTTTCGGAGTTCAATTGCCAGCCTGAAATGAAGGTGATAGCCTTGCCCGGTTACCAGCCTCTTGCAGCGGAAAGTTGAATCGGACGCAAGCGTGCGGTGGGCGGAAAGGAGCACTGACCATGGCCGGTGGGAAGACCTTCAAGAGGGACCAGAAACGCCGCAAGGAAATGGCACGCAAGCTCAAACAGGAAGAGAAACTGCGCAAAAAGCTGCAACGCAAGGAAGAAGGAAAAAAAGAGGACGATCAGACGGGAGACGAACTGGCTGGCTGACGCCAGCGTTCCACGGGACGGATACGAGCCGGTGCGCCCGTTTCGCGAGGCGCACCGGTTTTTTTTTGCAAAGGGCAGGCACCGCCAACTTTTTGTGGAGATCTCCAACAGGGTCCTGCTCGCGCGGCGTGAGGTCTGTCAACTTCCTGTCGCCCCGCTTGAAGCGACTCTGGCGCGGACAGCCTCTACTGTGAGATCCTTGAATCGATCCCGTTTCCTCTGATCCTCTTTCCGGATAGCGCCCGCGAACGAACGGTTGCTCCGTTGCGAGACATCGAAGCCGGTCTTTATGGGGTTCACCGTGCGGCGCTGGCTGGGATGTAGTGGTAGCCCAGATCAACCACGCCGATTTTGACACACATGTTGGACGGATCGCCCGGGACGCAGCCGATCGGGCAGCAGCCGACACCGGTGCAATCCAGCTTACCATCGATTTGAGTGGTACGATCCGCAAGTTCATGTACGAGATCGCTGTCGGTGTAGGGATCTCCCGCGTCCATGGCGGGGCTGCCGCCGTTGCAGTTCTCGTCGGTGCCCGGCAAGCGAAAGCCCGTGTCCGTCCCCGGCCGCACGAATTCTGGGTCGACATTGAGGTCGTGTGCGCCACGTGGCGTATCAGTCCCGTACCCATTTCTGTTCAGGTTGTAATCGGCATCGTACCCTGTCGTGGAAGCGTGGATGGAGATTCCGAACGGCAGGTTTTGATCGAGGATATTGTTGCGCAAAAAGATGGTGTCCGACGGCAGCGTGCTGTCGCCGATACTGATGCCAACCTGCTTGCTGTCATAGATGGTGTTGTTGATGATCCGCAGCTCAATTGCCCCGACGGCTGCGATCCCCGACCGCCTGTGGTTGTAAATCAGGTTGTTGAAAAGAGAAGTATTGACCGATCGTAAGATGCGGATGCCATCGCCCGCGCTCTGGCGCACCAGGCAGTTGCGGATCGTGATATTGACTGTGTCGCGTAACTCGATTCCGGCAACGCTACCTCCCACTATGGTGAAACCGTCCAGGGTGAGGTCAGCTACTCCTTCGAGTCCGACGGCCACGGCCCCCGCACGAGCGTTGAGGACCACCGCACCAGCGCCCGTGCCGGTGACCGCTCCCGTGGCGTCTGCGAGGACGGTGATCGGACCGGGCAGGTCCGCTGCGTCGAGGACCAGCGGGCCATAGGAGCCGGGAGGGACGGCGATGACCGAACCCGGCCGGGCCTGGCGGATGGCATTTGCAATATCGCCGCTGATCGGTACGGGAATGAAGGTAGGTGTGGCCGTGGGAGGAGGCGGCTCAGGGGGTATCGTCGCCGTGGGCGACGGCGTTTGCGTCGGCGGGATGTGGCTTTCGCCATCGCTGCCACAAGCAGCCAGGAAGAGAAGGAAGGCGCATACGGGCAAGATCGGAAGGTGTAGTTTTGGCGTCATGGAACTCCCGCTCGATCTGAAAATTCCTCAGGGGTATCGCACTCCGGGGCCTGTATGTCCATCGGAAAGCCGCAATTCAGAGCCCTCCGTTCCCGTCGTTTCCGGCTGCTTGCCCGTCCCAGCGGACCCCGTTATGTCCGCACGATGCGGTGGTCTCTTCTGTGGAGCGATCTGCGTGAATTGCCGGCTTTTGTACGACTCCGCCGGGTCCTGCGCCGAGTTGCGCCAGATAGGCGACAAACCCTCGGAACGGTGTTGCGTGATCGTGCAGAACAGTTCCCGCAACGGACTTTTCTGCGATTCGAGGATGATCATCTCACCTTTGCCGAGTTCAATACCTTCGCAAATGCGTTCGCAGGTGTATTGAATCTGGCTGGCATCGGTGTCGGCGAGGTGGTGGCTCTGCGGATGCAGAGCAGTCCGCTACGACTTGCCGCACAGGGTGCGGTGGCCAAGACCGGTGTGGTCGGCCTGCTTCTCGATCCGTCTTTGCGGGGGGAAAAGCTGGCCCAGACGTTACGTGCATCGCGGGCCCGTCATGTCTTTACCGACGCAGCTTCGCTTCCAGAGATTCTCGAGGTGCCCGATGCGGTGACCTACACGATCTGGGCGCAGGGGGACCCGGCCACCCTGCCGCCGCACGTCGAGCCTTTGGAGAGCGCCCTCGCTGCGGCGATACGGAGTGAGCCGGACCTGCCCGATCTGCGCGGTCGCCACGCTTTCCTGATCTTGTGTCGCGCCACACGCACCGGAACATTGCCATTCCAGATCGTGCGGCACTCCGACTTTCTGGCGTTGGGGTTCGTTCTGTCCTCACTGTTCGGAGTCGGCATGGAGGATACGATCTACGCACCGCCCCCTCCTGGTCAGGAGTACAATGACTTCGCCGGATTTGCTGCTGCGGCGCAGATCGGTGCCTGTTTCGCTTCGCGGCGCCGGTTTGTGGTGAACGAGTTTCTCTCGGATGTACAGAGACACCGCGCCACCGTGTTCCTTTACAGTGCTGAACAGTGCAAAGAGCTCCTTCGGTTGCCCGCCTCGCCGCAGGATCGCGATCATTTGTTGCGCCTTGCGCTGGGTGGGGGGTTGGGAATGAAAGACTGGGAGGCGTTTCAGAGCCGGTTCGGCGTGCCGGAACTGCGAGATTGGTATGTTACCGCCCGGGGTGAAGTGGTGTTGACCAACCGGGCGGGACGGGCTGGCTCCGTCGGGCGGGCGCAGCCGTTTCGACATGATCAGGTCCGCCTGGCTCGTTTGGATCGGGAGACAGAAAAACTCCAATACGATGCCGGCGGGCGGTTGGTCGAGTGCGATACGGATGAACCAGGAGAGTTGCTGGTGCGGTGTCGTGACCCGCGAGGCGATGTGCCCACTACGACGATCATTCGCGATGCCTTCCGTAAGGGGGATGCCTACCTGCGCACCGGTGATATCCTGCAGCGCGACGCTGATTCCTATTTCTTTGTCGTCGAATCGGCCCGGCGGGAAAAGCCAGATCGTTCCCAACCTTGATGTGGACCTTCGCCACTGTCACGCTGGCAGGGAGGAGAGATCAGGTGCCAGGAGCCATACCGATTGCCATCGAGCCTGGCTGAACAGAGGAGGTCCTATGAATCATTGGTTGAGTGCCGGTCTTTTGTCTGTCGCGATCCTGCTGGGGAGCGCCACAATCAGTTTTTCGCAGGATGCGGCTGCTCCGGCCGGTCAACCCGGTGCGCCGGTGGAAGTGAAGGACGGCGCGAGCGCTGCCGCTGGCTGTATGCCTGGTGGAGGCTGCTGTGGTTCTCCGGCTTGTGCGACACCGCCGGCACAGCAGGACCAGGAAAAATCTGGTCATCAGGACGCTGTTGTGGAGGGTGGTTGTCCATGCGCCCGTGCCAAGCAACAGAAGGCCATGTAGATCCTCGGTCCCCGGGACCGCGGAGAGGTCGTCCCGGGGCGTTTGTCTGGCCGCAGCCTGGGCGTGATGCTCTGGTTTCAGGTTGCCCCACCGGGTTTCCCGGTGGGGCAAGTCCTGTCGGGAGCGTGATGTCTCCCCTGTATCAGTCGGCGTTTTCCGGTGGCACGGGTGCCGTGCAGGGCTGGTCGTTGCAGATCGTGCCGTCGATCCTTCCAGCGGGATGCCAGAACTGATCTTTCAATGCGCGGACTTCGGGGATGTTCGGGGTGTCGTCGTGTGGGTCGTGTCCTTCACGCGGCGGCACATTTCCGACCGGCGATGCGGGTGAACCCGTGTCCCAGAGATAATACGCCGAGCCCGTGTGAGGGAAGTCCTTCAGTGGTGTGAGCAGCCATGCCGGATCGCTCTCCGCAACCCGGCCAGGGAGAGACACGGGGATGTGTGCCGCGGCGCCGACGGTAGCGGCTTCCACGCGCAAACTGTACTCGCTCACCTGGTGATCTCCAACGGCCCCCAATAGCAGGACCTGGTGCTCGGGCGTGTTCGGCAACGGGTCCGTCGTTGCATGATTGGCGTAGCCATTCCCTTCGCCACGGTCCCACAGCATCTGTGCCAGGCTAAAGCCGATCACCCGATCGAGACGTTTGGGATACGAAGGTTTGGCAACTACATCGAGGTACTCGTCGAAGTCGACGCTGCGATCGAGCAGCGTGGAATAGTTCATTCCTGCTTCGGCAAGCACGGCACGGGTAAAGTCCTGTGCGATGGCGATCAGTGAGAGTCCCTGGATCGCTCCCTGGCTGTTCCCGTCATAGTAGAGTTCATCGATTTTCAGAGCGGACTGCCCGTGGAAACGGAATGCCTCGTGTGCACTGAACCCTTCCGGATGTTTCATCAATCGACCGAGGAACAGGAAAGCAAGGTATCCCTGCTGCAGGCGATCGGCGATCTGGGGAAAACGCGAGAGATCGGCCAGAGCGCTGATCGCCGTGTTCACGTCATCCTCCGCCATGCCATACCAGTCGGTGGCGCAGTACGCGATGTTGTAGTCGGCCCCCATGCGACGTGTGAGACTGCCATTCACTTCGCCGCGCGAACCGAGGAGTCCATGCCCATACAACGACATGCGCGCCGGACTTGTCTCGGACGCCGGCGGCAGGTTGCAGATGTACCCCGCCGTGAAGACTCCCGGCTGGCGAAGTGGTTTGCCGTTCGCATCGAGCTTCAAGCGCCCGTGAGGTCGACCGTCCAGGGTCAGGAACAAAGGCAATTCGAAGGAACCCGAGATTCTGCGGCGCACCTCGCCATTGGGGTTCTCCAGGACGGAGTCGACTGTGAAGCGCGGCGCTGCGTCTCCGAGTTCAGCAAACGCCTCGTCGCGCATGGAAATCATACGTCCCGTGAGGCAGTGTGTGCTGGCGACCGTGAAATCCCACGCCAGTTGCAGATCGGCGCGGCGTACCCCGGTGCGACCCAGATCGGCAAAAATACGTTCCATCTCGGCCCGGCGCTGCTCGAAGGTTTCGTCCGTTGTGATCACCGAGTCTCGATAGGCGGCAAATGCGGGTGTCGCGCTGAGCTTGTTTGAGGAGGAATCGACGAGATTGCGGAACCCCACCACGATACGATGGCCGTCCGGAAAATTCCTGGCGGGTCGAACGAACAACACGGGAAGGTCCGCTTCGTCTGCAAGCGAGTCGATCTCGGCCCAGAATGGATGGCGTTGGCCTGTCGTTGCGTCGAAGAGAACGATCGGCGAGTCCGCATCCAGGGACCGTTGCGGGTTTACGAGTCCTGGAAGCTGAGATTTCTGAATGTCGAGTCCCGGTAGTTGCACGATCAGGGCGGAACCCGGGCTCCATCCGTCGGCCCGGTTCTGATCCGTCACGTCAATGGCTTTGCCTTTTTCGTTTACGGGTACCGATTCGGGAGAGAGCGCCACCCGGCGGCCGGTCGGCGTCGAATGGTCTGCTACCGTGAAGTGATCGTTGGGTAGGGGGAGAAGACACCGCGTGCCAATCGGATCACACCGCTGTTGCGTGGTCGGGTCGACGCCCAGGCTGGCAAGATCCACTGGCTCTGGTTGTTCGACGACTGCTTCACGGGACTCCCCGCCGCAGGCGGATAAAAAGACCGTCGTGGTCAGGACGCAAAGGGCAACGAACACTTTCCGCATGCCATGCCAGTATCACGGCGAGGGCGAATTGGGCTAGAGGCGCCCCGGCCCCGGCCATACACGTTGGACGGGGCCCCGGAAGGGGATCTTTCTTGCCGTACCGCGCTTTGCTGGCGTCCTGACCCCTGTGCCCGGTGCCGGACCGTGCGCGCGACGTTCCTGCCAGGGTTGAACATCCTGTCCTCATCGCATAACAACCGAGGAGCCTCATGTTCCTCGATCTTTTCTACGGTCTGCGCAACGAAGGTGTTCCGGTTGGCATTCAGGAGTGGATGACCTTTCTGCGGGCACTCGAAGAGGGACTGCATGGAACAAGCCTGTTGCGGTTCTACCACCTTGGCAAGGCGTGTCTGATCAAGAGCGAGACGTATTTCGACGCGTATGATCGTGTCTTCGCGCGTGTTTTCAAAGGTGTGGAAGGAACGCTGGGAGACGATGTGACCGAGAAGGTCATGGAGTGGCTGCGCGACCCGAAGAATTTCCCCAATCTTTCGCCCGAAGATCTCGCCCTGCTCGAGCGCCTCAACCACGACGAACTGATGCAGAAGTTCCTCGAAACGCTCGCAAAACAGACCGAGCGGCACGATGGTGGAGATAAATGGGTCGGCACCGGGGGGAAGTCGCCCTACGGTCACGGCGGCCAGCACCCGACAGGTATTCGCGTTGGCGGACCGGCCAAGAGCCGTTCCGCGATGAAGGTGGCCGAAGAGCGGCGCTACCAGGAATACCGCACTGACGTCACACTCGATCTGCGGCAGATGCGAATCGCCCTGCGAAGGATGCGCCAGTTGACACGGCACGGCGAAGCCACGGAACTCGATCTCGACGAGACGATCGATGAAACATGCCGGAATGCGGGAGAGATCGAGATGGTGTTCCGGGCGCCGCGTCGCAACGAAGTGCGTCTATTGTTGCTCATGGACGTCGGTGGGACCATGGATCCCTACTACGAGCCTGTGAGCCAGTTGTTGACCGCCCTACACGAAGAACGCGGCCTGCGCGCCTTCGAACCCTACTACTTCCACAATTGCATCTACGATCATGTCTTCAACAAGGCGCGGATGTTCCGCAGCGATGCTGTGCCCACCGGCGACCTTTTGCGCCGCCTCGACAGCCGATGGAAAGTCGTCATCGTGGGCGATGGCGCGATGCATCCGGCCGAGTTGATGGAAGCCTATGGCAATATCGATCCACGCCGTGTTTCCCGCACTCCGGGGATCGTCTGGTTGCAGCGCATTGCCCAGCACTTTGATCGTAGTGTCTGGGTGAATCCGGAGAAGCCCGCCTATTGGGATGCGGATACCTGCCGGGTGATCCGCCGCATCTATCCCATGTACCACCTGAGCATCGACGGCCTGTCGCAGGCCGTGCAGGCGCTGGTGGGCGCACGCAACTGAAACGGACGTTCTCAGATCGTGCCGTCTGCGTTGCCAGGCGTTCGGGGCGCCAGATTCACGGCGTGTGGCGGAGAAGTTCCATCGTGCGTGTGCCCCAGCCAAGCCTGATCGGATCGATTACCGCCCACTGGATCTGCTTCACGAGCCCCATTTCGGGAGCGAACCATTCGATCACCTCCGAATCGAGGGTGGCACCAGCGTCGGGATGGCCAGGTCGCAGGGTACCGGTCGCCTTGGTTTTGACACGCACGCAATTGGTGAAGTTGCCGGCCGGTACGCTGACGGAGTCGTCCACGACCTCGACCCGCCGAACACCCGTGACTTCGAATTCCAGGTCTCCGACGCGGTGTGGCTGCTGGATCGTGCAGGTGTTGCCCTGCTTCAAAGGGAAGGGCAGGACGCAGGAAGGGGGATCGATCATCTGCACGGGTGCTCCCTCACTTGCCTGCCGTGCTACTTCCTGGATCCCCTTCGCATCTTCGATGAGATAGGAGGTCCAGGTCAGGTCAGCGAGCCGGCTGGTACGTGGCACCGCCTGGATGTGATCCAGTTCCCGGCGTGGAAGCATCTCGATGCGCAAAGTCTGTCCGGCCAGAAAGACTTCCGGACGCTCGGCAGACTGCACCTTTCCCCACAGGCGGTATTCCCACTGACGTCCCTCGTCGAGCGGATAGTAGCTTCGGTCCGAGCGGTTGCAGCCCGATGACACCGACAACAAGAGGATCGACGCGAGGATACGCCTGAGCCAAGGCATCGGCTGCCCATACCACTGCGTGTTTCACACTGCCAACCCCGGCCTTTCCCCGCCAACGTCCGCCTCGATGAGAATCAGCTCTGATCGGATCGGCGGGGAAGTGGTTTTGGCGGTATCCCGAGGCGATATCATTGTGTTCGGGTTGCCTTGTTACCGGCTGTGGTGTCTAGATTCACCATGGCCGTCGATGAATTCGATTTCGCGCAGTTTCTGTCGCTTCTGGAGCAGCGCGCACCACGGCCTTTGTCGATTGCCGACATGGTACGCATGCTCGATATCGAGAGATATGACCGGCGGGAGATCAAGGCCGCTCTGGAACGGGCGGTCGCCGAACAGCGTCTGCGCCGAGTCGGCAAGACGCGCTACCAGTGGGTGCGTGAACCGGATGCGAGCGTACGGAGAAGGCAGGCTTCTGGCGTTGTCCGCACACGAGGCTCGGATCGCCGCGCCACTTCCGTGCGCGTCGAGGGACGCTACCAGCGTGTGCATGCTGGGTACGGCTTCGTAGATGTCTGCGGGCGCGCGGCGGAACGATACCCGCGCAGCATCCAGATCCCGACCGGGGCCGAGGGCGGAGCTTTGCACGGCGATCAGGTGGAAGTGGAAATCGTTCGCCGGGAACGGCGTCAGCGACATGTGGTTGGACGAGTGGTCCGTGTGATCACTGCGGTACACCAGACTGTCGTTGGCAGGTTGGAACGGACTCGCCTGGGATGGTGTGTTTTGCCGGAACTCGAACTGCTGCCTGGCGTCGATCTGGTGGGCCCCCCGTTTCCGGTGCGCGAACAGGAAGGCCTCGTGGCGCGCGTCCGTATCACACGGCCTGCTACCGAGAGGCTGTCACCCGGCGGCATCCTGGAGGAGGTGCTGGGTGCGGCAGATGATCCGGAGGTGCAGTTTCTCATCATCGCTGCGGAGCATGGGTTGCGTGTTGCATTTCCTGCTGATGCGGCGTTGGAGGCGAGTCAGCTCCCAGAACATCCTGATCCGCAGGATCTCGTAAACCGGGAAGATCTGCGCCAACTGCCATTTGTCACCATCGACGGAGAGACGGCTCGCGATTTCGATGATGCCGTGTGCCTGCGAGAAGGCCCTGCCGGGGAGCGTACCCTCTGGGTCGCCATTGCGGACGTCTCGCATTACGTCCATCCGGCAACGGCCCTCGATCGAGAAGCGAGCCTGCGTGGAACGAGCGTATACTTTCCGGACCGCGCGATTCCGATGCTACCGCCGGAGTTGTCGAGCGGCTTGTGTTCCCTCAAGCCGCACTGTGACCGGCTGGTCCTGGTCGTGGAACTGCAATACGACCGTCAGGTGCAGCGGCGAGACACCCGGATCTATCGCGCCGTGATCCGCAGCCGCGCACGGCTCACGTACACGCAGGTCGCTGGAATGCTCTCTCACGCGGAGACGCCGCAGATCGCGCAATGGCGCGGTCAGTTCGTGGAACTGTTGCCCCAACTCCAGCTCATGCAAGCGCTGATGCAAGAACTCCACCGGCAACGCGTGCAGGCCGGGTCGATTGGGCTCGATCTTCCCGAAGTTCTGATCGATCTTTCCACGGAGGGACACAGCATCGGAGTACGCCTGTTGCAACGCAACGATGCACACCGGATCATCGAAGAGTTCATGCTCGAAGCCAACCGCGCCGTCGCGCTGGAGCTGCGTGGGAAGAAGGTCCCGTTTCCCTACCGGGTGCACGAAATTCCGGATACGGAGGAAATAGACGAACTGAACCAGTTCATCGGTGCCTTCGGATTTTTCGTGCACTACGATGAGTCGGTGCGGCCGCAGGACATCAGCCGTGTGGTGCGGCAGATGGAGGGCCATCCGCTGGGGCGTGTCTTGTCGCGGCAAGTGGTGCGCTCCCTGAAACAGGCCCGCTACAGTGCGCTCAACGTCGGGCACTTCGGTCTGGCGTTCCCCATTTATTGCCACTTCACTTCACCGATTCGCCGCTACCCGGATCTCCTGGTGCATCGCCAGGTTGGACGCGTACTCGATGGCGATGTGGCGGGCGCGCAGGAAGACTCTGAAAGCATCGAGAGGGCCAGCGTGCAGAGTTCGCACTGTGAGCGCCAGGCGATGGAGGCAGAGTGGGCGATGCTGGACCTCAGGAAATGCGAGTTCATGCTCGGGCACCTCATGGAGCCCGAGCATGGCACCATCGTTACCGTGACGAATTTCGGCTTCTTCGTCGAACTCGATGCCTACCCGATCGAAGGGCTGGTGCGGATCGAGACGTTGACGGATGACCGGTACACCTATGTCGAGGAAAACCGTACCCTGCATGGAATGAGGACCGGAGGGCGGTTTCGTCTCGGAGATCGAGTGAGTGTCAAGTGCACCGACGTCTCACTGCGCCGGCGGCAGATCGATTTTGTCCTGTTGGGACGCCTGCCCAGTGACTCCGAAGTTGAGGCGTTGCTGCCGCCGCCGATCCGTCGTGGGGTGCGTGGCCGGTCTCATGCAGCGCAGCGGCGGAAACACAGCCGGCCTGCGGATCAGAGGATGCGCCGGGGCCGGCGAAGATGAGAAGGAGACAGCGATGAAACATTCCCCCGGGTTTTTGAAGATCGTCGAGGAGGCGCGCAGGCGTGTGCCTGAGTTGAGCGTTCATGACGTCAAAGGGATGCTCGACAGAGGAGAGGAATTTCATCTCATCGACGTGCGCGAGGAGAGCGAATGGGCTGCGGGGCATTTGCCTGCTGCGCACCATCTCTCGAAGGGGATCATCGAACGCGATGTCGAGCGCGTCTTTCCGGACCCTCATACCAGGCTTGTGCTGTACTGTGGCGGGGGATACCGCTCCCTGTTGGCGGCGGACAACTTGCGGAAGATGGGATACGACGACGTATCCTCGATGGACGGCGGCTGGCGCGACTGGACGCAGGCGGGTTATCCGGTGGAGTAGGCGCCTTCCTTCTGGGGGGGCGATCACGGGGCTTGCCGGGCGGGTGAACGCCCCTGTTCACGGAGTTCCCGCGGGAGAGGGAAGACCACATGCTCTTCGGTGTGCACGAAGTCGTGGATGGCGTGGAATCCCAGTTTCCTCAGCGCTTCGATGGTCTTTTGCACGACCACTTCCGGCGTTGATGCGCCGGCCGTCAAACCAACATTCTTTGCATGGGCCACTTCGGCGGGGTCCAGTGTCTCTGCGCTGTCGAGAAGCCGGGCGGGTGTGCCGGTTTGCCGTGCCACTTCGACGAGACGGTTGGCATTACTCGATGTCGTCGAACCAATCACGAAGACGATGTCCGAGACCTTTGCCAATTCTTTCACCGCTGCCTGGCGGTTCTGTGTGGCGTAACAGATGTCGTCCTTTGGAGGTGTGTGAATCGAGGGGAAACGCCGGCGCAGTGCCTCGAAGATCGTACGGGTATCGTCAACGGACAGAGTGGTCTGCGTTACAACCGCCAACCGGTCGGGATTCCGCACCTCGAGGGCCGCGACGTCGCCTTCGGTTTCCACCAGATACATGCGCTCGGGCGCGTGCCCCATCGTTCCTTCCACTTCGACGTGGTTTTTGTGTCCGATCAGAACGATTTCGAAATCTTCCCGGGCGTAACGCAACACCTGCAAGTGCACCTTGGTCACCAGCGGACAGGTGGCGTCGATGGCTCGCAGGCCGCGCTCCCGGGCCTCGCGGCGTACCGCTGGCGAGACGCCATGCGCGCTGAAGATCACGAGACTCCCTGTGGGTACGAGCCTCAGGTCTTCGACGAACACCGCACCTTTGGCGCGTAGTTCGCCCACGACATGCCGGTTGTGGACGATTTCGTGGCGAACATACACCGGTGGTCCGTGCCGCTCGAGAACAAGGTTGACGATCTCGACGGCGTACGACACGCCAGCGCAAAAACCCCGTGGGCTGGCAACGAGGATCCGGCGTTCTTCTGAATTCATGTGAGCGAGGCTTGCACGCGCAGTTCTCTCCGGCAAGTATCCTTTGGCAGTCTGGGTGACACGTTTCCGAGTGTTGCGAAGATGGTGAGGATCGTCTTCCGGCCGCCGGTAAGATCCAGCCGTGCGGTCGGGCGAGCCGATCACCGGCCTGGACGGCATGACTCTTGGAGTTTGTGGGCCGCATGAAAGTACGCGAATTGATGCAAGCAGAAGTCGTTACCCTGGAAGCCGATGACCAACTCGATCTGGCAGACACCATCATGCGCCTGGGGCGCATTCGCCACATGCCGATCCTCGCACAGGGCCAACTCGTAGGAATACTTTCCCAGCGCGATTTGTATCGCGCCGCCATTTCGACCGTCCTGGAACTTCGGCCTTCGGCACAGCGCGAGTGGCTGGCGAAGGTCCGGATCCGGGAGGTGATGACGGCGAACGTCCTGACCATTGGTCCCGACGCCCCGGTATCGGAGGCGGTGCGCATGATGGTGGACAACCGGATCGGTTGTGTCCCCGTGCTCGAACGAGATCGTCTCGTCGGTCTCCTGAGCGAGAGTGATTGCCTGACCTACCTGGCCCGGTTGCTCGAATAATTCGATCCGGCTCGGGTCACTCTCCGGTGACGCGAGAAGCAGTCGGGACAAATCTCCATGAAACTTCTCCGTAGAGTTGCGCCGGGGGCGGTGCTCCCTTACGATCGCGCCCGCGATGTCACAGGCCGATCTGCTTCCCAAAGCTACAGTGCTGATTGCTGAGGATGAAACGGCAGTCCGCGAGAGTCTCGCTGAACTCCTGCAGGATGAGGGATACGAGGTGACGGCCGTGGCGGATGGCACGGCGGCCATCGCCGCGTTGGAAACGCGCGATTTCGATCTCGTCATTTCTGATATCCGGATGCCGGGAACGGATGGTTTGGGGGTGTTACGCCGTGCACGGGAAGTTTCCCCACACAGCCTGGTGCTGTTGATGACGGCACATGCCACGGTGGAGACCGCCGTGGAAGCAATTCGCCGGGGTGCGCAGGACTACCTCCTGAAGCCGATCATTTTCGACGACCTGCTGCACAAGATCGATCACCTGATGCGCCATCGGCAGATGGCCTGGGAAAACCAGATGTTACGCAATCAGGTGGAGCGGCAGTGGGACTTCGACAGCCTCATCGGACGTTCCGCCGCCATGCGTGAGGTGATGGAACTCGTACGGCGTGTGGCGCCGGCACCCAGCACGGTGCTCATCACCGGGGAGAGCGGTGTCGGAAAAGAGGTGGTTGCCCGTGCCATTCATCACTTCAGTGAATATCGCGATCGCATCTTCCTGCCGGTGAACTGCGGAGCGATCCCCGAGAGCCTCCTCGAGAGCCAGCTCTTCGGTCATATGCGCGGTTCCTTCACAGGTGCCATTGCCAATCAGGAGGGCCTCTTCCAGCGAGCACGCGGTGGCACGATTTTCCTTGATGAAATTGCCGACATGCCGATCGCCCTGCAGGTCAAATTGTTACGTGCCATCGAAACGAAAGAGATTCTCCCGATTGGTGCGGGCGCGCCGGCAAAGGTGGAGGTACGCATCATTGCCGCCACGAATCACAATCTACAAAAAGCAGTCGAAGAAGGGCGTTTCCGGGACGATCTCTACTACCGGCTCAACGTGATCGGTATCGAGATCCCGCCACTGCGTGACCGCCGTGAAGACATTCCGCCGTTGGTGGAACACTTCGTACGCACACACAACCGGGAGTTGAAGAAGAGTTTCAAGGGAGTGGATAGCGCGACCATGAAGTTGCTCATGTCACTCCCCTGGAAGGGCAATGTGCGCGAACTGGACAACGTCATCGAGCACGCCATGATTCTCGGCTCGGGTGACTGGATTACGGTGCGCGACCTGCCACGCGCCCTGCAGCAGGATGCCGGCGTGCCACCGCCGGCGAGCGACAATCTTCGTGATGCGATTCGAGCCTACGAAAAAGCCCACATCCAGGGCGTGCTGGCCAAGTGCGAACAGGACAAAAAGGTGGCGGCACAGCGCCTTGGTGTTTCCTTGTCTTCCCTCTACCGGAAAATGGAGGAACTGGAGATCCCGCTGAGCACAGAGAAGGAGTCGGGGGAATCATAACGGCGTCTCTGTGGTTTTCGGGCAGGCTCTCGGTAGGACATCGTCCTGGGCTGCCGGTGCGGCGAAGAAAAAGATCCGCCGTCCTACATCGATCAGCACGGCTTGTCTGACGTGCAGCGGCACTCACCCTGCGAGCAGTCGAGCTGTGCCTCCCGCTTGGTGGGAGGCTCCCAGCGAATTCCATCTTCCGATTTGTCACCCAGTGCCAGGGTGTACGAGATACGGATTTTCGATCGGTTGGGTCTCTCGTGAACGATGAGATTATCGCACCGGGCATGTCTTTCGGTAGCCGCAAGTTCCCGGTTCAGTGCTTCACATCGCTGCCGCATCCACTGCTGGATGTCGCGTGCCAAAGTGGGCGGCATGGGTAGGATTTGAGGTGATCCCGCCGTAGGAACTGCCTGTGCCGCCGGTGGAATGAAAACCTCAGGTCTGGCCGCTAGTGCCGCAACCCCCGGCGGAGTTGCGGGCGCTTTTGGAAGGGCAGCCGCCCGAGGGGAGACCGCAGCCGGTGTGGCGTTGTGCTGCGCCGATGGCTGCAAGCGTGGAAGGGCAGCAACCTGTTGATTTGCATCGCCTGGCTTTGGTTTGAGATCGGCAGCCACGCGGGCTGGGGCAGTTTCCATCTGCCGTGACCTGGTGGTGTCGAGTTGGGCTGTGTCGCGAGATGCCGCCGGCTTCTTGTCGAGAGCTGGGGGGAGGGCGGCAGGAAATGAATCTGCCACTCTCGGGGCATCTTCCCAGAGATTGCCAGCTCGCTTGCCAGCAGGGGCGCCCGAACGATCCGCCTCCGCCTGCTGCGCCGATTTGGCTCGATCTGCCATCTGTGGATCCCAGGCGCTGTCGTAGGCCAGTACGGTGCCATCGGTCTGCGCCGTGCTTTGGACGGAACGGAACTGCTGGGCAGCGGCATCAGCCAGTGCCAGGGCGCGGCTCGGATCCTTTTCCATTGCGTCGCGAGCCGACAGCAGGAAGGCCGCGCCGCGATCGAACGAGCCGCGGGCGCGATCGGAGACGCCGGCCCAGGATTGTGCCAGTTGGTGTGCCTGCTCGGCCTGGGTGATTGCTTCCTTGGCACTTTGCCGGGCAACGTCGATCTTACCTGATTCTGCCATGGCGGTGGCCACCTCATGACGCAGATCGGCCAGTGCATTTTCCGCGCGTCGCAAATCCGTTGCCGATGCCTCAGGGTCGGAGATTGCCCGTTCGATTGCAATCTGCTGCGCCTGGAAAGCTTCCGCCGTACTACTCGAACCGTTCTGCTGGATGGTAGCGGCTTCGACTTCCAACTGGGCCCGGATGTCGGCAGCCAGTTTTGCACGGCGTGCGTCGGCAGCGGATCGGAATGCCTCTTCCGCTTCCGTGATACTCAGTGCGGCTTCCCGCACCTGTTCGGTCTTCCATTCTAGCGCTGCACGATCGAGGGCTGCCACACCTCGTGAGTAGGCCTCATCGCCTGTTGCCTCGAAATCGATGGCATACCGGGCGCTTTCATTGACCTGGGCCCACTGGATACGCCAGGCTCTATCGCGTGCCGTTCGATAGAGGCGCAACCGATCCTCGTAGGCATTTGCCGGCTGATACTCTTCTGCCTGGCGCCATAGAGTCGATACGTAATGGCTCGAATTGAGAACCTCTGCCTCATGCCGCGCCGCTTCCATCTGCTCGCGAATCCCTGATCCGGCGATGAACGGAAGCAGCACGTACGCCACGACGGTGACCATGACCGCCAGGAGCGTCGCGATCCCTATCCGTGTGGGCCAATGCTCCCTGGATCGTGCTGGAGGGGGCACGGCCTCGGCCTCCGGTTCCAGAGAACTGCGCAGCATGTCGGCAAGCCTCCCACAGTTATCAAACCGGTTGTTCGGCGAAAGCCGGGTAGCGCGCTCGATCACCCGAATCAGTCTTTCGGGGACCTTGGGCACCAGGGATCGAAGGTCGTTTTGCGGCGAATAGGAAACCTCGACTTGCGTGGAATCACCACTTCCCTGAGGGCGCCAGAAGTCGACTCGGAACGGCCGCAGCCCTTCCCCCGCAAGCAATTCGTAAAGAATCACTCCGAGCGAAAATTGCTCTGCCCGGTAGTCAGCCTCGTTCGGTGCACGCCAGAGTTCGGGCGCTTCGTACTCCATGTCGGGCGATGGAACGGGGAGTGAGATGCGTTCCCGAGGCGCAGTCAGTGCGCAGACCATGGAGTCGGGGTTGACCAGAATGCAGTCGGGCGTCAGCAGTCGGAGGGGTCGCCCTGCCCTGTGTTCCCGATCCAACAGATCAGCGATGTCGGCGCCAATCTCTGCAACATGCCGCCAGTCGACCTTATCTTGCTGCATGAAAAGCGTGCGGATCGGCATCATCCCCGCCATCTGGTTGCTACGCGAACCCGCGCGCCGCCCACTGATGGTGCCGTGGCCCGCGGCAGACATCGTTGCGATCCGGGAAGTTGGATGGGACAGATCCTGCATGTTCAAAACATTGGGAGTAGCGTCTTACGTACCAATCGAATGGTGACGGATTACAAAGAACTTTATCCGTGTGCTCCAGCGAAAATGTGCCACCTGTGGATGTTCATGTCACCGATTGACCATTCCGATGGGACAGAAATTGTCACTTTTCTGCGCAGGAAAATTATTCCGGAGTGAGAAGACCTGAGGTTCGGAGTCCCACACCTCATGTTGTAGTGGCGGTGCCGTGATGGAATGGAGCACAAAGGTGGACGAACACGTTGCTGGGTGGGAGGGCATGAGGGAAGTCTGGCTGCGGGGCTGCTTCAACGGTCTCCACGGCACTCACCATGCACGACCTCGGCTGAGAGAACCCCAGTGGTCCCACGGATTTCTTCCATTTCTCCAGCCAGCAGAAAGACAATAACAGTGCGTTGGGAGAGGAGAGAATCACTGGCCGATCGATCGCAGAAAAAATCACCGAACTACTCCATTGTGATGGTATTTCAGTTGACATAGGAAAGCTGATGGACGAAGGGCAGGCCGGCATCGGGATGTGGTGTGAGTCATCTGTTCTGTCGTGTCCAGATGTCTGGGTGAGATGAGAAATGGGGGTTGTTTACCGGGTTTGCCGGGCACTTTGCAGCGGCTGTCTTTGCCCGCGCTATCGGATACGCCGTGCCGCCTCTGGGTGAGAGCAGGGGCTTGAGATCTGGTCGGACGAACAACCTGCCGGAGGAAGACGTATGACGATGCAGCAGACACAGAATCGTTGGCAGGGGTCTACCCGTATTTTGTGGCAGGTGGTGCTGTTCGCACTGTGCATTGCGAGCTTTGCACGACATGCCGAGGCCGGGGTCGAGCGTGCTCTCCCCGAGTTGGCAGCCGTGCAGCAGGCGGTTGGGGCTCTTGCCGTGCCGTTCGAGCAGAATCGGGGGCAGTTCGATTCTGATGTAGCCTATCTTGCGAGGACCTTTGCCGGTTCTGCTTTCGTGACCCACGATGGGCGCCTGGTCTACAGCCTACCGGGCAAGCTGCGTGAGACGGAAGCGGACGCCACTGTATTGAAACCGGGACACAGCCGCCGGCAGCATCGTGCTGAACGTGGCCCCGGCTGGGTGTTGCAGGAGCGCCTGCTGGGTTCCCGGCCGCTGAGTCCTCGAGGTACGGTGAAGGCGGTCACGCACGTGACTCGTTTGACCTCTGCGGGGAGTTTCCAGGCTGACACCTGGCAGGGAGTGCGGCTTGGTGAGGCGTGGCCGGGGATCGAGGTGGAGCTTGCAGCCCGGGGCAGCAACTTCGAGAAGCTCTTTCATCTGGCACCGGGGGCCGACCCGCAGCAGATCCGCTTGGCGCTCCAGGGTGCGGAGGGTTTGCGTGTGGCGGATGATGGTCGGCTCATTGTCCAGACCGGTAACGGGGAGATCGCGTATACCGCACCGGTGGCGTGGCAGGAGATTGACGGCAAACGGCAACCGGTAGAGGTACGCTACGCCCTGCAGACACAGGCGACACAGACTGCAGAGCCTGCCTACGGCTTTGCGTTGGGGAAGTACGATCCACGCCACCCGCTTACCATCGACCCGCTGCTCCAGAGCACCTATCTGGGGGGAAGCGGTGACGAACTGATCCGTACCTTGGCGTTGGCGTCCAACGGGGATGTCCTGGTGGCTGGGATGACTACCTCCGAGGATCTGCCCGGCACGGCGAACGGCATTCAGCCGAACTATGGAGGCGGAAGCGATGACGGGGATGGTTTTGTCGCTCGCCTGTCGGGGGATTTGCGGACGCTGCTTCAGAGCACCTATCTGGGGGGAAGCCGTACGGATTCGGTTAATGCCATGACAGTGGCGTCCAACGGGGATGTCCTGGTGGCTGGGTGGACTCGCTCCGAGGATCTGCCCGGCACGGCGAACGGCGCTCAGCCGAACTCGGGAGACAGCTATTTTGGCGATGGTTTTGTCGCCCGCCTGTCGGAGGATTTGCGGACGCTGCTCCAGAGCACCTATCTGGGGGGAAGCGATCTCGATGGGATTTATACCATGACACTGGCGTCCAACGGCGATGTCCTGGTGGGTGGGTTGACTATCTCCGAGGATCTGCCCGGCAGGGCGAACGGCGCTCAGCCGAACAAAGGCGGCCGCATTTATGGTACTTTTGATGGTTTTGTCGCCCGCCTGTCAGGGGATTTACAGACGCTGCGCCAGAGCACCTATCTAGGGGGACGCAGTAGCGATGTGATTGACACCATGACACTGGCGTCCAACGGGGATGTCCTGGTGGGTGGGAATACTACCTCCGGGGATCTGCCCGGCACGGCGAATGGCGCTCAGCCGAACTTGGGAGGCAAGGATGATGGTTTTGTCGCACGCCTGTCGGGGGATTTGCGGACGCTGCTCCAGAGCACCTATCTGGGGGGGAGCGATGACGATGCGATTGATACCTTGACAGTGGCGTCCAACGGGGATGTCCTGGTGGGTGGGAGTACTGACTCCGCGGATCTGCCCGGCAGGGCGAACGGCGCGCAGCCGAACTTGGGAGGCGGCTCAAGGAGCGATGCTTTCGTCGCCCGCCTGTCGGGAGATTTGCGGACGCTGCTCCAGAGCACCTATCTGGGGGGAAGCGATTTTGACTGGATCAATATCTTGACACTGGCGTCCAACGGGGACGTCCTGGTGGGTGGGTGGACTCGCTCCGAGGACCTGCCCGGCAGGGCTAACGGCGCTCAGCCGAACGGTGGAGGGGGCTATGATGGTTTTGTCGCCCGCCTGTCAGGAGATCTGCGGACACTGCTCCAGAGCACCTATCTTGGGGGAAGCGATTACAATGAGATTCGTACCTTGACACTGGCGTCCAACGGGGATGTCCTGGTGGGTGGGTGGACTGGATCCTGGGATCTGCCTGGCAGGGCGGACGGCGCTCAGCCGAACTACGGAGGTGGCTGCGCGTTTCGCTCAATCTGAACGCACGTTTCGGGATGCTGAACGGGCGATCGGAATTGCTGGGCGGTTCTTTTGATCAGGATTTTTCGGGATCTTCCTCCTGGTAGGTTTTGATAGGGAATCCGTAGGTACTCGGAGCGAAGCGACGTTTGATTTGCGTGAAATCTTA
>JAANMU010000301.1_pt1 | contig 62384 bp, 51 predicted proteins | sample 7279701 | NCBI WGS metagenome assembly JAANMU01 (sample SAMN14094539, study PRJNA606508) | bioreactor metagenome | isolation source: A lab-scale SPAN reactor treating ammonium-rich wastewater day 57 | place: Ireland: Galway | collected 2017-03-13 | reverse complement strand
CAGCAGTTGTTTGGCTCCTTCCAGGAGGCGAAGAAAGAAATCCGTCGCTGGATCAGCTTCTATAACGAAGAGCGGCCCCACCAGGCCCTCAATTACCGGACGCCGGCCGAGGTTCGGCCGGTGCAACAACAACTCAAAAAGGTGGCTTGACTTCCGGGGGTCACTACAGTATCCCGCCTCCACCCTTTCCAAGCGCGCTTACCTAAAGCTCACAAGCTCTCAGTGAGTAGCTGGCCGCGATGTGACCCAGGGGATTGTCCTTCAGCCGGCCGGCCATGAAGGCCGCTACCTCCGGACTTCGAATGGCGGCCAGGGCCCCCCCCAGGACCCGTTTCGCGGGGATGCTCCGCTCGGCGCTCAACCATCGAATCAAGCAGGGAGCGCAGTCCGGGCCGATCCGGTCCACCGCGGAGGGAACATACTCTACCCCGGCCGCAGGAAGCTCGACGAAACGCTCCAGTTGGGGAGCCTGCCACAGAGACGCGATGAGGCCGCACAGAGCTGGGGGAAACACGCCCGGCCCCCAGACGCGCTCCTGGGCCTCGAGAATCCACTCCCGCGCGGTCGGGAACGCGTAGGCCAGCGCCACGGCCAGGCCCAGCGAAGCGTCAGCCCAGAATTCTCCGGCGGCCTCACGCGCCAACTCATAGTTCGGGTCCACCGCCAGATAAGCTCGCAAGGTCTTCCAGCCGCTCATGCTCACCGAGTCGGGCTGGCTGTTGGGCACAAGCCTCCCCTCGTAGGTCACCTCGAGCGCGTGGCTCGCGCACAGGGCCCGGGTAGCGTAAGCAAGGCCCCGGTGGGCCACCCAGTGGTCCACCAGGTCGCTGCCGACCGTGGCCGGGTGCCCCGGGTTCCAGTAGACCCCGTTAATGCCCAGAAGGCTGGCCACCCGGCCCTCCGCCACGGGGTCTTCAGCGGGCGGGCCAGCGATGTTGCGCCATCGGTCCAGGGCGGCCTGGGTACCGGGTCGACCTGCGCGCATGGACTCTCGCGCCCGTGCCAGTCGGGCGGCGATCTTCTTGAGGCTGGGGCGGGGCGCCGGCGGGGGCGACAGCATCCCGGGCCAGGGGTGGATCGTCTTGCGGGCCTCGGCCGACCAGTGCACTTGTTGACCGTCGCTGCATTGCACCTGGGAAGGTTCGCGAATTGCGGCAAGCGCCCTGCGCAACCTGCCAGATGAACATTTCCCGTCCCCGTCCCGCAGAACATTCATAGAAATGCCAAAATGTTTTGACGAAAATTCAATGCATTTTGAGGCGCGCCGGCTACCCTGGCTTTGCACCCATCATAGAGAGGAGCCCGGATCGTGATAAAGACCCTACCCTCCCTGGCAATTTCGCGCCCCCGCCCGGAGTATCGCCGGCGCCTGCGCGAGGAGCAGCTCGACCAATTTGAGCTCTCTCCCTCCACCGAACCTTCGAAGCCCACGACTCCCACCCATCGGGCGCGTCGTCGAGGCTGGCTCAAAGCGGCCGTCATCGTCGCCCTGGCCGGCAGCCTGGGGCTGGCCGCGCTGGGAGCCGCTCCCTCCACCCCCCCGGCGAGCTCCTCTGCACCCGCAGTGACCCAGGTGGAATCTCAGACCTACACCCCGGCGGTGCCCTCCGAGGCGTTCCAGATCGAGGCCTACGGCCGGATGGGGGCCTTCTCGGCACAACTCGGCCCGCAGATCCCCAGCTACATCAGCCACCTCTATCCGGATTTCTACCCGGATCAGGCGCTGATCACGCTCATGTACTACTTCTCCCAGCCTGCGAGCGAAGGTCCGCTGGCCGTGCCGCCGGGCAACAACTACTTCGCCCTGCCGGCCCAAGTCGGCTTCTCTCCCAACCAGTGGACCGGCCCGGTGCAAGACGGATTGCGCGTCTACTCCTCGCCCACGGAGTCGGTCATGGACTTTGACGTTGTTCTGCGCAGCGGCAGCTTCCAGCAGGTGGAGCGGCTCGGTCAGGCCGAGACGGCCCCCGAGTTCTTCCAGGCCCTGGGTGAGCTCGGCTATCTGACCCCCGACCAGCACCGCGACGTGCTGGATCTCTATCAAGCCAACTGGGAGGGAGCACCATGAACTGCCACCTGATTCCTCGAGCCTCGGGCTCGGTCTTCAACGCCTGGGCGCGCCCCGCCACGCAAGAGGCCCCAAACGGCGATAGCTATCAGAAGTCTCCCGCCTGGAAGGCGGCCCTGAAAGGCGGAGGTCGACTGGGTTGGCGGGCCGTCAAGGCGGGCGGGCGAGGGGTCGTCCGGGGGGCCAGATTCATCGCCCGCCTGGCCCGTCGTCAGCCCCGCCTGGCCCTGGGCGTGGCGGGAGCGTTACTGCTGGCCGGGGCCATCGGCGTGGTCGTGACGCGTCAAAGCCCGGTTCCGCCCCCTCCGCCCCCACCGATCGCGGTGGTGGTGGAGAGCCCCACCGGAGGCGGCCAGGCCCTGGTCTTCGAAAGCCAGGCGGCCCCGGTCGGCCAGCTGGTGCATACGGTTCAGCCTGGCGAAACCCTGTTTCGCATCTCCCAGCGCTATGGAGTCAGCCTGCAATCCATCTCCACCGCCAACAACCTGGCCAACCCCAACCTGATTGTGACCGGCAGCCGACTGGTCATCCCCCAGAGCCCCGCCCCCCAGCCGCCGGTTCCGACTCCCACTGTGCAGCCCGCCCCGGCCGACCCGATGGCGACCTTCTTCCAGGAATACCGGCCTCTGGCAGAGCAGATCGAATCTGGTCTGGGCTACGACGCCGGGGTTCTGACGGCAGTAGCCTACTATTACAGCGGCTTCGACGGCGCCACGACGGTGGGCAATAATCTCTACGACCTGCCTGCCGATGCCGGCTGGACCGGCCCCGTCCTGGAGGGACAGCGCCGTTATGACGGACCCATCGGCAGCATGGTGGACTATGCTCTCTACCGGATCGCTGCCGCCGGCATCGAGCCAGGGCTGAGCGGTCACGAGCTGCTGGCCAAGATGGAGGCCAGGGGCGTCTTGAGCCCTGCCCAGAAGGTCCTGATCCAGGCATTCTACGAGTTGGCGCCATCCTGAGCACCGAGCTTTGCCTTGAGCGCGAACCTGAGCTACCATGGAGAGGATGACCTCGCGACCGGCTGGTTTTTCCCTGACCGAGGTGCTGCTCTCCTTGATGATCCTGGCCTGCCTGTCGGTCTTGATGGTGGGCTCGGTTCCGGCTGCCATCTTCGGGCTGCGGGCGGCCGAGCAGCAGGTGGCTGCCTCGGGGGTGGCCCGGGGCGGGCTTGAGCGGCTCAAAGCCCGCGGCTTCGGGGCCCTGCCGACCGGCTCCAACCAGCCGCTGGGGATGGTCACCCTGGACGGAGTCGAGTACACCGCGCAATGTGACGTGCAAGCCCTGCCCGTCAGCGGCACCCCGCCCGCCTCGGCTCCTCCCGCCCCCTGGCTCAAACGCGTCACCGTCACCGTCACCTGGAAGGGCCGCTCGGGCGAGCGGCGCTACACCCTGAGCCAGGTACTCTCGCGGGTCCCATGAAGGCACGCGCATTCACCATCCCCGAGATCCTCACGGTCACCTTTCTGGGGCTGATCGTGATGACCATGGCGGCCCAGCTGATGTGGCCGGCGGCCGAGATGTACCGGCGCGAGCAGGCTTCGTCCGACTGCTACCAGTCGGCTCAGATGGTGATCACCCGCCTCGGTCGCGAGCTGCTCAATGCCAGTTTGGAGTCGGTCACCCTGCTCGACGACCCCGACAGCCCCATCCCATCAGCGGTCTCGTTCGTGCCCTTGCAGGGGTTCGGGCCCCGGGGCACGCCCCGCTACGGCTCGGCCGTGGTCTGCTACTACTTCCTGCCGGCCCAGAGTCGCGTCATCCGAACCACCTGGACGCCGGGACGCGCTCCCCTGGCGGGGGCCGACTACTCGTTGGCCCGTCCTGAGCCTCCCTGTCTGAGCCACGCCGACCTCGCCTCGATCTGCGCCTATGATGCCGCCCAGCCGCTGGGAGGGCGGGTGGTGGGCTTCCACGTCAAGAGCTTTCGGGTGCACGACGCCGACGATGATCCCAACGCGACGGCCGACGACAACCTGGCCCAGCTCACTCCACCGCTGGTGCTGGAGGTGACCACCGAAGCCCTGGTGCACCGGCGCTCGCGCCAGCCCCACACCACCTCGGTGGTGCTGCAGGACAGCCTGACCCCCCGGAGCACCCGTTGGTGAGGCCTCGCGGAGCCAGCCTGCACCTGGTGCTGGTGCTGGTCATGCTGCTCTCGATGCTGGCCCTCTCGATGACCGCCCTGTACGTCTCCAACCTCAACTTCGCCCACGCCGGCCTGAACCGGGGGCTGGCCCAGCAAGAGGCCGAGACGGCGCTCAACGAGCTGGTGTCCCAGCTGACCCAAAACCCGGCCTACGGCTTGAATGGCGAGGTTCTGAGCGGCACGGCCACGCCCGGACTTGGAGCCAGCCAGGCGTACCACCTCATCTCCTTCCAGCGCGGCGGCAGCTGGCCCTATTCCACCAACAACCTGGCGGGCGGAGCCAGAGGCTACCCCGACCAGGCCCTGCCGGCCGGCAGCGTGCACGTCATGGCGGTGGGCTTCTGCAAGGGCCAGTCCTGCACCCTGGAAGTGCTGCTGCAGCATCCTCCTTTCCCCTACGGCCTGGCGGTGGACGGTCCGGTGCGCTCCAACTCGTCGCTGGTGGTGCGCGGCACCACGGGCGTGGGCCCCGGCGGCGAGCTCGAGTATGACCGCCCCGGCCACGTGGCCTCCAACCGGGCGGGCAACGACACGGTGGACATTCCCGGCGAGCAGACCTTCATCACCGGTTTCATCCAGACCCCGGGCACCATTCGCCTGCATCCCCGGGCCGTGGTGCGGGGTGGGCTCAAACCGCTCAGCCAGGAGGTCGAGTTGCCTCGCATCGACTTCAGTCAGTTCCAGGCCCTGGAAACGGAAGGCGTCCGGGTTCAGGATCGTGAGTTCTTCGAGAAGCAGAACCTCAACACGCTCTACTTTTCTCCCAACGACCTCACCTTTCAAAGCGGAATCCAGTTCCAGAAAGGGCTGGTGCGCTGTCTGGGCAACGTCACCGTGCGGGGGGGCCTGAGCGGCGAGGGGGCCCTCATCGTGGACGGCGACGTGAACATCATAGAGGGCGCCACCCTCTCGGGGAGCAACCGGGTGGCCATCGTTTCGCGCGGGAAGATCACCATCCAGGGAGGCGGGAGCTACTTCCAGGGCCTGGTCTACTCGGAAAATGAGCTGGAGGCCGACAAGGTGACCATCGTGGGGAACACGGTGGTCAACCTGGCGCCCGGAAGCACCGCCAGCGGCTCGGCCAGCCTCAAGGAGAACGTGGTGATCGTGGGGGACGAGTCGGTGGCCCGGATGAAGCTGCGGGTGGCCCGACCCGGCACGGTGCAGTATCAAAACGAGCCCGGCCGCTTTCCGCTCAAGCCCCAGACCGGAGCGGCCCGAGATGGGGTCTTCTACTTCCCCGAAACCCCGGCGGGGCTGGGAGTGGCCTACTACCCTCCCGATGATGACACCGACTACCTGAGCAACTGGCTGAACGCCTCTCGCGATGCGCTCTGGAACACGGCCAAAGATCCAGGCGGCTCCCCCCTGCGCGTCAACACCGGGGTGGTGGTCACCGAGGCCCTGGAGTCCAAGGTGCTCTACGAGCAGTTGGGCTGGGTGGCGGTGGAAGCCCGCGACATCGCCGTGGAGCTCGACCAGGCCCGTCGAGCCGGCGATGACATCGCGGCGAACCGGCTGCAGGGCGACCTGGACGAAAAGCAGGACGAGTTCATGGAGGTCGAGGCCCAGGCCCGAGCTGCCTTCATGCGGTTCTACGACCAGCACACCCGCCTGGACGGCTCGGTGGTGCACACCAACAATCCCGGAGAGCCGCCCCGCAACTTCGACTTCGAGCTCAACACCTTCATGCCGCCCAGCGAGAGCTTCCGGGTCACCTACTGGCAGCTTCACCCGGGCAAGCTCTGAGCAATAAAGCGCGCAAACCGGAAACAAATCGTTAACAGACCGGCAACATGGCCAAAGCTGGCGAAAGGCGGGCGCGATACCCTCAGGTCGAGATCAGCGACCAGGGAGGAACCGCACGATGAAGACCAGCAACCCGAAGAACCCGATCCCCCAGATGATCGCCGAGGGCCTGAGCAGCTTTTTCACAAATCTGCTGGTTCCGCCCCCGGTCTCGGTGGAAATGGATCTCAGCGACCAGGTGTGCCTCTCTCCCTGGGCCGAGCAAGCGGCCGCCTCGCTGCCCCCGACCCTGGTCGAGGACACCGACCAGATGTATGCCGTGGGGGCGATGATGGGGAAGTACCGCTACCAGCTGGCGGCCCTGCTGCGCTAACCGGGCATCAGGGCGGTTCGATCGTCAAGGGCGGCAGCCAACACAGCAAGACGTAACCGGCTGGTGCTGCACGATACCCTGCCTGAAGGCCTGCGGTGGGGTGGTTACCTGACCCGGACGCCGTTCTCCCAGCGCAGCGGCTTCTGGCGCTTTTCCAGCGGAGCGTCCTTCGCTTCCTCGATCGTCACGCCGAAAGCCCAATCCGGCGGACAGATCGCGATGTAGCGCGCATACCCACCCGTGCCGCCCTGGAAGCGGGGAAAGCCGATCGCGACCAGCGCCCCGGTCTCCGGCACCTGATCCAGGTTGGCCACTCCCTCGGCCAGGGTGTAACCGTTGTGGAGCAGCCAGGCCTCGCCTTCTAGCGTGGGGGTGGTATCGGTATCCAGCGGCTCGTGGCCGTGTATCAGGATCTTTCTCTCGAGGTGCAGGTATTTGAGCGCGTCCAGGCCCACTCCCGGGAACACGGGGTCGGCGGCCAGCCCGGGCTCGTTCCAGCGCTTGGACCAGTCGGAGCGCACGAAGACCACCGAGCCCGCCGGGATGGGGCCGTGCTGTTTCTCCCAGGCCTTCACGTCTTCGATGCTCAGATGGTAGCCCGGGTTCTGCCTGACCTTGTCCACGATGCTGATCACCACTAACGGCCTCACGGCGAACGTCGGCGGGAGCTCGTCGATGGCCGGATAGTAGGCGTCCCAATGCGCCGGGGGATCAAGCTGCGTCCCGAGCTGATCGGTGGCCAGCTGGTAACGAGTCGCCTCGAAGCCGCTCTCAGCGTAGGTGTAGGGCTTAAGCGTGGCGGGGTCGACGGCGGGCCCAAACTCGGAGGGCCCAAATCCTTTCCAGACCGGGATCCCGGGGGCAATCACGTGGGTGAGATCGACGTAGCGCGCACGGCGAAGCGAGTCGTCGTAGACCTTCCACAGGCCCTCTGAGGGTTGGAGAGCTAGCTGGAGCTCGTCCAGCTTGCCGTGGTAAAAGCCAAGCCGTACCCCGACCCGCCCGTAACGCGTCGGAACGACCTCGATGATGGCTCGAACTCCAGGAGGCGGGGTCGACGGCTCCCGGTTTAAAGCCCACCCGCTGCGTTTGCAGCGCTCGAGCACTTGAGCTTCCGTTTCACCGAGCCGGGCCAGCGCCTGGCCGTTCAGGCTCAGAGTGGCGCCCCGCACGGCGATGATGCGCTCCTCCCGATCCGTCTCCACGTGGGTGACCTCGTTCAGATCGTCATAACGCGTGCGCCCGTCCGAACCGGGCGACCGATTGAACTCTCCCCCGACCGGGTGGTTGACGGCCGGATCCAGGAACTGCGAACCGCACACAATCCCGTCCAACGTCAGCACCGTCTCGGTCTCGGCCCGGGCGGGCCACCACAGAAGCAAGAAAAGAAACATCCACAGCATAGGTCAGCCGAGCGAGTCCTTCACCGACCCGAGATAAGCCTGCCAGTCCGGCAAGGAGCGCTTGAGCGCGCCGTAGAGCTTCTTGAGGTCGACGTCCTCATACTGGTGCACGAGACGATTGCGAAGCCCCGCCATCGTCGCCAGGCGCGTCGCAACCTCGCGGTCCACCCAGCCGGCGCTTGCGATCGAGAAGAAAGAGCTGTAGTAGTCCGAAGGCGGGATCTTGGCAACCGCCTGGGCGACCTCCGTGTTGATCGAAGCCGCGCTCTCGACCATCAGCTCCAGACTGCGCTCGGCCGTGCGGTGGAGGCGAAAATCCGTCACAAACTCTGACTCGGAGGTCTGGAGCACATCGGATAGCTCGACCAGATACTGAGCCAGCCTGGCCAGCTTGCTCTCCACAAGATCCTTGTCCACGGCATGATTGCGATTCAACACTCGCTCGACGAACTCTTTGTTGCGACGGCTCCAGATCAAGCTATCCGCGCGGCGCAGGGCCGAGCGCAGGGCAAAGCGGTGGAACTGCCATGGCTCTCGCTCATACAGGACTTTCCCTTCCAGGGCCACCCGCGACGCGAGCAGCCAGGACGCGTGCGGGAGCCACACCATGTCCAGATCACCCCGGGCCAGCCGCGCCACCAATCGCTCTTCGACCTGGTCGCGATCCTGCAGGTCGCCATGCGGCATCAAGGCCAGGTCGAAGTCGCTCTCCGGACCCGCCTGACCCCGCGCCTGCGACCCGAACAGAACCACGAAATCCAGCCCTTCGGCGGCTGCGAAATCACGGACCACCATGGTATCCACCCGGTAGAATTCAATTCCCTTGCGTACTGCCCCTGTTGGAGCGGGTCTTGCTGAACTCGTCCCATCGGGCCCGGCGGTCGCTCGCGTCAGGCCCTCAGGTGGACCAGACGCGCTGATAGAGCTTCTCGAGCTCGGACGATTGACTCCGCACCCGGCTGTCTACCTTGCGCACGAATGGGGCGAGGATCAGCTCCTCGGTCGAGACGGAGCTGTCCAGGACGCGCGAGAACAAGCCAGCGAACGTGTCGGCGGAGATCACCTGGTCGTGGCGCGCGCACGCCTGAATCAAGCGTCTGACCGCCGCCAGCTCGTCATGGAGCTGCTTGCGCCGCTCGGAAGGCTGCTCCGGGTCGCGCACCCGGTTCAGGCCCTCATCGAGCTCTTCCAGCATGACCCAGAAGCCCCAGGCCAGTTGCTCTCCGAGCGCCCGGGAGCGGACGGCCACGAAGAAAGTCCGAAAGAGGGCGTCACGCTGCTCTTCCACCGGTCTCATCTCGCGCGCCGCCTGACTGGCCGGATCGCGCTGAAGCAGCTTCTGGGCCCCGGCCACCAGGGTGTGCAGGAGAGAGCGACGGGCAGGACGCTCGAGCACCCGGCTCACCGACTCGCGCAGCTCCTGCAGGCTGAAGGGCTTGTAGAGGTAGTCGCTGGCTCCCACCTCGAGGGCTCGCGGGGGAGCCGTCGCGTCGGCATAGCCGGTCATCACGATGCTCTGCAGCCCGGGCCAACGACGCTTGAGTTGCAGCAGGCAATCCAGGCCGTCCATCCCCGCCATGCGCACGTCCGTGATGATCAGCTCGAACTGCTCGCTTTCGGCCAGACGCAGCGCCTCGGCCGCGGAGGCGGCCGAAGAGACGGGTAGATTCTCATCCTCGAGGAACTCGACGATCGACTCGCGCAGTGCGTCGTCGTCTTCCAGCACCAGAATGGACATCGGGCGGGCTTCTCGTCGTTGTCGCCCTCAACCTCCTCAGGAGGGGCTGCGGCGCCGCAGGGTCACACCGCCCACCACCAGCCGTCCCCGCTCCTCGCTGATACCCTGAGCTGGACCTTCCTGCTTGAGGACCAGAACCTCTTCAGTAGCCCGATGCAGTTTGCCCAGCTCCTCGAACTCAGACGCGAAGTTGCTCAGGTCCAGCCGGTTGCGCGCCCCTTCCAGGGCCTTTTCCATTCCCGGCAGCTCGGCCAGGGCTGGCATGCTCAAGAATTCCCGGCCGGCCGAGACCCGGTCGCTGGCCTGGGTCAGAAACTGCAGGCCGCGGGTGAACGGGTCTGCCTTCAAGTCGCTGGTGAACAGGGCCACCATCGATCTCGAGGAGGACTCTCTTTCAAGGTGTTGACGCGCGAAATCATACAACGGACCCTGCAAACGAGGCAGCATCATCTTTCCAAACTCTTCGCAATTCTTGAAGCTGGTTTGACCGGCACGGAAGACTTCAGCGGTCAACTGCTCGACGTCATGCTCGGGGTGGAGCAAGACCGTCTTTCCCACCAATCCCCGCAGCGCGGCGTCGTCGAGAGGCAGGACCAGGTCCTTCCAGCGGGTGGCCAGCTCGGGCTGGTCCTCCAACTGTTGGCCGATCGTTTCCAGAGTGGCGAGATCGTGAACCCGCTCGGCCACCGAAGCCAGGAAGACGTTGCGGCCGGATGTGGCTTGAGCCAGGGCCAGCTCGGAGATGATGGAGCTGATCGGCAGCCGCATTGCGGCCTCAGAAACCTCCCGAGCGGCCGGGTCGGCCTTCATCCGACCCATCAGGTAAGCCGAAAGTGCCTCCCTGTCCTCCCGGCGGGTGATGCCCTCGGAGAGCATGCTGGTGCCCAGGGCGTGTCCGCCCTGACCGTTCATGAGCCCGCGCAGCAGGCCTCTCATGACGATGGGCTGGCTTTCTGGCGAGACAATCTCCCAGGCACTGCGCCCGAGGGAGGCCGTCTCGGTCCACTCCGGCCGGCTCCCCATGGTTTCCCAGACGGGACCCAGCGCGGAAGCTGGCAATTTCTGGCTCAGGGCATAGCCGATGCGCAGAGCAGCCTGATTCATCTTCTGATAGAGGTCGAACTGCTCCATGACCTTCTTGGTGACTCCCGGACCGGCAGCCTCAAGAATGCGCCCACACATCCGCGCGGCCTCGCCTGGCTCGCCCTGGTCCTGAACCTGAGCGAGGAAATCCAACGCGATCTGCTGGCGTGTCTCGGGCTTGACCTCGGCCAGCTCGTAATCGAGTGTTTTCAGCTCGAGAAGCTTCTTATGGTCTTCTTTGGGAACCCGGGGCAACAGGCGGGCCAGCACTTCTGTTTCCGGTCGGGTGGCCAGCTCGTCCAGCAAGGGGCGCAGCGTTTCGGCCTCCACCTTGCCGGCCAGCCTGCCGAGAAGATCGCGGCTCGAGAGGGTGGGGTCGGCCAGCACCGCCTGGTGCACGGTCGGGTCGGGCATCTTCAAGGCCAGCTCGGCCAGAGGGCGGGAGGGCTCGAAGTCGGTCAGACGCTCGACCAGGTGCTGCAAAAGCCCGGGATCATCCTGCCCGCGGGCCAGCTCGCCCACTTCTTCGACCGACGTCAGGAAGCGCCCGGCGATCGGCTCGGCGGCGGGGAATTCGGCCATCAGGCGGCGGGCCTTCTCGGGTCCCGAGCCGCCCTGCTCGACCAATTGCCAGGCGCGACGCGCCTCGGCAGCCTGGCCCAACCACTCCTTCAGGCCGGCAAAGCGCTCCAGGCCCTCCCGCTGAGCGTTCTCGTCACTGACGCAGGGGATCCAGCGCTGGCCTTCGCGACCGATCCAGGCGGACTTGTTGTTGTTGGCCTGAAATGCGCACAGAGGCTTGTCGGTGGCGGTGAAGTACTGCCAGCCCTCAGCTTCCAGGCGAGCGGACGGAGCCTCGCCTTTGGCGTAAAAATCCGCCATAAAGCCAACCGCTTCGGGTCGCAGCAGCTCGGCCGCCGCCTCGCCGCGGCGGGAGATCACCGGCTCCTTGCCGAGCTGCGCGCAAGCCCCGTAGAGCCCGATCTCGCCTTCAGCGCTGTGAAAGCGCCAGCCTTTGTCAGCCAGGAGCTTCAGGTTCTGGACCAGATCGGGCCGGACGGTGGGGACCCCTGCAGGGCCAGGTAGACGTTCAAGTCTTCGAGCGTGCTCAAAGCCACCCCCAGACAGCCTGGCAAGCTCAGCTGCAGGGTCCGCTGGCCCAGATTGGCGAGCACTTGAGCCGTGGTGAGGGTCTTCTCGCCGAACTTGAAAGGGCCCAGCGGAGCGGGGCGCGACAAAGCTGGCTCCACCCTGGACCAGATCGTCCACCCACCGGGGGTCAACGCGAGCGGCCGCGGTTGGCGCCGTCGGGTCACTGTTCAGGCTGGCGGGAACCGGTCGAATCCGCATGGGGTGGAGAAAACTTCGACAAAGAGGAGCTAGTCGCCCCCTCCACCGGAGTCGCCGCCATAGTCACCGCTGTCAGGCTCGATGCCGTGGTCACTCGCGCCCCCTCCCCCTCCGCCGGCCAGGCTGAAGAGGAAGAACAGGGCAGCCGCGCCCAAAACCGCCAGGATCAACATTCCTATCATGGGATCAGGGTAGCACAAAAAGGAAGGCTTTGCGGGGGCGCGAACGCGGCCCGACCATGGACATCCGAGGAACCACCGTACTCGTTCTAGGCGGAGGCGGCATGGTCGGGCGCGCTGTCTGCCGCGAGCTGCTCGACCAGGCCCCACGGTGCATCGTGCTGGCCTCCTTCTCCGAGCATGAGACCCGCGCGGCCCTCACCACCCTGGAGGAAGAGTTCGCCCACCTGCGTCGCTTCAACCCCGGGCTACCCGAAGTCGAGCTGCGCGGCGAGTGGGGCAACCTGTTCGTGCGCGACACCTACAGCCACTGCCACTTCAACGACATCCTGGCCCAGCCTGAAGGGCGCGCCACCCTGATCGAGGACACCTTCGTCCCCCTCCAGCAGAAGACGCTCGAGCGCATGACGCTTTACCAGATCATCACTCGCAACCGCCCCGACATCATCGTGGATGCGGTCAACACCGCCACCGGCATCGCCTACTGCGACGTCTTCGCCCAGGCGCGCAACGTGTGGGGCCAGCTCAAGGCCTCCGACGGCCCCCCCAGCCGCGAGTCGGTCGAGCAGCTGATGTGCGCCTCCTACATCCCCCAGCTGATCCGCCACGTGGAAATCCTGTATCGCTCCATGGTCAAGGTGGATACCAAGGCCTACATCAAAGTGGGCACTTCGGGCACGGGCGGCATGGGCTGGAACATCCCCTACACTCACGGGGAAGAGCGCCCCTCGCTGCTGCTCCTGTCCAAGAGCGCCGTGGCGGGGGCCCAGACCCTGCTCTTGTTCCTGCTCGCTCGCACCCCGGCCGTGCCCACCTTCGACCCGGAAGACGCTGAGCTGATTCACCTCAAGCGCCCTCCTGCCACCAAGGAGATCAAGCCGGCCGCCATGATCGGCTGGCGCGAGATCGGCTATGGCGACATCCGCCGCAAGGGCAAGCCGGTGGCGCTGGAGGACGTGCGCCTGGACGAGGCCAGCAGCCTGCGCCCGGGCGATGAGCTCTTGCTCGACGACCCCACTCGCGAGGCGCGCTTGCTGGGCAAGAACCTGCGCACAGTCTACGTGGATACGGGCGAAAACGGCATGTTCAGCACCGAGGAGTTCGTGGCCATCACCTCGCCGGGCCAAATGGGATTCGTGACCCCTGAGGAGATCGCGCGCAACATCGCCGACGAGATTCGCGGGGTGAACACCGGCAAAGACGTGATCAACGCCCTCAACGTGACCTGCATGGGGCCCACCTACCGGGCTGGCTTCCAGCGCGAACGGGCCATCGCCAAGCTGCGCGAGCTGGAGAAGACCCACCAGACCGACTCGGTGGCTTTCGAGATCCTGGGGCCACCCCGACTGAGCAAGCTGCTCTTCGAGGCCCACCTGCTGCGGCGCCACTGTGGCACGCTGGACAAAGTGGCCGAGTCCGACCCCGAGGAGCTGTCGCAGGCCTGCCTGGCCATCCTGCGGGCCGACCCGGAGCTGCTGGCCACTCCCGTCACGCTGGGTATCCCCATCTTGTTTGAGCAACAGGGGGAGTTGCGACTGGTCCGCGGTCGGCTCATCAAGACCCCGCCTCAGCACGGAAGCGCCCAGGTGGCGGCCGGCGAACGGGAGATCGAAGAGTGGGCGGGCGCGGGCTGGATCGACCTGCGGGTGGCCAACATGGCCCACTGGAAGCGACGGGTCCAGAGCATTCTCACCGAGGTGGACTCGATCCCCGCCTCGGACAGCTCCAGTCGCTACGTGCGCGACCGCCACTTCTGGCAAGAGCGCGGGGGGGCCGTCAACCCGGGCGAGCTGGTGGCCTGGATCTTCAACACGGAAGATCGCGGGGAGCGCGGCCGAGAGTAAGCTCTTCCAGGGCGGCGCGGTCGACGATCCGGATGCGTCGGCCTTTCAGCCCCAGCACTCCCTTGCGCCCCAGGCTGCGCAGGGTGCGCGAGACTGACTCGATAGTGGTGCCGGCAATCTGGGCCAGCTCCTCGCGGGTCAGGGGAGCCACCTGGCCCCCGTCCTCACATTCGAGCAGTAGACTTGCGATGCGCCCGGAGGCGCTGAGGCGGGCCAGCTCGAGCATGCGGGCTTCGGCCCGCTCGAGCGCATGGGCCATCGACGCCATCACGTTCTGAGCCACCTGGCGGTCTTCTTGCAGGGATGCCAGCAAAACCTCGCGATCCACCAGACAGATCAGGGAATCCTGCACAACCTCAGCTGTATTGGCCAGGGGCTGTCCGGTCAGAAGCTCGCGGTGCCCCAGGAAGTCGCCCGGCCCGGCCAGACTGACCACTTGAACCTGTCCAGCGGGATTGGCGCGGTAAAGCTTGACACGACCCGAGCTGATGCAATAGAGGCCGCGCCCCAGCTCGCCCTGTCGGAAGACCAGGGCCCCCCGCTTGTAGCGAGCCGAGCTCTTGCCAGAATCGAAGGCATCCACCACGGCGCTGGTCGCGCCGCAGAGAATGCCCTTGCCCTCACGATGGCAAAGATGACAGCTGGGGGCGCACGGATCCAGCGGAACAGTCTCCTTTCCTCGACTCCACCAGTGTAGCAGAAGCGAGCAAGAACGAAATGACTTAGATCATGTCGGCCCTTTCAGGCCGATTTGAGCTGGCGACCATGCAAGTCGCCTCAGCCAACCCAACCTGAGCGGCAAAAGCCTTCTCGGTCGCGCCACCGACGCGCTTGAGCGCGCTCTGGCGGGCGAGGTCCCGGGCGCTCAGGGAGTCGAGGAGAAGGGCGGGCGGGTGGTGCTGGAGGGATCTCCGTGCGGCGCAAGAGCGTCGCACAGTAAGGGCTCAGTTCCCCACGCTGGCGGGGGCGTGGCTGGCCAGGAACTCTTCGGCCTCCATGGCGGCCATGCAACCCATTCCGGCCGCCGAGATGGCCTGGCGGAAGCGCCGGTCGACCACGTCCCCGCAGGCAAAAAGGCCAGGGGTGCGCGTCTTGACGATCTCGGTGGGGGTGTGACCCGGGATGGTGCGGATGTAGCCGTCCTCGTCGCGGTCCACCAGGTCCTTGACGAAGTCAGAGTTCGGCACGTGCCCGACGCCCAGGAACAGGCCATCGGTCTTGAACAGCTCCGGGGGCCTGTCCTTGCTCGAGACCATCACTCCGGTCACGCCCTCCTCGGGGGTACCCTTGACCTCAGACACCCAGCTGTTCCACAGGAAGGCAATCTTGGGATGGTTGAGAGCCCGGTCTTGCATGATCTTGCTGGCCCGGAGGGTGTCGCGCCGATGGATCACGGTGACTTTGTTGGCAAAGCGCGTCAAAAACAGCGCTTCTTCCATGGCCGAGTCGCCGCCTCCCACCACCACGACCTCGCGCTCGCGGTAAAAGGCCCCATCGCAGGTGGCGCAACTGGATACGCCCTGGCCAAACAGCTCGGCCTCACCCGGCACATCGAGTTTGCGGGCCCGCGCGCCGGTGGCCACGATCATAGTGCGGGTCTTGTGCACCTGACCGTCCTCCATGGTGACGATGAAATGCGAGCCCTCCTTCTGGACTTCGCGAATGCGACCGTACTGATAGGTGGCACCGAACTTCTGGGCCTGTTTCTTCATGCGCTCGATCAACTCGAAGCCGCCCACTCCGTCCGGGAAACCAGGGAAGTTCTCCACGTCGGAGGTGAGCGACAGCTGCCCGCCCGGCTCATCCCCTTCGAACACCAGCGGAGCAAGGTCGGCGCGAGCCGCGTAAATGGCTGCAGTGTGGCCGGCGCAGCCCGATCCGGCGATGATGACATTGTGTTCGCTCAAAGCAAAACTCCTCGGAAAAGTTTGGGGGGGCGGTAGGCGAAGCTTGCATTCCCCGCCAGGGCTGGATGTCCTCCGGCGAGAAGGCCTCCTGATGCGCATCCTTCTCGCTCTCTGCCTGGCCCTGACCCTGGCCCTGCCCGCCTGGACTCAGCCCAAAGGGGTCATCCAGAAGAAGCTCAAACCCATCGGGGGGGTGAGCGTCTACCAGTGGGTCTACCCCAGCCAGGGCCTCAAAGTCCGAGGCTTGCTCTTCCTGCCCGCCTCCAAGACGCCGCTGCCGCTGGTCATCTTCAACCACGACGGCACCTCGGGCATCTCCCGTGAGCACAAGCTGGCCAGCGCCCGGCTGGCCAAAGCCGGCTACGCCGTCTTCTCGCCCTCTTATCGCGGCGAAGACGGCTCGCAGGGCGAGATCGAGATCGCCGCCGGCGAGGTGCAGGATGTCCTCAGCGTGGTGCCGCTGCTGGCTCAGGTAAAGGGGATCGATGCCGAGCGGCTGGCCTTCGTGGGGGCCTCTCACGGAGCCCTGATCAGCGTGCTGGCGGCGGCCGATCATCCCACCGTGGACGCGGTCGTGGCGGCCTACGGGGTGATGGACATCTACAGTTGGTACGACTACCTCAAGAAGGCAGGCAAGCTGGGCGGAGACGCGCTCACCCGCAAGACCTACGGCGACGGCCCCCAGGACAAGCCCCAGAACTTCGCCGCCCGCCAGGCCCTGACGCGGGTCCCCCGCCTGAAGGCGCCGGTGCTAATCTTGCAGGGTGCCAAGGACGACATCGTGCCGCCCGACCAGGCCCGCAAGATGAAGGCCGAGATGGAGAAGCACGGCAAGCAGGTGACCATGAAGATCTATCCCAACTGCCTGCACGGCTTTCTGGTCTACGTGCCCTTCTTGAAAAGCGGCGTGGAGCCTGAAGAGCGCACTGAAACCGAGCTGGCCTGGCGCGACATGCTGGAGTTTCTCAAACTGCACCTGAAGAGCTAAACTTCGTCGCATTGACCGTGCCACGAAACGTGCGGTGAGAAACTTGTTTCGAACCGCTGTGGCACGGGCGATGCGACGAAGCTCAACCTGTTGAGAATTCGTCGCACAGTCTATGCGAGGGAGTATAGAGTCTGTTGACATTCAGATCCCTCTCCGCCTCGAAGAAGAACCACAGCGCGGAGACTGTCGTTGGGTCAAAAGCATGCTTTGAGGCTCTTTCATGGAACGCGAGTTCCAGTTGATGGATCGAGACATTGTGCGTAATGACCAGCGGGAGCGAATCGCCCCCATGTTGCCGGATGCTTAGACGGCCAGGCCCAGCTCGGCCAGGCGGGCGCGGGTGGACTCGTAGCCTGTGTGGTGCACTCCACGAATCCCCAACCCGCCGGCCACTTCGATGAAGAGCGAGCGGTCGTCCACGTAGATGACCTCCTCGGGGGCAACCTGGGAGATATCCAGGGCCAGCTTCCAGATGCCCGGGTCAGGCTTGCGCATGCCCACGAAGCAGGAGGAGACGAAGGTGTCCACCAGCTCGCCCAGGCGGAATGCCTGAACGCGATGCAGGGTCAGCTCGCGGCCTTCGTTGGAGACCACCGTGACTCGCAGCCCATAGGTTTGGCGCAGGCGGCGCAAGAGCTCGAGCATTTCAGGGAACGGCTTGGACTGCTCCAGCATGAACTGCTTGAAGTCGGCCGGTGTAAACTTTCTGGGTGCATAAAAGATGGTGCGGGCAAGGTACTCGTCCAGCGTGAGCTTGCCTTCCTCGTACGTGTCGAAGGTCATGCGGTGGCGGTCATCCACCTCCGCGCTCTCGAGCCGGAAGTGCTCACAAGCGCGCGAGCGGGCGGCTTTGTCCCATCCGTTCGTCAGCAGCACGTTGCCCACGTCAAAAAATAGCGCTTTGATCACTACTGCTCGCCGCCTCCCGTCCAGTGATTGACGGCGTACTGCGTTCCCGAGCCGATCTGGTAAAGTAGCGTCTGCTGCAACTCGCGACGGGTGCCGGGCGGAAGCAAAGTCCGGCTCTGGCTGGTCTTCAGGCTGACGATGTAAATGTCGTCGTCGACGCCCTGCCGCGAGTGATAGGCCGCCCAGTTGCCCCGCGACGAGACGGCCAGGCCCTGGATGAGACGACCCGCTCGCACCCGGTCGAGGATGCGCTCGGCCACCAGGCTGTAAGGGTGGAAGGCCAGGACAGTATTGCTCTGAAGCAGCAGCAGTCGATCCGAGTCACGGGGCCAGAAAGGGAGACAGGCGCTAGTCGAGGGCGTGGACAGCCGGGTGAACTGGCCATCCTCCACGTCGTTAAGCATGTAGAGCTCGCAGCGTGTGCCCAGCTCAGCGGCAGCCGCCAGGCCCCGAGAGTCAGACGACCAGGTCGTACGCAATGACTTTCCCTCGGTGGAAACGAAACTGTAGCGCAGAGTCCGGGTATCGCGATCATAGATCCAGACTCCGCGAGTGGAGCCGCTGGCCACCACCACGGCCAGCTTGCTGCCATCCGGGGAGGGTGAGACTTCCTCCAGGGTCAGCTTCTCGGCGCTGGTTGAGGGGAAGCGGGCCACGGGGCGGAATATCCTCTCGCCGGGCGACCAGGAGAGCAGTGTCACGGCCCCATTTTGACTGCGCTGGAAGAACACTTCGCCCCCCCGCACTCCGATTAACTGGAGATCGGCCTGCTCGAAACGAACCGTGCGTCGAAAACTGCCATCGGTCGCCACCTGTATCAAAACCGGGGCTTGACCGGGCGGTTGCGGAGGTTGCAGCAAGATGCTGCTGTCGTTCTCGATCCAAGCGGCGATGCGCAGCTCTCCAGGGGGGAACTCAGCTACCAGCCGACGCTCACTGCCGACCCGGTCCGCCCACCAGAGCTGGCGGCAGGTATAAGCACCACCGCCCGCAGGCATCAATAGACGAAAGTAGGCCAGGCGCGACTCATCCTCCGACCAGACTGGCTGCTCGTAGTGCAAGAACGGAAGAGAATCGGTTCGTTCAGCGCGCTGCTCGAGGTAGACCAGGCTGCCTGTGAAAGCGCCCAGCATCAACAACACAAACGTGCCACCCACCAAAAGATCACGCCAGGGCTTCCTGAAAGCACTCCCTCCTCTCCGACAAAGGGGCCCGGCCGAACAGGCCGAGCCACAAAATTGTTGGCTCCGCAGGGCGAACTCTCCCGGCAAGCCGACTGACGATCCGATCAACCCGGGATATAAAATTTCACAAGCCTCGGGGGTAATCCTTCGAACAATATTTCTCAGCGACGACAGGAGACAGAAGCGGTCCAAATCCTCAAGAACGAGCGGTCGAGAAGTTCATCCCGAGTTCACCCATCGGTAACACCGTTTGCGTCATGATGCCCCCTGGACACCCCAGCATCTCCGGGAGGTAGCCAATGACCACCACCACCTGCTCCGCCAACCAGACCCTGTGCAAGTTCTGGCCCTGGCCCAAGCCCGACCCGCCCGCTCCGCCCCCGCCCACCGGGGACATCGAGTTCAGCTACAACCCTCAGGATCGCAGCGTTCTGGAGGCGGGCACCACGGTCATCGGCGGGGTGGGGGCCGGGCCCACGGTGGAGAAGGCCAAGCTCAACGGCGCCAACCCCGCCAAGGACGGCAAGTATGTCTTCGCCCCTGGCGAGCAGGGCTTCGTGGGCGCCCTGGCGTTCTCAAGCGTGGCCAGGACCATCAAGGTGTTCGAAGAAGCTCTGGGCGAGCCCATCCGCTGGGCTTTCAACGGCACGCAATTGCGCATCAACGCCGACGCGGGGCGCGACCTGAACGCCTTCTACAGCCGCCAGGGCAAGAGCCTGAACTTCTTCCACGAGACCGACCCGGTCACGCGGCAGGTGGTCTACTCGGGCGGCTCGGGCGAAGTGGCCGCCCACGAAGCCGGACACGCCATCCTCGATGGCCTGCGCCCCGGCTACCTGGGAGCCTGGTCCCCTGACCCGGGTGGCTTCCACGAGTCCTTCGGCGACGTGCTGGCCATGCTGGTCTGTCTGCAGGACGACCGCTGCCTGCAGCGGGTGGTGGAGCAGACGGGCGGCGACCTGTCCATCCCTAACCTGGCCTCCAACCTGGGCGAAGAGCTGGGCACGGCCATCAACAACACCACCGGCAAGAACGTGACCGGTGGCAACTACACCCGCACGGCCATCAACCGATTCGTCTGGCAAGATCCCAAGACTTTGCCCGAAAAGGGGGGCCCGGATCAGCTCGGACGGGCCGTACACAGCTACTCGCGCCTCTGGACGGGATCCTTCTATGATGTCCTCAAGGGCATGGTCAATTCCAACCGCGAGCAAGGGATGGAGCCCTTCCAGGCCATCCGGGCCGCCTCCACCGAAGCCCTCAAGCTCTACGGAGGCCTGATGAAGACTGCCCCTCGGGGAGACCACACCTATCGCGACATGGCCCGGGCGCTGGTGGCAGCCGACCGTCAGTACAACAACGGCGCTCGCTCCGAGCTGATCACCCGGGTCTTCACCGACCGTCGCATCCTGAACGGACGCGAGGATGCCGAGAACCCCTCCTTCGCTTCAGCTGATGCGCGCATCTACCAGAGCGAGGAGGAGAGCACCCGTCCCCAGCGCGTGCTGCTTCAGGGACCAGAGTTCCGCCAGTTCGATGGCGCTGTGGTGGACAACCTCGTGGACAAGAGCGCTTCCTTGTTCCAGGAGGCCGAGAGCGCCGATCGGGTGAAGGATAGCCTCAAGCACCTGATCGCGGCCGGGCGTATCCTGTACACCGACCCCGGCAAGCCGGTCAGCGAGAAGGACCTCTTCGACCCCCACGGCCAGCCCTATACCGGAGTGGTCCGCTGGGAGAACGGCCAGATGGTGATTGAGCGGGTGAAAATTCTGTCCACTCGTTAACACTGCTGAAATGCCTCCCAAAGTGCTCCGAGGTAATATGCAGGTATCGAGGTTGAGCCCGGGAGCAACCGGCCACCCGAAGGTCTGCAAGGCTGAATGGAAGCAGGCCCTGGTGGATTCGGGCGGGGAGGGTGGTATGCCCCAGCTCCTAGAGGGGCCTTCCTGCCACCAGACCCTCGGTCGCACCAGACCGAGGGTTTTCTATGTACCTTGCGAAAGCCTCGAGCGTGAGCCATGAAGCCGCCCAAAGGGCGCATTATGAACAGATCGGCGCCGCCTATGAGATGCACTACTCCGACCCCACCAGTCGCGAGTATCGCGACCGGTTCCTACACGCCCCCCTCTTTGCCGGGCTCGACCTTCACGGCATGCGAGCACTGGATGCGATGAGCGGCAGCGGCTCGCTGTCACACTATCTGCAACGTAGCGGTGCTCAGGTCACGGGGCTGGACATCTCTCCAACCCAGATCGCCATGTATAAGGAGAAACTGCCTGGCTGCCAGGCAGTGTGCGGCTCCATGCTCGAGAGCGGCCTGAGCGATGCCAGCTTTGACCTGATCGCCGTGGTCGGAGGGTTGCACCACCTGCACCCCCACGTGCTCGCGGCCATCGACGAGGTGTACCGCTTGTTGCGTCCGGGGGGCTACTTCTGCTTTACCGAGCCGCATGCCGGCTCGCTTCCGGATGTTTTGCGCCAACTCTGGTATCGTTTCGACCCCCTGTTTGAGGCCAACGAGGCCGCCATCGACGTACGACAGCTTAAAGGGTCCAACCAGCATCGATTCTCCTTTGAGATCGAGCGATACGTGGGCAATGTGGCATATATCGTGGTGCTGAACTCGATGGTTCTGCGGCTTCCCGTGGGTCTTAAGAAGTACTATGCCGGCCCGGCCATGCAGCTCGAGTCGCTGCTCAACCGCATCCTACCCCGGCTGTTGGCCTGTTACACGATCTGCCGCTGGCGCAAGCTCTGAGGCGCCGCGCTTGAACTCCTCAACAATGAGCGCGACGCCGTTCAACCAAATTGTCTTGAGTCCCGCGCGTTCTGATTTTGAACAGGGAACTCTAACACTTCTCTAACAGTTCGCAAACTCAGCTCACACGCACCTGCCGCTAAGCTACCAGATGGCCATGCTACGCCATTTTGAGAAGATGAGGTGCCAGCGGACTTGAGTCAGGAAGAAGTCCAGCTCGAAGAACCCGAAGCCGTCGAGGAAGCCAATTCCAGCTCGGGAGTGGCCGAGTTGTCGGAGTTGCTGCGTACCCGCGACGCGGAGATCGTGGAGCTCAAGGAGCAAGTTCGGCGCGTGGCGGCAGACTTTGAGAACTTCCGCCGACGCCAGGAAGAAGAGCAGAAGCGCCGACTGCAGCACCTCAAGGAGGACCTCTTCCGCCAGCTGCTCACCATTCTGGATAGCTTCGAGCGCGGCCTGGCGGCCGCCCAGGCTAATCCCTCTATCGAAAGCCTGACCCAGGGTATGGAGATGGTCACCCGCGAGTATCACAAGCTCCTGCAGAATCACGGCGTTGAGCCGATTCAGACCGAAGGCGTATTGTTTGACCCCAATCTGCACGAGGCCATGATGCTCGAAGAGCGCGACGACGTGCCCGATCAGGCCATCGTGGCCGAATTGCAGCGAGGTTATCGCATGGCTGACCGTGTGCTGCGGCCAAGTCTGGTCAAGGTGGCCAGCAACAATCAACCCCAAGCGACAACGGAGGCTTGACCCAATGGCTAAAGTGGTAGGAATCGACCTGGGCACCACCAACTCGGTGGTGGCGATCATGGAAGGTGGTAAGCCCACCGTTATCGCCAACGCCGAGGGGAGCCGCACGACTCCTTCGGTGGTGGGCTTCAGCAAGTCGGGCGAGCGCCTGGTGGGCGAGCTGGCCAAGCGCCAGGCGGTCAGCAACCCCGACCGCACCATCCGTTCGATCAAGCGCCACATGGGCACTGACTTTCGCGTTGAAATCGACGAAAAGAAGTATTCGCCCGAGGAAATTTCGGCCATGATCCTGCAGAAGCTCAAGCACGATGCCGAGCAGTATCTGGGCGAGCAGGTCAAGCAAGCGGTCATCACGGTTCCGGCCTACTTCAATGACTCCCAGCGCCAGGCAACCAAGAACGCCGGCACCATCGCCGGCCTGGACGTGCTGCGCATCATCAACGAGCCCACTGCGGCCGCCCTGGCCTACGGCCTGGATAAGCAGGACGAATCGCTGACCGTGGTCGTGTTCGACCTCGGCGGCGGCACCTTCGACGTCTCCGTGCTGGAGATCTCCGAAGGCGTCTTCGAAGTGAAAGCCACCGCCGGCGACACCCACCTGGGCGGCGACGACTGGGACCACAGGGTCATGGAGTACGTGGCCGAGCAGTTCCAGAAGGAGAACGGCATCGACTTGCTGGCAGACAAGATGGCCGCTCAGCGCCTGCGCGACGCCGCTGAGAAGGCCAAGATCGAGCTCAGCCAGGTCTCCCAGACCAACATCAACCTGCCCTTCATCACCGCTGACGCCTCCGGGCCCAAACACCTGGACGTGACGCTCAGTCGCAGTAAATTCGAAGAGTTAACCCACGATCTGCTCGACCGCTGCGCCGCCCCCTGTAAGCGCGCCCTGGACGACGCTAAGATCGAGATCGCGGCCATCGATCGTGTGCTGCTGGTGGGCGGCTCAACCCGCATGCCGATGATCACCGAGTTCGTCAAGCGCCGCTTCGGCAAAGAGCCCTCCAAGGACATCAACCCCGACGAGTGCGTCGCCCTGGGCGCTGCCGTGCAGGGCGCCGTGCTCTCGGGCGAGGTCAAGGACGTGGTGCTCGTCGACGTCACCCCGCTCACCCTCGGCATCGAGACGCTGGGCGGAGTCATGACCAAGCTGATTCCGCGCAATACGGCCATCCCGACCTCTAAGGCGGAAACCTTCACCACCGCCGCCGACATGCAGACCAGCGTCGAGGTGAACGTCCTGCAGGGCGAGCGCGAATTGGCCCGGGACAACAAGTCGCTGGGCACCTTCAAGCTCACCGACATCCCCCCGGCCCCGCGCGGAGTGCCCCAGGTCGAGGTGACCTTTGACATCGACTCAAACGGAATTCTGAACGTAACCGCCAAGGACAAAGCCACTGGTAAGTCGCAGAAAATCACCATCACGGCCAGCACCAACCTGTCCAAGGACGACGTTGATCGAATGGTCCGCGAAGCCGATACCAACGCCCAGGAAGACAAGCGTCGACGCGAGGAGATCGAGCTCAAGAACCAGGCCGACAGCCTGATCTACAGCTCGGAGAAGACTCTCAAGGATGCAGGTGACAAAGTGACGCCCGACCTGCGGGCCAAAGTGGAGACGGCCCGCGAGAAGCTCAAGAACGCGGTCGAGTCTTCCAGCATCGACCAGGCACAGGTCAAGGCCGGCCTGGAGGAGCTTACCAGCGCCATCTACGAGGTATCCAAGATGCTCTACGGTCAGCAGGGCGAGCCCGGAGCGCCGGGCGGACCGGGCCCCAACGGGGCTCAGGCCTCCGACAGCGGCGCCAACGAGGGCGACGTGGTCGATGCCGAATACGAGGTAAAGGACTGAGCTAACTCCTCGATGGAGTTCAAGGATTACTATAAGACGCTTGGCGTCTCCAAGACAGCCAGCGAAAAAGAGATCAAACAAGCTTACCGCAAGCTTGCTCGCGAAAACCATCCCGACGTCAAGAAGGGCGACCGGGACGCCGAGGTCAAGTTCCGCGAGATCAACGAGGCCTACGAGGTGCTCTCGGACGCCGAGAAGCGCCAGAAGTACGATCAGCTCGGAATGTACTGGAACCAGCCTCAAGGTGGACCGCGCGGGGGCGGACAGTGGTCGGGCGCCCAGGGCTTCGATTTCCAGGATCTGGGCGACCTCTTTGGTGGGGCAGGCGGCGGCTCGGGTTTCTCGAGTTTCTTCGAGCACTTCTTCGGGGGCCAGATGGGAGGAGGCGGCCGGGGCCGAGGTCGCGGTCCGCAAAAGCCCCCCGAGAGCGAGGCCGAGATCGAGGTCTCGCTGGAGGAGGCCGTCCAGGGCAGTTCGCGCACCCTGACCCTGGACCAGCGCGAGGCCTGCCCCCAGTGCCATGGCTCGGGCCTGACCGATCAAGGTATCTGCCCGACCTGTCGCGGTCAAGGTCAGCTTCGTCGGCCCCAGACGCTCGAGGTCAAGATTCCGGCTGGCGTCAAGGACGGCTCCAAGATTCGCCTGCGCGAGCACAACCTGGTACTGATCGTGCGCCTCAAGCCCGATCCGGTCTACGAGGTGAAAGGCCACGATCTTCATCGCGAGGTGCCAGTGCCGGTCTACACAGCCGTGCTCGGGGGCAAGGTGAACTTCCGCACTCCCCGCGGCCAGGTGGACCTGAAGATTCCACCCCGCACCCAGGCCGGCCGCCAATTTCGCCTGACCGGCCAGGGGTTGCCTCGCATGAAGGGCGAGCCGGCCGGCGATCTTTATGCCCGCATCAAGCTCGACGTGCCCGGCGACCTCTCCAGCGAGGAGCTTGAGCTGATCGAGCGCTGGAAGGCCATGCGCAACAGGAACTAACCCGGCCCGCTCACGCGTCTTCGGAAACGAACTTCTGAAACCGGAGGTGGATACTCTTGAATCTCTTTCAAAGATGCCGCCTGGTGGCCTCGATGCTCAGTTTTGCCCTGATCGTGGGGCTCATGCTGGGGGCCTTCCAGTTGGGGGCACGTTATGCCCTGGCCCAGCCTGAGGTTGAGACCCGGGCCCAGGTGGAGCGCGAGCTCGGTACCTTTGCCAGGCTGGCCAAACAGCTCAAGCCTTCGGTGGTCAACATCTCGGTGGTCAAGCAGCGACGATTTGCGCTGGAAAACCCGTTCCTGGACGTGGAGCCCAACTCAGGCCAGGGCAGTGGCGTGATCATCAGCCCCGATGGCTACGTACTGACCAACAACCACGTGGTAGCAGAGCGCGGCGAGGTGCGCGTGACCTTGATGGACGATACCGAGCTGAGAGCCACCCTGGTGGGCACCGACCCCAACACCGATCTGGCCCTGCTCAAGCTGAGCGCGGACAGGCCTCTACCGGCCGCCCGTCTGGGCGACTCCAAAGCCCTGGAGGTCGGGGACTGGGTCATGGCCATCGGCAACCCCTTCGGCCTGGAGGCCACCGTGACGGTGGGTGTGCTGAGCGGCACCGGCCGCACCATCGGAGCCAGCCCCTACGACGACTTCCTGCAGACCGACGCGGCCATCAATCCAGGCAACTCGGGTGGACCGCTCTTCAACACGGCCGGCGAGGTGGTGGGCATCAACACGGCAATCCTTCCGGCCGGCCAGGGCATCGGCTTTGCGGTGCCCATCAATCTGGCCAAAGAGGTAGTCGAGCAACTCAAGCAGCAGGGTAAAGTAATACGCGGATTCGTGGGCATCGGCATCGCCCCCATCACGGCTGAGGTGCGCGAGAAGCTGAGCCTGCCTGCAGACCAGCGCGGCGCCCTGGTGGCCAGCATCATCCCGGGCGGGCCGGCCGAGCAGGCCGGAGCCCAGGTGCAGGACGTGGTGACCAGCATCAACGGGCGCGCGGTGGACTCTGACCGCGACCTGCTCAAAGAGATCGCGGCCACACCGGTGGGCTCCACGGCCGACCTCCACGTGCTCCGCGACGGAAGGCGGGTCACCCTGAAGGTCAGCGTGGCCGAGCGTCCCGAGCAGGTGCGCAACAAGGTTCGGGTGCGTCGCTGAGCTTCGTGGCACTGACCGTGCCACGAAACGTGCGCCATCCGGCCCCGCGCCTGTGGCAGGGCCTGATACCACGAGACACCGCCCGACTGCCCAGTCCTTTGTCAAGGAAATTCTATATCCAAGTCGAGCAGGCGAAGGCCCTCCGGGGGCTAAACTCCAGTCCATGCCCCCGCGCCGCCCGCTGCCCTTGCACGAGCCCACCCTCTTCGACTCGTGCTTCGACCCGAAGGCTCCGCTGGCCGCTCGCATGAGGCCTCGCAACCTGGAGGAGTATGTGGGCCAGCAGCACCTGCTGGGCCCGGGCAAGATGCTGCGTCGGGCCATCGAGCAGGACAACTTGCACAGCTCGATGATCCTGTATGGCCCTCCCGGCACCGGAAAGACCAGCCTGGCCAGGGTCATCTCCCTGCACACCCGGGCTGAGTTCTTCACCTTGAGCGCGGTGCTATCAGGGGTGGCCGATCTTCGGCGCGAGGTAGCCCGGGCGGCCGAGCTCAAGCAGTCTGGGCGTCGAAGCATCCTGCTGGTGGACGAGATTCACCGCTTCAACAAAGCCCAGCAGGACGCGCTGCTCCCCCATGTGGAGGATGGAACCATCCTGCTCATCGGCGCCACTACCGAGAACCCGTTCTTCGAGGTCATCGGGGCCCTGGTGAGCCGCAGCCGCATCTTTCGCCTACAGGCTTTGACCGAGTCGGACCTGGAGCAGATGCTGCGCCGCGCCCTGACCGACGAGCGAGGCTACGGCGGACGCGGCGTCGAGGCTCAGGACGAAGCGCTCCGGTTTCTGGCTGAGATGGCCGGGGGCGATGCCCGCACGGCCCTAAACGCGCTGGAGCTGGCCGTAGAATCGGCCCCGGGTGAGCCGGTCACCCTGGAGCGAGCCCAGGAGGCCCTGCAGCGTAAGGCCCTGCGCTACGACGCCAGCGGCGATCAGCATTACGATACAGTCTCGGCCTTCATCAAGTCGGTGCGCGGCTCGGACGTGGACGCCTCGCTCTTCTACCTGGCCCGTATGCTGGAAGCGGGCGAAGATCCCCGTTTCATCATGCGACGTCTGTTTATCCTGGCCGGCGAGGACATCGGCCTGGCCGACCCCCAGGGAGTCGTGGTCGTCGCCTCCTGCGCCCGGGCCCTGGAATGGTGCGGATTGCCAGAAGCCAAATACCACCTGGCCATGGCCACCGTCTACCTGGCGGCCGCGCCCAAGTCGAACAGCATGATGGGGTACTTCGCCGCCGAGTCAGCCGCCCTCGAGCACCCCGACGCCCCCGTGCCAGTCCACCTGCGCGATGCTCACTACAAGGGCGCCGCCCGGCTCGGGCACGGCAAGGGCTACCGCTATCCGCACGACTTTCCAGGCCACTGGACCGCCCAGCAGTACCTACCCGACAAGCTGGCCGGGCAGCAGTTCTACCAGCCGGGCCCACTCGGCTATGAGCAGAAGATTGCCCAACGACTTCAGGTCTACCGACCCGGCCAAGAAGGAAGCATGGGCGGGCCGGGTGGAAGTTCACCCCAATCAGGATAAAGGAGCCCGCAGCCCTGTATAACATCGCTTCTCGGCTGAACCAGATCCGCCAGGCCATCGACCAGGTGCTCTCGGGCGAAATGAGCCCGGAAGCTTTCCGCGACTTTCTGAACACCACCCACGAAGCTCTGCTCGAGAAAGGCCGCGCCAACCGCGAATGGCTCGAGGAAAGCGGCTACGCCGCCTCGGCCCCGGCCGAGGCAGAGCAGGCCTACGCCGCCATGGATCTCTACGAGGAGGGTATGACCGAAATCCGCCGTTACCTCGACGACCAGAACCCCCAGCACCTTGAGGACGGGTTCAACCTCTGCAAAGACGGCAATACCAAGATGAACAAGGCCATGACCATCAACCGCGATAGCTACGAGGAGCTGGAAATCAACTTCCAGATGTAGCTCCTGGACCTCACCCGCGAACCGCTTCAGCGGGCTCTGCTGCGCCTTTCGCTCCCGATCATGGGTGCGATGTTGCTCGAGACCCTGTTCAATCTGCTCAACGCCTTCTGGGTCGGCAAACTGGGCACCCTGGCCTTCGCCGCCGTCAACCTGGCCAGCTTCACCGTCTGGCTCCTGTTTGCCCTGGCGGCCATCGTCACCACCGGCACCAACTCGGTGGTGGCCCAGCGCATCGGAGCCGGCGATCCGGTGCAGGCTCGGCGGGCCGCCCACGTTGGCATCCTCACCTCGTTCTGCCTGGGCGTCGTGGTGGCTTTTCCGGTGCTGCTCTTCTCTGACGACCTGCTGGCCTGGATGGCCGGGAACACCCCGGAGGGGCGCGAGGCGGTGCGCATCGGCACAGGCTATCTCTCGCTCATCTTCCTCTGGGCTCCCATCCACTGCCTCAACGATACCCTGTCTGCCATCTTCCGGGCGGCGGGCGATACACGCACCCCTCTGCGGGTGTATGCGGTCGGCTTTGCGGTCAACTTCGTGCTCGATCCCCTGCTGATCTTCGGACTTGGGCCATTTCCCCGACTGGAGGTCGTGGGCGCGGCCCTGGCCACCAATCTCTCCTTCACTCTGGTCACCGTCCTCTACGTGACCCGGCTCAAAGACCTGCCCTTCCAGCTCGGGCGCCGCCCGGGAGAGGATCTGCGCAAGGTATTCAGCCGCCACTGGCTTTACGAGATCCTGCGCATCGGCATCCCTCCCTCCATCGCCTTCGTGACCTTTTGCCTGGTCTACATGCTGATCGCCCCCATCGTAGGGGCCTTTGGACCCGCGGCCCTGGCCGCGCTGGGCATCGGCCATCGCTGCGAAAGCCTGTCCTACCTGGTCTGCCACGGCCTGTCGTTGGCTGCCATCACGCTCGTGGGCCAGAACATCGGCGCCGGGGAGATGGAGCGAGCTCGCCGGGCCGCCTGGGTGGCGGTGCGCATCGTCATGCTGGCGAGCCTGGGTACCACCACCCTCTACCTGGTGGGCGCTCCCCTCTGGGTGAGTCTGTTCTCGAGCGACCCCGAAGTGCTGGCCGTGGGAGTGCCCTACCTCCACATCATGGCCTTCGCCCAGTTGCCCATGGGGGTGGCCATGGTACTGCAGGGAGCTTTCTCGGGGGCGGGCGTGACCGTACCGCCCACCATCGTGGCCACCACCTCGGCTCTTCTGCGCGTGCCCCTGGCCCGCTGGCTGGCGATCACCAACGGGTTGGGGCTGAACAGCATCTGGTGGGCCATCGTGGGCCTTACCTCGGTGCAGAGCCTGGTGATGGCAGGCCTGTTCCATGCTGGCCTCTGGAGGAAAGGGGGAAAGAGGCTTGAACCGCCCTCCAGACCAACCGGAGGAACGCCATGAAGACCTTATTCGGCCGCCACTTTCTCAGCTTCGACGAGCTGAGCTTCGACCAGATCATGCAGCTTTTCAAGACCGCCGAGCTGCTCAAGGCCGAGACCCGCATGCGCCGCTTTCAGCCCCTGCTGGCCAATCGCACCCTGGGAATGATCTTCGAGCAGACCTCCACCCGCACGCGGGTGAGCTTCGAAGTGGGCATGCGCCAGCTGGGCGGGCACGCGCTCTTTTTGTCGGCCAACGACCTCAAGCTGGCCAAAGGCGAGCCGATCTCGGACACCTCTCGGGTGCTCTCGCGCATGCTCGATGCCATCATGGCCCGCATCTTCAGCCAGGCCAACCTGGAAACACTGGCCGCTTACTCCAGCGTACCGGTCATCAACGCCATGACCGACATGTACCACCCCTGCCAGGCGCTGGCCGACATCTTCACCATCTGGGAGAAGAAGGGCAAGCTGGAAGGCCTCAAATTCGCCTACCTGGGCGACGGCAACAACGTGTGCCACACGGCCCTGATCAGCTGCGCCAAGGTGGGTATGAATGTCTACAGCGCCAGCCCCGAGGGACATGATCCCGATCCGGCCGTGGTGGAGCGCTGCCGCGAGTATGCCCGGGCCTGGGGCTCGGAGGTCAAGCTCACCCGCGATGCCAGGGAGGCCTTCCAGGATGCCGATGTGATCTACACCGACGTCTGGCTCAGCCCGGGCCAGCAGGGCAGCGAGGAAGAGCGTAAGGCCAAATTCATGCCTTATCAGGTCAACAGAGCGGCCATGAAGCTGGCCCATCCCAACTGCCTGTTCATGCACTGCCTGCCGGCCAAGCGCGAGCTGGAGGTGACCGAAGAGGTCTTCGAAAGCGAGAACTCGGTGGTGTTCGAGGAAGCTGAGAACCGGCTGCACGCCCAGAAGGCGCTGCTCGTGCACCTCATCCCCTAGGGCTTCACCGCCAGAGCCACCAGAGAAAGGCCGATGGGCAGCCCGGGACCGAGCACCAGGGGCACCTCGGCCTGACAAAGCTGCGTCAGGGCCCAGTTCACCGGTCGCGAGGGAATGCTCATCTCCACGTGCGGCCGGCGCGGCATCAAGGCCACCGCCAGGCGCACCCCGATCACCATGGGCAGGACGAACATGTTGACGTAGGATGCGTGCAGCAAGCGAAAGCCTGCTCTTTGGATCCGGCCCACCAGTTGGCCCCTGTAGTAACGGCGCTGGTGCTGCACGATACGGTCGTGCTCGCCGTAGAGCCAGGGCAAGGCCGGAGTGTAGATCAACAGCGTGCCCGATGGAGCCAGTACCCGGTTCCATTCGCGCAGCGCCGCCTCGTCGTCGACGATGTGCTCGATCACGTCAAAGGCTGTTACCAGACCGAAGTGCCGATCGGGAAAGGGGAGCTTCTCGGCGCTGGCCTCCTGCACGCGCTGGGCGCCCCGCTTGCGACAGTAGTCCAAAGCCTCGGGGAAGGGATCCACTCCGCAAGTCTCGCCGAACTCCTCCAGGAGCTTGAGGTTGTAGCCCGTGCCGCAGCCCACGTCCAGCACCCGTCCCCGGGGGGCGTGGCGGCGCAAGAGCTCGAAACAGACGGCGCGGCGACCACGGTACCACCACATGTCCTGCTCGATCTCCCAGATCCGGTCGTAGGCGATCGCTTCCATCAGGTTTACTCCATCCAGCGTTCGTGCCACAGCTGAAACATCAGCATGGTCCACAGCGGCTTGCGATGGTCCACTTTCCCGGCCAGGTGCTGCTGTACCATCCGGCCCAGGAAGGTGGGGTCGAACAATCCCTGGCGGCGCAGCCGCTCGGGCTCCAGGCAACGGTCGAGCAGGGGCTTGAGGTCTGTCTTGAGCCACTGGGCCACAGGAATACCGAAGCCCTTCTTGGGGCGCTTGAGAATGCTGGCCGGCAGGCTGCCTTTCATGGCTTGCTTGAGCAGCCACTTGCCGTTCATCCCTCGCAGCTTAAGCGGCATGGGCACGCGAGCGAGCAGCTCGACCAGGGTGTGGTCCAGGTAGGGCACGCGCCCTTCCAGCGAGACCGCCATGGTAGCCCGATCGAGCTTCACGAGCAGGTCGTCAGGTAGATAGAAGTGGAGATCCAGGTGCTGGATGCCCTCCACCAGGTCGAGCCCGGCCAGCTCGGCCCGATGCTCCTCGAGCGGTCGCCAGGTGGCCTCACAGGGCAAGCTGGCCTGGAAGGTGGAGGTGTACAGCCGACGCTTGTCCTCGTCGGTGAACGAGCCCATCCAGTGGAAGTGGCGCGGCGTGGCAGCCTCACCGGCGTGGCGAAAAAAACGCTTGAGCTTGAAGTCGAGGCTCAGATAGCTGGTCGAGACGGGTATCCGGTTGACCATCCAGGAGGCGACCCGGGCCAGAGGGCGGGGGAGCCAGGCTGCCACGGCATGCGCCGGATAGGTGGGGTAACCGGCCAGCAGCTCGTCGGCCCCTTCCCCGGTCAGCACCACGGTCACCGACTCTCGCGCGTAGCGGCTCAGAAGGTAAGTGGGCAGAATGGCGGCATCGCCCAGCGGCTCGTCGAGCTGGGCCACCACCGGGTCGAGCACCTCCAGCGAGGCGCGCGGGTCGAGCAGCTCCTCATGGTGCTCGGTGCCGAGCTCTCGGGCCACCAGGCGGGCGTGGGAAGACTCGTCGTAGGTGCGGTCCTGAAAGCCGATGGAGAAGGTCTTGACCCGGCCGGTGGCCTCGCGGGCCAGGGCGGCCACCGCGGACGAGTCGATCCCGCCTGACAGGAACACGCCCAGCGGCACGTCGCTGATCAGCATGCGCTGCACCGACTCCTTCAGACTCTGGCGCAGCAAGCGCTGCCAGTCGCGTGGGGAGAGTGTGCGGTCTTGCTCACGCAGCTTCAGCTCCCAGTAACTCTGGACCAGGTTTGTGGCCGGGTCGCGCACCAGGTAGTGGGCCGGGGGGAGCTTGGAGATGCCCTCCAGTATGCTCTCGGGGGCTGGCACGTACTCGAAAGTGAGGTATTGATCCACCGCCACGGGGTTGAGCTTACGGGAGACGGTGGGCAGCTCGAGGAGAGCTTTCAGCTCACTGCCGAAGGCCATCCCACCAGGAACTTCGGCAGTATAGAGTGGCTTGATGCCCATTCGATCACGGGCCAGAAAAAGCCGTTCCTTCTTGCGATCCCAGAGGGCCAGGGCGAACATGCCGTTCAGAGGCTCGAGGCACTCCACCCCGCGCTCCTCGTAGAGGTGCACGATGACTTCGCCGTCGGCATGGGTGCTGAAGCGATGGCCCCGCTCCTCGAGCCCGCGGCGCAGCTCCTGGAAATTGTAGATCTCCCCGTTGAAAACGCAGACCAGGTCCCCTGTCTCGTTGCGATAGGGCTGGTGACCTCCAGCCAAGTCGATGATGCTGAGACGCTGGATGGCCAGGGCTACCGGACCCTCGGTAAACAGGCCCTGCTCGTCCGGTCCACGGTGGTGAATGCGGGCGGCCATGCGGGCCAGCATCTCAAGCTGGGGAGGGTGGGAGCTGTACCAGCCGCAGATGCCGCACACGGCTTAGAGTCGCTCCAACAGTCGCAGGGCAGGCTCGAACTTCAGGCGGGCCGCCTTCTCCGCTTCGCGCCGGGCATCAGTTGGCTTGTTCAAGTTAAGATACACGACCGCCAAATTGTAGTGGGCGACCCCCGACTCGGGCCGCAGCGCCACGGCTTGCTTCAAGTCCGACAGAGCCCCTCCTGCATCGACCAGAGCCATCCGGGCCTGTCCTCTTCCCAGGTAGGCCGCAAAATAACGCGAATCCAGCTCGATAGCACGCGAGTAGGCTCTGACGGCGGACTGCCAGAGCTCCTCGCGGGCTTCGACCTGAGCGAGCAGGAGCCAGCCAAGCCTCGATTGGGGGTCTTCAGCCAATTTGCGCTCCAGCTCTGGCCGCGCGGCAGCGGTTCCCCCTGGAAAAGGATCGGCGAGAACCGGATTGACCGCGCGATATCCCGGCAGACCGAGCGCGGTCGGCACATAGAGGACAACCTGATCGTCGAAATAGGCCAGAGACCAGCGCGAATCCCGAGCCAGACGTCCGGCCAACCAGGAGTGGGCCTCGGAAGGGTCGGTATAGTGAAGCAGGTAGGACCCGATGGAGTATTTTCCGAGCACCTCTTCCTGGCGCACTGGATCTTGCAGTGACCCCAGATAGTCACGCATAAGACTTTCTGGGAACGTGCTGGTCATTCCGTGAATGAAGGTGGGGGCCTCGCGAAAGACCAGGTAGCCACCCAGATGATAGCTGCTGAAGACTGTGCCGGGGACCCGATGCGCTCGCAGGAACTGCAGGGCGCGCTCGGGGTAAAGCTGCGGAGAGAAGTCCGATCGGTTCCAATCTCTCTCTCCCGGACCGAGCAGTAGAACTCCCGCCAGCAGAATCAGAGCCAGGAAGTTCAAGGACTTCCTGTCAGGCAGCCAGGGTCCCCAGGCGTGTGCGACAAGACCGGTGGTTGCCGCTCCCAGTTCGCCGATGGCCCGATTGTGACGCGCTGCCGTGTAAACCAGTCCTGCGCAGGCGATCAGATGCCCCGGCCGGAATCGGCCCGACTTCCAGGCCACCACGAATCCGCCCACCATGAACACCAGGAAGAGACCGGGAGCACCCAGCCAGTCCGTCAGGGAGATCGGAAGCCACTCAACGTTTCCCTCCATCATCTCTTTGCGCGCGAAGACATCCAGCACGTAAAGGTAGATCTGCCAGCCGTCGGGGCGTACCAGACCGGCGATCAGAGCCGCCAACAGGCTGAACAGGTACACCTTGCGAAAGCCCGAGCCCACCCAGAGGGCGCCCAGAACTGCGAGTCCAGCCATCAGGCCGCCGTGCATGTTGGTCCAGATAATGTACAAGAAGGCCACCTGAGCTGGAAGCAGCAGGCGCTCGCTGCGCTCCTGCCGCAAAACCAGCCAGGTCTGCACGGCGAGAAGCAGATCGGTGACCAGTTGGGGACGGAGCATAAAGCGGCTCTGCACCATCCACAGCTCCAGTGAGACCAGCAAGACCGTTGCCCAGGGAGGCAGACCCACTGCACGACAGCTCAAGCAAAGAACGAGAGCTATGGACGCCAGCAGCCCCGACTTGGCCACCGCTAACCCGGGAAGCCCGAACGCGTGGTAGATCTGCCAGCTCATCCAGGCAAAACCCCACTCGTCATTGACCCAGTAACGCGGCTCGAATCGGGTTGCGCTGGCCAGAAACGTCTCATAGTGAGGGATGGAGCCGGTGCGGGCGATCTCGCGCCCCATGCGCAGATCGAACCAGAGGTCGTAGTCCAGGGGGGTGCTGAGAGTGCGCAGGAAAACGCATGCAACCAGCAACCCGATCAAGAGCACTGGAAGGCGCATGAGAAAGGCCTTCTCCGAATGACAAAGCCTTCCTGGTGCGCTGTTGACAGCCCGGGGGGGCTTTGCTAGAATGGGCAGGCTTTTGACCAGGACAGGTCTTGTTTGCCTGTTTCCGGTCGATTCCCAGGAGGAACTCGATGGATACCTACACCGTAAAGACAGAATCGGTGAAGAAAGATTGGTTCATTGTGGACGCCGACGGTCAGACCGTCGGGCGCCTGGCCACCCGCATCGCCGAAGTGCTGATCGGTAAGCACAAGCCCGAATTCTCGACCCACGCCGACGTGGGCGACTTCGTGGTGGTCATCAATGCCGAGAAGGTTCGGTTTACCGGCCGCAAATGGAGCCAGAAGCTCTATCGTCGCCACACTAACGGTCGCCCGGGCAGCCTGTTCGAAGTTCAGGCCGACGAGATGCACCGCAAGTTCCCCACCCGCGTGCTCGAGCTCGCGGTCAAGGGAATGCTCCCCAAGAACAAGCTGCGCACCCCGCGCATGAACAAGTTGAAGATCTACCCCGGAGCCGAGCACCCGCACAAGTCGCAGCAGCCCAAGGCTCTCGAGTATTCGAAAGGTTAGGAAAGTAAATCGTGGCCAACCAGAAGTTCTCGATCGGTTCGATCGTCTATGCTGCCACCGGGCGGCGCAAGCGCGCGGTAGCCCGGGTGCGCCTGGTTCCCGGCGACGGCCGCATCATCGTCAATGAGCGCACGGTGGAGGACTACTTTACCCGCGCCACCCAGCTGATGCTGATCCGCCAGCCCCTGGAGAGCACCCAGACGCTGACCAAATTCAACATTCTGGCCCGCGTGCACGGCGGAGGCGTCTCAGGTCAGGCTGGCGCTCTGCGGCACGGTATCTCGCGCGCCCTGGTAGTGTTCGACGAGAACTTGAAGCCCAATCTTCGCCAGGGTGGATTCCTCACCCGCGACCCGCGCGAGAAAGAGCGCAAGAAGTATGGAAGAAAGCGCGCTCGGCGCGGCTTCCAGTGGACGAAGCGTTAAGCTGAGGACGCGAAACGGCCCCCTGAAGGGCCGTTTTTCTATGGCCGCGAAAGCCTGTCAATGCGTGTGGTCACCGGCCAGGAGATGGCCCAGATCGATCATCACACCATCGCCGAGCTGGGCCTGCCCGGCTTGGTGCTCATGGAGAACGCCGGGCGAGCGGTCTATCGGGCCGCCCGCCGCGAGTGGCCCCTGGCCCGCACCTTCAGCATCCTGTGCGGCCCGGGCAACAACGGTGGCGACGGCTTTGTGCTGGCCAGAACCCTGTTGCAGAATGGATTGGTCCCGCGGGTAGCGCTCCTGGGCGATCCCGGCCGTCTGACCGGGGATGCTTTGGCGCACTATGAGCTGCTGTGGAAATTTGGCTGTCCGGTCGAACCGCTGAACGACCTCGCCTGGTTGACCGAGGGCGAGGTGGTGGTGGACGCCCTATTCGGCACGGGCCTGACCCGACCGCTCGAGGGGCTGGCCCGTCAGGCCGTGGAGGCCTGTCAGGGGCGGGCAGTCCTCGCCATCGACATCCCTTCGGGCGTCTGCTCGCGCACCGGCCAGATCCTGGGTGCAGCCGTGCAGGCTCAACTGACGGTCACCATGGGCCTGCCCAAGCGTGGCCTTCTGCTCCACCCGGGCGCCGCCCACACCGGCCGGCTGATCGTGGCCGAGATCGGCTTCCCCCCGGCGCTCCTGAGCCAGGCAGGCCAGGGCGAGCAACTGGAGCGCGCCCAGATTCGCAGCTGGCTCCCCCTTCGAGGACCGACCTCGCACAAGGGCAGCTGCGGACACGCCCTGCTGGTAGCCGGCTCGGACCGCTATCCCGGGGCAGCGTTCCTGGCTACCGAGGGGGCTCTACGGGCCGGTGCCGGCCTGGTGACCCTGGCCACCTCGCCCGGAGTGCGAGCCCAGCTTGCCTCTCGGCTCGCCTCGCCACTTTCACAGCCCCTATCGGGGCCGCGCCTTCATCCTGACGACCGCGAGACGCTGATCGGACAGAGGATGCAAGCCTACCTGATCGGCTGCGGACTCGATTTCGACCCCTCCGCCGAAGAACTGGTGCGCGAGCTGGCCCGAACCTGGCAACCCCTTGTGCTGGATGCCGGAGCCCTGCGCGTGGTGGCCGGCCGCGGCCCGCTTGGGCAGGAGCGGGTTCTCACTCCGCATCCAGGCGAAATGGCGTGCCTGCTGGAACGCTCCGTGCCCGAGCTGGAAGCAGACCGGATCGAAAGCGCCCTGGAATGCGCTCGTCGCTACCAATGCGTAGTGGCCTTGAAGGGAGCACCGACGGTGATCGCCAGCCAGGACCGCTTCTGGGTGAATCCCACCGGCACCAGCGTGCTGAGCCAGGGAGGAACGGGCGACGTGCTGGCCGGCATCATCACCGGCCTGCTGGCCCAGGGTTTGGACTGCGAGCGGGCGGCCTGCTGCGGCGTCTACCTGCACGGCCTGGCGGCCCGCCTGGCTGGCCGCCAGATCGGACAGCGCGGGGTTTATGCTGACGAAATCGCGGCCCGGGTGCCAATGGCCCTGCAACGATTGCTCAGAGCCAGGACATAAGAGGGGATTCGTCGTCCATGAGGATACTTGGAGTGGAGGGCTGCGGCAGAGCCATCTCAGCCGGCTGCTCCTCTATCACCGTCAGCTCGCTTGGATCGTCGAGCAGATTGGCGGCCTCCTCGCGGTTGACCAGGCCCACATCCACCATGCGAGACAAGTGCCTGCCCAGGGTCTGCATGTTCCCCTGGCGCATGGCCTCATGCAGGCTGGAGGTCTCGCCCCGACCGATACAGTCGGCCACTTCCTCGTTGCACTCGAGGATCTCGAAGGCGGGAAGCTTGCCCCGGCCGTCGGCCCGCGGAACCAGATACTGACAGACCACCAGCTTCAGGACCCGTGAGAAGAGTCGTAAAATGCGGCTGTCATTGTTGTTGTAGAAGACTTCGACGATCTGATCGACAGCCCGTACCGCCGAGGGGGCATCCAACATGGCCAGCACCAGGTGTCCGCCGGCGGCAGCCTGGATCACGACCTCCACCGTATCCGGGTCAGGCAGCTCGCCCACCGCCAGAATGTCTGGATCCTGCAGCACGGCCTGGCGAATTCCGTGAACGTAAGTCTCGGTGTCCACCCCAACCTCGCGCTGCACCACGGTGGCTTTCTTGCTCTCGTGCCAGAACTGGATAGGGGACTCCAGCGTCACCACCCGCACTCGTTGTTGCTCGTTGAGATGCGAGATCAACGAGGCGAACGAGTTGATCTTACCGCAACGAGGCCGCCCCACCAGCAAGATGAGGCCCTGACGCTGATCGAGCAGCTGTTCCAGGACACTGCCCGAAAGGCCAAGCTGAGCCAGGGGGGGGATGTCGGTACGGATGCGTCGGATGGAAGCGCCCAGCAGGCCGCGCTCTTGATAAACATGGAAGCGAAAACCTGCGCCGTCCATCGCGTAGCCAAATCCAACCTCCATCCCCCGTGCCAGGGCCAACAGGTGCTCCTGATTGAGTACCTGCGAAAGCAGCGCCTGGCATTCGCGGGGCGAGATGGCGTGCTCGCCGACCGGCACGAGCTCATGGTTGATTCGCAGCATCGGAAATGAGCCGCCATTCAGATGCAGGAAGGTTCCCCGATGCTTGACCATGACCGACAACAACTGGTCCAGGCTGAAGCTCAGCTTGGGTTTGCCACTTTTTTCGGCCAACCCCTCGACAGCCGCCGTCAGGCGCTGCAGGGTGGCATTCAGTTGCTCGTCGAGACTCAAGGCCGGTCCCTCAGTTGATGTCGGCTTCCAACTCTTCCTCTTCGGAACCCGAGTCGGGATCAGCGCTCAGGGTTCGAGACAGAGGGTCCGGCCCATCCAGGTTGAGATGAGGGAAGAAATCGTCGTCCTCGTTCGCCCCGCGGGTGACCGAGATCTTGCCTGCCGCGATCTCCCACAGAGCCTGGCTGACCGATTTGCGAGCGTTGGTTTCGGCCAGCACCGGGCTGCCGTCGTTCAACTGCCGGGCCCGCTTGAGAGCCAGCGTCACCAGCGCAAACTTGTTATCCAGAGCTTCGTTGCTCAACAGCAGGTCGAGATTGGGTTCTACCAGCATCGGAGGTCCTCCAGGGGCATTTGGGTTTTACAACCAGCGAGCTTACGCCACACAATGTCGAGATTCCTGCAGGGAGGAAGGGGTTCAAGCTTGATAGAAATTCTTTCGCTATGCCATCTCAGCCATTGGAGAACCCGATCGAGGAGAGTCGGCCGAAGCGCCGCTCGAACCTGCAAGGGGGCGAGAAGCCGAACCGGAAGGCGCGCCGGCGTCCCCATGCTCCGGCTCCCTCGCTGAGCTCCCCTTCCGTGGCCGCGCCCGTGGCCGGTCTGGGCTTGCTGCTGGTGGGCGTGCCCTTCCTGACCATCTGCCTGGCCGCCCCGCACGTGACCGGAGCGGTCGGCCTGGCCATATCGGCCACCCTGCATGCGGCCTTTGGACGCTCAGCCTGGCTCTTGCCCTGGTTGACGCTGGGTTGGAGCGTGCGACTGGTGGCACCCGGACTCTTGAAGGGCATGCAGGTTGGCTGGCCGGCGCTCTTCCTGTGGCTCGATCTGACTCTGTTGGCCCAGCGCATGGGCGGCCAGGGGGGTCAACTCGGCTATGGGCTCGACCTGCTCCTGGTTCACGCCCTGGGCCCGGCCGGCTCGTGGATCGTCGGGGGAGCCGGGCTGGCCGCTGGACTCCTGATGGTCTGCCAGATTCCACTCTCGGACGTGGGCCGCGTGCTGGCAGCAGGAGCCCGCTCCCTCGGACGGGTTGGATGGCGACTGCTCCGTGCGCTGGGAAGGATGCTGGCAAGCCTCAACCCCGGACCCTGGGCCGAGGAGCCTTCCACCGAGGGGCAACCAGCCGTGGAAGTATCCGAAGAGGCTCGCCCTCTGACCGCCTGGGAAACGAACCTCGGAGCTCCGGCTCTCAGCGAGGAAGCCTACGAGACCGCCGTGGAGCCCAGCCTGCTTCCGGAAGAGCAAGTCTTCAGCGACGAGGTTGAGTTGGTCGCCTCCGAAGAGCCGAGCTACCTGCCCGAGCCCTCCCTGAGCCGGGAGAGCGAGCTTGCTCCTGAGCCCACCGAGGAGGCACCACCGCCTTCCATGGCTTCCTCCCCTCCCACGGCGGAGGAGAAGCCTGCTCCCAAGCCTCGCCCGGCGCCCATCCAGAACGGCATCCTGGAGGACCCTGATGGCCAGCTCAGACTGTTCCCGGGGCCTGCTCGGGTGCCGACGGCAACTTACAAACTGCCCCCTCTCTCGTTGTTGGATTCCCCCCCGGCCCAGGCTCGTCGCCGTCCGGAGGAAGACAAATCGCAAATTCTGATCGATACGCTGCAGAGCTTTGGAGTGGAGGCCCGGGTCATCCACACCGTGCGCGGCCCCACCGTTACCCGCTACGAGCTGCAACCCGCCCGGGGAGTCAAAGTGAACCGCTTCACGGCCCTGACCAACGACATCGCGTTGGCTCTGGCTGCCACGGCGGTGCGCATCGAGGCCCCCATCCCAGGCAAGGCCGCTATCGGCATCGAGATCCCCAACCGCTCCACCGACCTGGTGGTGCTGCGCGACATCCTGTCAGCCCAGTCCTTCAGCAAGTCCAACGGTCTCACGCTGGGCCTCGGCCTGGATCTGACCGGCCAGCCGGCCGTCACCGACCTGCAGAAGATGCCTCATCTGCTGGTGGCCGGCACTACCGGCTCGGGAAAGTCCGTCTGCATCAACACGTTGATCCTGAGCCTGCTCTACCGCTTCACCCCCCGCCAACTGCAGATGCTCATGATCGATCCCAAGCAGGTCGAGCTCTCCATTTACGAAGGATTGCCCCACCTGGTCGGTTTCTCCAATCAGAAGCCGGGCCAGATCGTAGTGGACCCCAAAAAGGCCGCCCTCACCCTCAACCAGGTGGTCGAGCTGATGGAGCAGCGCTACGCCATTTTCGCCTCCCTGCGGGTGCGCAATCTGGCCGAGTTCAACTCCAAGGCCCCCGAGCCGTTACCCTGGGTGGTGGTGATCATCGACGAGTTGGCCGACCTGATGATGGTGGCCTCCAAGTCGGTCGAGACCAGCATCTGTCGGCTGGCCCAGAAGGCACGCGCGGCCGGCATCCACGTGGTGGTGGCCACCCAGCGACCTTCCACTGACGTGATTACCGGCCTGATCAAGGTAAACATTCCCTCCCGCATCGCCTTCGCGGTCACCTCCCAGGTCGACTCACGCGTCATTCTGGACACGGGTGGCGCCGAGCAACTGCTGGGCAAGGGGGACATGCTGTTTCTTCCAGTGGAGGCCTCCGACCCGCGCCGCCTGCAGGGCGCTTATGTCTCCAACGACGAGATCCAGCGAGTGGTGGAGTTCTGGAAGGCCCAGTCCCACCCCGAGAATTTGATCGAGCTGGCCATCAATGAGAATGCCGGACTGGAAGCCGAGGAAGAAGGCGGAGGCGACGAGGACGACGGCTTGCTGCAACAGGCTCTGGAGGTAGTGCTGCGCACCCAGCAGGCGTCAGCCTCGATGCTACAGACGGAGCTGAAGGTGGGTTATGCACGCGCTCGACGCATTCTCACCCTGATGGAGCGCAAAGGCTGGGTCGGCCCGGCCGAAGGCAGCAAGCCGCGCAAGATTCTCTACAACGGTGGCTGACAGGAATCAGGCGCAGGTTAGGGAACTCGCCCTCCTCATGCTGTCCAGAGTGAGGTATTTACGATGAATCGTTCCTTCCGGTCCATGCTGATTGCCGCAGCCCTGTGCCTGACACTGCAAAGCCCGTCCTGGGCCCAGCCGGCGGTAGCCAAGGTGGTCGAGATCGACGGCCCAAAGATGACCTACGAGCGCAAGTCCGCCACTGCCCTGGCCTTTCCCTTCATGAACACGATGGTGAAGGATGAGTACCAAACTGATGCCGCCACCGTGGCGGCCCTGGAGTTCGTCACCGGAGGCCGCGTGGGCATCAACAAGGGCACCCGCATCGAGATCGTCAGCGAGAGCGAGATCAAGGAGGAAGGCAAGCCCGTCGTCAAGCGGATCAAGATCAAGAGTGGCCGGGTCTGGGCCAAGATGTCCAAGCGCAAGGAGCCGCTCGAGATCGAGACGGCCGGCGGGGTCATGGGCATCAAAGGCACCGAGTTCGTGATCGCCACGGAAGAAAACGGGGCCACCAGCCTGAACGTGCTGGAAGGCGAAGTGGAGGTCACTCCGATCGGTGGAGGCGCCCCGATCGCAGCCAAAGCGGGCACCAAGGTGGACATCCCCTACCAGCAAGTTCCGGTGGTCAAGCAGTACGACGACCCGGAGGCCTTGCGCGAGGAGATCCTCAACTCGAGCGAGTGGCAAGACTTCCAGAGGGCCATGGACATCGTGCGCACCATCTCGAGCTACAGCTACATCCCCGGCAACATCGGATTGGGCACTGCCGGCGAAGCTTTCTACTACGCCGGCACGGTCAGCAATTTCATCTCCAACCCCGAGCAGGCCGCTCTCGACCTGGCAGCCAGCTACGTGCCGGGAGGGGGCTACCTGGGATACATCCCCCGCAACTCGGGGCCCAAGAAGCCCGACTTCCCCACCAATCCGATGCCGGCCAACAGCATGTCTGTTTCTGGCCCGCCCAGCTTCAGCTGGACTGCGGTGGAGAAAGCCCGAGAGTACCTACTCCTGCTCAGCCGAGAAGAGCAGATGGGCAACCTTGACTGGGCCACCAAGACCACCAGTACCAGCGTGAGCTATCCAACCGAAGCCGCTCCCCTGCCGGCAGGCACCTACTACTGGCGCGTCATGGGCCTGGACAAAGAGGGGAAACCCATGGGAAAGGCCACCCAGAGCGTCTTCGTGACCGAAGGATGGGGGGCTCCGCCCGCGCCAGACCCGTCCACCCAGCCGGCGCCCGATCCGGCCTTGCCCGCTCCCACGCCTTAGTCCTCGGCCCGCGATGCTGAGTCGGCCCACCCTGGTTCTGGGTTGCGTGTTACTCGGCGTCGTGCTCTCGCTGCTGCCGTGGGTGGACCGGTTGGAGCTGGCTCTCTACGACCTGCGCATCGAGTTCATCCAGGAGGAAGTGCGGGGGGTGGGCCTGCGACTTCATCCGGCCATCCAGATGGTGGGGCTCGATGATGCCACAGCCAAACTCGATCTCTACCCAAGTTGGAGCCAGGTCAAAGGTGAGCGGTGGGGCTCGCAGCACCTGGCCAGGGTTATCGCGGAGCTCTACGGCCGAGGAGCCAAAGGGGTTCTCTATCTTCAGTCCGAGCCCGACCGCGGGGTCAATGCCGACCAGGGCCGCTGGAGCCTGCCAGAGGCACTGAGCCAGGTGCATGCGGGAACCGGAATTCTGCTCCGCGGACTACGGCTGCGCCAAGCGGACGGAAAATTTTTGCCCGACTGGCGCGATAGACTTGAGGGAGACTTTGTTCCAGCCGGCTCGGTTGACTTTGCAGCCGACCAGGATGGTGTGGTCCGTCAGGCCTACCTGGCGACGCGTCTGCCAGAAACTTTAAGCCCCATGCCCTCGGGCGCGCTCCTCCTGCTCGCCCGCCTGCTCAACGTGCCCCCCGAGACCATTCAGTACGGCCCCGACTGGATCCGGGTTGGCCCGCGACTGATTCCGACGACCAGTGACTATGCTCTAAGAATTCGACCGCTCAATCCTCGCAGTCTCAGGCTGTCCGACCTTAAAGAGCATGAGTTGGAGGGCATCCGCGTCGAGTACCTCACCCCAGTGTCTGCTTTCCGTCTGCTCGACCTCGAGGATCCGCTCTATCAATTTGTCCCCGGCAAGGTCTTTGTGATCGGGAATTTCCAGTACGACGCCACCGACCAGGTGATGACCACCTACCAGCGCATGAAGGCCATCCAATTCCAGGCCTGCGTGCTGGATACCCTGCTGTCGGGATGGTATCTGCAGTCTCCTCCTGGCTGGTTCCAGGGAGTTCTTCTGGTGGCAGGCACCTTCATCATCGTAGCCTACGCGGCGCTCAGACGACCTCTGTTCGCTCTCCTGGTCGTGGCCACAGGGTTCGGCTTGCACATCGGGGTCAACCTGATCCTGTTTGAGAGAGGCACCTATCTCAACCTGGCCCGTCCCCTGGTCGCACTCCTAACATCCTCGCTGGCTCTGGTCGCCCTCCAACTGGTCACCCTGATGCGGAACTTGCGAAAATTTGGCGGCAAGAGTGCTTTCGAGGCGGCCAGAAGTCTGGACGACTCTGGTCTGAACGTGATCCGAGAGCAAGTGGCTACCATCCTTTTCTGCAATGTTCCCGAGGTCGTCAGGCGTCTGGAGAAGGCCGATTCGCCCGACTACTTCCGTCGTCGACAAGAATTCTCGATGCTGCTCAACGACGTGGCAGTTGAGAACCGGGGCATTGTGCTGGACTTTCAAGGCGATGCCCCGATGATCGGGTTTAACACCGAGTTGCAGAAGTCAGACCCTCAGCACGCCTACCATGCCGTCCGTGCCAGTCTTGAGATCATCGCCATGCAGGATAAGTTGTGCCACCTGTGGTGGGATATCGACGATAGCGAAACGGTGACTATTCGTTGCGGAGTGGCTACCGGCCCGGTGGCTATCGGTCAGGTGGGGGCCCGTTCCAGCAAACTGGCTTCGGCAGCGATCGGTGACACCACGAACGTAGCCGCCCGCCTGCTCGGGGCCGCCAAGCGCATGAACGTGGAAGTCCTGGTCTCGGAAGAAACGCGTACTCTCTGTCTAAATCGCTTCAATTTCGAAGACATCCCTCCCATCACCCTGAAAGGGAAGAGCCAACCGGTCCCCGTAGCACGAGTGAAACCGTGAGGAGCTCGCGCCTTTACCGCACCTTCCTCCCCTTACTCGTGGCCTTGCTCGGCTGGCTGACCCAGTTCCCCCTGGGGGGATCCCTCGACCGTTTGGAAGCCTATCCTTACGACCTGGCCATGGCTCACCTGGCTCGACCGAGACAGGGCGCCAAGATCATCCTGGCCGGGATCGACGACGAGACGCACCGACAGGGCCGTTTCAACCGATTGGAGCACGCCAACTTCTTGCTTAACATGCGAGAGCACGGTGCCCGGGTTGTTTTCCTGGACTTGCTCTTCGACGCTCCCCGAGGTGAGGAGATCGATGCCGCGCTGACCGAGGCCGTCAATGAGACGAACCTGACTGTGCTGGCCTGCAACATCTCCTTGCAGGACAACCAGCTCAAGGAAGGCGAGCGGGTCCTCCGCCGCGAGCGCCTGATTGAAAGCTTGGAGGCCTCCTTTGCGGACGGGAAAGCCCTGCCGGGCCTGATCAATTGCTATCCCGACCCGGTCGACCAGACCATCCGCAGCGCCGCCCTGGCCGTCCGTCTACGCGATGAGGACGGCGCAGAGGAAACCTGGCCAGCAGCAGCTCTGGCCCTGTACGCTCGCTTGAACCACCTGGCCCTGCGCGACATCGTCTACGACGAGGAAGCAGACCGGATTATCGCCCCCCCGACCAGTATTCCGATCTCGATCCGCTCGACCGGCGACTCGACCCGGTTCATGCTGCCGATCTACTACCTCGCCCGAGCCACCGGACCGAATCGGACTCCTTCCTCCGAAGCCCTGAAGGTCATTGCTTACCACCAGTTGCTCGATGCCGATAGCCCTGCCCTTTCGCAGGTCAGGGACGCCATCGTGGTCGTGGGCGACAACACCGATGGCGATACCGACCTCTACGCGACGCCAGTCGGTCTGATGAAGGGATTTGAGATCCATGCCCAGATCCTCAACACCTTGCTTACCGAGTCCTACGCGCGACCATTGCCAGGCTGGCTGATCGGCCTGACCAGCTATTTGCTCAGTCTTACCCTGGCCATGGCCGTCCTTCGCTCGCGCTCCAAATGGAGCGCCCTCTTCTGGTCCGTGGCCCTCCTCGGGGCAACTCTGGGAGCCTACGCGTCTTGCCTGTGCCTGGGTTGGCAGGCTCGCATCGCTGGAGCCATCGCAACTTACCTGGTCACTTTGATGCTGGCCACCTTCGCCCGCCTTCTCCTGACGGCCCAAGTGCTGCAGCGATTCATTCCGCCAGAAGTTGTCAGCGCGGTAATGGCCGCCGGCAGAGCCAAGCCTCGCCACGAAGTCGCAACTATCATCGTGACCGATATCCGGGGCTACACCACCCTGTCCGAGAACAGAACTCCGGCGCAGATCCTCAGGTTGCTCAACGAGTATCACAGCGTCACGGTGGCCATCTACGAAAAGCATGGCGGCCGGGCCCTCACCTACCAGGGAGACGCTCAGATCATCGCCTTCCTCCAGAAAAAGCAGCGCAATCCTCCCGCCGCGGCCATTCGAGCAGCATATGAGATGCAGAAAGCCGTCGATATCCTCAGAGAGCGCTGGGGCATCTTCAATCGCTCCGAATTCGATGTGGGCGCGGCTGTCTGTACCGGCCCGCTCACCATCGGAGAGATCGGCACCACCGGCTCAGGTCGAGCCGAGTACACAGTCATCGGTGAAACCGTAAGACTGGCCCACAAAATTCAATCATTGAGCCAGGTTTTGCGCAGTAACGTGCTGATGGACGAAATCAGCTTCCACGCCTCCAAGCTCTCCATGCACGTGGACGAGTTCAAAAATCGCCAGTTAGACGGTGTAGAGCTGCCGGTCACCCTCTACGGGCTTCGTTCGCTGGTCAGGCCGGGCAAAGCCGGTTAGCTTTGCGTCCGGCTCCAAGAAGGCCGAACCCCGGGTGGAGGAGTGGGGAGGATTCTCCTCCACCCGGGGTCAGTTCTCGGGCGCGGGAACGCGCTTCTGGGACCGCCAATCAGCCGCCAGGGGGGGCAGAACGGCCAACCGAGCGGTCTGTCCGCGCTGCGGCGCGGAGCTGGCCTGAGGGGCGCTGGAAGGAGACTCAGCGCCTGGGATCAGACCTTGCCGAGCACCCAGATGCTGCTCAGCATCAGCGCCAGGGAGAGCCCGAAGCAGGCCCCCTCTCTGAGCTCGGTGCAGCGAGCCAGGCGGCCCATCTGGCAGAGCAGGCGGCGGAATGCCCGCTCGAAGTGTCGACGCCGGCGGCGGTCATGCATGCGCGGCATCATCCAGGTCTGAGGGCGACGAGGGGTGACGGGTTTCCAGGGCAGTTCCAGGGGAATGGTCTGAGTGCTCATGGCGGTCTTGTTCCTCCAAGATCGTTCTCTTTTTGTGTGTGTGTTCCGTGTCTTCAGGCGGTTCCGGCAGTTGGAGCAACCGGATGCGGGAAGGACTCCAGCACCGTGCTGCCCGGAAAAAGCTCGAGAGCTCGCATCACGAACGCGGCGTGGGGCGTGCGCCGACGCGCTGTGCGCGAACGCTGGGGGGTCGCTGTGCGCCAGTCACCCTGGGGCACAGTAGTGGTCTTTTGAGCAAAAGAAGGCTTAAGAGGTGACATTACTTGCATCCTCCGAAGAAAATCTAAGGGGCTGGGGGCGCTAGAGGTATTTGCGGATCAGAGCGGTGACCCGACCGAGCAACTGGAGCGGTTGACTCTCGGTCACGATTATATCTGCAAAATCGGGGTTGTCGGAGCGCAGGACCACTCGCTCTTTCTCGCGCCAAAAACGCTTCACTGTGGCCTCGTCGTCGATCAGCGCCACAACGATCTCTCCCTGGTTGGCCGTGGAGCGCTTCTCGACCAGAACCAGGTCACCCGGTTGGATGGCCTCTGCCATACTGCGACCGCGAACGCGCAGCAGAAAGCTCTCTCCGCTGACGCCCAGCCAATCGCTTCGAATGGGGAGACGGTCCTCCACATTCTCTACGGCGGTAATGGGCAGACCGGCCGCCACCTCACCTAGCAGAGGCACCATCTGGACATCGTCCTCGCCAGGTCGCCCATCGAGTAAATGAGGGGCGATTTGGATGGCCCGCGCCTTGGAGTCGCGCCGAATGAATCCCTTCTTCTCGAGCGCCTCCAGGTGTCGCTGCACACCCTGGGTGGAGTTGAGGTGAAAGTGAGCCGAAATCTCCCGGATCGACGGGGCGTAGCCTCGCTCACGCACCGTTTCGATCAAGAAGCTCAGGACCTCGTCTTGTCGGGCAGTAATCTCTCGGGTCATCTTCGCCTCCAGGTAGTGAACATTTGTCCACCTTCTAAACAGATAGTAGTGGACAGGCGTTCACCTGTCAAGGGTATGATGGAATTTTTTTTCAATATCGCTCTCCAACGCGGGCCTGATGGCTTCGTGTCGTCATCAGCGGGAGGGGCCTGAGTGCAGGTCGAAAGTATTCCCGCCAGAGATGTTCAGAGCTTTTTCCTGGCCAGATGGTAGATCGATAAGATGATGTTGCAGCGCCAAGATCGGGCCGCGAAAGGCCCGGAGGACTAGATTCGCAGTCTGCTCCAAAGGCTCCTGACCCTTCGGGAGCTCTTGGCTGGCCTGCCACGCATCCCGTGGCTCCGCCGCGCATTTCACTGCTTCTGGATTTTTGCCGGCCTGCTCCTGATTCTCTCGGTCGAGTTCTGGTCCGCTCCCCCCCCTTTGACCGTGGGCCAGGTCAGTCCCCGAGACGTCATCGCCCCACGCACGGTTGAGGTCGTCAATGACCGGGCCACTCAGTCCGCGCGCCAGGAAGCGGCCGAAAAGGTCGAGCCCCAATACGCTTACGACCCCATGCCCGAGAAGGTATCCGAGCGCAAAGTTGAGGATACCTTTGCGGTTCTTAAGAAGATGGCCGCCGCCTACCAGAACCTCCCGAGCGAAGAGTCCGAGCCCGAAATCGAGCGGCTCAAGAAAGACATCCCATTCCTGCCCAAGAACAGCACCCTCACGGTGCTCTTGATCTCGAGCCCCGAGACTTTGCAGCAACTCGAGACCACCACCCGCCAGTTGCTCTGGAGAGTACAACACAATGGGGTGCGCGAAGACCGACTGACCCAGGCCCGCCAGACGATCGCCTCGGACGCCGAGAAGATGCCTCAGCTTGGTCCCGAGCAGGTCCTGGCCGTGACCGAGATCGCAAACGGGTGCTTGCTCTTCAACCTGAGCCTGGATATGGAAGCCACGATTCGCGAACAGCAGGCGGCCATGAATCGAGTCGAGCCAGTCCGCAAGATCATCCAGAAGGGCTACAAAATTGTCGGCAAGGGCGAGATGGTAGCGCCCGAGCACCTGCGCGAGATGCAAGAGTTGGGCCTGCACTCCTCCTGGAATATGGCCCGTTTCGGTGGGTATGCTCTTCTGGTAATCAGCATGATGACCCTGGTCGCCCTTTATCTACGCCGCCAGCAGAAGGCCATCTACGAATCGGACCGGATGCTGGCTCTGACCGGATTCCTCGTGATCGCAGTAGCAGCAACCACCCGCTCTCTGACCGGCCTATCTCCCTATCTGGCACCGGTGGTGACGGCTTCCATCCTGCTGGTATTGCTGGTGGAGGCCCGTCTGGCCCTGATGGTCACTGTCTTCCTGTCGGCCCTGATCGGAGTCGAAACCGAGAACCTGGCCGCAGCCATCGTCAGTCTCCTGACCGGAGTCTCGGGCCTGCTGGCCGTCTCGCGAGCTCAACAGCGAGCCAGCCTGATTACGGCCTCTCTGGTCGTGGTCTTCACCAACGCTCTGGGAGCGCTCACCTTCAGCCTGATCGCCACCGATGACCTGAATACCACCTTGAATGCGCTGGCTTTCGCCAGTCTGAACGGGCTGACATCCACGCTGGTGGCGGTTGGCGCTCTACCCCTGCTGGAGAACTTGTTCGGAATCACGACCAACTTCCGCCTGCTGGAAATCTCCAACCCGAGCGAGCCCTTGCTGCAGAAGTTGCTCAAGGAAGCACCGGGCACCTATCAGCATTCCATCATGGTGGCCAATCTGGCTGAAGCCGCCGCCCAGGCGGTTGGGGCGGACGCCTTGCTGTGCAAGGTCGGCGCCTACTACCACGACATTGGCAAAATCAAACGTCCACGCTTCTTCGTGGAGAACCAGACCGGGCATGACAATCCCCATGACCGTCTCAACCCCAATCTTTCCACCCTGATCATCATCTCTCACGTCAAAGATGGCCTGGAGCTCGCCCGTCAACATAAACTTCCCGATGTCATCCAGCAATTCATCGCCGAGCATCACGGTACGAGCCTGGTGGCCTACTTCTACCATCAGGCCATCAGCCGGGCCACCGAGCCGGTGTTTGAGGAAGACTTCCGTTATCACGGCCCCAAGCCATCCCTTCGCGAAACCGGCATCGTCTTGCTGTGCGACGGCATCGAGGCGGCAGCCCGTACTCTGCCATCGCCGACCCCCGAAGCCATCACTGAGCTGGTCCACAAGATGACTCGCCAATGTCTCGAGGACGGCCAGCTTGACGAGTGCGACCTCTCTTTCAAGGATATCACCGCCATCCGCGAATCTCTGATTCGCTCGCTCAAAGGCATCTATCACACCCGAATCGAGTATCCCGAGCCCAGCTCGCTGACTTCACCTCGAAGACAGAACGTAACCAGCCTGCGCAAGAAGGCGTGAGTGATGGCTGCCCTCCAGGTATGGGTCAATCAGCTCAAGGTACCGCGCAATGATCGATTCCCCATCGCGTTCTTGCGCATGGTGGTCCGCTATGCGGCCGAGGAGGGCGGCTGCTCGGGGCCCGCTGAGATCAGCCTGACGCTTACCGACGATCCTTCCATCCACCAGCTCAATCTCGACTACCGCGGTAAGGACACCCCCACCGACGTACTCGCATTCGCCCAGGAAAGCTCGCCCGGCCCCACCAGAATCCTGGGGGACGTCATCGTCTCGCTGGATACCGCCCGACGACAGGCCGCCCACCAGGGCTGCCCTCTTCGCCGTGAGGTGGCCTGGCTGGTCAGCCATGGCATCCTCCACCTTCTGGGCTTTGACCACCGTGACGAGCACGAGCTCGCGGCGATGCGCGCGCGCGAGCGCGCGGTGCTCGAGCGACTCGGCCTGGGTCCACTACCGTGAGCGAGCAGGTAGAAGAAGACGTCCCGCTGCCGCGCCGGCAGGTCTTTCTCCCCCCCCCCGTGGGACAACGCAAGAACCCTTCCCTGATGAGTAGCCTGGATCACGCCGCCGAAGGCCTGGTCTATGCCGTGCGTCGCGAGCGCAACCTCAAGATTCACTTTGTAATGGCCGTCGCCGCGCTGTTGCTGTGTCTGGGGCTCGACCTGAACGCACTGCAGCTCCTCTGCGTAGCCTTTGCCATCGTGCTGGTCATCATCACCGAACTGATCAACACGGCTATTGAAACCATGATCAACCTGATGACAACGGCCCACCACCCGCTCGCCAAAGTCGCCAAAGACGTCAGTGCGGGGGCGGTACTGGTCGCCTCCATCAACGCTCTGGTGGTGGCCTATCTGGTACTGTTGCCACCGCTCATGCAGATGTTCCACCGCTCCGAAAGCATCATTCTCCGAGTGCAAAAGCACCCGGCTCACGCCGTGGCTCTGACCATCGCTCTTATCCTGGTGGCCGTGTTGGTGGCCAAAGCCGTAGGCCAGCGCGGGACCTTCACCAAAGGTGGTCTGGTCAGCGGTCACGCGGCCCTGGCCTTCGGGTCGGCCACCGCCATCGTGCTGATCACTCGCCAGCCGCTGGTGGCCGGCCTGGCCCTCCTGATGTCGGCGCTGGTAGCCCATAGTCGGGTCGAGGCGGGCATTCACCACTGGCGGGAAGTTGCTTTGGGTGCCCTGTGTGGCACCACCCTGAGCCTGATCGTCTTTTACCTCTTCCAGGTCATCGGCCATTGACAGCCGGTTAACATCCTGGTAACATAAGTCACCCGGGCCCAAGTTCGCCGGGAGGGGTCATTCTCCGAAACCGAGGTGACCCGTATGCAACAGCCCCCGAACAAGCTCCACTATGTATCACTAATCCAACTCGCTCAAAGCGTTCCCCGCCAGCACTCCTTGTGCCTGACCCAGCTCCCGCTCTGGGAGAGGCGCCTGACCTGGCACCGCCTCATCCTTTTGGCCCTGACCCTGCTGACCGTTGTCGCCTTCAACCTTTCCTTCGTGTGGGGTTTTCCGGCCCTCCTGGTCTTATCGCTCCACGCCCTGTGTGGATCGTCCTTCAGCCAGCCGCTTGCTCAGTGGCAGCGCTGCCAGCAGACGCTGGAGCGACTGGGCAGCCTGGTGGAGGCCCTGCAGAAACTCAACCTGAGCGAGGTAGAGGTGATTGCCGACTGTGTGCCTCTCAAGCGAGAGGAGACTCTGATCTGGCGTAAAGAAGTGGGCTCTGACATCGAGAAGCTTTATCAGGTCAACTGGGTTAGCATCAGCTCGCCTGGATTGAAGGTTCGGCTGATCGATGCCTTGCACGAGCTCGAGCGCTCGGGCGCCTGCCCAGAATACGGAGCCGGTTCCTCTTGCGAGACGACAGCCAGCTCAGCGGTCGAAATCGAACTGAGCCGAACCGAGCCCCTGGGCCTCGAACGGCTCCGTCACCGTATCTACGCGCATAAGGCCGGCCCGCGGCCCGAGCTTTATGCAGATTCCGACCGCCTGAGAATCGTGTGGAGTTGGGAACGAGAGGCTACCCCCGGCATGCTTTTGGAGGCCCTGGCCTGGTTCAGCCTCTGGTCACGCACGCTGGACCGACCAGAGCTCGCTCCCTGCCCCGGCTGTGATGCCGAGCTGGTCGAAGGCTCCTGCCCGAGCTGCGGGGGCGCTGGGACCGGGAACCCGACTCGAGTCCAGTTTACGAGGGCACCATCCCGGAGGAGCCAGGCTCTGCCAGCCTGCGACCGGCTGATGGAGATTTCGCACGGGCTGCCCTGATTGCCCGGGCTTCCTGGTTTCCAGGAACTTTCAGGCACACCCAGTATGCTGAGGGCATGAACGTCCAGGTCACCGCTCTGCAGTCCACCACAGCCACCCGCCCTGTCCGTGAATCCTGGGAGGTCAATGGCCAGCACTTCGGCTCTACCGCCGAGTTGGTCGACAAGGTGCAACTGGCTGGGCCCGAGCTGGGCATTTACCGCCGCACCGAGCTGGCTCCTCCCAACCGCAAGAAGGGGGCCCTGATCGGCGCAGGGGTAGGGCTGGTGGCCAGTGCTCTCCTGGGGGCCTCCAGCCCTGGTCTGCTGGTGGGGCTGTTGGCCGGCGCCGCGGTGGGCGCGGCCGCAGCCCGTCCTCGAGAAGTCGACAAGGCTGTCACCGGCACGCTGCAACGCAGTGGCCAGGACCTGACCTTCATCCCCAACAACGACGACACCCGCAGTCTTACCCTGCAGCCCGGCACCTCGCTGTCTGGAGCTTTGCAGCCCAAAGATCCCAACGGCCTGAGCCTGGACCAGATCCGTCAGCTGCCCGAGTTCGGCTGGACCGTCCCCACCCGCGACGCTCAGGTCGAGCGGCTCAAGAAGGAGGAGTTCGACGTCATCGTCATCGGCGGTGGCGCCACCGGCACCGGCACCGCGATGGAAGCCGCCCGCCGTGGCCTCAAAGTGGCCATGCTGGAAGCCTGGGACTTCTCGACTGGCACCTCCAGCCGCAGCACCAAGCTGATCCACGGCGGCGTGCGCTACCTCGAGAAAGCCGTAAAAAAGCTCGACAAGGAGCAGTACGACCTGGTCCAGGAGGGCCTGCAGGAGCGCTCCAGCTTCCTTGAGATGGCCCCCCACCTGACCGACGAGCTGCGCCTGGTGACGCCCTGCTACAAGTATTATGAGGTGCCCTACTATTTCGCTGGACTGTGGCTCTACGACCGCATCGCCGGCCAGGCCGGGCTATCAGCCACCGAGGTGCTCTCAGCCAAAGAGGCCGCCAAGCAGTTCCCGATGCTCAAGACCGAGGGTTTGAAGGGCGCTATCGCTTACTCCGACGGCGAGTTCAACGACTCGCGCATGAACGTGGGGCTGGCCCTGACCGCCGCCGCCCACGGAGCGGCCGTGGCCAACTACACCGAGGTGGTCTCGCTGACCAAGGACGCCAGCGGCAAGGTGGTGGGCCTGGAGGCTCGCGACAAGCGCACCGGCGAGACCTTTTCCATCAAGGGAAAGTCCGTCATCAACGCCACCGGCCCCTTCATCGACAAGATCCGCCAAATGGATGACCCCCAGACGCCCGAGTTGGTGGTTCCCAGCGCCGGCACCCATATCTTCGTGCAGAACCTGAAGGTGCCCGAGGGGCTGCTCATCCCCTCGGCCCCCAACGGCTCGGTGGCCTTCTTCAAGCCTTTCGAGGGGGGCACAGTGGTGGGCACCACCGAGGAGAAAACCTCTCTCACCATCGAGCCAAACACTACCCAGCAAGAAGTCGACTACCTGCGCGACCTGGCCAACAGCTACCTTGGCCCCAACCACCAGATCCAGCCCCAGGACGTGACCTCGGTCTGGACCGGCATCCGCCCCCTGGTCAAGGACCCGGCCAAGACCAACACCGCCGAGTTGTGCCGCAACCACCTGGTGGATGTCTCCAAATCGGGTCTGGTGACCATCGGGGGGGGCAAGTGGACCAGCTTCGCCCGCATGGCCCAGGACGTGGTGGACGCCACCATCAAGAGCGCCGGCCTGCCCGATCTGCCCACCCAGCGCGATGGAGCCCGCATCATCGGCGCCCACGGCTACTCCGAGGGCCTGGCCGCCCGCCTGGCCCAGCAGTACGGTCTGGACGCCGAGGTCTCGCTGCACCTGGCCAAAAATTACGGTGATCGGGCCATCCAGGTGGCCGACCTGGGTCTCAACCAGCGCCTGCACCCCGATCACCCTTACGTGGAGGGCGAGGTTATCCATGCGGTTCGCCACGAGATGGCGGTGACCCCGGTGGACGTGCTCTCGCGTCGCACCCGCCTCTCGTTCCTGGATGAAGCCGCCGTGCGAACGGTGCTGCCGCGCGTGGTGCAACTGATGGCTCCCGAGGCTGGCTGGGATCAGGCCCAGGCCGCCCGTGAGCTGAAGGACTCGCAGGACTACTTCGCCCGCAACGGCATGGCCGCGCTGCAGGCTCCCATCAAGCAGCCCTAACGAACGAAGAGCCGCTGGATGTAGTGGTTCATCTGGACGTACCACCACTCCCAGTCGTGAGCCACGTCATGGCCCCACAGGTCGTAGTTGTGGGGAATCCCGACCTGATCGAGCACGTCATGGATGCGCTTGGACCAGTGCACCCGCTCCCAGGGGCCCTGGCCGCAGATCACGTTGATGGAGCACTTCCTGAGGGCAGCGCGATGCTCGCGGGAAGCGTTGGGCAGATAGGTGGTGGGGTTCTGCCAGTAGCAATTGTCGTCGAAGTAGTTCTCGAAGTACTGACTCATGTCGTAGATGCCGCTCATGAAGATCCCCCAGAGGAAGGCATCCGGATGGCGAAACATCGTGTTGGATGCGTGGAAAGCACCCAGGCTGGCCCCGGCGGTGGCCACCGGCAGCTTGCCCTGGCAGTCCTCGTGGATGATCCCCAGAAGTTCGCTGGCGATGTAAGCATCGTAGGCCGCCTGGCGAGCCAGGCGCTCTTTGACGCTGATCTCGTAGTTGAACCAGCTCTGGCGGTTGATGGAGTCGATGCTGAAAATTTTGACGTGACCGGCCTTGATGTGGCCGCGCAGAGCGTCGATCATCCCATGGCGTTCGAGCTCTTCGAAGTCAGCCGAGGCGGTGGGAAAGAACAGCAGGGGAACTCCAAAGTGCCCATAAATCGAGACCGGCATCGTCTGACCCAGAATGCGACTGTGGGGGAAGTATTTCTTGATGCGCATGGTTTAGCTCCTCAAAGCGAGAGTGATGGGGAGGTTCTTACCGCTCCTGCCTGCGTTTGCCGGTGGGCAGATCATGGTAGGTTTGGCGCAGAGCGCTCAGGGGCAGGCGAAACGGCGAGGCCCACCGTCTCGTAACTGGACCGCATGAGCTCGTCAAAGGTCTTCTCCATGGAACTCTGGCTGTTCTTGAAGCGAAGGGAGCTCCCTTCTCGAGCCGAGCGCACCGCTCGCGCCCTCGCCAAGTCTTGGTCAAGTCTGGGTCAAGCTTCCACTTTGAGCCGCAAAGCACGCCCCCCCCGACCAACAAAAAACCCCGCCGTTGCGGGGCTCTCGGTGGTGGGCGAAAAGGGACTCGAACCCCTGACCCCCTGCTTGTAAGGCAGGTGCTCTAACCAGCTGAGCTACTCGCCCATGGGCTATCTCGGTTGCGAGACAGCGAGGAGAAAAGTTGGTGACCCCAGCGGGGCTCGAACCCGCGATCTTCGGCTTGAAAGGCCGACGTCCTAACCACTAGACCATGGGGCCACGACATCCGACAGGACGGAACCCTCGGAGCCAAACCTGGTGGGCCCACCTGGGTTCGAACCAGGGACCAACCGGTTATGAGCCGGCCGCTCTCACCGCTGAGCTATGGGCCCAGGTTCGACCCATTATAGCGACTCGAGCTCGGACGGTCAATCCTAAGCCGTTGTGGCCACGGCGTTACGAGCCACCTCGAGCACGCGAGCATTGAGGGCTTCAGTGGGCAGGGTGACCAGCTCCGACACTGACAGTTCCTCGAGGTAGCTGTCGTGCCATTCCATATCGGTCTCGGTGACGAAGCTCTTGAGATCGTCGTAGCGCTGGGCCATGTCGCGCAGCAGAGCGACCTTGCGTGGCAGCGGTAGGTCCTGGAACTCGAGGTGGAACAACACCAGCGTCTCCACCTTGCCGCGTGGAATCACCGGCAGTATGACGATCGGCTTGAGATCCTTCCCCCCCCGGCCGATGTACCCAGCCCGGGTGCGCACAACTTTCTCCTTAGTACCCATCAGGTGGTGTGGATGGTCGGCTCGCGAGCGCAGGTTCCTGGCCGCCCCCAGCTTGGTCAGCACCTGCAGGCTCGAGGTGGCCGTGGGCTCGCCCATTGGACCCAGACCGCTGACACGGTACTCGGTGACCCCGACCACCTCGCTGATGGCCGGGCTGATGGCCCGCAGAAGCATCAGGTCGCGGTAGGGGATGGACTCGAGGGAGACCTCCAGATCGCGCAATCCGTCGAATAGCGGGCCCATCAAGGTCTCCTCCGAGCGAGAGATGCCCACAGTGATCGTCTTGGCCTGATGCTTGATAGCATCGATGGGCCGGGCCAACTCGTTGATGGCCGTGGTCAGGTTGGCGATCAGGGTGACGGCCATTCCCTCAGAGGTACCCGGGGCATCGAACTCGGCCCGGAACTGCCTCAGTGGTTGGGCTCCGGTGAAATAGCGAAACAGCAACGAGAGTCGCGCCCCCACGTCCACCGAGAGTGAGCTGTTAAAGGCCCCCCGCGCGAGCCGCTCCTGGAACTGGCGTCCCAACGTGATCACCTGGCGCCAGACGGCCGAGCCAGGCGAGCTGTCGGGGCGGGTAGTCATGTACTTGACCGCCAGGGCTCGAGCCGGACGCAACTGGGCGGCGCCCTGGTCAATTGCCAGGGCACAGTAGTAGCCCCAGAGGTGGCCCACCAGTGTATTGAGCAGCACGGAAGCGTTCTCGGAGGCCTTGGGCACGTAGATCACGCCGGCCGCGTAAGACTCGAAGGCGTCGAAGCCCTCCGAGCAGATCACGATGGGCACCGACTTGTGCGACTTGAAAATAGCTACCTCTTTGACTGCGTCCTTGAGCGCCACCAGCGGCAGTCCGGCGGCGCAGACCAGCGTCAGCGGCTCGCTGGAGAGATCGATGTGCTTCTTATCCTCGATGTAATCGGTAGCGATCGACTTGTAGCAAAGCTCGCTGAGCTTGATGCGAATCTCGTCGGCAGCGGCCCGGGTGGAGCCGCTACCGACCACCGCCCAGTCGCGTCGAGTGGGGGCCCAGGTTCCGGCCAGCTGGCTGACGACCGAATGGTCGGCCAGCACCGATTTCATCAGGTCGGGAAGCTGCAGGAGCGATTCCAGCTCGTGAAAGGCCTCTTCCTGGCCGAGCGTCCCCATCAGAATACCCATCTGGTAGGCCAGCAGGTAGCCGGCAACAACCTGGCTGTAGAAGGCCTTGGTGGAGGCTACCGACATCTCGATATCGCGCCCGTCCGAGGTGTACAGCACCCCATCCACCTTGTAAACCAGGTCGGCGTTACGCCTGTTGACGATGGCCAGCACCGAGGCGCCCTTGCTCTTGACCAGATCCACCGTCCGATTTGTATCGGTGGTGGTGCCTGACTGCGAGATGGCAATCACCAGGCAGTTCGACATATCCGCCAGCATAGAGTAGCCCGAAAGCTCGGTCGCTTTCATAGCCCGGACATCCACCGAGCCGCCCACCACGCGCTGCATCATCGAGGCCACGGCCTGGCCAGCCACGGCGGCGGTGCCCTGGCCGATCAAGAGAACGTGCTTGAGCTCTTTATGCTTGAGCCGCTCGGCCAGGGCGGCCGGGAAGACATCCTCACCCAGGCGCATAGCCACAGCCGGGGGATTCTCCTCCAAAACGAACTTGCCGCGCAGGGTCTTGCGCACCGACTCGGGCGACTCGGAGATCTCCTTGAGCAAGAAGTGCTCGAAAGGCCCGCGGTTGATGTCACGGGTGGTGATCTCGGCCACCTTGATCTGCTCGGGGTTCAACTCGAGTCGATGGCCGTCGAACGACCAGGCCTCGATACCCTCGAGCTCGTGCAGCTTCTTCGCGTCCAGCACCAGAATCTGCCCGGCCGTCTCGGGGCGGCCGGCCTCGCGCTCGGTAGTACCATCCATGCGCAAGAAGCGTGACGTTTGCTCCACCACCCCGTAGAGCTCGGAGGCGAAGGTGTATCCATGGGGCCCGATGCCCACGAACATGCTCTGGCCGCTACCGCGCAGGGCCAGGTAGGTGCGGTCTGGCTCGTGAGTGGAGTGCATCACCACGGCAATGGAACCCTCGCACTCTTGCATGGCCCGACAGAAAGCCTGGCGTATATCCTGCGTCTCGCGGAAGTACGACTCCACCAGCACGGGGATGACCTTGGTATCGGTCGTGATGGGGGGCGATATCGTGCGGCCACTCTCGCGGGCCAGGCGAGCCTGCAGCTCGATGTGGTTGTCTACGTCCCCGTTGAGGGCGGCCAGAATACGGGGAGAACCCTCGCGCGGCTGCTCGCGGTCGCTTCCTGAAGGAACCGTCAGCTCGTTGACCGGGTGACAGTTGGGCTCACTGATGATGCCATTGGAAGCCCAGCGGGTGTGGCTGAAGAGGTTCGTGCGCACGTCGGGGTCGCTGAGCGCACGCCAGAAAAAGCGGTCCTCCAGGATGCTGTGGGCCAGGGCGGCCACGTTGTCGCCCAGGGCCCCAACCTCCTGGGCTACCTTGAAGGTAAAGACCAGAGTAGTGGGCTCTTGGAGGACCGCGCCATCCACGAAGTCGGCCTGACCCAGGCGAGAACGCCATTCCGCCTGGCGCCCTTCCTGCTCAATCCACTCTTGAAAGCGTTGCAGGCCCTCGCGATCGGAAAAAGTCGCCAGGATGGACAGTCCCAGCGAATCGCGACCGCGCACTTCCAGGCGACCGATGTTCTCGAGCACGGCCGAAAGCTTCCAGGCCTCGAATTGAGCTTTCCAGATGTGCTGATAGGCAGACGGGATCAGCCGGCGCAGGCGCTCAAGCCCTCCCAGAATGTCGTGCTCGGCCGTCCAGGACAGATCGCGGGCCCGCACCCAGAGGGCGTTCCACCGCTCCACCACCTCGGTGGAGATCTGCTTCCCCTGTTGCAGCACTAGCGTCTGGGTGCGCACCTCCCAGTCTTGCAGGGCCCGGCTACACTCGGTCAGCATGGCCTGATGATTGGCGTCGTCGAGCAGCTCGCGCAAAACGGAGAACTCCCGCAGAACCGGAGTGCGCTCTTCCAGGGCCAGCAGGGGCGCCTCGAAAGCCCGGGGCTGGAAGGGATCGACCGCCAGATGGGTCAGCTCATCCAGGGCAGCGCGGTACCCTTTCCAGTCCATCACCGCCTGGCCGGTCGCGTCGTAGAGAATTCCGGCTATTCCGCACATGACAACATTTCCTCCGCACGCCTGAAGGCTGGCGCTTGCTGTGTATAGTTGACCCACCCTCGAAATTCCTGTCTGGCGGAAAAGGATCCGCGTGGGACGGGCAGAACCGGCCCGCCCATGGCTCTCGCAATCGGTATCACAGGCTTGGCACAGTCGGGCAAGTCCAGTCTCTTCCAGGCACTCACGGCCGCCTCCCAGGGCGACATAGGAGGCAAGCGCCTGCCCATGGCCCGCGCTCCTGTGCCTGACGAGCGGCTTGATCGACTGAGCGCCATCTTCAACCCCAAGAAGACCACGCCGGCCACAGTGGACTTTCTGGACATGCCGGGCGGATCGGGCACCGGCCTGGGGGACCAGGCCCTGGGCGAGATCCGCACGGCCACGGCCCTGGTCGAGGTGGTGCGCTGCTTCCCCCACGGCTACCTGGGGGAGCCTGCTCCCCAGAAAGACATGGAAGATTTCGAGCTGGAGATCATGCTGGCCGATCTGAAGATCGTGGAAGGCCGGTTGGAGCGCGCCAAGAAGCTGACCCCTCCCGAGAAGGCCGTGCTCGAGCGCTTGCAGCCCCCCCTGGCGGCCGGCGACTTCACGGCTCTGCCCCAGTTTGACACCGAGGAGCTGAAATTGCTCTCGGGCATGGGCTTGCTCTCGCTCAAGCCCCGCATTTACTGCGCCAACCTGGCCGAGGAGCTGATGGGCAAGAACAGCGAGCACGAGCAAACGGTCCGAGCCATGGCCGCCCGTCGGGGCACCCAGGCCATCGCGACCAGCGCTCTGCTCGAGTCCGAGGTTGCCCAGCTCGACCCCGCGGAGCGGCAGGCCTTCCTGCAGGACCTGGGCATCCAGGAGACGGGCCTCTCTCAACTGGTGCGGGCCAGCTACGAGCGGCTGGGCTTGATGACGTTCTTCACGGTGGGCGAGGACGAGTGCCGCGCCTGGACCGTGCGCCAGCACGCCCGCGCCCCCGAGGCGGCCGGCGCCATCCACTCCGACCTCGAGCGCGGCTTCATCCGGGCCGAGGTGATCGGCTACGACACCTTCCTGGCCTGCGGCTCGATGGCCGCCGCCAAGGACCAGGGCAAACTGCGCGTGGAGGGCAAGGAGTACGAGGTGCACGAGGGGGAGATCGTGCACATTCGTTTCAACGTTTAGCATCTCTTTACTGAGCCACGCAGGGAGCATGCCGGGGTGGGGGAAATCCTTCTCATGCCCAACGAAGCCCGATGGTGGCGCACGCTCGACAACAAAAAGATCGAGTGCTTCCTCTGTCCCCGCCACTGCAAACTGGGCGAGGGACAGCGGGCCTTCTGCTTCGTGCGCCAGAACCAGGGCGGACAGATGGTGCTGACCACCTATGGACGAAGCACCGGCTTTTGCATCGATCCCATCGAGAAGAAACCGCTCAGCCACTTCTACCCCGGCTCGAGCGTGCTCAGCTTCGGCACCGCTGGCTGCAACCTGGGCTGCCGCTACTGCCAGAACTGGAGCATTTCCAAAGCCAACGAGATCGAGAAGCTCTCCCACACCGCCACCCCTGAGGGTATCGCCCGGGCGGCCCTGCTGCACGGTTGCGAGAGCGTGGCCTTCACCTACAACGACCCGGTGCTGTGGGCCGAGTATGCCATCGATGTGGCCAACGCTTGCCATGCGCTGGGCGTCAAGACCGTGGCCGTGACGGCCGGCTACATCACCCCCGAGGCCCGTGAGGAGTTCTTTCGGCCCATGGATGCCGCCAACGTCGACCTGAAGGCCTTCACCGAGCGTTTCTACCACAAGCTCTGCTTCGCCCACCTCGAGCCGGTTCTGGATACCCTGCTCTACCTCAAGCACGAGACCAACGTCTGGTTCGAGATCACCACCCTGATCATTCCCGAGGAGAACGACTCGGAAGAGGAGATCGACCAGCTGTGTGATTGGGTAGCCACCCGGCTTGGGCCGGACGTGCCCCTGCACTTCACGGCCTACCATCCCGACTTCATGCTCAAGCGCCCCCCGACCCCTGCCAGCACCCTCAAACGAGCCCGCCAGCAAGCCCTGGCCAGAGGACTTCGTTACGTCTACACCGGGAATGTGATCGATCGGGAAGGGTCAGCCACTTCCTGTCCGGGCTGCGGGGGCGTGGTGATCGAGCGCGATGGCTATGAGATCGGGGCCTATCGCCTCCAGGACGGGCGCTGCACCCGCTGCCAGACCGCGATCGCCGGCCGCTTCGGACCCCGAGCCGGAAGCTGGGGCTCTAAGCGGGTTCCAATTCGCATCGAAAACTAGCACAATATCTTGTGGTGTCGAAGCATAGCCGCAACCGCAACCGGTTTTGCGTCAGCCTGCTAAAGTGAAGTGCTGAAGGTTTTGCAGTAACTGGCGCCGACAGACTTGTATGGAGGCGCCCCCGAAGGATAGGCAAAACCTTCAGCACGTAACGCTC
>JAANMU010000295.1_pt1 | contig 62910 bp, 58 predicted proteins | sample 7279701 | NCBI WGS metagenome assembly JAANMU01 (sample SAMN14094539, study PRJNA606508) | bioreactor metagenome | isolation source: A lab-scale SPAN reactor treating ammonium-rich wastewater day 57 | place: Ireland: Galway | collected 2017-03-13 | reverse complement strand
TTGTTCGGGCAATTAAACCAGAAGACGCCGGTTCCCAAACCCGTAGCAACGGCATCATTAACCCCGTCGTCGTCGGACCGTGCGCAGGTGATTGCTGGCTTCGCGGGCGTGGACAAGTTGACGGGCGATCCGGCGCGCGGACGGCAGCGCTTTCAAGAACACTGCGCCACCTGCCATCGCTTCGGCGGCGAGGGTCACGAGGTTGGGCCGGACCTGGGGATGGTGACGACCAAACCTGTGGACTGGTTGCTGGCGGCCATCCTCGATCCCAACCAAGTCGTTGAGGCCCGGTATCACGCGTGGACGGTCACACTCAAGTCCGCCGAGGAATTGTCGGGTCTGATTTCCGCGGAAACGGCGAACAACATTGTCATCCGCATGGCCGGCGGCGTGGACCAGGCCGTCTTACGCGGCGACATTGCCGCGATGGAACAGTCGAAGCTTTCGCTGATGCCTGCGGGATTTGAATCGGCCTTGAAGCCACAGGACATGGCGGATCTGCTGAGTTGGCTGCGAGCTGCCGGCAACGGTCCAAGGTGATTCGCGTAGGACCGGCGTCGCGCCTGTCTCCATCTCCAATTGTTCTTCTGAACAAGCCTGTCGCGCTTGACTAATTTGGCACAACTTCAGAGTCATTCGTTTTACAGCCGAGACAGGCGCGATGTCTGTCCTACGCCGCGGGCGCTACTTATGCACACTCATGCGGCCGGTGCGGATACGGACTCCAAGGCGCTTGGTTCAAGGCGACCATGTTTTCTTCGCGCAGGAAGATTGAGCCTTGGTTCGCGGCCATTTCCTTCAGCTTCGCGATCGCGGGTTCGTCCAGCGGTTTGAAGGCTTTGGCCGCTTCGATGGTGCGGTCCAGCAAATCGAGGAACGACGGCGGGATGCCGGTGACGACGCCCGGTTGCGACAGCGCGAAGCGCATGGCCAGTTCGATGTCCGCCAGTTCTTCCACCGAGCGATACCACCACTGGCGCGTGCGCTTGGTGTCGGCCGGCCACGTGCCCCAGGAGAGTGGCTTGATGGCCAGCACCGCCGCGCCCTGCTCCTGAGCCAGCGCCAGCACGTCGTTGCCGAAATCGCGCGTGTAGTATTCCACGAAGTTGATGGGGAACATCACCGTGTCGAACTTGAAACCCTTCATCGCTTCGAGCGCGCCCTTGGTGGTGTGCGCGGAGAAGCCGATCCACTTGACCTTGCCCTCCTTCTTGGCTTCGAGGATCGCTTCCATCGCACCGCCCTGGCCGAGCGCTTCCTTGACTTCGGCAGGTTTCACCAAGTGGTGCAACTGGTAGAGGTCGAAGTAATCCGTCTTGAGTTGCTTCAACGAATTCTCCAACTCCTGCCGGGCGCCCTCCTTGTCGCGTTTCTTGGTTTTGCACGAGAGAAAATACTGGCTGCGGTCGAGGCCCCGGAGGCCGATGCCCATTTTGGTTTCGCACTGGCCATTGCCGTAGGCGGGGGCAACGTCGAAATAATTCACGCCGCGCTTAAAGGCATCGTGGATGGCGGCCGTGCCTTCCTCCTGATCGTAATGAGTGAGCGCGAGACCGGGAAAGCCGACGACCGAAAGCTTTTGACCGGTTCGACCCAGAACACGCCGCGGCAGGCCGGCAACTTTTTCCATCGGTTGATCCGCGACCAGCAGGCTGGGCGCGCTGAGGGCGGCAGCACCGGCGGCGCCCACGGTTTTGAGGAAGGTTCTTCGTTTCATAGGCTCAAGGAGTTGTGGTTTCGTCCGAACGCAGTTTGGCTCAAGTGAGACTTCAGTGCAATCTTTGTCCAATGTGCAATTCGCGCTGGGGCAGGCTCGGCTTTTCTTCATTTACTGGCTAGTTTGTGAAAAAAATCACAAAACCGCTTGCCTCGTCGGAAGCGCGTGGCTAGGTTGCAGTTGCTCGAAGGCTGTAATGAAAACCACCACGGATTTTGGCTACGATTCACGCGTTGAGGGCGACGTGGTTCACACCCGCCTTGATGCCGCGCTGAACTGGTTTCGCAAGAATTCCATTTGGCCGATGCCGATGGGGCTGGCCTGTTGTGCCATCGAACTCATGGGCACGGGGGCGAGCCGTTACGATATTTCGCGGTTTGGCATGGAGGTCATGCGGTTTTCGCCGCGCCAATCGGACGTGATGATTGTGGCCGGCACGGTGACCTACAAGATGGCCATGTCGGTGAAGCGCATTTACGACCAGATGGCCGAGCCGAAATGGGTCATCGCGATGGGCGCTTGCGCTTCGACGGGTGGCATGTATCGCAGTTACGCGGTTTTGCAGGGTGTGGACAACATTCTGCCGGTGGATATTTACGTGGCGGGCTGTCCGCCCCGGCCGGAGGCGCTCCTCGACGCGCTGATGAAACTGCAAAACAAGGTTCAACGTGAGCCGCTCTTGGCCACTTTGAAGAAACCAGGCCCAGCGTTGATCAAGGCTTAACCACGAATGAACACGAATGAACACGAATGTCGGCAGGAGCGCGGCCTTCAGGCCGCTTCAGCGTCGCTTTCAATTCCGACGTTGAAGCGGGCTAAAGCCCGCGCTCCGCACGCGTTCGGATTCTTTGATTCGTGTTCATTGGTGTTCATTCGTGGTTGAAATGAACGCCCTCAATCTTGCCAAACAACTGAAAGCCAGGTTCGGAGATTTGCTCTCCGAGCCTGCCGAGTTTCGCGGCGAAGTCTCGATGAAAATCGCCGATGCCGAACGCATCGTCGAGGTCTGCGCGTTCGCGAAGAAGGAACTGGGCTTCGATTACCTCGTGGACGTTTCGAGCGTGGACAATTACGGCGAAGACCCGCGCTGGACGGTGGTTTTTCACCTGTACGGGATCGCTCTCAAACAATACCTCCGGCTCATCACGAGCGTGAGCGAGGAGAAATCCGAGTTGCCGACCATTACCGGCGTGTGGCGCACAGCGAATTGGCACGAGCGCGAGATTTACGACATGATGGGCATCCGCTTTCGTGGGCATCCCGACTTGCGCCGCATCATCATGTGGGAGGGCTACCCGTATTTTCCATTGCGAAAAGATTTCCCGCTGGCCGGCAAGCCAAGCGAAATGCCGGACGTGGCGTTCTCAAAATCCGCGCCACTGGAGGGCGGACCGTTCGTCACCGCGCCTGGCGGTAAGGATGCGATTGAACGCGAGCCGCGGGTGCGGACGCCGGAAAGCCAGCAGGGGTGAACGATGCCCAAACTTTACGAATACCTTGGAATACTGATTTACTTTTACTCGAATGAACACGAACCGATTCATGTTCACGGAAAACACGCCGGGCGGGAAAGCCGCGCGGAAATCATTGTGGAGAATGGTCGCGTCGTCAGCGTGGTGGTCGGCAACATTCCCGGCAAACGCCCGCTGGAAGGGCCAAAGTTGAGAGATTTTGAAACGTTCGTGAGTGCGAGGGCGGAAGAAATTGTGGAACGATGGATTAACTTTTTTGTGAATAATGTTCGAAGTAAGCCGGAGATCATCACCCGGAGGATCAAATGAAAACGCGGACGCCGCAGTATCTTGAAGTGACCGAAGCGAAATACGTTTCGGGTTACAAACTGCTGCTGACGTTCAACGACGGCGCGGTTCGCGTGGTTGACTTCGGCCCGTTTCTCGCCAAGGCCCGCAATCCCGACACGACGGATTACCGCGACCTGAAAAGGTTCAAGAGCTTCCGCATCAAAGACGGCGACCTGATGTGGGGCGATTACCAGATGATTTTTCCCATCATGGATTTGTATCACGGGACGATTCTCAAAGGCGAAGCGCCGACGCCGGCGCATTTAGTTTTGAGTGAAACCGCCCGGCCGGCTGCGTCAGTCTCGCAGCGAAAAACCAAGCCGGTCTCCTACAGAAAATCGAAACGCAAGCCGCGCGTGCGGACGCCGGAAAACTGAGAGATGGGCGAGCAATACCAATTCTCTGAGAAGAAGGCAATCGCAGTCCTGATTGACGGCGATAATGCGCAGCATGCTCTCGTCAAAGAGATGTTGGCTGAGGTAGGCAAGTATGGCCGAACAACCTTTCGGAGGATTTACGGTAATTGGGCATCGTCCAATATGAGCGGGTGGAAGGAAATTTTGCAGGAAAATGCCATCCAACCGATGCAACAGTTTCCCTACGCGGTGGGCAAGAACGCGACAGACATTGCCTTGATTATTGATGCCATGGACATACTGCACTCAGGTGTCGTGGACGGTTTCTGCCTGGTTTCAAGTGACAGCGATTTCACTCGACTGGCGATGCGTATTCGCGAGCAAGGCATCTTCGTAATGGGCATTGGCGAGATGAAAAGCCCGAAATCGTTTACGAACGCTTGTGACCTTTTTGTCTTCACTGAGAATCTGGTTCAGCCGACAGCAAGCAAAGCCAAAGACTCAGATACAGACACAAAAGCTTTACCTGTAGGTGATGCCCTGCCGGTTCTTAGGAAGGCTTTTGGTCTTTGTGTTCAAGAGGATGGCTGGGCGAATCTTGGCGCGTTGGGGAGTTCCTTGCGAAAACTAGATCCGAGCTTTGACCATCGCACTTATGGTTGTTCCAGCCTGAAAGCTCTGATTACGAAGTCTTCAAGTTCAATTCAAGCGCGTGAAGACAAAAAGGCAAACGGGAGCGCTGTCGTCTTGGTTAAGTTCAAATGAGTGCCGTACAAGAAATTGAGATTCGCGACACCGCTGCACAGGCGCAGACGGCGGCGCAATCGCTGCCGCCCGCCGAGGATCTACAGGACATGCAGGGCGAAAAGATGGTCCTCAACATGGGGCCGTCGCATCCGTCCACGCACGGCGTGTTGCGCATCATTCTGGAACTGGATGGTGAAATCATCACCAAGGCCATCCCGGACGTGGGTTACCTGCATCGCGGCGACGAAAAAATCGCCGAGAACATGACCTACACCCAGTTCATCCCGTACACGGATCGGCTGGATTATCTCGCGCCGCTGGCGAACAACGTCGCCTACGCGCTCGCGGTGGAAAAACTGCTCGGCATCCACGACAAACTGCCGCCGCGCTGCCAATACCTCCGCGTTATCTGCGCGGAGTTGGCGCGCATTTCGTCGCACCTGCTCGGCGTCGGTTGCTTCGCGATGGACGTGGGCGCGATGACAGTTTTTCTCCTCACGTTCACCGAGCGCGAAAAAATCTACAACCTCTGCGAATCGCTCACCGGCGCGCGGTTCACAACGAGTTACACGCGCATTGGTGGTGTTTCGCGCGACACGCCGCCCGGTTGGTGTGACGCAGTGCGCAAGTTTCTCAACGAAGTCGTCGTCAACATCGCCGAGGTCGAAACGCTGCTCACGCGCAACAAGATCTGGGTGGACCGCACGCGCGAGGTCGGCGTGATTTCCAGGGAGACGGCGCTGGACTACGGTTTGAGCGGCCCGAATCTACGCGGTAGCGGCGTAAATTACGATTTGCGCAAGGATCGGCCGTACCTTTGCTACAAGGATTTGGAATTCGATGTGCCGCTTGGTGAAGTTGGCGATTGCTATGACCGTTATCTCGTGCGCATGGAAGAAATGCGCCAGAGCGTGCTCCTTATCCATCAGTGCCTCGACAAAATTCCCGGCGGTTTCGAGAACAAATCGAAAGAGCCGGTCAATGTGGCGGACGGCAAAATCGTTTTGCCGCCGAAGCACAAGGTCATGTCGAGCATGGAGGAGTTGATCCATCAATTCATGCTCGTGACGCAGGGCGTGAATTGTCCGCACGGCGAAATCTATTTCGGCCATGAGAATCCGAAAGGTGAACTGGGCTTTTACCTCAACAGCCGCGGCGGCGGCACGCCGTATCGGATGAAGATCCGTTCGCCGTCGTTCTGCAACCTGAGCATTTTGTCGCACCTGTTGCCGGGCCATCTGATGAGTGACGTCACGACGATTCTTGGCTCGTTCGACTTTGTGATGGGGGAGTGTGACCGATGAACGCATGTCGAAGAACTCAACGCAAAGGCGCAAAGGCGCAAAGGCGCAAGGAGTTTTTTGAGCGAGGCGCGTTGCGATGCGTAGCGCAGGTTTCCAAACCTGCGGTATCGCCGATTTCCAGATCGGCAGACTGTGAAATGTCGCGCGGCCCGCGGGTTTGGAAACCCGCGATACCGCAGACTTGGAAGTCTGCGCTACCTCCTTGCCGGCTTTGCGTCTTTGCGTCTTTGCGTCTTTGCGTTAAAAATTGAAATGACTTTGACCGAGCCAATCCCAAATCCGTTGCAACGCCAGTCCGGCTTCGCAGTTCCGCCCGCGCTCCAAGCCGAGATTGACGAGTTGATCACGCATTATCCCGTTAAGCGCAGCGCGTCGCTCATGCTGCTGCACGCCATCCAGGAACACTTCGGCTGGATTTCGCAGGAAGCCGTCGAGTGGACGGCGAAGAAGCTCGGCCTGCAACCGATCAACGTTTACGAACTGGTCACGTTCTACCCGATGTTCCGGCAACAACCGGTCGGGAAATACCAGATCAAAGTCTGCCGCACGTTGAGCTGTGCGCTGGGCGGCTCGTATGCGTTGCACCAACATTTCTGCGAGAAGCTCGGCCTCGACGCGCACAAGCACGGCCCGCAAACGACGAAGGACGGCAAGTTCACGGTCGAGTTTGTCGAGTGCCTTGCCAGTTGCGGCACCGCGCCGGTGATGATGTGCAACGAGGATTTTTACGAGGGTGTCAGTCACGCGAAGGCGGATGAAATCGTGGGAGGTTGCAAGTGAAGCAGCTTGATTTCGCCTTCAACCTTCAGCCTGCAGCCTCCAATGGTTGGCTGCCCGACATGGATTTGAACCATGACAAACAGATCCAGAGTCTGCTGTGCTACCGTTACACCATCGGGCAGTCCGTAGCGGTTAAGAGGCTAAACGTTTTTGCCGCCCAGTCAAGCTGCCAGACCGGAGGCTCGGAGAGTCGAAGGATGGTAGCCCACGGCGCAAGCCGTGGGTTTGGGTTCGCATCTGGATCATGCCCCGTAGGGGCGAAAGAGTCTTTGGTCGCTGGAGTCGTATCGCCCCTCCGGGGCTGGGTGAATCCTGAATCATTTGTCCCACGGCTTACGCCGTGGGCTACTGTCTTCCGCCCCTCCGGGGCGGGGAATTAACATGCCCGCCGAATACAAACTTGTTCTCAAATACGCCGATCAGCCGGGTTACACGCCCGACATCGAATGTTATTTGAAACACGGCGGCTACGAGGTGCTCAAGAAGGCGCTCGCGATGCAGCCGCTCGATCTACCCGACGGCAAAAAGAAGTCGCCGCAGGAGCAACTGCGCGACGAGGTGATGAAGTCCGGCCTGCGCGGTCGCGGCGGCGCGGGTTTCTCGTGTGGACTCAAGTGGAGCTTCGTGGACCGTCGCAGCGGCAAGCCGATTTATCTCATCTGCAACGCCGACGAATCCGAGCCGGGCACGTTCAAGGATCGCCAGATCATCCACAAAGACCCGCACCAGCTCATCGAGGGGATGATCATCTCGTGCTTCGCGAACGACGTGAAGCTCGCCTACATCTACATTCGTGGCGAGATGCCCCAGGGTGCGAAGTTGCTGAACAAGGCTTTGGCTGAAGCGCGGGCAAAGAATTTCCTCGGCAAGAACATTCTCGGCAGTGGCTACGATCTGGAGATTCACGTCCATCGCGGCGCGGGGGCTTACATTTGCGGCGAGGAAACCGGCTTGATCGAGTCACTCGAGGGCAAGCGCCCGTACCCGCGCATCAAGCCGCCGTATTTCCCGGCCGTGCTCGGGCTCTACATGTGCCCGACCATCGTCAACAACGTCGAGACGCTCTGCAACGTGAAGCAGATCGTCGCGATGGGCGGCGCGGAATTTGCGAAACTCGGCACGCCCAACAACACCGGTACGCGCATCGTGAGCCTCAGCGGCCACGTGAAACGGCCCGGCTATTACGAGATCGAAGTCGGCAAGGCGACCATCGGCGAGCTCATCAACGATCCTGCGTTCGGCGGCGGACTGCGCGATGGCCGCAAACTCAAGGCCGTCATTCCCGGCGGTTCATCGGCGAAAGTCTTGAAGGCAGGCGAGAAGTTCAAATTGAAGCGCAAGGTGGATGGCAAAGACGTCGAGCAGGAAGTGGACATGCTCGACTTGCCCTACGATTTCGATTCGCTGCTGCAGGCCGGGACGATGAGCGGTTCAAGCGCGATCATCGTCATGGACGATAGCGTGGACATCGTCGAAGCGCTGGCGAACATCAGCGAGTTTTACGCGCACGAAAGCTGCGGCCAATGCACGCCCTGCCGCGAAGGTTCGCTCTGGATGAGCAAGGCGCTCCATCGCCTTACGCACGGCGAAGGTCGCAAGGGCGACGCTGATTATCTCGAGAAGATCGCGAACAACATTCCTGGCGGCCGCACGATCTGCGCGTTCGGCGAGGCCTGTTCGTGGCCGGTGCAAAGTTTTGTCGCGAAGTTCAAAGATGAGTTTGTCGCCAAGGGCGCAGCGGATGAAGAGCGCAACAAGCAAGCTGCTTCCGCGAAGGAAAAGAATTTAGCCGCAGCCGCACATTGATGAAGGTTCTCGATACATTTTCAGGCGCTGGTGGCTTTAGTCTCGGCTTTGAACAAGCCGGGGGTGAGGTTATTGGTGGCATTGAAGTGGATTCGTGGGCGAGTGAAACCTTTGCCGCCAACCATAAAGACGCGTTGGTGATCACCCGGGACATCCAACAGGTAAGCGATGAAGAGTTGTTGGAAACCTTCGCGCGCTGCCGTCCGGATGTTCTGCTGGGGGGGCCGCCCTGCCAAGGCTATTCAATTTGCCGCAAGGACGCCGGCGATCCCACCGATCCCCGCAATTCTCTGTTCAATGAGTTTCTGCGCATCGCTCGCGTTTTGCAGCCGGATTGTGTCGTCATGGAAAATGTTCCCAACATCGAAAACGCACGCACTCATGGTGGCGAATCGGTGATTGGAATTGTTGAGAAAGAATTGAGGATTCTTGGTTATCACGTAGCACACGCGATCCTTGAAGCGACCGATTACGGAATCCCACAGATTCGGCGGCGGCTGTTTGTGGTCGCTTCAGCATATCCGCTGGATAATCCCTTTCCCGCCCCAACCCATTCGGTTCAAGGTGATGTTGGGAATCTATTTGGCCGAGAATTGAAACGATGCCCGACATTGTGGGAGGCAATTTCGGATTTGCCAGCATTGGAAGCTGGGGAAGGAAGCGAGGAACAGGCCTACGCCAACAAAGCGCAAAACGATTATCAACGCGCACTCAGAAAGGGTAGCGCGAAGATTTGGAATCACACGGCGATGCGGCACTCCAAGCGGATGGTCGAGCGATTTGCTTCCATGACCTGTGGCCAGTCGGTTTCGGACGTAGCCCAGCACCTGCGCCCATTGAAACGCAATGGCAATGGGGAAATTTCCGGTAAGGTTTACGACCAGAATAATCGCCGGATGCATCCAGACCGTCCCTGCCATACAATTCCGGCTTCATTTTACGCAAACTTTGTTCATCCGTTCCAGCATCGCAACTTCACGCCCCGCGAAGGTGCGCGGCTGCAATCGTTCCCGGACAACTTTGTTTTCAAAGGGAAGCCGACCGTGGTGAGCCACGCCCTGCTAGCCCGCGAAGGCCGCACTGAGGAAAAGCATCTCTGTCAGTACAATCAAATCGGCAATGCGGTACCGCCGCTTCTCGCGAAAGCAATCGCAGCAAATCTTTTTGCGCAGATTAGAAAGGAGGTTGTTCATGCTGGTTCATGGTGACAATCTCCGGCAAAAGGAAACCAGCGACGACAAGTATGCCGACAAGGAGTCGCGTCGCTTTTTGAAAGAGATTCGCAAGGAATACGATCTCTGGAAAAAAGCCAACGAAGAACTCAAGGGCCCGACTAAAACCGTTGGCAAGTCTGATGCGGAAATCATTTCCAAGCGGACCAGGCTGTTCACTGGCTATAAGGACTTCGTAGATCAGCAGAAATACGCTGAAAAATTCGACTCGCGCTCAAACCTTCATTCCACCGTTCTGGAGGAATTTGTTTTCTACTTGTTCCGGGATTTGGTTCAGAGCTTCGCGTCGGAAGCGCTCATTGGGAAAGCCCACACGTTCAAGGACATTTTCTTTCTGCCACCCAGCTATGCAGCGATGATCGCTTTGCCACATGCGCGAATTGAAAAGAAGGATCATGATTTCGCCATCGGCGTCAGTATCACGACAAAGATGAAGTGCGAGGGGCAGGAGAAAGAGGAAATTCACAAGTTTCAGATTCCCGCTGTCGCCATCGAGTGTAAGACCTACCTCGACAAGACCATGCTGGAAGGTTCATCCACTGCCGCCGAGCAACTCAAAGTGCGGAACCCCAACGCGCTTTACCTCGTGGTTTCCGAGTGGCTCAAGCTCACGGAAAACATTAACCTGCGGAAGTTCAAAGTGGATCAGATTTACATTTTGCGGAAACAGAAGAACACGGATCGGGAGTATCGCTTCCTGCCGGGTTACCAGAAAAACCCGGTTCATGAAGATGTCGTTGCCCACTTGTTCAACGCTGTTCGCACACATTTAACTTCCAATTGGGAGGGTGGCATTCCCCCAAGGATTGGAGAGAGGATTTTTGCTTTAGCAATGTCAACCGCAGCCGCAACTGAAGTTAAGCCCGCGCCGCCCGCGATCGAAAAGATCAAGGTCAAGGTGGACGGGCGCGAAATCGAAGTGCCGAAGCTCTCGCCAGATCACACCGGCAAGCTCGTGCCCACGACGATGATTCAGGCGACCGAAGCCGCGAAGACGGATGTGCCACATTACTGCTATCATCCGAAGCTGCCCATCGCCGGCAATTGCCGCATGTGCCTCGTCGAGTTTGGCACGCCCGCGCTCGGCCCGGATCGCAAGCCGGTGATGAACCCCGACGGCACGCCGAAGATCGCGAAGTCGCCGCGCCCGGCCATCGCCTGCGCCACGCCAATCTCGCCCGGGATGGAGATTTACACCAAGACGCCCGCCGTGAAACAGATGCGCGAGGGCGTGCTCGAATCGCTGCTCATCAATCACCCGCTCGATTGCCCGATCTGCGACCAGGCCGGCGAATGCAAGCTCCAGGAATATTCCGTGGACTACGGCCAGAGCGCGAGCCGCTTCGTTGAGGCAAAGGTTCACAAGCCCAAAGCCGTGGATCTCGGGCCGCGTATCATGCTCGATGCGGAACGCTGCATTCTTTGCACGCGTTGCATCCGGTTCACGCGCGATGTGGCGGGCGACGACGCGCTCGGCATCGTGAATCGCGGTAGTTACAACACGATTGCGACGTATCCCGGGATGCCGTTCGACAACAACTACACGTTGAACACGGTGGACATCTGTCCCGTGGGCGCGTTGACATCGAAGGATTTTCGTTTTCAGATGCGCGTGTGGTTTCTCAAGGAAACCAAGAGCGTCTGCACGAGCTGCGCGACGGGCTGCAACATCCTCATCAGCTCGCGCGAGGAAAAGATTTACCGCTACACGCCGCGGGACAACGACGCCGTCAACGGTCCATGGATGTGCGACGCCGGTCGCCTGAACTACAAGTGGATTCACCGCGCGGACCGGTTGAAGGACGTGCTCGTGCGTGACGTAGGACAGGCGTCGCGCCTGTCTCCATCTCAAGAAAAGTTAGAGACAGGCGCGACGCCTGTCCTACGCAAGACCACATGGACCGCGGCGCTCAGCGAAATCGCCGATAAGCTCAAGCAAGCTCAGGCAGGCTCGGTGGCCATTGTCGCATCCGCTCGCCAGACTAACGAGGAGCTTTGGCTGTTGAGCAAACTCAAGACGAAGCTCGGCGCGATCAGTGATTCCATTGAACGCGTTGGTGAGCCCGACAAATTGCTCGTCAGCGCGGACAAGAATTCGAATACGAACGGCGCGCGACTCACCGGCATTTGTTTCACCGAGATGGGCATCAACCTGCCCAGGATCGCCGACGCCATCGCGAAGGGAACGATCAAGACGCTCATCGTTTTCGGTGAGGACGTCACGAAGCACGGCATCAGCGCGGAATTGCTCGGCAAACTGGACACGCTCATCGTCAGCGACATCTTGCCGAGCGCGACGACGAACCTGGCGCACTGCGTTTTGCCCGGCTGCGCGCATGCCGAGAAGCGCGGTTCGTTCACGAACACGAAGGGCCGCGTGCAGAAGTTCATGCAGGCGATCCAGCCGCCGGGGGACGCCCGCGCCGAATGGGATTTCCTGCATGACTTGGTTTACAACGTTGCCGGCAAGAACGGGTTCCTGACCATCGAGGGGCTGTTCAACGAGATGGCGAAGGACATTCCGGCGTTCAACGGCCTCACGTGGGCGGCGCTTGGGGAATCGGGTGTGACGGTGAAGATTTGAAATGACTGACTGGCTGAACAATTTGGATCCGACGACGCAATTTGCGCTGTTCACCGCGGTGAAGGCGGTGGCGGCGTTTTCCGTTTTGATGTTCATGGTCGCCTACGTCGTGCTGGTCGAGCGGCGCGTGTGCGCGTTCATCCAGGACCGCATCGGGCCGAACCGCGCCGGGCCCTTTGGGCTGCTGCAGCCGGCGTGCGACGCGGTGAAGGCATTCTTCAAGGAGGAAGTTGTTCCCGCCCATGTGCGCAAGGCGCTTTATATTCTCGCGCCAGCCATTGTAATGGCCCCGGCCATTCTCAATCTGGCGGTGATCCCGTTCGGCTCGAATTTGGGCGAACAGCCGATGGTTCTTGCCGACCTGAACGTCGGCATCCTTTACGTTTTCGGGATCGTGTCGCTGGGGGTGTACGGCATCGTGTTGGCGGGTTACGCGGCGAACTCGAAGTACCCGTTCCTCGGCGGTATCCGTTCGACCGCCCAGATGATCTCCTACGAAATCTCGATGGGCATGAGCGTGATCCCGATCTTCTTGCTCGTGGGGAGCTTGAACCTGGGCCAAATCATCCACTATCAGACTGGCACGGTCGGCTGGCTGCCAGCGTGGTTGCCCATGCCGAACTGGCTTGTGTTTCAAACGCCGATGACGTTCCTGGCGTTTTGCCTGTTTCTCGGCGCGGCCTTTGCCGAAACGAACCGCACGCCCTTCGATCTTCCCGAAGCCGAGCAGGAACTCGCCGGCGGCTACAATATCGAGTACAGTTCGATCAAGTTTGCGCTGTTTTTCATGGGTGAATACGCGGCCATGATCATCGCCTCGTGCCTGATGGTCACATTGTTCTTCGGCGGCTGGACGCTGCCGTGGTTTGGGCTGGATCAAACGGCGACAACGCTGGTGGGCGGCCTGCTGCACATCGGGATTTTCCTCGGGAAGGTGTTTTTGTTCCTGCTGATGTTCGTCTGGGTGCGCTGGATGTGGCCGCGCTTCCGGTATGATCAGTTGATGAACCTGGGCTGGCTGCGGTTCATTCCGCTCGCGCTGGCGAACATTGTGATCACGGCGGTCTGGCTGTGGTGGCATAGCGGAAAATGAGAGCAACGACTAATAAGCAAAACCGCGTTGATTCATTCGGCTTCAGCCGAGTGTTGGCTGGCCGCATTTGCTCCATCTCATTAACACCTCGCTTTAGCGAGGTGTCGCTGGTGAAGCGTGCTCAAAAAACTGTTTTAACAGTTTTTCATGTGGCAGAAGGATGCTCGAAATGAACGAAGCCTATGTCGCTCCACTCCTATTCCCGCGTCTGGCTCCACATCGTGTGGGCCACGCTGGAGCGGCGTCCGTTGTTGGACAAGCCTGCCGCCGCGAAGCTCTCGGCCTGGCTTCACGACTACGCCAAGCAGAAGGGTATTTACATGAAGATCAACTTCGTGAATCCCGATCACGTTCACGCGTTGATAGATTTGCCGACGAATCTGTCCATCGAAGATTTGATGCAGTGGTTCAAGGGCGGTTCGTCGCATTGGATCAACGAACAGAACCTCGTCGCGGGCAAGTTCGGTTGGGGACGCGGCTATGGCGTGTTCTCGGTTTCGGAGTCCGGCGTGGCAGAAGTCTGCTCCTACATCGCGAAACAGGAGGAACATCATCGCAAGCGGGACTTCGCGGAGGAACTGAAGTTGTTCGTCGAGCGTTACGGGTTGGAGTGGCGAAAGGACAAGGAATGAAACTGTTAAAACAGTTTCTTGCGCCGCGCGCCGCCTACACCTCGCTAAAGCGAGGTGTTAATGGGAGAGCCGCAGCGAACAATGCGAGTTCGGTAGAAAAGCGTGTTTTGTTTGTGCGAAGCAGCAGCACCCTGTCAGCGGCAGAGTTCATCTCGTTAACACCCGACTTTAGTCGGGTGTTGAAGAACGCAAACAACGGAAACCGTTTTAACGGTTTCGCGAGTTGGATTTGAATGTGACATGATCGTCAAACGCAAACCCCTGAATCTGTTCGAGCGGCTTTACCTGCCGGCCATCCTCGGCGGGTTCAAAGTCACTTTGCGCCACTTCTTCAAGAAGAAGGTGACGATGCAGTATCCCGAGGAGAAATGGGTCGTGCCCGAGGGTTATCGCGGCGCGCCGTATCTCGTGAAGGATCAGGAAGGCAACACCAAATGCGTGAGCTGCCAGCTTTGCGAATTTGTTTGTCCGCCCAAGGCCATCAAAATCATACCGCCCGGACCAGCGGGCCAGCTCGCGGATCGCCCGAACGCGGAGAAGATGCCGAAGGAATTCGAGATCAACATGCTCCGCTGCATCTTCTGCGGCTTCTGCCAGGAAGTCTGCCCCGAGGAAGCGATCTTTCTTATGAAAGATTATTCCCTCACCGGCACCAGCCGGAAGGAAATGATTTACAACAAGGAAAAGCTCCTTGCTCTCGGCGGTGTCCACGCTGGCGTTCAGAAATGGAAGCACAAAGCTGAAGAAGCGAAGGCGCAGGAGAATTTTCCAGTGAAGGTCTAGGGCAACCACGAATGAACACGAATGGACACAAATTCCCCGTAGCGCAGGTTGCCAAACCTGCTGTAACGCCGATTTCCAAATCGGTGGTATGCGGGGTCGTGTGCATGGTTCTGATTCTTGCCAGCGCGGTCTTGACGCGAGCGGTCACCCTCCCTTTTGAAAAGCAACACGTCGAGCCGTTCTACACCCCTGACGCGGAAATCGTTTGGGCAGCGACCAATTCACTGCCCCCGAGTGTTCGGGTATTCAAAGTCGTTCCAGCGAATTATTCAGCCGCCGCGATTTCAAATCTAAAACTGCTTGGAGGAAAAGCTGATGCGAAGCGTGGTTGGATGAGTGTCTATAGGGAAATGGAAGAGCCGCAGAAACTTCAAGACGTTCCCGAAATGGCGAGAGCCTTCGAGTTGGGAACAAATCTGCTGGCGAGGCTGGAGATTCCGTTAACCGAATTGGAAACGGACGGGCTGCGCCTGAAAGCTCGCTATCGTCCCGGTTGGAGAGGACGTTTCGACAAAATCACACGCCAGCATGTTACTGAACCGTGCTTGATGGGCGTGGAATTTCGCCGGGTCTTGGATGGTCTTCTCTGCCACGGCCAATACGTGGACATGCAGTTCAAGAGTCAGGAGACATTAAGCCACCTTGAAGTGAAGTGGCACGGCCTGTTGCCCGTCGCCAGCCACGCTGCTGCGAGTCCTGAACAAATCGTTGCATGGATCAAGGAGGGGCGGGCGCGGGCACACCCGATAGAAACCACCGGCTCACGTTGGATCAAGACTGCCGACATCAAGCGGGTGGTTATCCGAAACATCCAAATCATTTACGATGCCGGCTCACATCTCGGATTGTTCGACTCACCTCCCAGATATTTGTATCCCTACGCGGGCTTGTTGGCAGAGATTGAGTTTGCGCCCGGCGATGTGGAAACCGTTGGGCTTTCGTGTCCGATTACCAAAGCCGCCCTGTGCCGACCGAGCCGAAAGGCAGTGGAGTTCAACATATTGCCAAAAGACTTCAGCGGAACTCCACGAGCGCCGGAGGGAAGCGATTAAGCTATGGAGGAAATCCTTTTCTATCTTTTCGCGATTGCGACGCTGGTCTTCGGTGCGCTGGTCGTCGCGAATCCGTTCAGCCGCAATCCGGTCGCGAGCGCGATGTTTCTCGTGCTCACGATCATCTCGATGGCGGGCCTGTTCGTCTTGTTGCACGCGTTCTTCCTCGCGGCGGTGCAGGTGCTCGTCTATGCGGGCGCAGTCATGGTGCTGTTTCTTTTTGTCATCATGCTGTTGGATTTGAAGGAAGAAGAGCGCCGCAAAGTCAAAAAGCTCGGCCTCGTCGCCGGATTGCTTTCCGTGGGCGCCATCGTCGCCATCTTCGCGCGCTCATTGTTCGCCACGCAACCGGGCAAGGATTTGCCCGTGCCGACCACCGTTGGTGATACCGCCTCGCTCGGCAAAATGCTGTTCACGAATTACCTGTTGCCGTTTGAAATCGTCTCGCTCCTGCTCCTCGTGGCGATGGTGGGCGTGATATTGCTCAGTAAGAAGGATCTTAAATGAGAAACGATGATGGAAGATGGAAGATGGAAGATGGCGTCGAACGCAAGCCGTCTTTGCCATCCTCTGTCCACCATCCTCTATCCTCACTGGGAAAAGCATGAATGTAGGCTTGGAACATTACCTGGTCGTGAGTGCATTGCTCTTTGCGCTTGGCCTGCTCGGCGTCATCACGCGGCGCAACCTGCTCGTGCTCTACATGTCGCTGGAGTTGATGCTCAATTCGGCGAACCTGGCGCTCGTCTCTTTTTCGCGGTTCAACGACAACCTCAATGGACAGGTGATGGTGTTCTTCATCATCACTGTGGCGGCGGCGGAAGTGGCCGTGGGCCTCGCACTGATCGTGGCGCTCTACCGCAAACGTCAGACCGCGCACGTCGAGGACCTGACGAGTATGAAACTTTGAAATGGAGACGAAATTACCAAACGATACCCGAGTCCCTGGAAATCCGGTTGGCCAAACCGGGCTTCAAGGTCGCGTTACCATGAACGGGAACAGTGATGATTTTGATTTCGCCCGATTTGCCAAAGATGTGATGACTGCCACGGATGCGTTTCAGAATCCATCCGTGTTGTTGAAGCAACCGGCAGATTTCCTTGCCGGTGATGGGCTTCATACGGCGAGTTCCGCGACCTGGATTTCCGGCTGTGGTTGGCGGCCCTCCTCACGCATAACTTCAAGGTAACCCGATGCCGCTTCACGCAAATTCTCCATCAGTTGCTCAACCGTTTCGCCTTGCGAATAGCAACCGGGCAGCGAGGGTACTTCGCCCCAGAAGCCGCCGTCCGGCTCAGGGTGAACAACTACTTTGAATTTCATGCAAACATTCTGCACTCGAACCAGCATTAAGGCAAGCGGACGCAAATGAAACTCGAAGCGTTAACCTGGCTGATCCTGTTCCTGCCGCTGCTGGCGGCGGGCATCATCACGCTGTTCACCCTGCGCAACCAGGCGGTCAGCGCCACGCTGTCCATCGGCGCGGTGGTCGCTGGCTTCGTCCTCTCACTCGCGGTCATCAAGTTCGGCGGCTGGGAAGCGCGCGAACTTTCGGTCAACTGGCTGTCCATCGGCGGGCTGAACGTGGACTTCGGCCTCAAGCTCGATGCGCTCAGCCTGATGATGCTGCTCATCGTCACCGGCGTGGGCGGCGCCATTCACATCTACTCGCTGGGCTACATGCGCGACGATCCGGGCTTCTCGCGGTTCTTCGCGTGCATGAGCCTGTTCACGTTTTCGATGCTCGGCATTGTGCTCTCGAACAATTTCCTCCAGATGTTCATCTTCTGGGAACTCGTCGGTGTATCGTCCTATCTGCTCATCGGGTTCTGGTTTGAGAAAGCCAGTGCGGCGGACGCGGCGAAAAAAGCTTTCGTCACGAACCGGCTGGGTGACTTCGGTTTCATGCTGGGAATCCTGATGATCTTCGCCGCGTTTGGCTCATTAAATTTTCACACGATTCCGATTCAATCTAAATTACTAGACAGCACCTTTTGGAGTACGGGGGCTACACTCGCCGGGCTACTGATCTTTTGCGGCGCGATGGGCAAATCCGCCCAATTCCCGCTGCACGTCTGGTTGCCCGATGCGATGGAAGGCCCAACGCCCGTCAGCGCACTCATCCACGCCGCGACGATGGTGGCCGCCGGCGTTTACATGCTCTGCCGGGTGTTCTTCATCTTCACGCCGGATGCGCTGACGGTGATTTCCTGGATTGGTGGTTTCACTGCGTTGCTTGCCGCGCTCATTGCCGTCCAGCAAAACGACATCAAGCGTATCCTCGCTTACTCGACCCTTTCGCAACTCGGCTACATGGTCATGGCCGTTGGCTTGACCGCGCCGGAAGCAGGCATGTTCCATCTGACCACACACGCGTTCTTCAAGGCGCTGCTGTTCCTCGGGGCAGGTTCAGTCATCATCGCGCTGCACCATGAGCAAGACATCTGGAAGATGGGCGGCTTGCGCAAGAAAATGCCGGTGACTTTCTGGACGTTCATGGCCGGCACGCTGGCGCTGGCGGGGGTGTGGCCGCTGAGCGGGTTCTTCAGCAAGGACGCCATTCTCGCCGCCGCGCAACACCAAAGCCCGGCGTTGTTTGTCCTCGGCGTCGCAGTGGCAGCGTTGACGACGTTCTACATGTTCCGGCTCGTGTTCGTGGCGTTCCTCGGCTCGGAGCGCACACAAGAAGCCGGACATGCGCACGAGTCTCCCGGCGTGGTCATCTGGCCGTTGCGCATTCTGGCGGTGTTCAGCGTCATCGGCGGGGTGATCGGCATTGAAGCGCTCTTTGGCGGGATGTTCAAACCCGACGCCGAACACCCGCATGGTTTGTTGGCGCAACTGATTTATCCTTTCCAACACGCACCCATGGCGGCGTTGAGTGGTCTGGCGGCATTCGCAGTTGGTTTGTTTGCCGCGTGGAAACTTTACTCGAACGCGAAGACCGATCCATTGCCCAAGAAACTTGGTGCGTTGTCCCGCGCGATGGCGAACCGCTTTTACTTCGATGAGATTTACGAAGCCACGGTCATCCGCATCCACGACACCATCGCGGCGAGCTCCGACTGGATTGACCGCTGGATCGTGGAAGGCTTTTGCATCGGCCTCGTGCGCGGCGGGACGGATTTGACGGGCCGCGCATTGCGCCTGGTTCAGACCGGCAATCTCCAGACCTACGCCTTCCTGTTCGTGCTCGGCGTGGCCGTGGTGCTCTGGTTCGTGCTTGGAAAATGACGATGAAGTTTCAACGCAAAGACGCAAAGACGCAAAGGCGCGGAGGTGCCTGCCTCTCATTAGCACCTAGTGTTAGCCAGATGGCTGGTGCGGACGAGAATTGTGTCGCCGGCGTGCGGAAAGATTTATGTGGCACGACCGCCCTCACCCCGGCCCTCTCCCCCAGGAGAGGGAGATTCGTTCGCCGGTCTTTTGAATGTCGGGAGTCTGCGGTTGCTCGATGCGCATCCGGCAAACCGGAAATTGTCCAACCCTGTTCCCTCTCCCCGGGGGAGAGGGTCAGGGTGAGGGCGAGCGTCAGAACTAATTTCATGGAACGCAACGGCATCCACGTTGCCAGCCACGTGACGAAGCTGATTCCGAAAAAGCAACTGGAACGAAAGCTTCACGAAGCCGTGCGTCTGGCACGGGCGCGGTTGGAGAAAGGAAAACTCTGAACGTGAAGCGCGTCAATTATCGAAAGCTTGCGTTCGCGCAATATCCTCCAGTTTGCGCCCATTGCGGCTTCGGTATTCCTGATGTGTTGGAAGTCTGTCATCTCGATTGCCAGCGGAGTAACAACGATATTGGCAATCTTGTGATTCTGTGTCCCACATGCCACAAGATGCACGACTTGGATTTGATCTCTACCGAGACCATTTGCACGATGCGAGATCGCCCAAAGGAAGTGCGGTGGGCCAAACGAATGAAGGACGCGGGCAAAAAAGCGGCGATAAGTCGGAAGAAAAGTGCGTCAGCGTTTCGTCGCAAGTGGCGCTTGGCGGGGCTGAAGGCCGCAGCAACGCGGGCACGCAACAAAAGCCTGGCGCATCAAACTTAATTTTTGATGACCACATTGACCTTAATCCTTGCTCTGCCGCTGCTGGCCGCCATCGGGCTGTCGTTTGTGCCGCGCAACTTTGCCGTCCTCATGCGCGCCGCGGCCGTCACGAAACTCACAGTTGACAACCTCCGCATGACGCGGTTACTTATCACGCAGTTCGATGGCGCGAGTTTTATCTACTCCCCGCCCCACACGCCGAAAGGCCTCGGGCGGGGTTATTTTTTCCCGCAAAGGAGGCGGGTCTGAATGTCTGCCGAACCTCCCATCAAACGCGCGATCGCCTTCATTGACGGCCAGAATCTCTTTTACGCCGTCAAGAATGCCTTCGGTTACGGCCATCCCAACTATGACGTGGCGACGCTGGCGGACGCAGTCTGTCATCGCCAAAACTGGCAACTGGCGCAAACCCGTTTCTATACGGGTTTCCCTTCGCCGCTGGATGATCCCTTCTGGAATCATTTTTGGAGAGCCAAGTTCGTCCAAATGGTTCGGCAGGGCGTTCACGTCTTCTCCCGTCCGCTTCGATATCGGCTTCAGACGATTCGTTTGCCCGATGGGACGGAACATGCCGTCGCGGTCGGGCAGGAAAAAGGAGTGGATGTCCGTCTTGCCATAGATGTGGTGAGCCTGGCGCATCGGAACCGGTTCGATGTGGCGATCATCTTCAGCCAGGACCAGGACTTGTCTGAAGTCGCCGAGGAAATCCGCGTGATCGCGAAAGAGCAAAATCGCTGGCTGAAGATTGCATCGGCGTTTCCAGTGAGTCCCGTGCCGCACAATCGGCGCGGCATCAACGGCACGGACTGGATCACCATAGACCGGGCGACCTACGATGCCTGCCTCGACACGCGCGATTACCGCCCGAAACAAAAGCCGGCCAACTGATGTCCACTCTCACTTACATCTTCCTGCTCCCGTTGCTCGCCGCCATCGCGCTGGCATTTGTGCCGCGCAATTTTGCCGTGGTCATGCGAGGCGTTACGCTGGGCGTGACGTTTGTCACGATGCTGCTCGCGGTGTTCATGTTCTGGCAGTTCAACGGCGCGACGGCGGATACTAATGGCTACAAGTTCGTCAGCACGATTCCCTGGCTGGGCGCGGAATCGCTCGGGATCGCGTGCAAGCTGGGCGTGGACGGTTTGAACGTCGGGCTGGTGCTGATGGGTGCGATTGTGGCATTCGCAGCGGCATGCTGTTCGTTTGACATCAAGACGCGCGAGAAGGAATTTTACATCCTGCTGCTCGTGATGACGGGTGGCATCCTCGGCGCTTTCATGTCGCTCGACCTGTTTTTCTTCTACTTCTTCCATGAACTCGCGCTCGTGCCGACGTTCATCATGATCGGCGTGTGGGGTCGCGGGGAGAAAAGGAACTATGCCACGTTCCAAATCACGCTTTACCTGAGCATCGGCGCGTTGCTGGCGCTCATCGGCCTCATCGCGCTTTATCTGCAAGTCCCGGCCGACATCCGCACGTTCGACATCCCGACGCTGACGAAGTATTTCGCCGAGAACACGATGGCGGCGAGCGCGCAGAATTTAATCTTCCCGCTGCTGCTGTTCGGATTTGGAATCCTCGTTTCGCTCTGGCCGTTCCATTCGTGGGCGGCACTAGGCTATGGCTCCGCGCCGAGCGCAACGGCGATGTTACACGCGGGCGTGCTGAAGAAGTTCGGGCTTTACGGTTTGATCCGCGTGGCGCTGCCGATGATGCCGGAGGCGGCGCAAAGCTGGATGCAGATTCTCGCGTGGCTCTGCCTGGGCAACATTCTCTACGTCGGTTGGGTGACGATGCGGCAGAAGGATTTGAACCTGCTCATCGGCAATTCCAGCGTGGCGCACATGGGCTTCATCTTCCTTGGCATCGCCAGCCTGAATCTCATCGGCGTCACCGGCGCGGTGGTCATCATGGTCGCGCACGGTTTTCTCGCGGCGCTGACGTTCGGCTTGAGCGGCTACATCTACAACCAGACCGGCACGCTCGAAATGAGCAAACTCGGGGGGCTGGCGAAGAAGCTGCGCTTTATTGGCGTGGCGCTCACCATGGCGGCGCTGGCCGGCTGTGGTCTGCCGGGATTCTTGAATTTCGTGGGCGAAGTTACGGTGTTCTTTGGCGCGTGGCAGGTACCGGCGTTGCGCGTGGTGACGGTGCTGGCGGTTTGGGGGGCGTTGATCATTGGGGCGGTGTATATGCTGCGGGCCGTGCGGGGGGTGCTGCATGGGAGCTATCGGACGCATACGACGGATGCGGTGGATGCCGGTGCTTGGCGGCGCGTGCCTCACCTGGTGCTGCTGGCGAGTCTGCTGGTGTTTGGATTTTTCCCGCGTCTGCTGACGGACAAGGTCAAGCCGGTGACGGAACAGATTGTGAAGATGGCAACGATGAAAGCGGCCGCACCCACTGCGGTAGCTGAGTTACAGAAATGAGAAACACCAAGTACCATAGAGGCATACTTTTGGCTTTGATCGCCGCCTGTATTGCGGGCTTGGCTTTCGTTGCCATTGCTTTCGGTCCTAAGACGCGCCATTCAAGCATGTGTCGTTTCTGTGGAAGATGGCATTACGAGGTTTGGCGGCTGGGAATCAAGACATCGGATAAGATCATCGAGAGCGACTGGTCCGCTTGGGTGGACAGCATTCAGCCGGCCCATACGCAACATGTCTGGGCGTTGGCGAGTAGTTCACGGAGAAAATGGGGTGGCACAGCACGCATGGGAGATTACGAAGGTAACGTGGTTGTGGAACTCTACGCGTCACGAAAACAAATCGGAGAAGCCAAAGCCAGGGAGTTGCTAGCAAAATATCACGCCTCTAGTGAAGTTGGCTGGGCAAAGGCACGTGATTTTTGGGTTAACGAACTTTCCCCCTTGTTAACCAACAACAATCAGGAGACCAAAGCACCTTGACCCCGATCAGGTTTTTGACAAGACGATGAACCTTTCCTTGATCTCATTGGAAATGTCGGTGGTGGCGCTGGGAATTCTGGTGCTGCTGGCGGACCTCTGGCTGCCGGCCGAACGCAAGAAGATGCTTGGTTACGCCGCCGCGGCTGTGCTCGGGTTATTGTTTCTGAACAGCTTCACCAGCCATTGCAGTTGCGCTTCGATTGGTGAGTCGGCTTTCGGTGGAATGTTTGTCCAGGATGGCTTGTCGGTGTTCTTTAAGCGCTTCTTCCTGCTGGCGGCCGTGCTGGTGCTGGTGCTGGCAGTGGAGTTTTCGGATCGGATCGCCACGGGAGTTTCGGAGTATTATTCGCTCATCGTGTTCGCGCTGGCGGGGATGTTGTTCGCCGCGTCGGCGAACGACTTCGCGATGCTGTTCGTCTCCATCGAACTCATCACGATCACATTCTATGTGCTGACGAGTTTCACGCGGGGCAAGGTCGTGGCGTTGGAGGCCGGGGTGAAATACCTCATCCTCGGCGCGCTGTCGTCGGCGTTCATGATTTACGGCATCGCGCTGGTGTGGGGCACGAGCGGTCAGTTCAACTTTAACGAGTTGGCGGCAGTTGCCGGAGCCTTCACGCAGAACAAAGTGTTTCTGTTCGGGGTGTTGTTTATTCTCGTCGGGTTGGGCTTCAAGATTGCGGCGTTTCCGCTCCAGATGTGGACGCCGGATGTTTATCAAGGCGCGCCGACGCCGACGACCGCGTTTCTGGCGGTCGGTTCAAAAGCCGCGGGGTTCGTGCTGCTGCTGCGGTTTCTGTTCTCGGCCGTCCCCGAAGTGACGGCGCAGTGGGGGAATCTGTTGATCGTGATTTCGGCGGTAACGATTCTCTACGGCAATTTGTGCGCGATACCACAGCGCAATCTGAAGCGGCTGCTGGGGTACTCGAGCATCGCCCACGCGGGTTATCTGCTGCTGGGAGTGGCGGCGTTGACTACTGCCGGTCAGTCGGCGGTGCTTTACTATCTGGGCGGTTACCTGTTCACGACCGTGGCGGCGTTCGTGGTGATTGCGCTGGTGCTGCGGCACCTGGATTCGGAGGACATCAGCGGTCTGGCGGGTTTGAACCAGCGTTCGCCGCTGCTCGCCGCCACCTTGACGCTGGCGATGGTGTCGCTGGCGGGTCTTCCGCCGCTGGCGGGTTTCTTCGGAAAGTTTCTTTTGCTTAAGGCAGTCATCGAGCAGGGCGCGGTGAACCCCGGTTACTATTGTCTCGCCTTCACGGCGCTCGTGGGGGTGGTCATTTCCATTTACTATTACTTTGGCGTTGTGCGTGCGATTTACTGGAGCCAGGAGGCGGCGGACCTTTCGCCGATCCGAATGTCACGGCCCATTCAATGCGCGATTGGCGTTTGCATTGCCGGCATGTTCTGGCTCGGGCTGTTTCCGGGCACGGTGTTGAACCTGGCGGACGATGCGGTCAGACTCCTGAAGCTGTAATCGTTTTAGCGAGACCGCGAGTGAAGAATCCAATCTGCGACCGCGGGCAAATCGTCAACCACCACGGCACGGCTGACCGGTCCAGGGTGTTTTCGTTCCTGTTCCGCGCCGTAGCCGGTGCGCACCAGGAGGCATTGATTGACTCCGGCGTTCCAGCCACATTCCAGATCAATCAATTTGTCGCCGATCATGTAGCTCCGCGCCAGGTCGAGGCCAAATTCATCCCGGGCGTCGAAAAGAAATTGCGGCGAAGGTTTGCGCCCGCGGCTGGGTTGCTCCGGGGCTTCAGGCGCGAAGTAGATTTTCTGGAAGTTGACACCTTGTCGGCCAAATTCCCGCACGACGCGGGCGTTGACGGCTTCCACATCAGCCAACGTGAAGTAGCCGCGCCCCACGCCGGACTGGTTCGTGACAATGATGAGTTTGAATCCGGCCTGCTGCAATCGGTGCAGAGCAGTCATGGCGCCGGGAAGTACGATGACTTGATCCGGGTCGCACAGGTAGTCCTTCTCCTGAATCAGAGTGCCGTCGCGATCCAGGAAAACAGCCATATTCATGTTGCTGGAGATTGTCGCGGAGCGTTCCTGGGAAGCAAAACCAAAAAGGCCTTTTGCCGAATGAACTGCCCGGTTGCCGCCACGAATGGCGACGATGGCAGGATGTGGGAGTAGTCGTTTTTCCACCTTGAAATCAGCGGCGGCGACACTGAAGATGCCGCCGAAACTCAATTTACCGGTGGACGAAAGGACATGCCATGAAAACAGCACCATGCCGTAGATGTTTGAAAGCAAAACCGCGAGTGTGGGTTGGCAACCTGCTGCTCTTGGTGCTTGGGATTCTGCTGACGGGCTGCCCCGCCGGCACGTCCAGCCGCGGCCCGGCGCTGAAAGGCAAAATCGCGATCAAAGGTTCAAACACGATTGGCGAAGAATTGGCCCCGCGGCTCATCGAGGAGTACCGCAAGGATCAGCCGGAAGTGACGTTTGAACTCGAGTCGAAGGGCACCGGTTCAGGTTTCGCGGCGCTGCTGGCTGGCGAGTGCGACATTGCGGCGGCTTCGCGCGTGGCGAGCCAGGACGAACTTACCCAAGCCCGCAATCAAGGCGTCGAGTTGAACCTGCACACCATCGGCAGTTACAGCGTGGCGGTGATTGTGAATGCGGGCAACCCGGTCAGCAACTTGTCGCGCGATCAGGTGCGCGATATTTTTGCCGGCAAGGTGCGGAACTGGCAGGAGTTGGGCGGAGCCGCTATACCCATCCGGTTGTTTATCCGTGATGCGATTTCCGGGACGCCGCTGGGTTTCCAGGAGTTGGCAATGGAAAACCAGCCCTACGCAACGGACGCGAGTGCGTTCACCAATTACGCGGGCATCGAAGCGGCCGTGGCGAAAGACCCCGGCGGCATCGGTTATGTGGGCCTGGACCTGGCGAAGCTGGCGGGCGTCAAGGCCGTTTCCATTCGCGGCGTGCCGCCCACGGCCGTCACGGTAAACGAAGGCCAGTATCCGATTGCGCGGGTGCTGCGGCACTACACCAACAAGACGAATGAATCCCCGGCGACGCTCGATTTCATCCGGTTCGTCCAATCACCGCGCGGGCAGAAAATCCTGGCGGACATGGGATTTGTGCCGCGGTTGTGACGGCAGGCAAAGTCGGGCGGATGACTAACGCGCCGTCCAGTCCCAGATGATGGCGGGATTCTGTGGTTCGCTGGCGCCCGTAGGGTTGTTGGTGACTGCGTTGATTTTGAAGTACTGGGCGTGACCGTCGGCGAAATTAATGACCGTGCCCACGTTGTGCCGGGTGCCAATGCTGCGGAAACGGTTGGCCGGATTCACCGAGTTGAACTGGGGCGAACTGTTCACCACTTCCTTCACCGGGTTGAACACCACATCAAACATCAGCACGGTGGCGGTTGGTTTCTTCAGTTGGCTCATGCGGGGCATCTTGGGGTAGTCCGCTGCGTTATTGTAGGGCCGCTTCAAATCAATGTTGAAGGCATAGCTGAAGAAGCCGTTGGCGCCACCGCCGCTCAACACGGCGTATTCGGAATCACTCATGGTGGCGCTGGGACAATGCCAGATTTTTCCCTTGCCCCCCGGGAACGGCAGCTTGGCCCGGACATTCCCGCCCGGATCGCTGGCGTAATCCGTCAACCGCCGCTCAGCGACATTGGGCGGCAGCAAATTGAACCACGCATTCAAATCATGCGGCGTGCCTTCGGGCGCAGTGCCGGGGTACGTGCCGGTTCGTCCCATGCCGTCGCGGGGAATACCGTCGCTGTTGTCCGCCGCGTAAATTCCCTGGGCCAGCCCCCATTGCTTGAGATTGGAGACGCAATTGATTCTTTGCGCCTTCGCCTTGGCGTTGGCCAGCGCCGGGAGCAACATCGCCGCCAGGATGGCAATGATGGCAATGACGACAAGCAGTTCAATCAAGGTAAACGCCCAGGACCGACGCGGGAGCGAGGGAAGCAACGCCTGTAAGGCTGGGGAGGAATTTCGCGGAGGGGTAGAACTGAACGGCATAAACAACTGGCGATTCAGTTTCCCATGAGACCCGGCAGGCTGTCGGGCATTCGTTTCCGCTGTGCGAGGATTGCGTGACGACTTCATGGGCTGACGATTTTGTAGTATCGCGTGGCGGGCGCGGGGTTCGCGTCCGTGAATTGCCCTGCGGTGGTGTTGAAGGTCAGTCCCGTGGTCAGCGGCACGTACGGGCCGTTCACGTCGGTTGCCCGCAGGATGCTGTAGGCCATGTGCGGTTGAGCGGTCCAGGTAATCTGTGCGTTGCCGCTGCTCAAGACGATGATTCCCGTTACCGCAGGCGGCGCCTCCGTGACGATGTCGGAGTAACGCGTCGGCAAAATCTGGAAGCCCGCGCTGCGGTCGGCGGCGCTGGTGCCAAGGAAGAAAGCCATGGGACCGGTTACGGTCCAGGCAAACGCAGGAATCGGTTTCCCGATGATGTCGAACACCCGGGAGTCAACCCGGAAGCTGAATCGTTCGCCGGCCTGGTTGGTGATGACGTAGTTCTGACCGCTGGCAAAGGTGCCGCCGGCGTTGACAAAATAGACGTTGGTGAACGTGATCATCGCGCCCTGGTATTTGCGGATGGCCTCGCCGGCGCCGCCGAACGCCGTACTATTGGTGAAACCGAGCGGAAGCACCTGACCCGGTGGCAGGAGGTTGCCGGTGCTGTTGATCACAATGCTGTGCGAAGGGTCAGAAGCCGTCAGGTTCAGCTCCAGCAGACTGTTGAACTGACCCAAGGGGCCGGTAACGGTGATGCTGTCGCCTGCCAGCGGACGAATGGTGTTATTGTTGGCGAAGAAGACGTTGATCCCGCCTGTTTCATCCTCCATGTAGAGACTGGTGTTAGCGGCGGTCGTGATGTTCGTGTGCGTGGTCACGATGCCGGTTGTGGTGTAGAGCGCCGTCGTGTTTGTAGGCAGGAAGAAGACCGGGTCAACCAGAGTGCGCAGATGGCCAATGGTCACGACGGGCGGCACGGCCACGGATACCACGGCGGTGGAACTCAACACCCCGCCGAATTCATTAGTTACGCCGCAGGTGTACGTTCCTGTGGTGTCGTTGTTGTTCTGGACGTTTGGAATTTGCAGGACTGGATCCGTCCCTCCCGCCACCGGCGTGCCGTTCCGGTGCCACTGATAAGAAATGGTGCCGGGACCGGTCGCACCGACGGCCAGGGTCGCCGTCTGCCCGGCAAACACCGCCGTGTTGGTGGGTTGCGCAGTGATCGTCGGTGGTACGGGCGGATTGGTGACCCACAACGAAGCCGCCGCACTGGTCACAGACAGGCCGGTAAAGGGATTGCTCACCACGACCTGGTACGACCCGCTGTTGGCTGCGATGGCGTTGGGAAAGGCAAGCACGTTGGTGTTGCCGTCGGGATTGTTGAAATCGGCGCCATTCTTCCGCCACTGATAATTCAGGCTGGCGAGGCTTTGACCCGCCGCCACCACCGAGAGCATCGCGGTGCTGCCGGTGAAATTAGTGGCGCTCTGCGGTTGGTACACAATCACCGGTGCAACCGGAGTGGTGGGCCAAACGGCAGTGGCGGCCTCCGCAAACGTGGTAGCCACGGCCAGATTGCTGACGGTCAGAAAGCCCCCAAAACCCGTTGCTTGGCGGAAGGCAAAGGCGGTCGCGGTGCCAGGTGTCACGACATCGCCGGAAATCACCGCGGCCTCCGCCGCTGACAGCGGATTCACCCAGAGCGTAAGGGCATAGAGCGAAATGGGGTCCCACTCGATGACGACCTGGTACGGCGTGTTGGTGGCAAGGTCCAAGGGAAAGATCGCGCTGGGAGCGGCGCTGCTGGCAGCCGAGACGCCGAGCCGGAAAGTCCCCGGCAGCGCGGAAAATACATTGCTGGTGCCGTTCGGATTACCGGTCAACGCCCACAACCGGCCTTGAAAAACGTTGTTCGTCACGAAGAAATGCGCGAAGTAGGCGCCGTTGGCCGTGGGGAGATTGGTGAAATTGATGGTCATGCTGGCGTACAGTGGAAGCGGGCTGTTGGTATAGGGGCTGTCCGCCACGGTCGCCAGCAGCCGGTTCACATCATCCTGGCGTGCCAGCCCGACGCCCGAGGTCGAAATCTCCAATTGGTTCGCCCGCACAATCGCGTCGCTCGGTGAAGCCGTGCCGCTGTGCCGCGACCAGTTGGTTATCGTTCCGGAAGCATTGGTGGAAGTCTCGATAATCGGCCCGTCGGGATAGTTGAAATCCTCGTACCAGATCAAATCCGCGCCAACGGGAAGAGCTACCAGGCAGGATAACAGGGCGGTGAGCAACGTCTTTTTCATACACTTCTTACGGTTTGGTCATCGGCTGAACCTAGAGATCTGGCCACTGACAACGCCAGGCCGACGCTTTGTTCGGTCTCCAATCGAGACTTAATTCAGCCGGCTGAACTTTAGGACGCATCCCTTAAATTGCAAGAGTTAGCACGGCAAAGTTATCAACAATCCGGCAACGATTGTGTGACATCGCAGCGCCGTCTCCCAACGCCGCCCTGCCTCCCGCGAGGCGGAATGTGCTTCCGCGATCTTGCTCACATTCAAATACAATTTGCGCGCGGCGGCATCCTTAACGATACTTTCCACGTTTGACACTCGCGACAAACCAATGAAGGCGGCACTGCGCACCATCTTGATGCTGGGTTTGACCGTGGTTACGGCCACGGCGGCGGACTGGCCTATGTTTCGTGGGCAGCCATCGCTGTCGGGTGTGGCGGTCGGCACGTTGCCGGATAAGCCCGTGCTGCGCTGGTCTTTCAAAACGGAACGACCGGTCAAATCGTCCGCTGCCATCAGTAGCGGGCGGGTGTTCATCGGGTCGGATGACGGTCACCTTTACGCGCTGGATTTTGGCAGTGGAAACAAGCTGTGGGCGTTTAAGACCGGCGGCCCGGTGGAATCCTCGCCTTTGGTGCTGGGTGGACGCGTCTTCGTAGGCAGTGAGGATGCCCACCTGTATTGTCTGGAGGCCGACAGTGGGAAATTGGTTTGGAAGTACGAAACCGGGGACAAAATTCTCGGCGGTCCCAACTGGGTGGTTGCCAACAACACCACCAACATTCTGGTCGGCAGTTACGATTACAGCCTCCATTCCGTGGACGCGGCTACCGGCAAGAGCAACTGGGTGTATGAGTCCGGCAATTACATCAACGGCTCACCCGCGCTGGCCGACGGTCTGACGATCTTTGGTGGTTGCGATGCGGTGCTCCATTTGATCGCCGTGGCCGACGGCACCAAGACGAAGGAAATCGAAGCGGGCGCCTACGTGGCCGCATCGGTCGCCGTGGCCGACGGGCGGGCTTATTTCGGGCACTTTGAAAACCAGTTCCTCTGCTTCGATCTTAAGGAGGGGAAGCAGGTCTGGAGTTACCGCCACCGGAATTTCCCGTATTTTTCCTCCGCCGCCATCACGCAGGACCGGGTGCTGTTCGGAGGGCGCGACAAGATGCTCCACTGTGTGAATCGCGATGACGGCACGCAACTCTGGACGTTCCCGACCCGCGGCAAGGTGGACAGTTCTCCCGTGGTATGCGCTGACAAGGTTGTGGTTGGTTCCGATGACGGTCGGATCTACATGGTGGCCTTGGCCACTGGCAAGGAACTCTGGTCTTACGAGATCGGACGGGCGGTGGGCAGTTCACCCGCCGTAGCGGGCGGCAAGATTGTGATCGGCTCGGATGATGGAAACGTATATTGCTTCGGCAACAAGTGAGTTGCTCCGGCCCTCCTGGAGGTTCTGTGATTTACTCAACCAAAGCGAAATTGTCCGGTCCAAGACCGTGTACTTTGAACTGGCAGGCGGTCGAGTGGTCAGATAATGGCATGAGTTACAATTCATCTACTCGGCATGCTTGCGCAGCAGGCACGACTGCCGCAAACTCCACTTCAAACCAACCCCAAATGAAAACTTGGCTCACTTATCTGCTTTGGACGTTCATTGTGGTGACCGTGCTATTGGCCGCCATGTTCGAGATTTTGGCGTTCATGCCCCTACCAGGTTGGTTCTATTTGCTGTGCATCGCCGTTCTGGCCGGCGCCGGTCTGGCATTGCGCACCACCCAGGTCAGACTGGCAATTCTGGCCGGCACGCTCCTGCTCGGTTGCCTCCATCTCGTGCCCTGGTCCTCTCGCAAACCATTTCTGCGCGACCTGGCCAACATCAAGCCCGGCATGTCCCTCGAAGAGGTGCGCTCCGTGATGGCGCGTTATGTCGAAGGCACGGGCTGGCCGGCCAATCCCTTCACGGAGGATCGCGGGGGAGTGCTCCGGGAAGCCGGCACCGACCGGGAATTCCAAATCGAAGCTAACACCGCCGGCGAAATGGCCATTCAGAACTCCCTTGTGTTCCGTCACAACCCGGACGACGGGCGTTTCAATTCCGATTGGGGCGTTGTGGAGTTTAGCAACAACCGGGTGATCAAAGTGAGCTTCCTGCCCGATTGAATCCGTGTGATGACCGCCAAATCTGATCCCACCATTCCGATGACGAAATCCCCGCCGCTGCAAAAGGCCACCACTGCGGGAAACTATTTCGTGTCCAACTATCCGCCCTTCGCATTCTGGAAGCCGGAATTCGTGCCGCAGTTCGAAGCCGCGCTCGAATGCCCTCCCCTCACGGATCAAGAATCACGCCGCCCGCCCCTCGGCCTTTACACCCACATTCCCTTTTGCCGCAAGCGATGTCATTTCTGTTATTTCAAAGTCTATACGGACAAGGATTCCTCCGAAGTGCGCGGCTATCTTGACGCCATGCTCAAGGAGTTGACGGTTTACGCCGGCAAACCGGTCATCGGCGGACGCAAGCCCCGGTTTGTCTATTTTGGCGGTGGCACGCCGAGTTACCTTTCGCCGGATCAATTGAAGTTTCTAACGGACGGCATGAAGCGGCTGCTGCCTTGGGACGAAGTCGAGGAAGTCACTTTTGAGGCTGAACCGGGAACGCTCACGGATCACAAGCTCAAAGCCATTCGCGACCTCAGTGTCACGCGCCTTTCCCTGGGCATCGAACACTTTGACGATCACATCCTGGAGATCAATGGACGCGCGCATCGCGCTAAAGAAATAGCCCGTGCTTACGCCTACGCGCGCGAAATCGGCTTCCCGCAGATCAACATTGATCTCATTGCCGGCATGGTCGAGGAAACGGAGGGAAAATGGCGCGAGACGGTGGCCAAAGCCGTGGAGTTGCGCCCCGACTCGGTGACGATTTACCAGATGGAGGTGCCGTTCAACACCGGCATCTACCAGCAGATGAAAACCGAAGGCAAACTCGTCGCCCCCGTGGCCGATTGGGAAACGAAGCGCGCATGGGTGGATTACGCGTATCGTGAGTTCGAGAAAATTGGTTACACGGTTACGAGCGGCACCACCGTCGTGCGCGATGCGACGAAAGTGAAATTCATTTACCGCGAAGGGTTGTTCTCCGGCGCGGACATTTTGTCTGTTGGGGTGGCCAGCTTCGGCCATCTGAACGGGGTGCATTACCAGAACCACCATGAATTTCAGCCGTACGTGGACGCGGTGAACGCTGGCAAACTGCCAGTCTATCGGGCGCTCAGACCCGACGCCGAGGAACGCTACATTCGTGAGTTTATTCTCGGCTTGAAGCTGGGCAGCGTGAGCGCCAGCCATTACACCGGCAAGTTCGGCAAGGATCCGCGCGAGCAGTTTGCCGGACCGCTCGCCCGACTCAACGCCTGGGGTTTCCTCACCAATGGCGGCGACCGCATTGGCGTCACGCGCGAGGGATTGCTGCAAATTGACCGCCTGCTCCACGAGTTTTTCAAACCTGAACACAACACGGGACGCTATGCCTGACTCCTTTACCTACCCACTCTCGGAATTCTATTCCCGCGCCAAACTGCCATTGCCGGCCATCGAAAACATTACCGGCGACGCCGTGCCCGAGCCGTACCGCACCCTGCTCGTTCACCGCAACGACATGACTCCCACGCTTGAGGAGTTTCACCAATCCAAAATCCATCTCGAAATCCTCAGCAGCGAGCGCCGGGGCGGATTCTACTTCCGCGAAGTGGTGTTGCGGCTGAATCATGACGAGCAACCGGTCGAGTTTGGCGCGAACAAGATCTTCCTCGGCATGTTCCCCGAGGAGGCACAGGAACTGATTCTGCTTGAGCAAGCGCCGCTGGGCAGCATCCTGCAAGAGTGCGGCGTCCGGCACCACACCGAGGCGCGGGCGTTTCTGCGGGTAACCCCGGACCAACTCATCGTGGATGCTTTTGAGCTGGAACAACCCACCGCGCTCTACGGTCGCAAGGCGGTGATCTCCGACCTGAATGGCAAACCGCTTTCCGAGATCGTGGAGATTTTGCCGCCGGCCACGACCGCTTAATCTTAATCGCAATCTTACTCTTAATCTCCGCGGCGATTCCGGGTGATCGTGGCCGGAAAGGAGCTTTCCCTCGCGAGCAGTGGACGCGAAGTCTGTCCAACGTTACGGACAGATCGCGATCAGACTGACGCGATGAGATTAAGATTACGATTAAGAGGAAGATCAGGACAAAGCCGCAATTCCCATTGGAAGCCTGCGAGGCGCTCTGTTACGTTTCCGGCAACGAACAATCTGAAACCAGAGGAACAACATGCCCCAGGCCGTCATGGACCCCGGCGAAGTTCGCCGGTTTGCCGAAGAACTCAAGCGATTCAATCTTGAACTGCAGAATCGCATGGCGCTCCTTCAGGCGCGCTTCGCCGCGCTGGGTGACACCTGGCAGGACCAGGAACACGCCAAGTTTTCCGAGGAGTTCCGCGACACAATGAAGGTGCTCAAAAGATTCATCGAGTCCTCGAACCAGCACACGCCCTTCCTCCTGCGCAAGGCGCAGCGTATCGAGGAGTATCTGGATCAACATTAAGCCACCAGGCATGGACCGAAACACCATACACCACACACCAAACACCAAAGCTCGTCTGCGTCTTCTGGCGTTTGGATTTAGGCATTTCCCTGGCGTTTGGCGTTTGGTATTTGGAGTTTGCTAAACCCATGCCTGAACGCGCCAGGGTCACTTCGCTGGAAGCCATCGAAAACTTCCGGGCCAGACTTATCATCTATCGTGACAAGGCCGGGCGCGTGCTCGACGAAGTCAATGATGACGTGGTCCGCACCCGCCTGTGGCTGCAAAACGACCGCCGGATGTACTGGCAGGCGCAGATTGAACGGCGCACGCGCCAACTCGAACAACGTCAGCAGGAGTTGTTCAGCGCTCAACTTTCCGGTCTGCGCGAAGCCTCCTACGTCCAGCAATTGGCCGTGCAAAAAGCCCGCCGCGCCGTGCGCGATGCCGAGGCACATCTGCAAACCGTCAAGGAATGGAACCGGCAGTTCGATCACCGGGTCGAACCCCTTGCCCGGCACGTTGAAAAACTGCGGCACATTTTGGGCACCGACCTCGGGCACGCGGTGGCGTGGCTGAATGAAGCGACCAAAACGCTCGCCGACTACGCCGAGTTGGCACCACGCACCGGGGCGCCGACGGCCACCGAGCCGGAACGCAAGCCCGACCCCGGTGAGCCGACAACTCCAGGAGACGCCAGATCATGACCGGCAGTCAGAATCGTCTGATGGCGCTCACAAAGGAACTTGCCGCCGAGTGGGCGAATACCAAGCATTACTGGAATGATGCGAAGAGCCGGGAGTTTGAAAAACGCTTTCTGGAAGAACTCATGGCGGGAGTGAATCACGCCGTCACCAATATTGAATCACTTGAACGCGTCCTCAACAAAATCCACGACGACTGCGAGTAAGCTCCTGAGCGCGCCGCAGACGTTGGACTCACTCGAACGCCTGCGCGCCGCGATCCGTGACGTCGCGACCCGCGCCGCGGAACACGAGCGCGATTTCACGGCCCGCGCCGCGAAGTTGCAGGCCCAGTTTGAGCAAGCCGCCGAGCGCGGGCGCGCGGAAGCCCTGGCCCGTGTCGAAACGGAGAAGCACGCCGAGGCGGAGAAGCGTGCGCGAATCGAAGCCCATTTCTCCATGCGTCAGACCCGCATCATGAAGGCGGCGCACGCGGCGCGGGAACGGCGTCAGGCGGAAATCGAAAGCGAGGAAGGCCGCCGCACGTTTGAAATCCAGCGCGACCTGCTCCAGGCCGAACGCCAGCGGGACACAGACCTTCAGCAGGCCAACACAACCGTTGAAGAGTTCAACACCCGCCTGATGGTGGCCGCCGATGCGTTGGCGCAATCCGAAACTCGCGCCCGCTTCACCTTGGGCGGACATCGTTCACTGGCCCGCCTGCTCCAGCATCCGCCGGAGACCAAGCCCGACTTGTCCGCTGACGAGAGCCAGCTTATCGAACAATTCGGCGTCCGGCTGAAGCAGGCGGAAGACAACTTGTCGCGTTGCCGGCGACTTGTGCTGCCAATCGTATTTCGCGTGCTGCCGGTTTGGGTGTGGTTGTTATTGGTGCTCGCGACACCGTTCGCCTTCGTGCCGGAACTGCGGCAGTTCAACTTCCAGGCCGTTCCCGCGAACGTGTGGGGCATCGTTGCCGCGTCGCTGGCGGGTGTGGTGATCCTTTATTTTCTGAGCGGGCGGCTTGCGTCACCAGCCGCCTGGGCCGCCGCGGGTGCCCTGGACGAAGCCCGTAAACTTCATGACGCCTGTGCTGCCAAAGTCCAAGCCAGCCACCAGCAGACCACGGAACAGGCGCGGCTCAAGTTCACCAGCACGACGCGGATGCTGAACAATAACTGGAAGCAGATTCAGGCCGAAGCGCGTACGCTGCGCAAAGATTGGAGCGGCCGGCTTGAGGAACAGGCGCGCAAGCTGAACACCGTGAACGAGGAACGAAAACGGCTCAAACTGCTGCACCTCACGGAACATCATACGGAAACGATTGCGCGGCTGACCCGGGAAGCTGTGAGCCGCAAGGCGCAACTCGAAACAGCGCACGCCGGGAATCTCGCCCGGCTCCACACCGCGCGTGATGCCGGGCGTCAGGCGATTGAGGCTGATTGGCAAAGCAGCGTGCTGCCGCTGCTGGATACTTTCCACGCCGCGTGCGCGGCTACCGACGAACTGTTTGCGCCGTGGCGCGAGGAATTTTGGCGTGGCTTCACGCTGCCGGAGGAATTCCTGCACGCGGCGAGATTTGCCGAATTAAGTGTGGACGTGGAGAAATTCTGCGGCGTGACATTGGCAGACAAAGGCTTGAAACTGCCGGGCGAGCCGATCCTCACGCTGCCGCTGCTGTTGTCCGTGCCGGGTGCGGCCTCAATTCTGTTCGAGACGAAGAATTCCGGCCACACGCAGGTCATTGGTGCTTTGAACAGCCTCGTGCTGCGCCTGCTCACCAGTGCGCCGCCCGGCCGGGTCAGCTTCACGATTTTTGATCCGGTCGCGCTGGGTCAGAATTTCGCCGGCATCATGCACCTGGCCGATTACGAGGAGCGCGTCATCAACAGCCGCATCTGGACCCAGCCGGCGCAGATCGAGCAACGGCTGGCGGAACTGAACGACCATCTCGAGAAAGTCACGCAGATGTATCTGCGCAACGAATACGCCACGCTCGCCGAATACAATGCCCAGGCGGGCCGGCTCGCGGAGAAATATCATTTCCTCGTCATCGCGGATTTCCCGGCCAATTTCACCGACGCGGCGGTGAAACGGTTGTTGAGCATCGTCGCCAGCGGGCCGCGCTGTGGTGTGCATACGTTCATTCATTGGGATCAACGCCGTCCGCCACCGGTGGAACTGGTGCCCGAGGAATTGCGCAAGAACAGTCTATGCCTCGTGCCGCGCGGTGACGACTTTGCCGTGGCGAAAGGGGCGTGGGAAGGGGTAAAGCTGACCCTGGACGCCCCGCCGAATCCGGACCTTGCCACGGAGTTGTTGCATCAGATTGGCCGCGACAGCACGGACTCTTACCGCGTCGAGATGCCGTTCGCGGAGGTCGTCCCGGCGGAAGGGCAGTTGTGGTCGCTCGACACGACGAACGAATTGCGGGTGCCGATTGGCCGCACGGGCGCCACCAAGCTCCAATACCTCGCGCTGGGTCAGGGCACGCGACAACACGGTTTGATCGCGGGCAAGACCGGTTCCGGCAAGTCCACGTTGTTTCATGTCATCATCACGAACCTGTCACTCTGGTGCAGCCCGGACCAGGTGGAGTTTTACCTCGTGGATTTCAAGAAGGGTGTCGAGTTCAAGTGCTACGCCACGCACAAGCTGCCGCATGCGCGCGTGGTGGCCATTGAGAGCGATCGCGAGTTCGGCCTGAGCGTGCTCCAGTGCGTGGACGAGGAACTCAAGCGCCGCGGCGATTTGTTCCGCAGACTCGGCGCCCAGGACATTGCCGGTTACAAACGGTTGGCGGAGGAAGCCGCCCGTAGCCGCCGACGTGAGGAGGCGGATGGCTCGTCTCCCACCGCCGCGAGTCCGCCTCCTCACGTCGGCGGCTACGAACCGATGCCGCGCGTGCTGCTGTTGATTGATGAATTTCAGGAATTGTTCGTGGAGGACGACCGCATCTCGCAGGGCGCGGCGCTGCTGCTGGACCGCATCGTGCGCCAGGGCCGCGCGTTCGGCATTCATGTATTGCTCGGTTCGCAAACACTGGGTGGCGCCTACACGCTCGCCCGCGCCACCATCGGGCAGATGGTCGTACGCGTCGCGCTGCAATGCAACGAAGCCGACGCCTACCTCATCATGAGCGAAGACAATCCCGCGCCGCGGCTGCTCTCGCGGCCAGGCGAGGCGATTTACAATGATGATGGCGGGGCCATTCAGGGCAACAGCCCGTTCCAGGTCGTCTGGCTGCCGGACCAGGTGCGTGATGAATGGCTGTTGAAAGTGCGTGCGCAAGCGGAGCGCCGATCTCCGACCCGGCGCGAATCAAGCGACGCTGTCCACCGAGCCGGTTCGGAGACCGGCGCTCCAATGCGCGAACCCATCGTCTTCGAGGGCAATGCGCCCGCGCATGTGCGCGACAACGCGGTGCTCCGCGCATTGCTCGATGCGGACAAACTGAAACCAACCGCCAGCCCGCGCGTTTTCCTTGGAGCGCCAAACTCGATCAAAGGCCCCACGGAAGCCGTGTTCCATCGTCAAAGCGGAAATCATCTGCTCATTGTCGGCCAGCGCGAGGAAGCGGCGCTGGGCATGGTGGTCGTTTCGCTCATCTCGTTGGCCGCGCAGCACGCCAAGGACACCGCGCGCTTTTTCGTTTTTGACTGCAGCCCGCCGGATTCGGCGTTTGCGAAGTTTCTGGAGAATGTCGTTCGTGCAATTCCGCTTCCCGTCAGGCTGGTCCGTCCCGGGGAAGTCGAGGAAGTAATGTCGGAACTCGCCACCGAACAGCAACGACGCACCAATGAACCGGCCAGTGCTGACGTGGTGACTTATCTGCTGATCCATGGCTTGCAACAGAACAAGAAGCTGCGCTTTGACGAAGAGATGAGTTTCTCGCTGGATGCCGGTGCGGGCGCGCATCCGGGTCTGCAACTCAACCAACTGATCTGCGAGGGCGCGGGGCTGGGTTTCCACGTCATTGCCACGTGCGACACTTACAACAACGTGGTGCGGATGTTAAGCCGCAAGGCGCTCAGTGAATTTGAAATGCGCGTCGTGTTCCAAATGAGCGCGAACGATTCGGCCAGCCTCATCGAATCACCTGCCGCCAACAATCTTGGCCTGCACCGGGCGATTCTCTACAACGGCCAGCAAGGCTGGATGGAAACCTTCCGCCCGTACGCGCTTCCAGATGAAGGGTGGTTGGGAGAATGCCGACAAAAACTTGCCAGCCTGATACAAGGCGAGTCCTGACTCGCCCACTCGCGGAGGTTCTTTCAAAATCCTTCCGGCGTAGCGGCGGCTCGGCAGAGCGCCGCTATTCGCAAAATCCGAAATCCGAAATCCGAAATCTGAAATGACTTTAGCGGCGCTCTGCCGAGACGCCGCTACGGGGCGAGGGGCCGCAATCTGATGAGAAAGGTGGCGAGCGCCCTCACGTGGAGTGGCGCTCGCCACGGCATCGGCATTCTCAAGGCGCCTGCTGCAGGCGGAAGAACTGCATCGGGCCACTTTGGGGGACCGTCTTCTGCTGGCAGCCGGGCGGCGCGGAGTTTAGCACCGGCAGCCACGGACCTTGGAGGGTTGGTGCGGCTTCGACGGTGAAGTTCATCCCGGTATCGGGCCACGAGAGTTGCACGGCTCGTTCGATGCCGACTTGCGGGACTTCGTAGGTTCGCAGCTCCACGTTATCGAAGGCAGCTTCGGCCGGAGGCTTCGTGCCGTCGGTGAGTTGCCACACGCCCAGCCAAACTCGCTGGCCGCTTTTCCAGGCGGGGCCAGGGTCCGATCCGAAGCCTGGCACGCTGCCGCCAATAAGGGCGGCAATTTGTTGGCTGCTCAACACTGCATCTGACGCAGGAGTGTCCAGGTAGGTGCGCTCATAGAGAACGATTCTGGGTTCGGCCTTGTCGAAGACCCGCGCCGTCAGGACGAGGTTGGTGCTCCCGCCAGTCAGGGCCAGGGACATCACGACGCCAGTGTCTGGAGTCGTCACTTTGTCACCGCATAACGCAGCAATCGCGACCTGGTTTTGCTTGAGCAACATCAGCCAAGTATGTCCTTTGAGTAAGATGAAATTCGGTCCGCCCGGTTGGACGGCAAACGCGAGAACGGCGCAATCGGCTGCCGGATTCAGGTCCACCAAGTCCGCGCGCAGTTCCAAGGTTTGCGCGTTGGGTACTGTCCAGGCTCGGTCGTGGCCGACCCAAGCCAGCGTGTTGAAAGGATTGATCGTAGAGACGCCGGTCCAGTCGCAGTGTATGGTGAAGCGCCCGCCGGTTTCCGAAAAGCTGGGCATTCGAGTGCCCCCACCCGGATCATCCCACGCCGGCCAGTCGCCATCCTCAAAATCATCGACGATCAAACTGCTGTTGATTGGTGCGGGTTTGATCGTCCCGGAGGCGACATAGGGAACGGTCGGATCAAAACGCGCCCCCGGCCCCTTGGTGGCCGTACATTCCATGCGCAACCCTTCGATCGTGCCGCCAATGCCGTAGCCGACGAAGTGGACCACATCACTGCCATCGGCTTGAGCCACGCCAGTGTATTTGAGGTTCCACACTCCGCCACTGGGCGTGAAGTTCGTGCCCGTGGCATCCCAGTTCCCCGGTTCCACATAGGCGGGCCCAACGAGAAGTGCCGTGCCATCGGCCTGATAGGCCAAATCCATCCAGGCTGTCAGCCGACCCGCGATCCGTGCATCGGAGGACAGCACGCGATGTATGTGGACGTTGCCTTTGAGATATACCAGGCCCGAGCTATTGGTGTACTGGATGCCGGGCACGGGCACCCCTGCCACCCAGTTGGTGGTGGTGAAGCTGGTATCGGCGCCCGCCGGGAGCGCTGCGAACAGCAGAGGGAGAGCGAGGGCCAGCGCGGAGAAACCCAGCGCCGAATGGCCACGCCACCGATGGAGTCGTGTTTGCTGGAGGGACTTTTTCAAAATCTCGTAGCTGCCGACGTTAGTCGGTTGCATCGTTCGGGAAATCAGAGCGGACTCACGTCCGCTGCTACATTGAATTCGTGTTTTCATGATGTTGATCCTTTTGGTAGAGGGGGAGTTTCCACAGCAGCAAACGAAGGGAACGAAAGAAGTCCAGTTCTCGCTTGGCTTCCTTCGTTCCTTCGTTAAACGATTTATGGCGTGCAGGGCGGGATCAGGCCGATGCGGGTATCGATGCTGGTCGTGGGCGGCAGGCACAGGAACGGGGCCGCGTCCGCATCCGGGATGCCGTCTCCATCGCCATCCGCGGCGGGCAGGTAAAAAGCGAGATGATGCGTGGTTTCGGCTTTGCCGGGCGCCGTGAATTTTATCTCGCCGCTGCTCACCCAAATGAAGGCCACTTCTTCCAGGAACGGGTACTGAGCGAAAGGAACGACTTTCTTGATTGTGTAACCGATGCTGGTGAATTTCGCCCTATTCCGTCCGGTCATCACCGCTTCTCCTGAGATGGGGCTGTTGTAATCGAAGTCGGGCGCGAGGCCCGGGGCCATCAGGGTGACCGGTATCGCGACCTGAAGGGAGCCCGAGATGGCCGCGCGGTGGCCCAATGGGTCGGAGGGGGACATCACGTAGCTCCATTGCAGGGGCGTGCCGGGCACCTTGGCGATCCACGCTCCTTCCAGTTTAGTCGCCTGATTTGGTCCAGACGCGGCAGTTTGTGTGAGGACGAGCGCGGTCGCCGCTGCCGCAGCGAGCGTCACGAGCAGGAGGTTTTTCTTGTTGAGCATGATAGTGCTCCTTTCATTGTTTTGAGGCTCGGATGAGCCTTGGGTTAATGTTGTGTTGCTGGCCTCGTTCAGCGCGGGTGGCCTCAGGCGCTGCCGATTCCAAAGGTTCTCAGGCTTGGGCCAGATTTCCTCTTGGATCGCCCACACGCCGCCGGGCTTACAGGCCGAACGATGCCTTCACCAGGTACAGAGGCAAATCCGGGAGTGAGATGCAGAGAATCTTTTGCCAGAAATTCATGGCGCCACGCTTCCTTTCTCCATCGCTTCGATCTCCGCCCAAGAAGGCGCGCGCCAAAGCAGGACCGTTTCCTCCCCGACGGCGTATATCGTGCTGTTGTCAACCGACATGCGGACATACCAATAGGTCTCAGGTTTTCCCGGCAGACGGGCCACAAAACGCTTGCTGCTCATGTCGAGCAGGCGCACCACATCGGAAGAGCGTTTGCCGCTGACTAGGAGACGCGTGCCATCCGCAGTAAAGGACAGATTCCACAGTTCCTGCGTGGTGCGGGGGAGGACGGTGGATGGATAACGTCCGGCAGGGTCCCACAAGCATAGTACGCCCCTCTGCGTTGAGGAGGCGCAAACCCGCCCGTCCGGCGAAAATACGATATAGCCACGCTCTGTTGGTCCAACCAACGGCTGAGCTAAGCGGGTTCGACAACGGCCAGTGGGAATGTCCCATACGCTTAAGGCGCCGCCATGGTGCAGCACGACCATGGTGCGAGTGTCGGGTGAAATGGCGGCCCAGTATGCATTAACCATGGCTTGGCGTGGCAAATCTACCTCACGCCAACCGTCTACTTCCCACAACTTGGCAACGCGGTGCTGTGTAGACGGGTCAAGGGCTGCCCCACCAAACAGGAACCGCCCCTCATAAGGGAAGTCGAGATATCCAATCCAACCCACCGCCGAAGGACAGGTTGGTGAGTGCCCGGCGGGTGTTCAGGTCCCAGATTGTGAGCTTCCCGTGATAGTCACCCACTGCCATCGTCCTGCCATCCGGCGACAGCGCCACATTGCTATTGCTCGTGCCAGCGAAGTGCAGAACCTCCACCGGGCGCATGTTGATCATGTCCCAAAGCACCGCAGCACCGTTAGTCCGCTCTATGGCAACACCGGTTTTTCCGTCGCTCGAAAGGCGAAAAGACCAGCCGACCGGGGAAGCAGACAATTCCACGGGACCGGAGAGGGCCGGCTCGCGACGGGGATCCCAAACTCGCACGGAACCGTCCGTTCCACTGCTGACGATCCTTTGACCGTCCGGCGACCAGGCGACTGACAGGACCTGGTGCCGATGACCTTGATAGCGGCGACCCTCCTTGGGATGGCCGAATTCCCACACCCGCAGAGTTGAGTCCGTGCTCGCGGAAACCAGGGCGCCGCAGTTTGAGGAAAACGCCACGGCAGAAATCTGATCGCGGTGCGGGCCAAATCTGACCCGTGGAGGCGGCGTTGCCTCGGTGGATCGCCAGAGATCTTCAAGGGCCCATACATACACTTCGCTGTCGGAATTGCCCACGCCCGCGGCCAGCCATTTGCCGTCCGGCGAGAAGCGCAGAACCGTGGCAGCGCTTTTCGCTCCGTCGATCTTGAGTTGTGTGTGCCTGCCGGAGTCGGGTTCCCAAAGGCCGAGGCCGGTCCATAGACGGTAGACCACCGTGCTGGCATCAGGGGAGAACACCAGCAAGTCCAGGCTATACTGAGGTCCCGGGAACTTCAAAGTGCGCAAAGGCTTTGTGGAAGCGATGTCCCACTGCGTCAGCGTGCCGTGCTCGTCCAAACCGAACAGCCTGGAAGCGTCGGCGGAGAAAGCCAGGTGGGCCACATGGGTGGCAGGGGCAAGGCGCGCTATTTCTTGTTGAGTATCGAGGCTGGCGATGCTCACGGCTGGAGTTCCGGCGGCGTAATAAGCCAGCAGGTTTCCTTTTTGGGAGAAGGCAAAAGGGTCGAGGTAGCCATGCATTTTGAACGTGCTGACCTGGCGGCGGGAGCCGAGATCCCAAAGCCTGAGATTGCTCCGCTCGTCCCTTGCCGCCAGCCATCGACCGTCAGGCGTGAAGAGGACCTGGTCGATGGTTACGGGAGAATTAGTGAGCTCGAACAGTTCGTCACTCCGGCAGCGCTGCCAAAGATAACGCCACTCCCAGCCGCGCAAATCTTTCTGGCCCGGCGCGGGCCGATGGGCATCCAGCAGGGCCATGGCTGCCCCCAGATCGCCGCTTTCCACTGCGACCTGCGCCAGGTTCATGTCGGCGGCGTAAGCGTTTTGTTTAGCCAATAGCTCGCTGGTTCGAGTCTGTTGCAATTGCCACAATGCCAACGTTAGTCCGGCCACCAATGTCAGGACCAGGGTGGCACTCAATCCAGCCAGGGCCGGTCGTCGCCGGCACCATTTCCAGGCTTTCCCCGCCGCGCTGACGGGCAGCGCTTGAATGGGCTTGTTCTCCAGGAACCGTTCCAAGTCCTCCGCCAGTTCCTGCGCGGTCGAGTATCGGCGTGGGGTTTCCTTTTCCAGGCACTTCAGACAAATGGTTTCCAAGTCCCGCGGAATGCTCGGGTTCAACGAGCGCGGAGCCACCGGCTCAGTTTCGATCACTTGCCGCAGGAGTGTCGTCAGCGACTCGGCCTGAAACGGTGGGCGACCCGTAGCCAGGTGATAGAGGATGGCCCCAAGCGAATAGACATCGCTGGGCGGACCGGTGGCGCCGCGTTTGGGCTCGGCTTGCTCAGGCGGCAGGTAGTTGGGCGAGCCGAGGACCTGACCGGACAAAGTGAGTTGGGGGTTGAGCGATGAGAATTGAGAGTCAGACAACCGCTTGGCCAGACCGAAGTCGGTGATGCGCGGCTCCTCGTGCTCGTCAATGAGCACGTTGGCGGGCTTGAGGTCGCGATGAATGATGCCGTGCTGATGGGCGTGATGCACCGCAGCGGCGATTGTCTTGACGTAAGCCGCCGCACGCGCTGCCGGCAACGGGCCGTCGCGCACGATCTCGGCCAGCGTGCGGCCGGCGACGTAATCCATGGAGAAGTAATGGTGGCCTTCGTGTTCGCCGATCTCGTGGATGGCCACGATGTTGGGGTGTTGGAGGTGGGCAACGGCCTCGGCTTCCGCATGAAAGCGTTTCACTTCCGCAGGACTGGCCAAGACGCCGGCCTGGATCATTTTCAGCGCCACCGTACGGTTAAGAGTGACCTGGCGTGCTTTATACACCACCCCCATGCCGCCGCGGGCGAGCAACTCCAACAGTTCGTAGTCGCCGAAGCGGGTGCCAGGTTGAGAGTTGAGAGTTGGGAATCGAGCGCCCTGGGTTGTTGCGTGCGCAACCTGGGGGCCGGCAACGGATTTGACCTTTAGCGCGCTTTGCAGCGAACACACCGGGCAGACTCCACCCCGCGCGTCCTCGGGCAACGACCGCCCGCAGTCGGGACAAATTCGATTCTTCGCCATATCCGTGTTGGCAGCCAGGTCAGCCGCCCCACTAATTTACAGAGGCAAATCGCGCCAAACGTTGTGCGCGAACCTACTGGCTCATCACCGTGATCAAGTAACGGATCTCCGCGTCTATCTCCGTTTGATCGGCCACCGTGTGGGCGATTTCCTCGCGGACCAACTCACGGTAGCGCTCCCGCAGCCGATGCACGGCGGACTTCACAGCGCTCTCGCTCAGGCCGAGCTCCGCCGCCACTTCACCGCAACTGATTTCGCTGTCACCGGCCACAAAGCTGCGCAGCCGTTCGAACAGTTCCGCCTTTCCAGCCGCGGCCAATTCCTCCCGCAGCCGTTGCTGCGCCTGCTCCAGCAACGTCATGGCCCAGCGGCGCTCGTAGATCTTCTCGGCATCCAGGCGGTCCACCGGTTCGAACCTATAGCGCTCCTCCGCCTCCTGCGCGTCCAACGAAAACACCTCCGCTCCGCCGCCCCGCTTCAGGGCCCGGGCCCGATCCCGCTGGTCCGAAAGGGAATGACGCAAGGCAGCCAGGAGGAACGAACGGAATTTGCCCTTCTGGGGTCCGACGTGAGCGAGGGAGTTTCGCGCCAGCAAGCGGGCGAAGAATTCCTGCGTGAGGTCCTGGGCATCCGTCGGATTGTGACCCTCGCGCCGGACGTAAGCGTAGAGGGGATACCAGTAGGTGCGGCATAACTGTTCCAAGGCGGCCGACGCTTGCGCATCGGCGCTCTGACCTGCCGCCAACACCACGCTCCAATGCGTGGTGACAAAAATGCCCGCGGAGGAGTTCATGGACCGACCCGGAATGGAACCGCGCTTCTAACCCGATCATCCGCTTTGATGGGCGGGAGTCAAGCTTGTCCTTGGGCGACCTGAGCCGGTCGGTTCAACGAACATCGTCATATGCACCCACGAAGCACCAAATGCGAGAAACTGGCATGTGCCCCATCAGTTCGCCACTCCCACGCGGTAGAACAAAGGTGCCAGGTCCGCGGCATTTGTGTCCGTGAAGATCGTCTGACCGGGCTGACCGGGAAGGCCGGTGGCCAGTGGCAAAATCATCGGCGCTGTCAGGTTCGTGCTGCGCTCCAAGAAGTAAGTCACCCCGGCCACGCTTTGCCAACGCACCGTCACGTTGCTGCCGCCGGGGGCGAGGCAGAGAGCAGGCGCAACGCTGAGAGCGCGTTCGTGGGGCAGGTCTGACAACGCCGCTTCTGCCAGTTGTTCATGTCGTCAGCATCTCCATGAGCAAAACCCGCCGTCGCCGTCAGTGGGAAGGCCGAATTGCTGCAACCAGGTGCAGGAAATCGGTGAGCATGACCCTTGGACTTCGCGGTTCCCGCTCATTTTTGCTGGAGGTTAATGATCTCAGGATTCAGGGGGAACGCCGGCGCTTCGCCCTTGAGATAGGTGTCGAAAAACCAGACCAAGCAAGCGTTGATCGCGACCGCACCTGAACGACTGGAGGCAGTCATTTCCACGGCCCAAGCACAATCCGAGAAGGCAAAATGGCCGGTGTTCGTGATCTTCAACCAGGTTGCATTGGTCGTGGCCAGGTTGTACAGGCGCTGGCTGTCCGGAGAGGAATCCCAAAGTCTGTCGGAGTGGTCGAGGATCGTACGGTTCATGGCAAGAAGGGGCTTTTGGAGGCCCTTGCTGTAAAGGTCAGGAGGATAGTATGAGAACATCACGAATGGATCGAGGAGTGCCGCGCATTTGATCCGGTCGTCCACACGACACGTTTCGGCGGCCGTGCCCCCACCCAACGAAAAGCCCATCACGCCGACATGATCCAAGTCCACACGTCCCGCCAGCAAGGGGTCGCTGTCATCAATTGTGTTCAACTCGTCCAGCAAGCATTGAAGGTCCTTCAACCTGCTCGGACTCAGACCGGCATCGTTCCGCGACCCTGGAGATACGTAACGAGTGCCCCGGCTATCGGGGAAAACTGTGACATGGCAATCCTCGTGATCCACTGCCGCGACGATGTAGCCGTGACTGGCCAGTTCCTCCGCGGTTTGCGAGTTGAACTTGCGGTCGCACGTCCAGCCATGCGAATGCAGGATTACCGGAAAGCGGTTCGTGCCGGGGACCACGGTGAGGCCCGGGACACCATGCCCCACGCAACGCAGCATGACATTTGTCCACGGCAGGGGGAATGACCAGAAAAGGTAAAGGCCGCGGTCCCCGGCCACCGCTGGTTCGGTGACGGCCCCGGGGAGAATGCCAGCGGTGGACGGTGCAGCCGGATACCAAAAGGTGCTCATGAAGGAGCTGTTCGTGGTCAGACCGTAGCGGTTGCTGCGCGATGGGTCCGTGAGAACCCGATTGAAAGTGCCCACGGCAAAACCTCCACTGGGCTTGGGAAACCCCGTGACGAGGTGATTAGTGAAGGTGCGATAGAACCGCTGGCTCAAACCGGCAGCGTTGGTGTCTTGGAAGCACAGTGGATTGGGATCGCTGTTCGTTCTCGGCAACACAGCCAACCGCGTCCAGTCGGCCAGGTTCGTAGAGGCCTCCACCACGTAGAGGTCGAACATCTGCCGGACCTGGTTGGAGATCGTGCCGGACACGTTGAACATGTTCGAGATGCTGCCATCCAGACGGAGGGTGATGGTTCGGTCCGGCAACGCGGCAATGCCGTCGAAATGGTGCGGCACGGATTGCGCCCGCAGGTTTGGCGTCACCGGCAACCATAGCAAGGTCAGCAACATCAGGACATGGCGTGGGCAGTGCCAGCAGGCCCAGTACACAAGGCGACTGGACCATGGTTCGTTGATCCACTGGTTAAGTGTCGTTTTCATGGACGATCAGTTGGCTTCGAAAACCCGGAAGAACCGCGTTGCCTCTCCGCCCGACACAGCACAAGTCGTCTCGACCAATCCGTTCGTGGCCGTGATGGTTGTGCCGGTCGGGAGCATCATGCGCGTCCAGGGGCCGGTGATGTTGGTGCCGGATTCGACTCCATACTGGAACCCCGCTTCAGCTTGCCATATCAGGCGGAACGAGTTTGAACTTTCGAGCGTACCCGAAATGATCTGCGGCATCACGCCGCCCTGGGGATCGAACACATCGAGCGCCGTGTAATAGACCGCATCGGGGTTGACGATAGGTTCCTTGCTGGCTCCAGCGGTCAGGTAGATCTTGCCCCTGATGACCCCACAAGCGGCGGTGGCACGTTTCCGGGGCATCCTCCGCCGGGCGGTGAATCCCTTGGACGGATCGTACGCCAGCGTGAAGTCGTGCCCATCGCTCCAGTCCTGGGTGAATCCTCCGAAGAGGTAAATGATCCCATCCACTTCGGCGGACATGAGCCCCCAACTATAGGGAGAGAAGTGGTGAGTCTTGGTGGTCCAATTATCGGTCTTTGGATCATAGGCGAACACGTCGGTGCCGTGGAACACATAAATGATCCCGTTGACCACGCTGGCGGTCACGAACCAGCGAGCCTGAGGCATGCTGCGTTTTGTCGTCCACTGATTGCTCTTCGGGTCGTAGGCTTCGACGGTGGCGAGTTGGCTGCCGGGGCCGGTGGTGCCGCCGATCGCATAGATGATCCCATCCACAGCACACACCACCATGTTCCCTCGTCCCGTGGGCATGTTCGCCCCGTTCGTCCACGTGTCCGTCTGCGGGTTGTATGCCGCCACGGGCAGGACTAAAGGTCCCGGCACGCCCGCACCGCTGCCGCCGACGAGGTAGATGATTCCATCCACAACCGCTGCGCACTGACCGAGAAAATGCCGTGCGGTGAGCAGAGGCGCTCGGTTGGTCCAGGAGTCTTTTTGCGGATCGTAGGCCCAGACGTTCGTCAAAGCGTGTGTGCCAGCCTTATCATCATGGCCGCCCATGACGTAGAGTATCCCATCCAACACGCAGGAGGCGCAGGTACTCGCTGGCGCAGGCATGTTGGTCCCGGGCGACCATGAACCGGGCGCGGCGAGTGCGCCAGGGATGAGGCACAGGCACCCGGAAGCGACGAACCCGGCCATCGCCTGCCGCAGCCGTTTCCCAACACCGTAACGCACCCGCAACCTGAGTTTTCGGTGCAACCTGAAGCTGAGCGTTTGCATGGATTCCTCCCTTGATGTTGTTGGTTCAGTTTGTTCCGAAAAAGCCATGGCCGCGCGATCCCGGACACCTCACGCCTTCAGTTGATCTTTTGATGGGGCACTTTTTCGAAAGTCAGGTCCAGGAACAGTTGACCATCCTCCGGCAGCATGGAGCCAGCGGCGTCGGGGAGGTACATCTTCAGATTGTGCGCTCCTTCCGCCGTATCAGGGCTGGTGAAATGCCAGTCGGATGTCATTACCGCAATGGCCTTGACCTGGCCCGCGACAGGTTGCGTGGGCGAAACCGTTCCTGGCGCGATGGCGTACCAAATCAGCTTGCCGGTTGCAGTATCGGTGCTGGTCATCCTCAAGGAGCCGCAGGCGATGCTCATAGTTTCAGCCCCGACCGAAGCCAGCAGCGCCTGGAAATCGGCGCTCATGGTCATCCACTGGAGTGTCGTCACTACGCTCTGACCGCTGGAATCGGGGGCATACGAGCCGGTCCAGGTAATATCACCCATGCGGCCTACCCACGTCCCGCCGAGTTTCACCCGGCCTTGGTTTTTGCCGGACCAACCAACCGATGCCGTCACGGTGGCGATGAGCACCAGCAGCAGACCGGTCTTGAGGAGTTTTGATTTGAGGAACCTAGTTGCTTTTGTCTTCATGATTCTGACCTTTCCGGATTTCACCGGCGGCTGGCTCGCCGGCCCGCAGGCACGGGCTGGAACAGCGACACGCAACCGTCGCTTCTGTCCAACTCATACTCCGGTAAAAGCTCGAAATGGTTACAGCCAACCCAACTCCAATTGAGAGACACCTCACTATCTCGCACCTGGAACCCGGTTCAGCAGCCACCGCAGATCTTCGCGATCCCGGGCGTTCACAATAGGTGTCTCGTGCCCCTTCCGGATTCGTTGTGGGTGCTTCCACTTGTGGAATTCAGCGTGCCCATCGGCGAAGGCTACGTTGGCGCCACAGCCGCGATCCCGGAAGCCCGGCACCGTCCACCAAGAACTCTCCTGGTCGAGAAGCAGCACAAACGCTCCGCCGGTGACCATGCTCTCCTCCTCGTCCATGAAGGTAAAATAGCGGTAGGGTTGGCGAAGTGCCGTGTATTTCGCGGGGCCGAATATGTTGACGCCGTCCCAGTGGCCGTTCATATAGCTGCTCAAAACCACGTTCCAGGGTCGCGGAGCGCGATTCGTCCCGTACGACCAGAGAGTCTTGTCGGAGGGGCAGCGGTAAATCCGTTCATTGCTGCCGTAAGGCCAAAGTGCGCCGTGCCGGATTTGCGCGGAGGTGCAATCCCACAGAGCGGATCCTGAAACCCAGGAATTGCTGGTGCTGTGATAGGTTTGTGGGTTACCGATCGTTCCCGCTTCAAAATTCAGAACCAACCGATCAGCGTTGTCCGAGTGATACATATCCCACGCCAACTGGAGTTGCTTCAGGTTGTTTTGGCAACTGATGGACTGTGCAGAGCTCTTGGCCTTTTGTAGCGCCGGTAAGAGCATTGCCGCCAGGATCGCAATGATGGCGATGACAACCAGCAGCTCGATCAGAGTGAAACCCCGGGTTTGGCAGGCGGGATTCACAGAAGCAAACGAAGCGAACGAAGGGACACGCGAAGACCATGCTGGCAGTCGTCCCAGCCTGCTTCCTTCAAGTCGTTGGCTTCTGTAGAGGTTCACGGGGAGACCGCGTCTCGCTTTAGACTCCGGTAAAAGCTCGGAAAGGTTACAGCCTTGATCCAAGAAGTTGAGCGTTGAGCGTTGGGAGTTGAGCGCCATCGTGGTTAGGGATTCATTTTGGCTGGGTTAGTGCGGGTGTTTTGCGCCTCTCCGCCGCCTCGATTTCCGCCCAGTAAGGCGCGCGCCACAAGTGAGCCACGCCACTGAAGCTGGTGGCCTGCAAGGTGTTGCCATCCGGTGAAAAGCTCACTTCCGCAAAAAACTTCCCATCCGCAGGCAGGCAAAGCACCTCGCGCTGCGTCGCCAGGTCCCAGACTCTCACGGCATCTCTGGCATTCGAACCTCCCGTGGCCAGGCGCCGGCCATCCGGCGAGAAGGCAATTCCCCAGGTCGACTGGGAATGGCCCCGCAACACCCCCACGGACCGGCGCGTGCGCACGTCCCAAAGCCCGACGGAACCGTCGGCGCTCGCCGAGGCCAGGAGCCGATTGTCTGGTGAAAAGCGCAAATCGTAAACCCGTGCCTTATGCTGGCGCAGGGTCATCACCAGTTGGCCAGAAGGAAAGCTCCAGACCCGGATCACTCCGTCGGAGTCACCGACCGCCAATAACCGATCGTCGGGAGAAAGGGCCGCACCGAATAAGTCTTTCAGGATGCTTTCTTGCAGGGGCACTTGGCGCCAATCATTCGTTTGCCAAATTCTGAGGGTTTGGGATTGGTCATTAAAAACCACATTGGCCAGGAGAAAACGGCCGCTGTGGGAGAAGCGGAGGCGGCCGAACCACTCGAAGGGGATGACCAGGCTGGCCGTCGCCGTTCGCGTTTTCCAATCCCAAACTCTGATTCTGCCGGCGGCCTGGCCAACCGCCAGCCAGCGGCCATCGGGTGAGAACGCCACGGCCCAGTTGTTACTCCCGAGGCCCGGGAAGTTCTCGATGGGTTGCACGGAGCGCGCATCATAGACCGCGAGTGAACCATCGCGGTCAGAGGTGACGAAACGATGACCATCAGGCTCATAGGCCAGGGTAAACCGGCGCACGACTTTCCAATCGAGATTGCCTGGAACATAGTTTCCCGGGTTGGGATCGGACTCCAACTCCATCCCGTACGAAATGACCAGATTCGTATGTGCAGCAACTCTGCTGGGAGCCACCAGGTCCCACCAACACACGGTGCCATCGTCCCCGCCACTCACAATCGTCTTGCCGTCGGGAAGCAGAGCCAGCGCCGGTACGCCTTGAGAAGCCTGCAGACAGCGAAGTTCCTCCAACTCCGCGACGCCCCAGACGCGAATAGTCCGGTCCTCGCTCGCAGAAATCAGCCGCCGCCCATCCGGCGCGAACGCCAGTGCCACGACCCAATCGGTGTGATTGGTCAATTGCCCGCAAGACTGCCGGGAGGCGACGTCCCAGAGGCGGATGGCGGTTTCCGTAAAGCCAAAACCTGCCGCCAGCATTTTCCCTGAGGGAGAAAAAGCCAACGCAGTTACACCATCACCCAAGCCCGTCACGATGGGCACTACGCTTCGCGAGCGCCAGTCCAGCAGTTGCAGCACACCAGCCTCCCCGCCAATGGCCAACTGGCTGCCGTTGGGGGAAAAAACCAACACCCCCACACCTCCTCGCCGGACCGGAGGCGACGTTTGTTCGACAAGAATTCGGCCGGAGGCCCATTCCGTGACGCGGATGTGACCCTCGAGATCAAGACTCGCGAGCAGTTCAGAGTTCGGGGAAAACGCTACGGATCGGATCAGGGCTTTGTGCGGGAGGCTCACTAGCAACTTCTTAGTATTCGCGTCCCACACATTGACCAAGGGTTCGCCGTGCTGGTCCCAGCCGCCTAAAGCGAGCAGATCTTTTTCGGGCGCGAAAGCAGCAATCCCCCAGGCAACATTGGTAAAAACAACCGTCGGTCGTTTATCGTTCAAATCCCAGAGCGCGGCTTTGTTCTCCGTCTGCACTGCCAACGTTCTTCCATCCTTGGAGACCGCCAAAGCTGCAATACCCTTCGGATACCGGTGTAACGTGAAGAATTCCTCACTTTGGCAAAGCTGCCACAGATAGCGCCACTCCCAACCGCGCAAGTCATCAGAGGAATTTCCGGTGGGACGATGTTTCGCCAAAAGACTGATCGCCTGCGCCACGTCGTTATTTGCCAGGGCATGCTGGGCGAGGTTAATGTCCGCGGCGTAAGCATTTTGGCGGGCGAAGAGTTCTCCCGCTTTGGCCCGGCGCCACTGCGAGAGCACTCCGGCCAGGCCGAGCATAAAAACCAGAATCAAAGCCCCGGCCAGGCTCGCCCGTACCGGCTGCCGCCGGCACCAGAGCCACACGCGTTCGACCGGGGTGGCGCGCCGCGCTTGAATGGGTTCCGCCCGCAACCAGCGTTCGAGATCCTCCGCCAAAGCTTGCGCGGAGGCATAGCGTTTGGCCGGTTCCTTTTGCAGGCATTTAAGGCAGATGGTTTCCAGGTTGCGGTCCACGGCAGGATTTAATAGCCGCGGCTTCACCGGCTCTTGTTCGATGACCTGGCGCACGGTCTCCAGTGGTGTGTCCGCATGGAACACCGCCTTTCCCGTGATCAACGCGTACAACACCGCGCCCAGGCCGTAAACGTCGGCGGCGGTCGTGATTTGCCTCGCCTTTCCCGCCGCTTGCTCGGGCGCCATGAATTCCGGACTGCCGATGACTCCCGTGCCCAACGTCAGTCCGCCCTCCTGCCCCAGCAGTTTGGCGAGACCGAAATCCGCCAGGTACGGCTGCCCTTCGGCATCCAGCAGGATGTTGTGCGGTTTGATATCGCGGTGAAGCACGCCGCGTTCATGAGCGTAGTGGGCGGCGCGGGCGATCGTGGCCAGGAGTTCGGCAGCATGCCGTAACCAATCCGCATCCCGCGCTTTGCATTCCGCGATTACCTGCGCCAGGCTGGTGCCGTGGATCAACCTCATGCTGTAGTACGGCTGGCCACCAACCTGACCCACCTCGTAAATGGGAACGATATTCGGGTGATCCAAATGTGCGGCGGCTTCTACTTCCAGATGGAACCGTTCCACGAATGCGGCATTGGAAAACACCCCATGCAACAGCATCTTGATCGCGACCGGCCGATTGAGCGCGACCTGCCGCGCCCGGTAAACCACGCCCATGCCCCCGCGTCCCAGCTCGGCCAGCAGCTCATAGCCGCCAAATAGCATCGGGTATTTCGCGCCAGCCACGGCAGGCTCGGCTATCGCCGCGCCACCGTCGGAACCCGACTCATGCTGTAACTTCGGCGTCGGCTTCCCGCCGGCGGCCGCACCGAGCGCCGGGCCTTCCCATCCCGCCCCCACGCGCACCAGACACGCCGGACAAAATCCTTTCGGCGCATCCGGCGGCAGCACTCCGCCGCATTCCGGGCATGTCGTTTGTTGGCTCATTTGAGCCTCATCTGCTCAATACGGCAAATACGTGCCGCACCTCGCCCTCGATCTCCGCCGGGTCGGCCACTGTCTGGGCGATCTCATCCTGGAACAACTCCCGGTAGCGTTGACGCATCCGATGCACGGCCACTTTCACCGCTCCCTCCGTCATCCCCAGAGTGTTCGCTGTTTCCTGGTAAGTGGCCGAGGTTCGATCTCCCAGCAGGAACTCACGCAGCCTCTCAAACAACCGGCTCTTGCCTGCCTCAATGAATTCCTTTTCCAAACGCTCCAGCACGCGATCCAACAGAGTGACCGCCCAGCGTCGTTCAAACAATTTTTCCGCGTCCATCAGCTCCACCGGTTCCAGCCGGTAACGCTCTTCGGCCGATTGCGCATCGAGGAAAACCATCGTTTGCCCGCCGCCGCGTTTTTGCGCCTGGAGTTTGGCCAGTTCGTCCGCCAGGAAAAACTTGAGCGAACCCAGAATGAACGAGCGAAACTTGCCCTTCTCACGGCTGGCCCGCTCGAGGAAACGCCGGGAGAGAATGTGAGAGAAGAAACCTTGGGTGAGGTCCTGCGCGTCGTCCACCCCGTAGCCCTGTCGCCGAATGAAAACGTAGAGGGGATACCAGTAAGTGCGGCAGAGCTGTTCCAGAGCGGCCGACGCTTGCGCGTCGGTGCTTTGGCCCGCCGCCAGCACCACGCTCCAGTGCGTGGTCGCGAAAATGCCTGCAGAGGAGTTCATTTGGTTTGCTCCCAAACCGGCAATCTGAGGCTGCTCCCATTTCCGCCAATGTCAAGCCGGTTTGCGGCCGAGCTGCCGGCGCACTGGCGACCAGCCCATTCAAGGCGCAATTTAAGCCGGAAGGCGTTGAGCGAATTCGAGCTGCGCGTCGTGTTCCAGATGAGCGCCAGCGACTTGGCAAGCCTGATTGAATCGCCTTCGGCCAACAATCTCGGCCTGCACCGTGCGCTGCTCTACAACGGCCAGCAGGGCTGGATGGAAACCTTCCGGCCGTACGCGTTGCCGGAGGAGACGTGGTTGACAGTGGTCCAGCGGAAATTGTCCCGCCTGCATCACTGAAGCATCGCCGCCTTTGAATCTGCCTCCAACCTCGAATGATCAGTTGCCCGTGTGGTTAGGCGCAGGCGGTTGGCGGTTTGAGTGAAATTGAACCCAGGATGCCGCGAGCAATTGGAATTGCCCCTGCCGTTCGCCTCACTCAAGAGCACCGGATCGTCGCCCACATCACGATTGGCAACGCAGGTGTCCTTTGAATTTGCGTGCCGGCTGCCGGGCGTCCGGCCGCGCCCCGTCTGCTTTCTAATTACGCCAGTTTTGGAACGGCGAAACCCTTGCGATATTGGCGCGTCAGGATTTGATTCGCTTCCCGATTTTTGAAGCGTTCCGACGCGGGATCGAATTCCAGCGAACGGCCCAAGCGATAAGCGATGTTGCCCAGGTGGCAATGCACGCAGGAGAGATGGGCGTCGAGCGTCGAGACCGGCATGTCCTCAGGTTTGCGTGACCGCACGGCTTTGAAAAAGCTCTGCCATTTGTTGCCAACATCCGGTTTGGGCAATTCCACCGGAATAGCTTCGCGCGCGGACATTTTACCTTCCTTGTAAGTGAAGAACCCTTTGTCACGCACATAGAATCCCTTCGTGCCGTAAAAGCTGTTGCCGCAATTGCCGCCATCGAATTCCTCGAACGAGCCGAGGTTGCGCACTTCAAAGGTCATCATGGATCCGTCAGCGTAAGTAAACGTGGTGGCTTGGGTGTTGGGCGTCTCCCCGTCGTCGTCCCAGGCGTAACGTCCACCGGCGCTTTGCACTTTCACCGGCAGTCCACGATTGTGGCCCCAACAGGCGATATCCATCTCATGCACCCCTTGATTGCCGATCTCGCCGTTGCCGTATTCCCAGAACCAATGCCAGTCATAGTGGACGTGCAGGCCGGGCTTTTTGCGGTCCACGTTGATCAGGAACTCACGGTCGCGCGCCGGCCCTTGCCAGATCGCCCAGTCGAGATGTTCGGGTACAGGCCCGGGCCGTCCATGCCCGATGGCGTTGCGATTCCCATTTTTGTAAACATAGCCGCGCGAGTGAACGATCTCTCCGATGAGACCGTCGTGGATTAGTTTCAGGTCGCGGACGAGCGTGGCGTTGGAGCGACTCTGCGTGCCGTGCTGCACAATGCGGCCATACTTCTGCGCGGCGGCGACCAGTTGGCGGCCTTCATAGACATTGTGGGAAAGCGGTTTCTCCACGAAAACATCCTTGCCCGCCTGACAGGCCCAAATCGCAGCGAGCGAATGCCAGTGATTCGGCGTGGCGATGGTGATGGCGTCAATCTCCTTGTCGTCCAGCGCTTCGCGAATGTCCTTGTAGAGCCGCGGCGATTTGCCTTGGGCGCTCTCGACGGTTTTCGCGCCCCGTGCCAGCACGTTGGCGTCCACGTCGCAAAGGGCCACGAACTCGGCATCCTGCTTCATCGAAAGGATGTCGCGAATGTGACTGCCGCCTTGGCCGTTGAAGCCAACGGTACATACACGGATGCGGTTGTTGGCGCCGAACACTTTCCCGCGGGCCATCGTGCCGGCCACGATCATGGCGGCTGCGGTTTTGCCGAGAAACTGTCTGCGGGTGAGGTTCATGGTTGTCTTAAATCGTAACGTTTGGCGGTGTCCTGCTACAACAGGGTCGGCGCGGAGCCTCCGTAGATTCTCCCAGTCCGCTGAAGTTTCCGAGAGCCACTCATCCCATATCAATCCAGTCCCAACTCCTTCTTCGCTTTGCTCCATGGGATTAAACGCCTCGCGCCGTTTCGTTCCATGGCTTGGTTCAACTCACGCAAGTCTTCCAAGTCTTCGATTCGCTGGCGCAGGCGGAGAATTTCGTTATGGAGAGCACCAAGCGTGAGTCGTTGCTTCACGGCTCGCTTCGTTGGGCGGTCAATCACGCTACTCATAAGCTTCCTTCCGGTCCTTGTTTGCATACACCTGAATCTGTCTTCCTGCCAGCCGGAATAATACGCGATGATTTGCCACACGAAGGCGATACTTGTTTTCCGTTCCAGACAGCTTCTTGATGTCACCCTGGAAATTGGCTTCCAGTGACGAAAGTTTCTTCCCAAGCCGCTTCCGCAAATCCTTGGGCAAAGCGCGAAGTTGCTCCAATGCTTCTTCGGCGATAAGTAATTGGAAATTCGCACCAGCCATGACTCATACTTGAGGTGTGGACGCTTCCGGCTTCTTCACTTTCAAGTCCAGATGCAGTTCGCGCAATTGCTTTGGCTCGACACTGCCAGGCGAATCGGTCATCAGGCACGTTCCCTTGGCCGTTTTGGGGAAGGCAATCACGTCGCGGATGCTCGGGGTGCCGCAAAGAATGGCAATCAGCCGGTCAAAGCCCAGCGCAATGCCGCCGTGCGGGGGCGCGCCGTATTTGAAGGCTTCCAGCATGTAGCCAAAGCGCGTCTGCACCACCTCCGGCGGAATTTGCAGCACTTCCTCGAACACGGTTTTCTGAACGTCGGGTTGGTGAATGCGGATCGAGCCACCGCCGAGTTCGACCCCGTTCACGACGATGTCGTAGTGCTGGCCGCGGACCTTCTTTGGATCCGCCTTGAGCATCGGGATGTCCTCCGCCACTGGCGCGGTGAAGGGATGATGGCTCGAATACCAGCGGTTGTTTTCCTTGTCGAAACTCAACAACGGAAAATCCACCACCCAGAGAAATTCAAAACGATCCGCTGGGATGTTCAATTTGCCCTGGCCCTTGAGTACCTCGGCGCAATAGAGGCGAATCTTGCCCAGAATCTCACACGCCGTGAGCCATTGGTCGGCGGCGAACAGAATCAAATCGCCCTCTTCAATCCCCAGTTTGGAGACGAGCGCGGCTCTTTCAGTGTCGCTGAAAAACTTCACGATGGGCGATTTCCATTCGCCGCCCTCGACCTTGATGTAGGCCAGCCCTTTCGCGCCGAAACTCTTCGCGGTTTCGGTCATGGTTTCCATCTGCCCCTGGGTGGCCCCGGCCATACCCCTGGCATTGATGGCTTTCACCACCCCGCCGTTGGCCACCGTGCCGCTGAAGACTTTGAAGGTGCTCGCGCGGAATTCCTCGGTGAAATCCACCAGTTCCATCCCGAAGCGCGTGTCCGGCTTGTCAATGCCGTAACGGTTGATGGCTTCCGTGAAGGTAAGCCGCTTGAAGGGCGTGGGTATTTCGAGGTTCAGAGCGGTCTGCCAGACGCGCTTCAACAATCCTTCCACCAGAGCGTAGATGTCCTCGCGCTCGATGAACGACATTTCGATGTCAATCTGCGTGAATTCCAACTGCCGGTCGGCACGCTGATCTTCGTCGCGGAAACAGCGCGCGAGTTGATAGTAACGCTCAACCCCGGCGACCATGAGAATCTGCTTGAACTGCTGGGGCGACTGCGGCAGGGCGTAAAACGTGCCCGGCTCGCGGCGGTTCGGGACGATGAATTCCCGCGCACCCTCGGGGGTGGATTTGAAGAGCAGCGGCGTTTCCACCTCCAGGAATCCTTGCTCGTCCATGAACACGCGCGTGGCGGTGGCCACCTTGGAACGTAGGCGGAGGTTGCGCGCCATCTCCGGCCGGCGCAAATCCAGGTAACGATACTTGAGACGCAATTCCTCGTTCACCTTGCTGGCGGCTTCCGGGTCGTCCACAGGGAAAGGCAGCACTTCGGCGGCGTTCAGCACCTCCAACCCCGACGCCATGACTTCGATTTCGCCCGTCGCGATCTTGGGATTGTTCGTGCCGGCGGGCCGTTGCCTCACTTTGCCGCTGACGGCGACCACACATTCACTGCGCAAGGCGGCAGCGCGTTCAAACAGTTCCTCCGGCAAATCGGAGGGATCGAAAACGGTTTGCGTGCGGCCTTCCCGGTCGCGGACGTCCAGAAAAAGCACGCCCCCCAGGTCGCGGCGCGAATGCACCCACCCGGTCAATCTGACGGTCTGCCCGATGTGCGCGGGGCGCAGTTCATTGCAATGATGTGTTCGTTTCATCTAAAAGCGGAGACGGAACTCAGAGAGTGGAATCCGGCATCCAATGTGGCGCGGATGTTGGCCGTGAAAAGGGTGGATTTCAAAACAATTCTGCCGCCGCGAGCGAGTCTCCTGCCATCCATTCGGCTGACCGATTCAACCGTCAATCGTTCCGAAGAACAGGCCCATGATGCGTCTGCCGGCAAACAACCAGATCACCGCCGCCAGGGCAATGTAAGGCCCGTAGGGCAGGCGCGACGACCACTCGCGTTTGCGCATCACGATCAAGGCCACGCCAACAAGCGAACCAATGAGCGAACTGATCACGAGCGAGAAGATCACCGCCTGCCAGCCGAGGAACGCACCGATGGCCGCCATGAATTTCACGTCGCCCAGTCCCATCGCTTCGCGCGGGACCACGATCTCCGCGCTCACCGCCTCCAGGTGCGGCACTTCCTCGGGATTGAACTCTTCGTCGCCAATCAGCAGCCGTTTGGGCGAGAGCCGCACTCGCACGTCCTGGTAACAGCGATCCACCAGTTCCACGGTCTGGGCCTGAATGGCGATGACATCGGATTGCCGGTAAAACAGTTCCTCATACGGAATGTCCTTGTCCGGCAGGTGCAGGGCGGTTTCGGAAAACAGAATCCGGGTGTTGCCCGCCAACTCCAGTTTCTGTCGGCCGAACATCAGCTTGCCCAACCGCAGAATTGCGTAAATCAGCCCTGCGCCCATGAGGATACCCAACACGCTTCGCTTCATGCCGCCGGTCAACGAAGTTTCGCCGTGTAACGCCGGGAGAATAAAGGAACACAAGAATCCCACGACGGCGCCGCCGATTGTGATTTCGTCCGGGATGATGAAGTGTTCAAAGTCAATGAACGTGGCCGCGATCAGGCCCGCTAGAAACCCGGCGTAAACCAGCGCCAGGAAAGCCGACATGGGGCCAAATACCAGCCAGCAAACCAGGAAGGTCACGCCGGTGAGGAGTTCCACCAGGAAGTAGCGCGGGGAGATGGGTGCGCGGCAGTTTCGGCACTGTCCCCGCAGCCAAAGCCAGGTCACCAACGGGATGTTGAGATACCACGGAATGGCATACCGGCAGTGCGGACAATGTGACGGCGGCGAGATCACACTCAGGCCCAAGGGCATCCGGTGGATGCACACGTTGAGGAAGCTCCCCACCATGCAACCGAACACAAGAAAGACCAACGACCAGAAATGAAAAGGCACCGGCGCCCAGTTCCGGGAATCGAAGATCGCGTCAATGGCCATAGACGTTGGCTTCCAGCGCGCGGCGCATGGCCTCAAGGGGCGCCGGTTGGCCGCTCCAAATCTCCAGTGCCTTGGCCCCTTGATAAAGCAACATGCCCAGCCCGTTGGCCGTCCGGCAACCGGCAGCCTTGGCGGCCGCCAACAGGGGCGTTTCTGCCGGGCGATAAATCATGTCATACAGCGCCCGTGTTTGCCGCAGGGAAAACTGCTTGTCGTCCACCGGCAAAGGGTCGTTGGCCGAAAGCCCCAAGGAAGTGGCGTTGATGGTCAGATCCACTTCGCCGCGGGGATAGTCCAGTTGCACTTTGAGATTCGGCTGTCGGCGGCGAATCTCCGCCGCAATGGATGCAGCCTTGGCATGAGTACGGTTGACGAGAAATAATTCCCCGACGGCCTCTGCCGCCAATTTGAGCGCGGCCACCCCGCCCGCGCCGCCTGTGCCCAGCAACAGCACCCGCTTGCCTTGTAGCTCGAGGCCAAGGTCCTCGCGCAGCGACCGCATAATCGCCTCGGCGTCGGTGTTGAAACCATGGGCGCGGAGCTTGTCGGGTGGAGCAATGTCGCCGTCGAAATGCTGGATGGGCAGCCAGGTGCCCTGCCGGTCGCGGCCTTCGAAGCGGATCGTGTTCACGGCGCGCCAAAGTCGGGCGGATTCATCCAACGCCTCCACCATGTCGAGCGCGAGCAACTTGTGGGGAACCGTGAGGTTAAGGCCCACGAAGCGCATCATCCGCGCCCCGGTAAGGGCGGCGCGCAAATCCGCCGGGTCAACGTCGAACGCCAGATAGCGCCAGTTCAACCCGAGCGCCGCAAGGCCCGCGTTCTGCATGGCGGGCGACGCGGAATGTTTGACGGGATGACCGAAGACCGCGCAGTAGGCGGTGCGCGCATCAATCGGTTGCTGGAATGGTTCGGCCACGCCGTGGTTATAGGGGGCAGCGGACAAAATTCAAAGTTCAAACTGGTGACGCCACACTGGCACCGGCAAGTTCCTTCCGATGCATGAGAGTGGAACAACCGACGTCAAAGCCTCGCACTTTCACTGCCCCCTTGCTCACTCCCGCTGTTTTGAATCAATGATGATGGTGACCGGGCCGTCGTTGGCGAGACTCACGATCATCTGCGCGCCGAATTCTCCGGTCTGGATGGCTTTGCCAAAGTCCTGCGTCAGGCGCGCGATGAATTGTTCGTAAAGCGGCACCGCCAATTCCGGCTTTGCGGATCGGCTGTAGGAAGGGCGGTTGCCCTTTTTCGTGCTGGCGAACAGCGTGAATTGGCTGATGAGCAAAATGTCTCCGCCAACCTCCTGCACGGAGCAATTCATCACGCCGTTCTCATCGTCGAAGATGCGGAGGCGGACAATTTTGCCACTGAGCCATTCGAGGTCTTCGGCGGTATCGGCGGCCTCAACGGCCAACAGGACCACGAGCCCGCGCGCGATGGCGCCTTTGATCTGGCCGCCAATCGTGACGTTCGCGTGGCTGACTCGCTGGATGACCGCACGCATCGTGTGTTTGATGAAGTGCGAAGCTGGTTACTGCGGCGGCATGGGCGGGCCGGGAATGAGCGGTAGCAGATTCAATGGAACGTTGACTGGCTGGCCGGGCTTTAACCTGTCGAAATTTGGATTCGCGGCGCGCAGGGCGTTTGGATCCACGGCATAAAGTCGGGCGATGAAATCCAGGCCCTCGCCCGGTGCAAGCACGTGAAGTTTGGGCGGCGGGGGCTTGGGTTCGGGCGTCGGTTCGGGCGGCAACTCCTGACCCAAGGCTTGGGCCAGCGCCCGGATCTGTTCGAGTTCGGCCTTCTTCAATTCATACGCCAGTTGTTGCGTACCCAAGTTGGTGTTGGCCCTAATTGCGGCCAGTTCCTGGGCAGCCGCTTGATTGATCTCATGAAGCGTGCCCGCGGTTTCGGGCGCACCGGCTTCCAGGGCGGTGGCATAGGCGTCGCGATACGTCGCATCCTGCAACTGGCGAAATTGCTGATAACGCTCGGCCCCCAACGCGGTCTCCAGGGCCTGCTTGCGCTGCGCCTCCAACGCTTCTCGCAATTGGACACTGCTGGTATCCGGGGCGCCCGCCAGGCTCTCCAACTTCAGGTCAATGGAGTCAATGGCGTGGAACGCCGCGCGGAATTCGTCAGCGGTGGCGTCAAAGTACTTGAGTTCGCCCAACTGCTTTCGCAGTGCGTCGGCAGTGTGCGAATAGCGCAGTAGGAATTCTTCGAGATGATGCGGCGAGAGTACTTGGGCGAGTTCGTCGCGGAACTGCCGCCGGAGGCGGGCCACCTCCGCGGGGACTGGTTCGCCCGATTGCAGGTAAGCTTCCAGGCGTTCCTGCGAGTGCAGATAGATTTCTTGAACGGCTTGCTTCACGTCCGCGGGCAGGACGCCAAGGATGGGGCCGTCAAGCGCGACCCCGGGACGCGTCGGGCGGGGCAGGTTGACCAGGTCGCCGCCTTCCCAGTGGTCGCCCAGCAGCCGCGTGAGCAGGCCGCGACGTTCCTCTTCGAGTGCGCGGATTTTGGCCAAGGCGATCTGGAGCACATTCGTGTCGGGTTCGCTGCGCCACCATTGTTGCTCGGGCGTGAACACTTCCGTGGCCCGCCGCCGCGCGTAAAGGGCGTTCACGTCCGCGATGATGATGTCACGGATGGTTTGTTCCGGACAGGCAATGGCGCGCAAGTTGGCGATGTAAGTGGGGTAATCCTCCGATTCGACTTCCTGCCAGGAAAAAAACTGACGCCGGACAACCACATTGGTCTTCACCAGCGCAGCCTCGGAGACTTCGGGACGGGGGAGTTCCGCGGGACGCAACGCCGCGCGGCGGTGGGATACAAACCAACCCGCAGCCAGTGCAAGATTGGCCGC
>JAANMU010000289.1_pt1 | contig 64013 bp, 54 predicted proteins | sample 7279701 | NCBI WGS metagenome assembly JAANMU01 (sample SAMN14094539, study PRJNA606508) | bioreactor metagenome | isolation source: A lab-scale SPAN reactor treating ammonium-rich wastewater day 57 | place: Ireland: Galway | collected 2017-03-13 | reverse complement strand
CTGGCCGGAATGGGAAGGCGAGGATCGCGCAAGAGGACGAGTTTGTCAAAGGGCGGCTTTCCCGCCGCGGCCTGCAACTGCTCCCGCAGCCGCGCCAGCCTTCTCCAGAGCGCTTTCGTGTTCTGATTGCATACGCTCACGGCCACCCGGCCGTCGTCGCCTTCCAGCAGGAGGTCCACGTCGCGCAGGTGCGAGGCGTCTTGCAGTCGCCAACGCTCGTCGCCGGGAAGGTCCGCCAGCAGCGGCAGACCGTGTTGGAGGACTTCGTCGGTGGCGGCGGGTTCGCTCTGCGTGCGGGCCTGTTCAACGCGTTGCTCCCAAGCTTCGTGCAGGAACTCTGCCGGCGTGCGGGGCGGCGGCGCCTGGCCGGTTCGCCACTGTTCGAACTGCTCGGCGCACGCCGCCAACAGTTTGCGGGCATGAAAGTCGGGTTGATTCGCCATGGGGCGCAACACCGTCTCGTCCAGCGGCCAGACGCCGTTGCGGCCCTTTCGCCATTCGGCCAGCGCGGGTTGCGCATCGAGCCGCGCGGCGATGAGACGTTTCGCCAGGCTCCAGGGCAACGTGTTTAACGTGCCGCCGCCGCGCTTCCACGAGGAGATGCGATCCATTTCGGATCCGTGAACGGCGTCTAGCAAGGGAAGGTGCAAAGCCGACTGGATGCACGAAATCATCGCCACGTTGTGCGTTTCATCGTGCAGGCAGGTGACCGCCTTGCCGAAGGCGGCCAGCCCCGAGGGATCCTGCGAATGGAGTTGCAACGCCTCGACCTGGTCGAAACAAAACACCAGGCAAAACGCGTCGCCCGCCAAGTGACACAGTCCCAGCACCAGTTGCTGCGCCTGGTCTTCGGCCGTCCACTCGTCTTCTCCAGAGGTAGCCAGGCCGAGCTTGTTCAAGTCCGCCACCGACAGCGCCTCGCCCCGCAGCCACGCCCGCGCCAACGGGCGGTGGCGGCCCATCAGCCAGTGGATCAGCACCTTGGTCAACGCATGGTCGAGCGTGACGCTCTGGCCGATGCGAGTGAACAGGTCGTCCAGGCGACTTTCCAGTTCATCGACCGAGTGGGCCGAGTCGCGCTGCTCCCGCCACCAGGTCATCGGATCGCCTTCGGCTTGGGCGGCCGACGCGAGGCGCGTGGTTAGCAACCGATCCAACTGGGAATCTTCGCCCAAGGTCGCGCGCAGCAAGTCATCGACAAAGCGGCGGCGTAGGTGCCGCCAGATCATGCCGGGGTTCGTTTGCAGGCGAAACGCAACAAAGACGACGCGCCGCGCGCCGCCGGGTTGGCTCTCTTGCTGAGCGAGAAAATTTCTTCGCAGCCGCGCCAAGAGATGGGTTTTGCCGCTGCCGCGCTCGCCCAGCAGCAAGAGCGATGAGCTGCGCCCCGTGCGGAACACCGACGCGACCGCCTGCCGGCACAATTCAAATTGCTCGGCGTGAATTTCGGGAACGTCAAGCCGCGGATTCTCCCAGGCGTCTTGGACAATGGCGCCTTGAAAGGGATTCACGATCCTCGACATCGGCTCGGCAGGGGGCACGATCATGGTTCTATTTGAGCACGAGTCCGACAAAGTACCTGCCCGACGCGTCTTTGATGAGTTGTTCTCGCTGGCTTTCCGAAAGACCGCCGGGATGGTCGGTCTGGTGCAGGTGAATGCGGCCTTGCTCATAGAGCCGCAGCACGGCCCGGTCGAACTCGGGTTTGCTCAAGCGCTCGCCCACCGCCTCGCGCAGCTTGGGGATCGACACCAGCGCGCCTTCTCCGGCGCCAGGAAAGTCGGCGGCGCCATGAACGATGACCTCTTCACCCGAGATCGGTTCCGCGCCCCATCGCCGCAGGGCCGCCAGCACTTCCTCGCGCGAGACGCCCACGCGCGCCAACTTCTCGACCACGCCCTCGATGGCTGGCTGGAGGTACACCAGGGGATCGGCGGGCGTCGATCCGAACCGCGATTTCTCGCGCGTTTTCAGGCCGGGAATTTCAAACACCCGGTGCGCGGCCACCAGGTCGTGCAGAGCCTGCTCTTGCCGCTCGGCGGGCAAGTCGCGCAATTGCGTCTTCAGCTTGCTTTTGATGTTCGTCCACAACAGCGGCTCGCGGGCGATGGCCTGAACAATCAGCCGCTGGGCGAATGCGTCGAGCGTGCGGGTCCAGTAGCGAGGCTTCTTGCCGCGATACGGGCTGAAGCGGTACGCCTTTCCCGCTGCGACGGCGTTTTCCAGGATCTCGCTGATTTCGGCCTCGGGGCGCCGGCGATACTGGCCGAGCAGTTGCTCGCGAAGCCGGGCCGCGGTGATCGGCTCATCTGTCGCGTCCAAGGCTTTTAGCACAACCTGCCGCACGTCGTCTTGAACCGCAGGAGTCGCGGTTAAAGCATCCATCAAGAAGGCCCTCTAGATTGATGTGATGGGAGCAAGGCCAATGTAAATCTACGATCCCCAAAAATCAACCTGTGCGTGGTGATATACCCCCTAGTTATGTGGCGGAAGCGCTCGTGGTAGAGATTGCAGCGACTTTTCCTCTTACGCGGCGCGTGTCCGGCGGGCGCGGTTCTCGCACGCAAGCCGGCGCCTTCCCGAAGACCCGTGCGACCGACGCAAGTTGCAGGTTGCGACTCTTCAGCGCCATCGGACCAACGCGCGCGTTTTTGCATCGGGGCTTGCGAAAGAACCCGAACAACCGGCGGCCGCGCGTCGTCCTGGTCCTTGGGCGCGGCGCTTCTGCTACGGCCCGAAGCGAGCGCACATTCGGCGCATGACCACAAACTCTTCGCAATGTGCAGCCTCGGCGGCGGATGCGTCGATACGGAACTTGTCGCCTGGCCTTGGGGGGCTTTCGTTCCATGCCGAGAGCTCTGGGCCGTATTTTTCATTCGGGGAACTAGATTCACGATGGCTTCGATCAAAACGCAACCCGAGAGCGAACTCGATGAACTCTCGCGCGCCCGGGGCGCCCGTCGCGCTTCGGCGGTGCAAACGCCGCTGGAAACCTACCTGCGCGAGATCAACGAGACCGCGCTTCTCTCGGCCGCCGACGAACAGCAACTGGCCGGGCGGATCGCTCAAGGCGACGTCCGCGCCCGCGACCGCATGGTCCGCGCCAACCTGCGCTTGGTGGTGAACATCGCCCGCGGCTACACGGGCAAGGGCCTGGGCTTGCAGGACTTGATCGAAGAGGGGAACCTCGGTCTGCTGCGGGCGGTGGAAGGCTTTGACCCGCGAATGGGCACGCGCTTCAGCACCTATGCCAGCTACTGGATCAAGCAGTCGATCAAGCGAGCGCTGATTAACTCGGCCAAGACGATTCGCATTCCGGCGTACATGGTCGAACTGCTCTCGAAGTGGCGCCGCGCCAGCGCTCGGCTACAAGAAGAGCTAGGCCGCACTCCCACGCCGGAAGAAGTGGCCCGTGTGCTGGGCCTGCCAAAGAAGAAGCTGCCGATCATCAAGAAAGCGATTCGCATCTACAACTCAACGCCGCAAACCGATCAGGCCGAAGCGGGCTGGTCGCTGGGCGAGATGATCGAGGACGAACGTCTTAAGAGTCCCGAAGATGAACTCTTGGAGCACGACGCGCTCAAGCACGTCATGCGGATGCTCGAAACCATGGACGACCGCGAACGCACCGTGCTGCGGATGCGGTTCGGCCTGGGCGGCATGGAGCCGCACACGCTCAAGGAGATTGGCGAGCAGTTGGGCCTTACCCGCGAGCGCGTCCGCCAGATCGAAACCGAAGCCCTGGGGAAGCTAGGCGAGAGCCTGAAAGACCCGAAAGAGCGGACCGAGGAGGAGTAAGCGACGTGGGGCCTCGCCGCGTCGTCAGGCCCGCGATTGCCAACTGGACCAATCGCGGCGTCCATGTTGGACCGCAATCACCACAATGCCGTTTGCGTCGAGCCGGTAATAGATGACGTAGGGGAAGCGCCGGACGAGCGCCGCGCGAATGTCCTGATAGATAGCGCCAAACGACGCCACGTTGCTCTGAACGCGCAAGACCTGATCTTACACCGCAACAGCAAACCGCATTCCCAGGCCGGGGCGCTGGCGGTCGTAGTGCCCAATGGCGTCATCAAGGTCGTCGCGGGCGCCGGGTAAACGACCGGCAGGCTCATCGCGGACGGCCTAAATGAGCGACGATCTCATCCCATGTAAGGACGTTGGACGGATCGGCTTGATAGGCGGTTAAGCGGTGGTCGAATTCCGCCTTCTGAGCGTCGGTCAGTTCAGGGCGCCAGTCTGTTTCTGCAATCTGATTCCACGCGCGCTGCACAAACTCCAATTGCTCTTCCACCGGCCGTGGAGGGACCACTTCCAACGTGGCGACCAAATCCACGACGGAACTCCTCCCATGGCGGACAATTTATGACACCGCGCCTACTCTACCACCCACGTGATCCGAAAAGCACCCGCCGCCGTCTTGGGGTAGTGGGCTAATTTGAAATGGTTTTTCGTCCACGTTCAAACCGAAGCCCAAATCCCAAAGAGTTTGATCCACGCCAGGACGAGCAAACCCCAGAAGGCAGTTAGCGCCATTAGCTCTTTGACGGAACTGCGGCGTAGAATGACGGCGCCCAGCCACCCCACGCCGATAACAGGGCCGACAAAGGCGGTTGCTTCAATGAGGGTAGCGAGCGTTTCGCCCATGGGAGGCCGCGCAAAAACAAACCCGGGATTGTGACCCGGGTTCATTCTCGCACGGCCTGGCGGCGCGTGCTACATCGCCGCATCGTGCAAATCACCGTGACGCCTGCTGTCAGCGCGTCACGGCCAGGGTATCCTAGCGGTGGGACCAACTTGCGTTGAACTCGCGATGGCTATGCCCAAGCTTAATCTTCGTGACCTGTTCGCCCTGGTGACCATCGTGGCCCTGCTCCTGGGATGGTGGGTGGATCATCGCGCGCAAGGCGGCGCCTTGGAGGACTTGCGCAAGCAAACCAAAATTCTTCAGATTCACCGAGAGGCGGGGGAAGCATACTTAAAGGAAGCTGCGCGCGTCATGGAACTGCTGGTGGAAGCACGCCAAGAGAATGACCGACTCCGCGAGGCCCTAAACCGCTCCCAACAGCCCGAAGCGCCCTAACCAACGGGCGCGCCAAGCGCCCATACAAAGCAACCCACTTCATCAATCAAACCATCTCCCGCCCCCCTCCTCCACCCCTCCAATACTCCATCACTCCACCACACTCCGCTCCCCACTCCCCTCTCCACCAACCCGATGCAACAGCGCTTCGCCACGTAGCCCGCGCAGCAAGTTCTCGACGGAAATCTCGGCCATGCGGCGGCGGGTTTGGACCGTGGCGCTGCCCAGGTGCGGGGTGATCACCACGTTGGGCAATTGCAGCAAACGATGGTCGCGCGGCAGCGGTTCGGGGTCAGTTACGTCGAGCGCGGCCGCGAACAGAGCGTTCTTCTCTAGAGCTTGCGTGAGCGCTTCGGTGTCGACCACCGCGCCGCGAGCCACGTTCACCAGAACCGCGGTCGGCTTCATGAGCGCTAGTTCCCGCGCGCCGATCAGGCCGCGCGTGGCGTCGCTCAGCGGCACCGTCAGCACCACGTAATCCGCCCGGCGCAGCAGATCATCCAGCGGCGCGTACTCGGCGCCCACCCGCGCAGACGCATCATCGCGACGCCGGCGGTTATGGTAAAGCACCGCCATGTCAAAGGCGTTGGCCCGCCGCGCGACCTGCTCGCCGATCCGTCCCAGGCCGATAATTCCCAGCGTCTGCCCGTGAATCTCTCGCCCCAGCAGGTAGCCGGGATCGTAGCGCGTAAACTCAGGGCAACGGGCGTAGCGGTCGCCTTCCACCAGGCGCCGCCCGGCGGCCAGCAAGAGCGTCATCGCCAGATCGGCCGTGGCGCCGTTGAGCACGTCGGGCGTGTTGCCGACGGGTATCCTCCGCATCGCCGCCGCATGCAGGTCGATGTGATCGACGCCCACGCCGTAATTGCTAATGACCCGCACGCCCGGCAAACGGCCAAGCAGCGCGGCGTCCACCTGGGGATGACCATAGGTATAAATGGCCTCGACCGCCGCATTGCCGCGCTCGGCCTCGCTCCAGGAAAGCCACGTGACCCGGCCCGCCAGCAATTCCAGCACGTCGGCCGCCAAGGGGCCATCGGCAATCACGCAAGGCAGGTTGGTTGTCATGGTCAAAAACCGCGTGCGATAATCAATCCCGGTGGGACAGGCTTCCAGCCTGCCAGGAATAACCAAACAAGGCAGGCCGAGGCGCGCGCCCCGCATACCCTTGTACCATGATCCCCAGAGACGAAAAACATGGTCGGCTTCCGGACGGCGTGGCGATCTTGCTCCGCCCTTACCAGCCTGACGATGCGGCGCTCGTGTACGAAGCGGCTTGCGAGTCAGTCGCCGAGATCGCGCCGTGGATGGCGTGGTGCCATGCGGGTTACTCACTGGAAGAGGCCCGTAGCCGGGCCGAACTGCGCCCGGCGGCGTGGGAGCGCGGCAGTGAGTATGACTTCGTGATCGTCGAATCGGCCACTGGCCAGGTGCTCGGCGCCTGCGGGCTGAACAACATCCACCGCGAGAACCGCATGGCGAATCTTGGGTACTGGGTGCGCACTACCTGGGCGCGGCGCGGAGTCGCCTCCACCGCCGCGCGCCTGGTGGCCGAGTTCGGCTTTGAGCAGTTGCACTTGAACCGCATCGAAATTGTCGTCGCCGTGGGCAACTACGCCAGCCAGCGCGCCGCCGAAAAAGCCGGCGCCTTGCGCGAAGGCGTGCTGCGCAATCGACTGATGGTGCGCGACGTGGTCCATGACGCGGTGATGTTTTCGCTGATCCCTCCAAATGCGGAATACGAGGTGCGGAAGGAAAAGAGACATCGTTCGATCGCTGATTCGTGAGCTTCGCATTTCCCATATCGTTCCGCTTGTCTTGGCCATGAACCGTCAGCCGTACACCGTGCCGCCGAAATGGTGGGAGCCTAAGCTGTCGCTCGCTTGGGTGCGGGCGTCGCGGGCTTGGCGGGCCTGGCGGCTGCGGCGAGAACAGCGAATCGTGGAGATTCACGCCGAGGGCTGGGAACACGTGAAAGGCCCGCTCGCGGCAGGACAGGGCGTGTTACTCACGCCCAACCATTCCGCCCATTACGATTCCGCCGCGCTGTACGTGGCCGCCGACCAGGTGGACCTGCCGTTGTACTTCATGACGGCGTGGCAAGTGTTCGGCATGAGCAGCCACTTTGACCAGTGGGCGATGCAGCACTTGGGATGCTTCAGCATCGACCGCGAAGGCGTAGACCGGCAAGCCTTCAAGCAGGCGGTGCGCGTCGTGCAACACGAACCGTATCCGCTCGTGGTTTTTCCCGAGGGCGACATCTACCACACCAGCGACCGCGTCACCCCGTTTCGCGAAGGAGCGGCGGCCATCGCCCTGATGGCGGCCAAACGCGGCGAGCGCCCGGTGGTGGCGGTTCCCTGCGGCGTCCGATTCCGCTACGTGGACGACCCCACGCCGCAACTGGTGGAGTTGGCCGACGAACTAGAGCAACGGGTGCTGTTGCGGCCCGCGCCCGACCAATCGCTCCCGCAGCGCGTGCATCGTATCGCCGAAGCGGTGCTGGCGCTCAAGGAGTTGGACTTCCTGGGCCACACCCGTGGCGGCCGGCTGCGCGACCGCATTCCGTTTCTCACGCAAGCGGTGCTGCGCGACATCGAGCAGCGGCACAACATCGCCTGGGCCGGAGACGAGTCGCTGGCCCGCGTGCCCGAGCGAACCAAGGCCCTGCGCCAAAAAATCATCGAAGAAATGCAGCGCCGCGCCGCCGAAGAGGCCGGCGCCAACGGCTCGCCTCGACGCAAGTTCCTTAAGAAGGACAAGCCGCCGCGTTTGACGCGTCTCAGCCGTGATGGCGCCAAGCAACTCGGCTGGCGCGAACGGCTCCACCTGGATATGGAAGACGTGTTTTTTGTGATGCAGCTTTTCAGCTACCCCGGCGATTACCTGATCGATCAGCCCACCGTCGAGCGACTGGCCGAGACACTTGACAAGTTTGAAGAAGACATCCTGCAACTTGACTTGCCCCGAGTGCGCGGCGCGCGGCGCGTGTCGATCCTGTTCGGCGAGCCGATCTCCATGCGGACCGAGCGCGGTCAACGCACCGGCGCCGACGACCTGACCAAGGTCATGCAAGACGCCGTGCAAGCGCTGGTGAACCGGCTGGCCAGGGAGCCGGAGAGGTTAGAGTAGAGCGCATGGGGCGTCGGTTGTGGTGGCTCCCCGTGAAGGTTGGGAAGCGCTGGCGGCGTCTCGAAACAGAGCGCCGCGACGACTGCGGCGGCTTCAGTTTAATCCCAGGGCGTAGGGGTGCTGCTCGGGCGCCTCGTCCAGCGACCAGCGCGGGGTTGGCTGGTCGGTGGAAACGAAGTCGCTGAGGTAGCAGTCATCCAGGTCTTCTTCGTCCTCGCGGAAGATGGCTTCGATCTGCTCGCGCGTCTCTCGCTCCAATTGCTGAACCAGCTTCACCAGATACGGATCGGCCCAAGGCAACATCGGGTCGGCCACCGGTTCGACCTCGTAGGCGGCACGAGAACGCATCGCAGAATCTTCCGTGTGCGGCAAGCGGATCATGGCAATTCACCTGAGATGAGGGGACCAGAATAGGAACCAGCCGACCGGACGAACCACCAGCGAATCGGCAGGGCGATGGTTACGTTTGCAACTCCTGTGCCAGAATTACCGAAGGCGCCGCCGTTAATTTGCGGAAATGCTCTAAGTACTTAATCGCAAATGGTTTGTGTCGCATTTGCAGCCGGCGGAACGACGCCGCTCAACTTGTCATGCGGGCACGGAGGCGAAGGTTTTTCAAACACCGTGAAAACGCAATGTCGGTGTTAGCGAATGGCGGGTAGTGGTACAGTTTGCCAATTCTTGTCCTAACCGGAAGCGTAAGCGACGACGGAAGTGCTGTCCTCGCTTACGCTTCGGGTTAGGAAGGGGAGGCGGCAATCTCCAAAATCGCCAAACGGCACCACTATCGAACGGCGTCCCCCGCCGCAGCTTTGGGGAAGACGGGTATAATAGACGCTGTTTTCATGAAATCCTGACTGCGACCATGTTTTGTTTCTGTTAACGCGCCGATGGAGTTTTTCGATTCTTTGCAGGTATTTTACGGCGAGGCGACTGCGGCCCGAGCGCGCGTCTACGCCCGTGCGGCGCGGCGCCCTGAACACGCCGGATGCCGGCTGACGGGCCGCATCACGGGTCCGCACAGCGCCTTGGGCGCCACGCTGCCGGCCACCGTGCCGCTTCGCGATCTTGGTCCGGGAGCAACACTCTTGGCCGAAGCGGTCCTGCCCGATCCCTGCTTCTGGTCGCCTGACTCGCCCGCGTCTTATGAAGTGGAAGTAACGCTGCACGACGCCGACGGCCAGACGCTCGCCACGGCCACGCGCCATCTTGGAATGCGCGCCTTGGGAGCGCGAGGCGCCAGTTTCTACCTGGAAGGCAAACGCTGGGTCGTGCGCGGGGTCGATCGCCGGTGCGATCCGACCGCTTCGGTCGAAGCGTGGCGCGTGGCTTGGGCGGCGCTGCTCGTCACGTCGCCCGACGAAGAACTCTGCCGCCAGGCGTCCGAGCAAGGCGTGCTGGTGGTCGCTTGGATCACCGGAACATCCGAGGACGCGGTCGCCGAACTGGATCGCTTGTCGCACTGGCCCGCAGTGGGGATGGCGGTAATCGACTGTCAAGAGCCATGCGACCAGGCATCGCTGACCGCCGCCGCGCCGAACATTCTTCTTGGACAAACGTGGCGCGGACAATCGGCCATTCCGTCTTGGGTACAATTCCTTGTGGCCGAGGCCGAACCGCCAGCCACTTTCGGCGACCAACTCACCCAGGTTGGCCGGCCCGTGGTCGCGCTGCGCCGTCTCGACGGGAGAGCCGCCGTGCAACAGGCCCGCGCCGCGTGCGACGATTTACAGCGCGACTTGGCGCCGCTGGGCGACTGGGCCGGCTACGTGACTCTTGCCGCGCGCCAAGAAGAGTAATCATCCGGGGGCTCACGCTTCCCGTTCGTCCAGAAGACGTTCGACTTTCAACCTTGCGACCATTCATGCCTGAACTTGACCGTTACGCGCGACAGATGCGTTATCCTCGCCTGGGCGAAGAGGGCCAGCGGCGGCTGCTTGGCAGCGCCGCGCTCATTTGCGGCTGCGGGGCGCTGGGATCGGTGCTGGCCAACACGTTGGCCCGGGCCGGCGTAGGGAAGTTGCGGATCGTGGATCGCGACTTTCTGGAAAAGAGCAACCTCCAGCGGCAAGTTTTGTACACCGAAGACGACGTGGCTTCGGGTCTGCCCAAGGCGATTGCCGCCCAAAACCATCTCCGGCGGATCAATTCCGAGATCGAGATCGAAGCGATCGTAACCGACGTGGACTCCTCGAACATCGCCGCGCTCATGGACGGCGTCGATGTGGTCGTGGACGGCACCGATAACTTCGAGACGCGGTTCCTGCTGAACGACGCGGCCCACAAGTTCAACACTCCTTGGGTCTATGGCGGGTGTCTCGGCGCCGAAGGGCAGACCATGACCATCCTGCCGGGTGAAACCGCCTGCCTGCGATGCCTGATGCCCGACGCGCCGGCGCCGGGCACAACGCCCACCTGCGACGCGGCGGGCATCTTGGGTACGATCATCAACGTGATTGCTTCGATGCAGGCCAACGAGGCCATCAAGATCCTTAGTGGCCATCGCGAAGCGGTCAGCCGCGCGCTAACGGTCTTTGAATTGTGGGACAACCGCATTCGCCAGGTGAAGCTCGACTCGCTGCGCGAGTCGAACAACTGCCCGGCGTGCAATCACCGCGAGTTCCCCTGGCTGGACGGCGCCCGTGGCAGCCATACCGCCGTGCTGTGCGGGAGGAATGCGGTGCAGTTGAGCTTTGCCGATCGGCAAGACTTATCGCTGGAAAGTCTGGCGGTGAAGCTGGAAGGACTGGGCCAGGTCAAGTACAACCGCTACCTGCTCCGGGCCGATATCGCTCCTTACCAGGTGACCGTTTTTCCAGATGGCCGCGCCATCATCGGCGGTACGGAGGATATTGCCGAAGCGAAGACGGTGTACGCGCGTTACATCGGGGCTTGAGATGCGTGTTTAGCTTGTGGGTAATGTGGTAGGTCTGACTTTAAGATAGCGCGAAACCCCAAGCGGGGGCGCTGGTGGTTTCGTTGTATTGCGCCGTTCGTGAAATGCTGGGCGGTTTTTCAGACGCTATCGATCTTGCGCCCAGATTTGGACCAGCTCGACCAACATGCGGGCGGCGTCGGCCATTTCTTCCAGGCAGGCGAACTCCAGGGGCGAATGAATGTTGTGCTGTCCGCTAGAAAGGTTGGGTGTGGGCAGGCCCAGTTCGGTCAGTTGCGAACCGTCGGTGCCGCCGCGAACAATGTCCAGCTTGGCTTCCTTGCCCAGGCGTCGAAAGGCTTCTTGCGCGTAAGCGACGGCCCGCGGCTCACCGCGTAGCCCCTCGGCCATGTTGCGGTACTGGCGAGTGATAACCACCTCGGCTTGCACGCCGGGAGTCATTTTTTCGACCTCGGCGGCAATCTGGCGCAGCCGCTGGGCCTGGTAGTCCAGGTTCTCCGTCTCAAAGTCACGCAAGAGGATTTTCAACCGGGTCTCGGCCACGCCGCCTTCCAACTGGTACGGATGCAAGAAGCCTTCGCGCCCGCTGGTGACTTCCGGCGCCATCGTGTCGCGCGGCAAGAGGGCGATAAAATCGGCCGCGGCCCGCAGCGAATTCAGCATGCGGTCCTTGGCGATGGACGGATGAATGTTTTTGCCGCGAAGGATGACCGTGGCCAGGTCGGCCGAGAACGTCTCGACATCGATCACGCCCGCGCCCGGCCCGTCCAGCGTGTAACAGGCCGTGGCGCCAAGTTGCCCCACATCGACGTGCTTGACGCCGCGGCCGATCTCCTCGTCGCAGGTGAACAGCACCTTGACCGGGCCATGCGGAAGTTCGGGATGCTCCATTAAATAGGCGGCCGTTTCCATGATGATCGCCACGCCGGCCTTGTCGTCGCTGCCCAGGAGCGTGGCGCCATCGGTGGTGATGAGCGTCTTGCCTAGCAGGTCCTTAAGCTCCGGCGCTTCCTCGACGCGAATGATTTTGCTTGGCTCGCCCGGCAGGGGAATATCGCCGCCTGGGTAGTTGCGGATCACCCGCGGCTTGACGCCCTGGCCGCTTGTCTCGGGCGACGTGTCCAAATGGGCGTTGAAGGCCACGACCGGGGCCGCGTGCTTCACGGTGGCGGGAACCGTGGCCGATACAATGCCATGTTCGTCCTGCGCCGCGTCGTCCAGGCCCATCGCCCGCAGTTCCTCGAGCAGCATCCGGCCCAGTTCCAGTTGCCCTGGGGAACTGGGGTAACGGTCGGTCGAGTCGTCGGCCGTGGTGTGGACTTGCACATAGCGCAAGAAACGGTCGAGCAGGCGTTGTTCGTTCATGGTCGTATTACCGCGGTTCCGGCGGGATGGCGGCCCATCAAGTGAGATTGGGGCGAAGTTCTTCCCCCGCCGTGGGTTTGTTGCTACGCTGGCAAATTATCATGCTCCAGAACTCCTTGTGACGAAAGGGGACGCCGTGGCCGATCCTGCGGTGCGGTATTTTGTCTTCGATGTGGAGAGCGTCGCCGACGGGGCCCTGATTTCCAAGCTCCGTTACGGCGATGATCGGCCGGAGGCGGACGTGGCCATCGAGCGCTATCGCTCGGAACTGATCGAGAAGTACGAAACCGACTTCATCCCCTACACCTACCAGATTCCCGTCTCGGTGGCGGTGGCCAAGGTGGCGGCCGACTTCCGCTTAATTGATCTGGTGGTGCTGGACGAGCCGAACTACAGGCCGCACGTCATCACGCGCGACTTTTGGAAGGGCTGGGAAGCGTACCGCCGGCCAACGTTGGTGACTTTCAACGGGCGGTCATTTGACGTGCCGTTGTTGGAGTTGGCGTCGTTCCGCTTTGGCATTAGCGTGCCGGGCTGGTTCAACGTTCACGCCAAGAGCTACGAGCAGCCGCGGAACCGTTATAACATTGACGCCCACTTTGACATTCACGACTTGCTAACCAACTTTGGCGCCAGTCGCTTTACCGGCGGCTTGAACCTGGCGGCCAATATTCTGGGCAAGCCCGGCAAAATGAACGTCCAGGGCGACATGGTGCAAGACTTGTACACTCAAGGCCGCATCGGCGAGATCAACGAGTATTGCCGTTGCGACGTGCTGGACACCTATTTCTCCTTCCTTCGCTGCCAGGTGCTCATCGGCCATTTGACCTTGGACCAAGAGCACGAGTTGGTGCTTCACACCAAGCAGTGGATTACCGAGCGGGCCGAGCCGGAAAGCGCCTACGAACTGTACCTGAAAAACTGGGGCGACTGGCGCAACCCCTGGGACGGCGAAAAGCCGGCATAAGCCCCCTTGGAGTGCGGCGATGCATTGCCGCGCTCCCAATCATTCCGCCAGCTCGCTCAGCTCTTCCCAGCGATGATACGCGGCGGCGAGTTGCGATTCTAATTCGCTGAGTCGCGCCACGGCTTGGGCGATTTGCTCGCCGGACTGCTGGTAGAAGTCAGGCTCGGCCATGCGTTGATGAAGGGCGGCAATCTCGGACTCGAATTGCTCGATCTGGTCCGGTAGCGCCGCTAGCTCTTGTTGCTCCTTGTACTTGAGCTTGCGTTTGCGGGCATCATCGCCGGGCTTGACCGCCGGCGCGCGGGACGCGGCGGGAGTAGACTCTCCCGCCGAACGCGACGTTTTGGCGGCCTCGTTATTGGTCGCCGGCTGCGCGGGCGCCGGGCGCTGGCGGAGCCAGTCGTCGTAACCGCCCACGTATTCCCGCACATTGCCGGACTCGAATACGATGGTGCTGGTGACCACGTTGTTCAGGAACTCGCGGTCGTGGCTGACTACCAGCACGGTCCCTTCGAACTGCACCAGTCGCGACTCCAGGAGGTCGAGCGTTTCGGTATCCAGGTCGTTCGTCGGCTCGTCCAGCACAATCACGTTGGCGGGCTTGGCGAAAAGCTTGGCCAACAGCACGCGATTCCGTTCGCCGCCCGAGAGAAAGCGGACCAGCGTCCGCGCCCGTTCAGGCGTGAACAGGAAGTTTTGCAAGTAACCGATGATGTGTTGCGACTGGCCGCCAATGCGGACCGTGTCGTAACCGTCGCCCACGTTCTCTTGAATCGTCTTTTCTTCGTCCAACTGCTCGCGAAGTTGCCCAAAGTAGGCGATTTGCAAGTTGGTTCCCAGTCGCACCGAGCCGGCTTGCGGCGCCAACTGCCCCAGTAGCAGTTTGAGGAGCGTGGTCTTGCCCGCGCCGTTGGGGCCGATGACGCCGATCTTGTCGCCGCGAAGGATGGTGGTCGAAAAGCCGCGTACAATAGGACGCCCGTCATAGGCAAAGGTCAGGTCTTTGGCCTCCGCCACCAAGGCGCCGCTCCGCTGCCCTTCCTGAATTTCCAGCCGCACCTGGCCCGGCGCCGAGCGCCGCTCGGCGCGCGTGCGGCGCATCGCCTCTAGCGCCCGCACGCGCCCTTCGTTACGGGTGCGGCGGGCCTTGATGCCGGTGCGAATCCAGACTTCCTCCTGGGCCAGCTTTTTGTCGAACAGCGCGTTTTGCTTCTCCTCGGCCTCCAGCGCCGCCTCTTTGCGCTGGAGGAAGGTGTCGTAATCGCAGGACCAGTCAAAGAGCCGGCCGCGATCGACCTCCAGAATGCGCGTGGCCAGCTTGCGCAGGAACATGCGGTCGTGCGTCACGAACATCAGCGTGCCGGGCCAGCGGGCCAGGAAGTCCTCCAGCCAGCCGATGGCGTCAATATCCAAGTGGTTCGTCGGTTCGTCCAGCAAGAGCAGGTCGGGGCTGGGCGCCAGTGCGCGGGCGAGCAGCACGCGCCGCTTCATGCCGGAAGAGAGGACCTCGAACCGCGCCGCGCCGTCCAACTCCATGCGCGAGAGGATTTGCTCCGCCTGGTGATGCGCCTGCCATTGGTCTTCGACACGGACCGGCGGCAGCCCACTGGCGACCACCTCGCTGACCGTGCCATGAATGTCTTGGGGAACGTCCTGCGGAAGCAACGACACGGTGGCGCCCGGCGCGGCGATCACGTCGCCGCCGTCTGGCTCCACTTGGCCCGCCAGGATTCGCAGCAAGGTCGTCTTGCCGGCCCCGTTGCGTCCCAAAAGCCCGATGTGCTGGCCCGGTTCAATCTGGCAATTCACCTGGTCCAACAGCGTCGGACCGCGAAAGCCAATCGTCAAATCACGAAGAGTAATCAGCGCCATGCCGCGGTAGACAAACTCCTTTGAAGGCCAAGGGCCGCCACGCCGTTAAAGACGCTCAACGCCAAGCATCCCATGTTCATTATGTCCGATCCACCCCAAACCCCATAGCGGACAGAGCTTGGGAGCGCGGGAGGAGTCGAAGGTCGAAAGTCGAAGGCCGGAAAGTCGGAAGGGGCGTTCAATCGATAAACATGAACTCGTTGCTGTTGAGCAAGACGCGGCAGGCGTTGGGTAAGCCGTGCCGGGCGGCGTAATGGGTGAAGGCGGCGGTTTCCTGCGCGGTGGGAGGGCGGTTCAAGAGCAGCTCGTACAGACGGTGGATTTGCCGCGGCAGGTCGGGACGCTCGCGGCAAAGGCGGTCGGCCAGGTGCTCGCTTTGTCGCACCACAAAGGGGTTGTTCAGCATCGCCAGCGCTTGCAGGGCCGTGACCGATTCGGTCCGCCGGGCCGCCAGTTGCGAGGCGTCGGGACAATCCAGCGTCTCCATGAACGGGTCGGGCAGCGTGCGAAAAATAAACCGGTACACGCTACGGCGGTGGTTGGCCGGATCGTTCACGTCGAAATTGCGGTAATCGACGTTCGGCGTCACGTGCACCCCCGGCGACTCGATGAACTGCTTGACCGAAGGCCCGCCCAGGGTGCGGTCCAGCACGCCGCTGGCTTGCAGCATGGCGTCGCACACGGATTCGGCGTCCAGGCGCGTGCGGTTCATGCGCCAAAGGAGACGGTTATCGGAATCTTCTAAGTGCGGATTGCGGAATGCGGATTGTGGAATGGAAGAAGGGTGATTGGGGGGAGTGGCTTCCGCATTGGATGCCTGTCGATAGGCGCTGCTGGTGACGATCAGGCGTTGCAGGTGTTTGAGCGAGCCGCCGCTTTCCAGCAACTCGGTTGCTAGCCAGTCGAGTAATTCGGGATGGGTGGGCGGCGCGCCCATGCGGCCGAAGTCGTTGGGCGTATCCGACAGGCCGCGACCGAAATGGTAACCCCACAGGCGGTTGACAATCGACCGCCATGTCAGCACGTTTTTTGAGTCCGCCAGCCAGCGGGCCAGCGCGGCGCGGCGTTGGCCGCCGTCGTTCGCGTCGTCCAAGACCCAGTGCGGCTCAAGTCCCGTGACGCACGACAACCCGCCCGGCTGCGCGACGGCGCCGGGCTGCTGCACGTCGCCGCGCTTGAGAACGTAAACCGTGCGCGGCGCAGCGACGGGTCGAAAACTGCCGTCCGGTTCAAACCGGTTCGAGCCGCAGTAGACCAATTGCCGCGGCGGCAGGCGTTCCAACTCGGCGGTGTACTTCTGTTCCAGGTAGTGCGCCGCCAGCGCGGCCTTCTGGGCGTCGGTGCGCTCTGGCGCGGGAGTTTGCAGCGCGGCCGCAACCTCGCCCGGCAGCGAGCCGGCGTCCAGCGGCAACGGCGGCTGCGCCGCGGTGACCGAGAGCTTTGGCCGGCCAATCAAGTGTCCGCCGCCGTGCGTCTGCTCCAAGCGAAACGTAAGCACGGCGCCGCCTTCGAGCGCCAGCGGCGTCTTCAACTCGAAAATCGCCTGGTGCGGCTTGCCGACCTCGGGATAAATGCCCCAGGCCGTGCCGGGGTTGCCATCCACCGCCATCGCCACCGTCCAACCCTGTTGGTCAAAGTCCGCCCGTGGATTGAGCAGTTCCACGGGCGCCGCGCGAGCGGGATCGTCCCGTGGGGCGGCCGTGACGCGGAACTCGTTCAGGTGCAGGTTCCCGTTGTCCTGGCGCCCCGGCCCCTGGTGCGGAAGCGCGGGATCGGTCAACACTTCCAGCCGCACGCCGGTAATCCGGGGCAGCATGGCGGGCGCGGTGATGGTATAGACCTCGGTTGCGGGACGAGGGCCGCCGCTTAGCAACGAGCCGTCTGCTTGCTTAACCAGCACCGAGCCGTTTTCGGCGGCGTAGGCGGCAGGGTCGAGCGTCATCCACTGCGCCGCGGCCGACGCGACTTGGGCTTCCCACGCGGCGACTCCCTCTTGCACCTCGGCGGCAAGCAACGACGGGTCGATTTGCTCGCGGAGCGCGGGCAGCGCGGCGAGTTGGGACTGCAGCGCTGCGCGCCGCCGCGCCACCGCCGGGTCACGGTCATAAGGCCGGTTGCCCTTGCCGGTGGCGGCGAACACGGCCTGCAACTGGTAATACTCCTCCTGCGATATGGGGTCGAACTTGTGATCGTGGCAGCGGGCGCAGTGAACCGTGGTGCTGGCGAAGGTGGTCATCACGGTGGTTACGATGTCGTCACGGTCGAGGTAGCGGGCAATCTCGCGGTCGAGCGTGTCTTCGCGAATGTCGCGCAATGAGCTTTCGTCCCACGGGCCGGTGGCTAAGAAGCCGGTGGCGACCAGCGCCCAAGAATCGGCGGGGTACAGTACGTCGCCCGCCACCTGCTCTTGCACAAACCGTGCGTAGGGCGTGTCCAGGTTGAAGGACCGGATCAGGTAATCGCGGTAAGGCCAGGCATGCGGCCGAGGCCGGTCCTGGTCGTGACCGTGCGTTTCGGCGTAATGGACCAGGTCCATCCACCGCCGCGCCCAGCGCTCGCCGTAATGCGGACTGGCCAATAGCCGATCGACCACGCGCTCAAACGCGTCGGGCGACTCGTCGGCCAGAAACGCCGCCAATTCTTCCGGCGTGGGCGGCAGGCCGATCAAATCGAACGTGACCCGCCGCAGCCACGTGCGCCGATCGGCCGGAGCCGACGGCGCCAGCCCTTGCTCTTGCAGCCGAGCGAGAAGGAACAAATCAACCGGCGTGTGCGCCCAGTCGGCATGGGTTAGAGCCGTTCGCTGTGGCGCGGCGGGGCGCTCCAGCGGTCGATAGGCCCAGTGAGGAGGCCAGGCGGCGCCTTGTTCGATCCAGCGACGGAGCGTGGCAATCTCCGCCGCGGTTAACGGCTTGCCCTTGGGAGGCATGCGCTCGGAGGGATCGTCCGAGGCGATCCGCCGCAAAAGTTCGCTTTCATCCGGCTTGCCAGGCACGAGGGCATGGAGGCCCGAATCGAGTTCCTCCATCGCCCCTTCGCGGTCGCTCAAGCCCAAACCGCCACGGCGCTCGGTGGCGCCATGACAGCGAATGCACCCGCGGCTAAAGATCGGCTGTACGTCTCGCTCAAACCGCACCGCGCTGGCGGCCGGCTCTGGTTCGTCGCCGCGCGCCCCGGCGATGAAGACCCCGACCACCCCAGCATAAAGAACGATGCGCAACAGTGCCGACGGCATAGGTGGCTCCTTGCGTATTCGGAGGACCGCAAGGCTCTATTTTTGAGAACGGCCGCCGCGGCTGCAACCCAACAGCCGGCGTGGATGGGTTGCTGTCTGGTTCTTCTGGCCAGGCCCCGCCCGTAAGGTAATCTGTCTTGTGGAACCGGGGCAATCTTGCGAAAATCGGGCAAGTTAGGCGGTTTTCGCCAACATGCTGTTCCGGGTGGCAGGGGGAGCCTGCCCTAGAAACCCGCAGGTCGGAACCTGTTTCTTGGGTTGCAGGATGCTTTTAAAATACACGCATGAACCATGGCGGCGGGTGGCGCTCTGCCTGGCGCTGGGCCTGCTGGCGCCGATCGCGCCGGCGGCGGCGCAGAACCCTCTGCGGTACGATACGCCGCCATCAAGCCCCGCGCCCGAAGCGACCGAGCCGGCGGAACCTGAGCCGGCCGAAACCAAACCCGTCGCGCCGCCGGAGACCGATGCCGCGGCGTCGTCCACGCCTGCGCCGCCGGCCGAAGCGGCGCCCGCCGCCGCGCTCGAGACGGTCGAACTCACGCCGCCCGCCATTCAGGCCCGACGGCAGCAGATTGAAGAGGCGACGGGGCTGGACGAGGCGCTGAAGATGGAAGCGCTGCGTCTGTACGATCAGGCGCTGCAGGAGTTGGCGTTGGATGCGAACTTCGACGCCAAGCTGGCCCAGTTCGAGGCCAAGATCAAGTCGGTCGCGCTCGACATGCAGACCAACACCGACGCGCTCAAAAGCCTGCCGCAAGACGTGGACGTGGGCTTTCTGGACGACAAGACGGTGGTCGAACTGGATCAGCTTGTGCGGCGCAAGGAGGAGGATCGCGACGCGGCCCGCAAGGCAGTCGAGGAATTGGAGGCCGAACATGCCCGGCGCGCCGACCGCCGGCAAGAGTTGCTCAAGCTGATCGAAGCGGCCAAGGCGCGGCTGGCCGACACCGAGCAAAAGTTGACCGCGGCCGCCCCGCCTGACCAACCGGCCGAGCTACAAACCGCCCGCCGCACGCTGCTCCTGTCCCAACGGCAAGCGGCCCAGGCCGAAATCGCCGCGGCCGAGAAGGAAATCGCCAGTTACGAAGCGCGGGTCGAGGTGCTGCCGCTTCGCCGCCGCTTGGCCGAACGCCGCCTGGCGCTGGCCGAGAAGGCGGTCGAGAAAGTACGGCGCGTGTTTGAGCACAAGCGCATGCTCGACGTGCAGCTTCAATTAACCGAAACGCAAAGCCAGGTTGGCGCCGTGGCCGACGAACTCCGCTACCTGGCGGAACACAACGTCGAACTGGCGCTCAAGCGGGTGGAACTGGACGAAAACCTCCGCCAGGCCGACGCCGCCTATGAAAACGCCCAGCGCCGGCTGGAGTTGCAAAAGAGTTTGTTCGAGCGCACGCGGCTCAAGGTCGAGAAGGTCGGCCTGACGGGCGCCATGGGATTGCTGCTGCGCAAGCAAAAAGCGGCCCTGGAGAACGAGGTCGATCTGCCTCGCTTGCGCCGCGACACGGGCGGCCGGCAAGAGCGCATCCGTGAAGCGAACCATGCGCTCTTGGAAATCGAAGACCAGCGTTCCGAGCTGGGCCGGTTTGAGCGCGAGGTGCGGCTGACGCTCTCGACCTTGCGCCCCCGGCGCCGCGAGGAGCTAGAGCCGGAAGTGGAGCGGCTGCTGGCGGTCAAACGCGATTTTCTTGACGCCTTGATTACCGACTATAACGCCTACGTGGATCAACTCGTCGATCTCGATTCGTCGGAGCGCGAGTTGATCCAGTTGACCGAACTGTATCACAATTACATTGAAGAGCGCGTGCTCTGGATTCGCAGCAACGACGCGCTCTGGCAGGCGCCGCCGTTGGCCCCGGCGCGCGAGGCGTTGGCCCTGGTCGAGCCGGACTTCTGGCAGGCCACCGGCCGCGCGGTGCTGGGCGATCTGCGGCAATGTCCGCAGTACGTGATCCTGGCATTGTTGCTCTTTGCGCCGCCATTGCTTTACAAGCGGTTTCTGCGCCGGCGGCTGGTCGATTTGGGCCACTCGGCGGAACAAGGCTCGTGCCGCCGCTTTGATCTTACGCTCAGGGCCTTGGCGCTGACGGGCATTATCGCCTTTGTCTGGCCGGGAATGCTGGCGGCCGTGGGTTGGCGGTTCTCGGTGTTGTGGGCCGAGTTCGAAGAAGCGCTGCCGATGGGGCTGGCGCCCGCCTTGCTGGTTACCGCGTATGTGTACTTCCCCTTGGAGTTCCTGCGGCAGGTGTGCCGCGGGAGCGGATTGGGGCGATCGCACTTTGGCTGGCCCGAGGCGGGCGTCGAGGCGCTGCGGCGCGACCTGCGGTGGCTTCTGGCCGCGGGACTGCCGCTGACGGCCGCAGCCGCCACGTTCGACATTGCGCACCTTTCAGGCCGGGTGGCGTTCATCGCCGGCATGGGCGCGGCGGTGCTGTTCCTGCACCGCGCGCTGCGTCCCACGGGCAACGTCATGCGGCAATTCTTAGCCTACGCTCAAGGAGGCTGGCTCTACCGCCTGCGCTACTTGGGTTACGTGGCCGGGCTGGGCGCGCCGCTGGTCCTGGCCGGGTTGGCCGCGTGGGGTTACTACTACACGGCGCAGCAATTGGCCACGCGGTTGTACGAAACGGCGCTCCTGGTGATCGCCGTGGTGATCGTGCGTTCGCTGTTGCTGCGGTGGCTGTTGCTGACGCGCCGCAGGGCCGCGATGGAACAGGCCCAACGGCGTCGCGCGGCGCAACTGGCCGCGCCGGCCAACGACAGCTCGAACCCTCACTCGCCGCCGCCGGCCGAAGAGCCGGGGCCGGACCTGGCCGCCAGCAACACGCAAGCCAACCGGTTGCTCTCGGGCGCGGTCACGGTGATCGCCCTGGCGGGGTTGTGGTGGGTCTGGATCGGCGTGCTGCCGGCCTTGGGCATGTTGCGCGAAATCGAACTCTGGAGGACCGCCGTCGAAGTGGTGGAAAGCTCCATCGCCGCCGACGGCGAGATGATCTCGCGCACCACGTCAACCTACCGCTGGGTGACGGTGGCCGACGCGGCGCTGGCTTGCCTGGTGGTGGTGCTGGCCGTGGTGGGCGCCAAGAACGCTCCGGGCTTTGTCGATTTGACCCTGCTGCACCGGCTGCCCATGGACGCGGGCGTGCGGTTCGCCATTGGCACGCTCACCCGCTATGCGCTGACCGTGGTGGGCGTAATCGCCGGGTGCGGGCTTCTGGGCGTGGGCTGGAGCAAGGTGCAATGGTTAGTGGCGGCGATCAGCGTGGGTTTGGGTTTTGGTTTGCAGGAGATATTCGCCAACTTTGTTTCGGGCCTGGTGATTCTCATGGAACGCCCCGTGCGCGTGGGCGACCTGGTGACCATTGGCGAAACCAGCGGCCGCGTGACGCGCATTCAAATCCGCGCCACCACCATCACCGACTTCGACCGCAAGGAGCTGATCGTCCCCAACAAGGAGTTTATCACCGGCCGGGTGCTCAACTGGACGCTGAGCGACCAGTTGAACCGGGTGGTGGTCAACGTGGGCATCGCCATTGGAAGCGACGTTTCCAAGGCGCGGGCAATCATTTTAGGCGTGGCCGAGGAGCATCCCGAAGTTCTGGAGGATCCGGCGCCGGCCGTCACCTTTAACGCCTTCTCCGAGGGCGTCTTGAACCTGGTGCTGTTCGCTTGGCTGCCGAACCTTGATAACCGTTTCGCCGTAATTCACGATCTGCACGCGGCGGTGCATGACCGCTTGAATGAAGCGGGCATTGCCATTGCCTTTCCGCAACGCGGCCTGCACCTGCAATCTCAGCAGGCGCTGCAAGTCCGCGTGACGGCCCCGGAACTGGACGAGAGCGGCCACGTTCCCTTCCGTAGCGATAAGAAGGCGGTGTGACGCGCGCAGGTGCAAACCCCAAACCGGGGATCCGCTACCGACGCAAACGGCCGGTCGCTCCGAGGTCGGGCGATTGTTGGCAAAGAAAAAAGGCGCCTCCGAAGAAGCGCCTTCACGTTTGTTGCTGATGGGCAGAGGTCTTACGGGTTGGCGTTCTTGTCCTTCTTTACTTCAAAGCCTTTCTCGAAGGCCTTGTCGCCAAAGGCGAGTTCCAGTTGCTCCGCGCCTTCGGCGCCGGCGACTTTGCCTTTGCAGTTGTTGCAGCAGAAAGCGATCTTCACGCCCTGCACGTCGATCGCGGTTTCCGCATTGAGCGGACGACCCGAAATCGGACACGCCTTTTCGACCGCCTGGCCCGTGCCCACCAGTTGGTGGTTCGCCTTAGCGGCGAACTTGGCGGTGTCCTTCTTGAACGCGGGCGGGCATCCGGGGCAGCAGAAGTAAACCTTGCCGCCCTTGTAGTCCACGGCCTGCGCTTCGATGGCCTTCTTGCCCGACACCGGGCACTTCGGCTCGAACTTGGCTTCCTTGTCTTCGGCCTGAAGCGAAAGTGTCAAACACGCCGCGACCGCCACCAACGCCGCCAATGACTTCTTGAACATGGCACAAACCCTTTCACAAAAACAGGAAAGATGTGTCGAATGGCAAAACCTCAGCGGTTTATAATCCGGGGGAAATTATAAGCCACTTTCGATGCTTCTGTAAATAATTGTGCGTGGGGTAATTTAGGAAGTTTTCTGATGATTTTTTGTCTTATCCCTTTTGTTCCCCGGCGATAAAATTCAGCGCATTCACGGTGCGGTTAGGAGAATTTGCCATGGCGCACGACAATTTCCGGCCGGGAGATCCGGTCATATTCCGAAAAACCAAGCGGAGCGAGCGTCCCGGCCCGCGGGCTAAGAACGTCCACCCAGCGCCCAAAGGCGAACAGTACGTCTATGAAGTAGATAAGTTTTGGGTGGTGGCCGAGGTTCACGACGACCGCCTGGTGCTGATGACGCGGCGTGGCAAGCGACACGTGGTGGACCGTCAAAATCGGGCCTTGCGCCGGCCGAACTTGATCCAACGGTGGATGTACCGCGACCGCTTTCCGGCGCTTAACGAATGCCTTGCCGCGGCCGACAGCGCGCAAGCGGCGCCGTCCGAGCCGCGCCAGCCCCTGGCCAAGTGAGCGCCGTGAGCCGCATCCTGATTACTTCCGGGCCGACGCGCCAGTACCTGGACCCCGTGCGGTATTTAACCAACGCCTCCAGCGGCCGGATGGGGCGAGCGCTGGCGGCGGCCGCGCTCCAAGCGGGGCACGAGGTAGTCGTGGTGAGCGGTCCCGTCGAGGTGGCTTACCCGCCCCAGGCCGAAGTGATTCCCGTCATTTCGACCGAGGACATGCTTGAGGCCTGTCGCCGCGTGTTCGCCACCTGCGACGGCGCCATTTGCGCCGCGGCCCCCTGCGATTACCGCCCCGAGAAAGTCGCGACGCAAAAGATCGCCAAGACGGGCGGCCCGCTGGTGCTGCACCTGATCGAAACGCCCGACGTGTGCGCCACGCTCGGGTCTGAAAAGACGGCGGACCAGTGGCTGGTGGGCTTTGCCCTGGAAACCGAGGACCAACGCTTCCGCGCCTTGGTCAAACTGGAGCGCAAAAGTTGCGACCTGATGGTGCTCAATGGCCCCCAGGCCATGAACTCCGAAGACAATCAGGTGGAGATCATGGACCGCTCGGGCAAGATTCTTACCGCCCTGGCCGGCGGTAAGGACGAAGTGGCCAGGGCCATTCTCGCCCTGATTCAAGAGCGACTGATCGACGGTCCGCGGTGATGGGGAAACAACGGCCGCGGCGATGGAGATTGCTTTCTTTGGGCAATCCAAAGCTGATAGGCAGGCTCGAGAGACTGTTCTACGCCCCGGAGACCGTGGGTCTTCGGCTATTGCCCTTGCTGATCGACGACTTTTCTGACAACGGGCGGCCCCTTTACGATTTCAGCAGTTCGGCGACTAGCTTCTCCATCGCCTTGGTGTCGTCGGGCACGAAGCCGATCCACAACCCGCGCAGCACGCCCTGGCGGTCAACCACCGCCGTCATCGGGAAGCCGACATTGGGCAACTTCGCGTCACGAGCCAAGGCCGCCAGACTTTGCGCATGCGGATCATGGTAGCTGGGCGGCGGGGTTGGGAATTGCCCGAGATACTCGGCCGTGTCTTCTTGCAGGGCCGCAACGTCGGTTCCCGAACCGCCGCCATACGAGACCAGCAGCAACCGGAAGTCGTCGCGCGCGGCGAACTGCTTTTGCAAGTCCAAGAGGTGCGGCATTTCTTCGCGGCAGAAGTGGCACCACGGCCCCCAGAAGTTAATGACCGCCACTTTGCCGCGCAAGTCTTCTTTGGCGACCGGCGGCGGCTCGCCCGTCAGCGGCGCAAACCGCAAGGTGGAAAGCTCCGCTCCCACCCCCGGAAAATCCGGGCCTCGGTCTTTTTGCTCACCCCGCGAGGCGAAGACCAGCAGCGCCAACAGGCCGCCGGCCACCAGCACAACGATCCAGGTCCACCGCGCCGGCTCGCGCTGCGGAGGAAGTTCGGAATCGGAATCGTAGGTCATAAGAACTCACCGGTTGTCGGACGATGTCTCTTGTCATTCTACGATACCGACCCGCCCAGCAAACACGGCGCAAAGGGCCGTTCCGCGAAAGACGCCCTCCGCGTGCGGCCGCGCAAAACTCCCTACTTTCGCGGTTGCGGCGGTTGGAGTAGGCTACGGTTCGCTTTTCAAAACCTTCTGTTTTTGCGGCTTTTTCGATGAGTGACCCGTACTTTCAGACGCTCTTTGCCGAGCGCATTGGCGGCGCCAACTACGGCAAGGGAACCGAGATCTATAAGTTCGAGAAGATCAAGCGGGCCAAGCGCAAAGCGCTGGCGGAGTATCCTGACCGGGCGCTGCTGGACTTTGGTATTGGCGAGAACGACGAGATGGCCCCGCCCGCGGTCCGGGCGCGCATGGCCGAAGAGATCAACCGCCCCGAGAACCGCGGTTACGCCGACAACGGCATCGCCGCGTACAAGGAAGCGGTGGCCCGGTTCATGCAGCGCGAGTTCCAGGTGGAACTGGACCCAGCCAAAGAAATCAACCACTGCATCGGCTCGAAGACCGCGCTGGCGATGCTGCCGGCATGCTTTATCAACCCCGGCGACGTGACGCTGATGACCGTGCCGGGCTACCCGGTGGCCGGCACGCACACTCGCTACTACGGCGGCACGGTCTACCGGCTGCCGCTGTTGGCCGAAAACAACTTCTTTCCCGACCTAGACGGGATTCCCGCGGAGATTCGCCAGCGGGCGAAGCTGCTGGTGATCAACTATCCCAACAGCCCCACCGGCAAGGTCGCCACCCGCGAGTTCTACGAGAAGGTGATCGACTTCGCCAAGCAGAACAACGTAGTGGTGGTGCAGGACGCGGCGCATATCCTTTTGAGCTACGAGGGCCAACCGCTCAGTTTCCTCTCGGTCCCGGGCGCCAGAGACGTGGGCGTGGAGGTCCACTCGCTCTCGAAGGGCTTCCACATGATCGGCTGGCGGATCGGCTGGGTTTGCGGCCACGAGCGGATCGTCAGCGCCTTTGCCGACGTGAAAGACAATTGCGACTCGGGCCAGTTCATCGCCATTCAAAAGGCGGCGGCTGCCGCACTGGACGACTCTTCGATTCCCCGCGCGACCCGCGCCAAGTACGAACGGCGGCTCAAGAAGCTGGTCGAAACGCTCCGCCGCTGCGGCTTCGATTGCCGCATGCCGGGCGGCAGCTACTTCCTTTACACGCGCACCCCCGCGGGCGTAGACGGCGGCCCCACGTTCGAGACCGCCGAGGCGGCCAGCCAGTTCCTCATCACGCAGCAGTCCATCGTGACTGTGCCCTGGGACGACGCCGGTCCCTTCCTGCGGTTCTCGGTCACGTATGAAGCCCCCGACGAAGCCGCCGAAGACGCCTTGATGGCCGAAACGGAAAAACGCTTGCGGGCCTGCCGTCTGAAGTTCGCGTAGTCGAGTAGGAGATTGATTGCGATGCGATTTTTTTCTTTTGCCGTTCTATTGCTCCTCGGCGTCGTTGGCTGCGGAGGCGGCGGCGACGCGGGCGGAACGTCGCTCCAGCAGCAGTACCAGCAAGCGCTCAAGGCGACCGACGCCCGTTCGCGCGCGATTCGCCTGATCCAGATCGCGTATAAGCAGAACAGCGCCGGCGACTTACAAGGAGCGCAAGCGTCGGTCGGCGCCGCGGCCGAGGCGGCGCGAGAAATCACCGATGTGAACGAAAAGGCCGAAACGCTTGCTTCGGTGGCCTACGCCGCGGGCACGGTCGGCTGGATGACCGAGGCCAGCAAACTCGTCAAGGAAACGCGCGGAGCAATCGAGAAGGCCGACAATCAAGAGACCGCCGCCGCCGCCACGGCCAAAATGGCGGTGGTCTACGGCAAGTTTCTCGACAACGCCACCGCGGGCGAAACCTACATGAAGCAGGCCGAAGAGACGGCCGGAAAGATTGAAGCGCCCGACCAGCGCGCGTCGGCGCTATTGTCCATTGCCGGCCGGTATCACGAGGCGGGCCGGACCGACGAGGCGCAGCGCGTCGCCGACGCCGCATCGGAACTGGTCCGCGCCCTGGAAGACCCGCGCCGCCGCGCCGACCTGCTTGGCGAAGCCGCCGAACGCTATCACAAGATCGGTCAGACCGACCAGGCGGTGGCGCTCTTGGAAGAAGCCGAAACCACCATCCAAGCCATTGAGGGAAACCTCGTCAGCCAGTCCTATGCGTTGTTGAACCTGGCGGAAAAATGGCACGCCGTCGGCCAGAAGAATCGAGCCGCCCAATCGCTGCAAAAAGCCGAAGACACCGCATACAAGATTGCGGAACAAGGCGAGAAAGACCCGGTGCTGCAACGGCTCAACAAGCAACGCGACAAACTGCTCTAATCCAGAAGGAGCCACGGATCGAACACGGATGAAACGCGGACAAGAAGAACGAGTTCTTTTTCATTTGTCCCCTCTTTATCCGTGTGCAATCCATATTGCATCCGTGGCTAACCTTTTCTTCGATTGATTTCTCAGAACCACCGGCTGACGGCGAATCCGAGGAAAACGCAGGCGACGCCCAAGACGTTTTGCGCGGCGAGGTTCACCGCCGCCAGCATCCATTGGGCGTCTTTCATCAAGGCGCCCGTCTCGAAGGCGAACGTCGAGAACGTGGTGAAGGCGCCCATGAACCCCGTCAGCACGATCAGCCGCGACTCGCCGCTGGTCGCCAGGCGTTCTTCCGTCAGCGCCCAGACCAGGCCGAACAAGAAGCACCCCAGGGCGTTGACGGCCAGCGTTCCCCAAGGAAACGCCGTTCCCCAAAATCGATGCACGGCCGCCGCTACACTGTACCTCGCCAGCGTGCCCACGGCGCCCGCCAGCGCCATCCAAGCTAATTTTTGCCACATCGATTGATCCTTGGTGAGAGGCGCCTGCCCCACTACGTGGGAACGCGGTCGAAGTCCAAGGCGTGGTCGGCGCGGAGGTAGACAACTCCCGCGTCTTGCGTCGCCATCCGGCCGTAGAGGTTGCCGTCCCAGACTGGGTACTCGTGGCGTGCGCCGTCTTCGGTTTCGCACGTGGCAAAGTAGCGGGTGTGCGTGTTCTTGCTGCCGGAAACGTGCGTCCGCTTATCGATCACGATTACGGGCGCCGCCTCGACGGGAGCGGTTTCCAACGCACGTACCTTCTTCTGCAACGTCACAAAGAGAAAGACTCCAAAGACCGCCATTCCCAGAGGTACGAGCGACATCACCAGCGGGACAATGGCGAACATGGCGCCGAACCCGCCGCCCGCGTCGAAGCCCGCGAACCCAAAGACGCCGCTGGCGCCCAGCATCATCACGAAGATGAATAAGGTGACTCCCACAAAGAGGATCGGGAAGCCAAAGGCAAACGCTTTGTGCGCGGCATGGAGCTTGGGCAACCGGGCGTGCCGCTCGGGAAGATTCCGTTGCGCGTACTGCGGCGAGTCTTTAATGCGCGCGAATACCGCCCGCCGATCGCCCTTTGCCGCTTGCGGCAAGTGCGCGCCGCAATACTGGCAGACCGTCGCGCCGGGCGCATTATCGCCGCTACAACCAGGACACCGCATCGTTCACTCACCGGGGAAATAGGCCATCGTCACGTGCTGCGCACGGATCGGGACATCACGAAAAACTCGTGAGACGCCATCTTGGCATTACCTTCCTCCTCACGCCAGAAGCGTCACAAAAAATCGTCGCGTCCGCGCTTCCTTAGTTGTATCGCGCGTGATGCTCCGTATAATCACGGTCGCGCTGGACGGAGCGTGGTCGCGCATCGCGCCTCGGCCGGCAAGCTCTTTTGGCGAAAAACTTCATGGCGCCCTTGGTAGAAAGGTGGATTGCATGAGGGACGTTCACGACCGGCCTCCCGCCTCGGGATTCAGCCGCCGCCAGTTTTTGCAAGGCTCCGGCGCCGTCGCCGCGGCCACCTTGGCCACCCAGCAGGCCGTGGGCCAAGAATCGCAGCAAGCGGGCGCCGCGGTGGTAAGCGGTTGGACCACCATCACGCTGAACGTGAATGGTCAGAACCACGAAGTCAAGGTTGAGCCGCGCACCACGCTCATGGAAGTGCTGCGGTATCAACTCGACCTGACGGGTTGCAAGCCCGTAAGCATGGACGGCTCCAGCGGGTGCAGCACCGTGCTGGTGGACGACCGGCCCATTACCGCCTCAACCACCTTGGCCGTGGCGGTCAAAGACAAAAAGATCCGCACGGTCGAAAGCTTCGGCGGGCCGCATCCCGACCCCGTCTGCACGGCCTTCGTGGAGCACGACGCCCAGCAGTGCGGTTTTTGCACGCCTGGTTTTGTCGTGGCGGTGCGCGCGTTTCTGGACAAGAACCCCAATGCGACCGAGGAGCAAATTCGCCAGGGCCTGAACGGCAATCTTTGCCGTTGCGGCACCTACGCGCAAGTGATCCACGCCGCAGTGGACGTCGTCAAATCCAACCAGCAATAGAAGGAGGCGGACCTATGGCGAAGATTGAATGGCCTGCCGCCGATCGGACGGCGCTCATTGGTGGACGCATTGCCCGCATCGACGGACTGGAAAAAAGCACCGGCGAGGCGAAGTACACCTACGACGTGAACCTGGACAACCAGCTCATTGCCGTGGCGCTGGGTTGCCCGCATGGCCACTGCAAGATTCTGGCCCTTGACGCCGCTCCGGCCCAAAAGGTCAAAGGCGTGGTTCACGTGGAGTTGCTCCGCAAGCCGGGTGAAGAAATCGAGTGGGAAGGCGAACTCCTGGCGGTTGTCGCCGCCGAGAGCGAAGGCGCCGCCCGCGAGGGCGTGGCCAAGCTGCGCGAGGCTCTCAAGTTCGAGACGCTGGACGTGTTCGTGAACGACGAAGACCTGGAAGCCGCCAAAAAGGCGAATCGCACCTCCAAGGCCGGCGACAAGGTCCAACTCGAAAAGGAACCGGGCGACGACGATGACGAAGACGAGTTCATCGAGCAGGAAATCGCGCGGCTCTTCAAAGAATCCAAGCACGTGGTCGAAGGCTACTATGGCATCGACGCCATCACCCACTGCTGCCTGGAGCCGCACGGCACGACCGTCGAATGGAAGGGCGACAAGCTGAACGCCTTCCTTTCGACGCAGAACGTCTCGGGAACCGATGAGGGGTTCGCCGGCGCGCTGGGCGTGACGGCCGACGACGTGACCGTCACTTGCAAGTACATCGGCGGCGGGTTCGGCAGCAAGTTCGCGCCCGATTACTGGGGCGTCGCCGCCGCGCAAATCGCCAAGAAGACCGGCCGCCCGGTCAAGTTCATGCTCGACCGCGACCAGGAGTTGAAGATCGGCGGCAACCGCCCGTCGGGCTTCATCCAGGTCAAGCTCGGCGCCGACGAGAATGGCGTGGTGCAAATCTGGGACTCGCAGCACTGGGGAACCGCCGGCCCGCGGGGCGGCGGCGTCAGCCAGAATGTGATCCCCTACGTTTATCAGCCCAAAAACTACCGCCGCGTCGCCACCGGCGTGGGCACCAACACGGTCAACGCGCGGGCGTGGCGGGCGCCGAATCATCCGCAGGCCTGCGCCATGAGCCAGACCGCGTATGACGACCTGGCCCGCGTCATGGGCGTCGATAGCCTGGAGATTTTCAAAAAGAACCTGGTCAACATCTCGTCGCCCAAGATGGCCGAGTTGTACGCCGCCGAGATGGACGTGGCCGCCAAGCTGATGGACTGGAAGGCCAAGTGGCGCCCCCACGGCAAAGGTCCGGTGAACGGCTCGATTGTCGAAGGCGTGGGCATGGCCCTTCACACCTGGGGCGGTGGGGCCAACAATTCGGCCGCCACGGTGCGGATTCATCCCGACGGCGGCGTCAGCACCTTCTGCGGCACGCAGGAATTAGGCACCGGCACGCGCACGTGCTGCGCCATCATCACGGCCGAGACGCTGGGGCTGACCGTGGACGATATTAACGTCAACATTGGCGTGTCCACGTATCCCATCAGCGGCGCTTCGGGCGGCAGCACCACGATCGGCGCCATTTCCGAATCGCACCGCCGCGCGACCACCGCCGCCCTCAACCAACTGTTGGAAAAGGCGGCGCCCAAACTGGAAGCGACGGCCGACCAACTGGAAGCGGTCGATGGCCGCATTCAAGTGGCCGGCGCTCCCAACCGCAGCCTGAGCTGGAAAGAGGCGTGCAGCCTGATCGGAATGAAGCCGATCGAAGCCACCGCCAGCCACGAGCGCGGCGCCCAGTCCCCGCTGACCAGCGAAGGCGTGGGCGGCGTGCAAATGGCGCACGTGGCGGTCGACAAAGAGACGGGCGTGGTGAAGATGAAAAAGTTCGTTGTCGTGCAAGACATGGGCTTGATCATCAACCGCCTGACGGCCGAGAGCCAATGCTACGGCGCGGTCATCATGGGCATGGCCTACGCCTTGTTCGAGCAACGGCTCATGGATCCGGCCACCGGGCGGTTCATCAACGCGGAGCTGGCCGAGTACAAGCTGCCGCGCATCGGCGACATCGGCGAGATTGTGATCGAGCTGTACGAGCCGGAAGACCAGCGCAGCCGCGGCGTGATTGGGCTGGGCGAGCCGCCGGTGATTAGCCCCGGCGCCGCCATCAGCAACGCCGTATGCAACGCTCTCGGCGTGCGCGTGCCGGTGCTGCCGCTCACCCCCGAACGCGTGCTGGCGGCCCTGGAAGGCAAAGCCTAACCCTCGTCCTCCACGCATCGCGCGTTGGGACCTACCCGGAGGCCAACGGCCTCCGGATCCCCGCGCGACGCCCAAGCCCCGCGACGATCAAGTGACAAACAATCGTCTCAAGGGGCGATCAAAACTAAAGATTAAATCACCCTCCGGAGGCCGTTGGCCTCCGGCTACTGCGGTTGGCACATTACGAACGCATTCCTGGGACTCTTACGCCATGAAAAACTTCGAATACGCGGCGCCCCGCACCGAGGAGCAGCTTCTGACGCTGCTCTCGCCCGAGTTGGGGCACACGGAGCTGTTGGCGGGCGGGACCGACCTGGTGGGCTTGATGAAGAAGATGGTCGTCCAGCCCGAGCGCGTCGTCAACTTGATGGAGGTCGATTCGCTGCGGCGGCTCGGCCCCGACGAAGACGGCAACCTGTGGATCGGAGCGACCGTCCACTTGGACGAACTGCTTTCGATCCCTTACCTCGAAAACTATCCCGCCATCGTGCAGGCCATTCGCGGCATGAACTCCATGCAGTTGCAAGCGCAAGGCACAATCGGCGGCGACGTTTGCGTCCGTCCCCGCTGCTGGTTCTTCCGCCAGGGACACGGCTTGTTGGCCCAAGGCGGCCGTCTGGCTGAAGAAGGCGATAACCGGCATCACGCGATTTTGGGCAACGACGGGGCGGCGAAGTTCGTCTCGGGCACGCGCATCGGCCCGGCGCTGATCGCGCTGGACGCCCAAATGCGGATCATCGGACCGGAATTGGACGATGAACAGCTTCTCCCGGTGGCCGAATTCTACCGCGTTCCGCGGCACGAGCGCGAGCGAGAAACCATCCTGGCGCCGGGCCAGGTCGTTACGCATTTTGTGCTGCCTCCGGTCACGCAGGCGCACAGCGCCACCTATGAGGTCCGGCACGGCGAAGGCGCGGATTACCCGCTGGCCGCCGCGTCCGCCAGCTTGGAGTTGCAAGGCGGCGTGGTTCGCCGGGCCAAGGTGGTGTTGGGCCAAGTGGCGCCCACGCCGTGGATCTCGCACGAGGCCGAAGCGGCGCTCCTGGGCCGTCCCGTCACGCCGCAAACCGCCGACGAGGCGGGCCAGGCCGCGCTGTCGCGCGCCCGGCCGCTTTCGCACAACGGCCACAAAGTGCAACTGGCCAAGACTGCGGTCAAGCGCGCGGTGTTGCTGGCCGCTGGCCTGGAGACGGGCGGCTTTTAGCAAGCATGCGATTTTCAAACCCCAGGATGGCCGGGAAAGGTCGTCCTCGGGATGATGGACAAACAGCATTAGAGAAAGGCAACGGCCTCGGGCAACCCACGGCGGAACCGCCAGCGGCATCGCTTGCGGTTTCGCGGCGTCCCGAATTATCTCCAAATGACCGAGTCTGTTTGTTACGTCTGATCCCATTGCAAAGCGGCATTCCAGATTTCGCGTCGCGATCCGTCGATTACCCGGAGACACCCTCATGGCGTTTGAACGAACCCGAGTTTATAGCGAGCCGGTAACGGAAACTCCGTGCATTCACCTGCGCAGCAAGGCGATGTACGTGACCGGCATGCAGACCCCCAAGCACCCCGACGAAGCGGGCGGTCACTATTGCTGGTGCAACCAAACGCAACATATTGTCGGCCCCGACCAGCACGCCGTGGACGCCCGCCGCTGCGGTCCCGACCGCGAATGCTATCGGGCCACGCATTGAAGAAGCAAAGAGGAAAAGCAAAACGACCAAGAAAACCAGGGAAAATCGCCGGCGACAAACCTGTCGCCGGAAGGGGACGGCGTACCAGCCATGCCCTCCTCTGACGGCGGCAACCCACGCTCCACGACTTCTCGGCAGGCCCCCGTTTTCCAGGCGGGGCCTGTTTTTTTGTTCTTTCCCGAAACGGCGTCGTTTGCTAATTTACGAACGCTGTACGACCGGCTTGGCGGGCGTCGTAGCGATCACCCCAGGCGTCACTGTGCAAGGAGGCCGGCATGGATTCCGTGAAAAAGCAACAAGAAGTGCGGGTGCATATTCGCTGGATGATCCGGCGCGACATGCCCGACGTGCTTGCGATCGAGCGTAAGAGTTTTGAGTTCCCTTGGTCGGAAGAAGACTTTATTCGTTGCCTGCGGCAGCGTAACTGCATCGGCATGGTCGCCGAGGTGGACGACCAGGTGGTGGGCTTCATGATTTACGAGCTGCACAAGAGCCGGCTCCACATCCTCAACTTCGCCGTCCATCCTGATTTCCGCCAGCGGCACGTCGGGGCGCAAATGGTCGAGAAGCTGGTGGGCAAGCTCTCCAGCCAGCGCCGCAACCGTATTCTGCTGGAAGTGCGCGAGACCAACCTGGCCGCGCAAGTGTTCTTCCGCAGCAACGGGTTCCGCGCCATTTCGGTGCTCCGCGAGTTTTACGAAGATACGCCCGAGGACGCCTACCTGATGGAGTATCGCTTCGTCAGTACCGAGCAAGAGACGTTCGAGCCGGTCAATCGCATCACTCGGCTCGCCGGGTGATCCTTCGCGGGGCTTGGACGACTGCGCGGGGCTTGGACAACCGCCCGGGGATTGCCGAAGATTGCAGGAACTTCTTGAAAATGCTTTACAACTTTGCGGTAATCCGCTAGATTCTTCGCCAGGAGGATTTCCGATGGTGAAGAAAGCTGTAAAGTCCGCGCTGGCCAAGAAGAATGCGCCGGAGCGCGGCGGCAATCATTCCCGCACTCCCCGGAAAGAAGGCTACAACGACCGGCGCTTGGCCCGCGTGGTGGAGCGCTTGCGCGAACAGGCGGCGCGGATTGCGTCGCTCGCCAAGCAAATGCAAGACACCGAACTGGGCCAGGTCGATGTGGATGGCCACGCCATGCTCCTGCGCGGCCTCGACCAGATCGACAACTTCGCCGACAACGCCTCCCGCGCCATTCGCGAAGCCTCTCGGGCAAACCGCGCCATCTAACGCGGATGATTCATCGATGGGTAGGGTGGGGCGAGCAAGCCGTAATGCCGGGTGGGTCCGCGCTCGCTTATCGTTTGCCAAGGCCGACCAGGTTGGCAAATCAGACCGGCTCGTCCGTTCGCCGTAGCTTCAAGATAACGAGGCGCTCCCTTGCCTCGCGCGTTGAGCGAAGCGCCCGATTTCGGGGTCAAGGTTTTTCGATCGGCGCCTTCGGCAGCGTAACTATGATCCGAGCGCCCGAGGGGGTTGAGTCGCCGACCTCAATCGTTCCTCCGTGCGCCTCGATCGTGCGGCGGGCAATCGCCATGCCCAGGCCGATTCCCTTAGTCTTGGTCGAAAAGAACGGCTCGAACACGCGCTTCCGATGCTCCGGCGGGATGCCCGGCCCGTTATCGCACACCAGCGCGCGAATCGCCGGGCGGCCGGCCAATTCGGCGGGCGTGCAGGAAATGCGAATTTCCACCGGGTCGGGACACGCCGCCAGCGAGTTCTCCAGCAAGTTGCGAAAGACCTGGACCACGCGAAAGTGGTCAATGGCGCCCGTCAAATCCATGTCGTCCAGGTCTTCGATCAGTCGCGCCTCGCGCCCTTTGCGCTGCGCCGCCAGCAAGTCCCAGGCCTCGCGCCAGACGCTGGCCAAGGAACATTCACTGCGGTCCAGGTTCACGGGCGCCGCGAAGCCGCGAATCTCGTCGAACAGGCGCCGCAGGTCTTCTTGGGCCCGCTGAATCCGAGCCACCAACTCCAGCGACTCGGGCTGCTGCTCGAGTTCCAACTCTAACGTCTCGGTGTTGGCTTGAATGCGCTGCAGGGCGTTACGGCCTTCGTGCGCCAGGGCGGCGGCCATTTGTCCGATGGTCGCCAAGCGCTGGGCCTGGAGCGCGCGCTGTTGCGCTTGCTCCAGCTCGGTAATGTCGTGCCCGACCGCCAGCACCGCAAAGGTCTGCCCCGCGGCGTCCTTGAGCGCCTGGCAGGACCACAACAGGCGACGTTGTTCGCCGCTCCGATTCGCCAGCGTTCCGACCACCCCGGTAGTTTCGCCCTCGAGGACCGTTTGCTCGAAAACATTGCGAATGCGCGGGCGGTCGTCGGGCGTCAGAAATCGTTCAAACCAGTCTTCCCCTTGCGCTTGCTCCAGCGAGAAGCCGCAAAGGGCTTCCGTGTAGGGGTTGAAGCGCATGACCCGGCCTTGCAGGTCGAGCACTACAATGGCGGCCTGCGCTTTCGACAACAGGCCCCCAGAGAACTCGCGCTCTTCGTGCAAGAGACCACTCATGCGGTCGCGCTCGGCCTGTTGACGCTGCGCCACGTATTCCGCCTGGTAGGAATCTTCAATGATGACCAAATCCAGGTCGAGCAACCGGTTGACCGACTGGATCGTTTCCAGCAACTGCGGTTGATTGCCGGACCAGTTCGAGCAAAGGTGGCTCAGTATTCCGTTGCGCAAGCGCGCCAAGGCCACGCTGGCGTAGGTCTGGTCCAATCCAATCTTGGCGTGGCGCTGCCCGACCCTCCAGCGCTGCACCACGTAATCCAGGTCGTAGGGGCCGGCGAACAATTGCACGAGCCACCCGTGCAACAAGCCCTTAAGCCGCGCGATCTGTTCTTCGCCGCCGGTGAGAATCCGCGCCGATTCGGCGTGGCGTTGAATCTCTTCGTAGAAATCATCGATCAACTGCGGAAACGCGGGCGCCACGCAGGATTCCGCCTTGCGGATGCGCGCGGTGTCGTCATCGGTCCAGTTCACGTATCGCTGGAGATCGCAGTAACGCCGATAAAGCAACTCTGGCTCCATGAAGCCTCCTCACTGAGACACCGCCCTGCTACTCCGCCGACGCCGCCCAAAAGCGGCGCCGCCGATCCTTCGTCGCCGAATCCATAAGATTCCGTCATGGTAACGAAATTCGCAAGCCGTGCGACTTCCGTTGCCGCCAAAAAAGATCACGCTCGCCTCGCTCTCCCAGGATGATGCGTCGCGCCGGCGCAAGTAAACTGAAACGGAGGGAAGTTATGTCCATCGCCGTGCGCTGTCTGAATATCGTTCGCTACGACCCGCAGGCGGGTAAGTACGTTCATTGCCACCACGAGTTCCAGGTTCCGGACGAATGGGCGGGCCGTCGCGTGCGATGTCCCCAATGCGGCCAGATGGTTTCGGCGCCCGAACCGAAGGCAAGCCAGGCACACGCCGTCGCGGAGCGGACCAAGGCGGCCGACGCGAACCGCCCCGCGGCGCCTGGAAACATGGAAAGCCCGCCCAGCACCTCGCCAACCACCGAGGCGGACGACTATCCAGAAGTGCTGGACGACGAAGACGAATACCGTCTGCAAGAGCCCGTCGCGCCGCCGCCTTCCAGTTTTCCACACGGAGAGCCGCCACGCCCGAAATCGATTGCGGCTGCGTCCGAGGCGCCACCGTTGCCCACCGCCGCGCGGCCGCCGACCTGCGAGCAACAGGCGCCTTGTCCCGGTTGCGGCAAGCCGCTGGCGACGTCCGCGGTCATTTGCGGCTCCTGCGGCTACCATCAGCGTTTGCAGCGCCGCGTTGACGCTTTTGACGAGGAAGTCGAGCAACGCAAAGTGGTCGGTTTTGAACGCTGGCTGCGCCGGCAACTGGTCGAGGGCGACGATCCCAACGCAGTCCGCTCCCTGGTGGCGCTGGCCGGGGTCGTCATGATTGGTCTGGGCGCGATCGCGTACCTGATCCTCGGCAACTTGATCTGGATTCTCGTGGCGGCTGCGGGCGTCGCGGCCGCGGGAACGTGGCTGGGCTGGTGGAAGCTCGATCCGTGGAACGGGCTGCTGCTGGTCAACCGGATGCTCCAATGGCGCGAGGTTACGCCGCCGTTTGCGCGGCGCCGCGCGCTCGACTTGCGCAACATGCCGATTACCGACCAGGAGCTAGCGAACCTACAGAACCTGAACGAATTCGCGGTGCTCGATCTCGAAGGCGCGCCGGTCACCGATCAAGGCCTGCCCGTCCTGTACGACTATCGCAACCTTCAATTCATTGTCCTTCGCGACACGCAAATCACCGAGTCGGGCGCCGCCAGGCTGCAACAAGCCCTGCCCAACGCATGGATCTGGCGATGAGGAAGAGGTTAGGGGTTAGAGGTTAGAGGACGGGAAGTGCAAGCCGCGGCGTGGGTGCGTTTTGCATTTGCATCAGTCGAACCTTTGCTCCACGCGATACGATAACCTGCGGATCGAGGCGATCGGCACGATCACGTCGGTTTCTTCCGACGCGGTGCGGAAGTGGATAAAGTCGTCGCCGCGGCGGATCACGCGGTAGGTGTGCGTGGGCAGGTTCAAGTTCCGGGGCGTGGCGCGCAGCGCTTCTTCGGTTGGGGCGTCCAGCTTGACCGCCTGGTAGCCGTCGGCAAAGGGATCGAGCAGGAACCGCTCTCCCTCGCCGAAAAATTCGATCATGCGCGTCGGCGCCCGCGGGGCGTCCAGCGTCGCTCCCACGGCGGCAAACAGGGCGAGACCAGGAATCAAGGCCCAGGCGAGTCGTTGTCGCATCGTTCGAGTCCTCGCGTTGCGAAGGGGGAATCGCGCTTTTCCGCTATTGTACGTTCTCGCAACGCGCCACGCTTTTTTCGCGGGAAGAAGGGGTGATGAAAACGCCGGTTGCACTCGCTTTGCGCATTTTGGCGGTTACTTGGGCCGCGTTGGCGGCGCCGCCCGGAAGCGCGGGTCGATCACGGCGCGCAAATCATCGATGGTCCGCACGCCACCACCGGCGGAACCTTCGCCGGTTGGCAAACGTTCCGCGGCGCCTGGTCGGGTCCCGATGGAAAGACGTGGGCGCAAGGGCCCTCGTCCACGCCAAGGACCGGCAGCCGGGAAAACGTGCTGGTAGACAACGCGAACCGCTTCCTTACCGGGGCCGGCTGTAAAGCCAATCCACGGGGAAGCGCGTTATCTGCGTGGTGTTTAGACCTCCGGTGCGGCGGTCGCCGGCGCAGTGCGCCAGGAGGATGGAATCGCCGGCAAAGTCGATCGCCGTGTAGCAGTACCAGCCGTCGGGATCGTCTTCGAGCGTTTTGACATTCTCCCACGTGCGGCCGTCATCGCGGGAGACAGCGGCGTTCAAGGGCGTGCGCTTGCCGCGATATTCGGGCGGCGCGTCGTCGTGGTTGTTCCAGACGAGCAGCAGGTCGCCGGTCTGAGGAATCCGCTCGATCGACGCGGGCGAAAGGGGCGAAACGATGTTCGACGGCGCCAACTCGCTCCAATTGTCTCCCTGGTCTTCGGAGAACGCCACGTACTGGCTGCCGTGCGGCGTGCGGCAGAACATCATCACGCGGCCGTCCTTCAATTCGACCACCCCCGGCTCCTGGAACGTGAGCTTGTCTCCTTGCTGCACCGACTGGCTCTGGCGCCACGTCTGACCGCGATCGTCGGAAAAGTAGCAGCTAACGACGCCGCGGGGGGAGAACTTGCCTTGCTCGGGGTCGTTGTCGTGCCGCGCCACGGGAAGGATGATCCGGCCGGTGGAAAGCTGGACCGCCCGATCGTTGTTGAGGACGTAGTAGCCCATCGGCTTGATGCAAAGGGTTGGCTCGCTCCAGGAGCGGCCCTCGTCGCGCGAAAGCCGCATGAGCGGGCGGCAGTCGGTAAGCGAGTTCTTTCGCAGGTAGAACAGGGCGATCTCGCCCGAGTCGAGCCGCAGCAGCGAGACCGACATTACATTGAAGCCGCCCTCGTTGCGGACGACGGTCACGTCGTCCTTGCTCCAGGTTCGGCCGCCGTCGTCGGAGTACCGGCCAGCCAGGTGCGCCGCCGCGTGGTCGCTTCCGCCGCCGGTGAAGTGCGTGTAGACCAACAGCAGCCGGCCGTCGTTGAGCTGGATGAAATCTCCTTCGCTGTTCCGCGGGTTCTGAGGACCCGGCGGCAAAAGACGGATTCGTTGCACCGGATCTTTCGCCGGTTGCGGCTCCTCGGCCAAGAGCGGCCCCACGCCAGGCGCCAGGAGCAGCGCGAAAATCAAGCCAAGACGCATATTCGATATCTCCCAGGGATGCGGCGAACTTGCGGGGATAGAGCGTACCTGGAAAGCCTACCTGGAAATCCCCATTCTGGACAGAAGCCAGGGGGTAAAGCCTCCCGTTCACCCATGCAAATCCCGGAATCGCCAAAAACAACAAGCCACGGACAAAACACGGTTGAGACGCGGATAAGACAAATGTCTCCGCTTGCTTCAACCGTGTTTTATGCGTGGCTAACTGCTTCTTCCTGGGGCGTTATTTCCGCGACAAACTCGGTGTCGCACAAGGCAGGCGGGTTGTTAAATCACGATAGCGGCGGCGCTCGGGCCGCCGCTATGGAGAGATTCACAGCCTCTGAGTGGTCCTTCGCGCCGCGGGAACAAACCCCTTAGTATCGGCCGCGAGTGTTGGGATCGTAGGCTTGGGCGGCCCGTTGGGGATCGACCAGCGTCTGGCTTGCCACACCGTTGCTGGACAAGAACAGCAGCGCGTCGGCTCGCGGGTTGTCGTTGGAGAACGGGTTGCCGAGGCCGCCGGCAGCCGATCCGGTCGGCGTGGTCGAGGGCGAGGCGACCACGCCGCGGCTGAGAACCAGCACGTGCGAGGTCGGCCAACGGAACCGCTCGTGCAGTTTCCAGCCGGTGATTTGCGGAATTTGGATTTGCACCCGTTGGCGTTCGCTTACCGTGGGCACGTCGATCACGATCGGCACCAGGCGTTCGATCTGGTCCACCTGGCACTTGAGCACCACGTCGGCGTTTTGCCCGTCGATGGTCAACAGCGGGCAAATCTCCAGCGAGTAGCCTTCCTCGACTTGTCCCATTTCCAGTTGATATCCCGGGGGCACGCTGGGTGTGGCGAACACCGACCGCACGTAGGTCCGCGGACGGACGCTGCTCAAAATTTGCGGCTGCCCGTTGTGGATGAGCAGGTTCGGAGCGCTATGCTCTTTGAAGTCGGACCGCTTGCGCAGCTCCGCTAGCATAATGGCGGCGTTTTCCTTGCTCACTAGCCATGCGTCCAGTCCCGGTGACTGGACCGGCACCGAGCGCATCAGCGGTAAGAGCTTGCTGCGCCAGTTGGGGCTGCCAACCGTGACCAGCCGCACCGCGAAGGCATGCGACTCATGGTGGCTGTTCACAAACAGATCGACAATGTTGGCCACGATCGCCTGCACCTCGGGCGTGTGGTAGACCCGCAGCGTGTTGCGGTCGGCGCTGAGCATGCCCAGCGGCTCGGAGAACCAAAGCTCGGTCCCGGTCTCGCGCAGGATCCAGTCGATAATCGCCTGCTGCGGCCGCTCCTTGGTGGTCACGCGGGCGGTGTAGGTCGAGATGTCGTATTCCCGCCAGATTTGCCCCGCGCTGTTGGGCAAAGTGCGGTCTTGCGGAGCGCTGGCCGAGGGCGTCACGCGGGGCGCCGGTTGCATTCCCGCCGGATCCGTTTGCCCGGCGGTGGCGGTTGCGGTGCGGGCCGACGGGGCCGCGGCGTCCATCGGCTCCAAGGTGGCGGGGGCCGCCGGGGCCGCGCCTTGGAACGAACCGCCCGCGGCGCTGAAGTTTCCGCCTTGGAACGCTCCGCCGCCCTGGCCACTCGTCTGAGCGAAGGCAGGCAGCGCCAGCGCCGCCCAAATGATCCAGCTCATCACCGTCGCGCGCATGTTCGGCCTCCGTGCAATACTCCGCAAAAATCAAGAGGGGCGGAGTATACGGACCGGCCCGCAACGCGACAAGGCGAATCCGAGAATCGCGAATTATGGGTTAACCGGGTGACGGTGCAATACGTCTTCCGGCGAGCGGTTGGCGCGTCGGCGTGAACCGGCTGATGGCGGCGCCCTACTCGCCCGCGTCCGCCGTTGATTGCACGGCGCCGAGTGCGCGAACTCCCTCGGCGGCGCAGTCAGGGGGCTGGCGCCACTCGCTCGCCAAAAAAACGGGGATCGCTTGAACCTGCGGAAGCGCGAACCCGCTGCTAAAACGCGCGGCGGAACTCCAGGCGGGCTAGTTCCTCGAACCATTGTTCGTCGGTCAGAACATGGCCCCAACTGGCGGCGAAGGACGTGAGCCCCTGCGTGTACCGCAAGCCGATTTGGGCGTTGACGATCGTGTCGCCCGAGGCGCCTTGGACGCCCTCGGCAAGATGGTTGCCGTCAAAATAGGCCCCGTCGAAGATCGACCAGGAGATCAACTCCGCCACGGCGGTAATGCGTTCGGTGCGGCAGCGGTTATAGACCAGGTCATATCCGCCGCCCACGCCGGCCCGCAAAATCTCGCCCGCAAAGTCCGACTCGTCCAGCGGCAGCCAGTAGCGAATCTCGCCGAAAAGGCTCACGCGGTCGCTGAATTGCTCGTGAAACAACAGCCCCGGCTCGATGGCGTAGCGGTCGGTCCCCAAACCCTGGTCGGCGTCGCCGGTCGGCAGATGCGCCGTCACTTGCAGCGTGATGTAATCCTCGCCGTTGGTCAGCAGCACGCCTTTGACGCCCGCGTTCACGTCGCCCAGCCCTTGCTCGTCGTCGTTGACCTCGGGGTTGAGGAACCGGACCGGGACTTCGACAAAGTACGAGAAGTTCCGGCTCACGGCCGCTTCCAAATAGCCGCGCACGTCAAAGTAATTCACCTGGGTTTCCGGCAGCGGCGGCCCGTCGGCGTCGGCGGTGGGCAAGGCGCCCGACTTCGCCCAGAAATACTCGGCCCGGTCGGGCGTGGGATTGTCTCGCCCGGCATCCAGTCGCAGCCGAAAATGGGTGAAGACTTGCGCAGGGTCAATCACCAGCGGCGTCGCCAAAACATCGCTGCGGCGATTTGCGAATCGCGACAGCGAGAGCGAGTACGGCAAATCGGACCCGGCTGGCTCGTGGGCGCCATACGTCAAGTTCGCCGGTTGCTCCAAGACCGAGGGGGGCTGCACCGGGGGCGCGTGGCTGACCGGCGCCAGAGCGGCGCCCAGCGGCGCTGGCCCCGCGGGATAAGCAGGATAACCGCCGCCATAACCGGGGCCTGGATAACCGGCAACCGGCGGATAGGGACCGCCGTAAGGCCCTCCCTGGCCCAGCGCCGTTGCGGCGCACGTCAGGAACGTCAAGCAGGTTCCCAACCCCAATCGCCAGGCGGGGGAAGCGCAGGTCGAACGCAACATCGGGACTTCTCCTGGGTGCATCGCGGCCGAGGCGCGGCAAGCCACGGCCACGTCCCCGGCTTGGCTCCCCGGGACGCGTCCACGCGGGCCGCCGCAGGCGGTTGGCTTGGCGCTTGGCGCGTCGTCGCCCACGGCGCGGGACAAGAATTGCGGGAAATCCCGCGCGGGCGGTTCTCGTGGAATTATCGGCGCCATCGGAAGCGCTAGAACAGGCAAACCCGGCGCGACCGATAGAAAAGGCGCCGCCGAGCGCGCGTTTCAGGCAGGTATGACGGGTTCTCGCGCGGGGGACTTGCTCCGAAGCCGTGAATTTTTTGGTAGATCCCGCTTGCCGAGCGGGACTTTCTTCCCGCCGAACCGCCGCACGCGGCGTTGGCGGAAAGGCCCCGTCCGGCAGACGGGGCCTACTTGCCGAAACATTCACCGCGTCTCCGCGAGTGACCCACATGGAAGGCCGCGGCGCGACCGCTAGAAAAGGCGCGCCCCCGAACGCAAGAAGCCGGCGCGCCGCGCCGGCTTCCTGATTTTGAGCGATGATTTGGCGTCAGATCACTTTGACGTTCTCGGCGGTGGGACCCTTCGGCCCGCGACCTTCGGTGAAGGAGACGCGTTGCCCTTCCCGCAGTTCCTCAAACCTTACCCCTTGCAGACTCGAATGGTGAAAAAACAGGTCTTTTTCTCCTCCGGTCTTGATGAACCCAAACCCCTTGTCCGTCAGCTTCTTGATCGTACCTTCAGCCATGTTCGTACATTCCTTACATGTGTCTTTTGCGGCGTGGCCGTAAACGAATGTGTTTAGGGCACTCCGTCACAACATAGCAGTGTAACGCATGGAGCGCGGGCTGGGCAATCTAGCCAATAGCGCCCTAAGCAAAATTTCTTTCCGCACCTCCCCCGGTAGAGTTGGGAACGAGGAAAGACGCAGGCCGGGTAATCGCCCACCGCAACGCCCCGCCGATTCTAGTGAGGCGTTTTGATGCGCGATAAGATCATTCGCATGACCAACGACAACCCCTATGATCCGCCGCAGTCTCCGCCGACCTCGGTGGTTTCCGCCTTCGAGGACGCTCGGTTGCGGGAGAAAGCACGAGCGCTCCTGCATCGTAGAAACAGCCCAGCAGGCGGTGTTTATTCCTGGCGCGCTCTCACGGGCCGAAAGTATCTCGCGTTCACCGTCGCTTATTTGCTGGTCATCGGGGGCCTTTGGAACCTTGGAAGCTACCTTGCGGCGGCGGCATTCGCTGGCTTTCTCGCCGGCCGCACTCTACGAGACTTGCGCTGGATTGCGACGATCGCCCGTGAGTGGGAAACGACCAAGGAGCTTATCGACTGGGAGAAAGTGCAATCGCTCGCGGGCGGCGAGCCAGAATCAAGAACGACCGCCAACTAGGACGCCACCCCGCAAGCGTTTGGCTTGCTTGGTTGTGGGGAGCGGCGACGATAAAATCATCTCACAAGTCCGACCGGCTCGCTTCGCTCGCCGCTGGTTACTCGCTCCAGAGGTTGTGAATCTTTCCCTAGCGGCGACGCTCGCGCCGCCACTACGACGATTTGACAAAAATTCACAACCACGGAGCAAGTGACCTACATTGAACAGCGCCACATTGCGTTACTTGAGCGACTCCAAGTAAGCGATCAGGTCGGCTAGCTGCTCGGGGGTGAGGTTGTTGGCCAGGCCGAGCGGCATCATCGACGTTTCTTGCTTGACGCGCTCCTCGATCTCGTCCTTCTTCAGCGAGAGCGCCAGGCCGTTGGTCTGGCGAATCTGCACCGCGTCGGCGCTTTCGCCCACGACAAAGCCAGTCAGGATTTTGCCGTCCACGGTCACAAAGCTGAAGGTGTCGAACCCCTGCGCGATCTTGGCGCTGGGCTTAAGAATCGACTCGGCCAATTCCGCCCGCTTGTAGCGTTTGCCGATGTCCACCAAATGCGGCCCCTTGGGAGTCTGGCCGTCGGCGTCGGTGTGGCAGGCCACGCACGATTGCTGCGCGAACAATTGCTTGCCGCGGGCCGCGTCGCCCGGTGTTTGCTCGGCCCTCGCCAGCGCTTGCTCGATGGGCAGGTTCGCAATCTGGTGCGGGTTGTTGGGATCGGCAGCGGGCATGGCGATCGGCGTTTGCAGGTCTTCCCGCGCGGCGGCTACGTCGGCGGCGCGGGGCAGCCCGTTTAGCTCGACCTTGTGCCGGGCAAGTTGCTGGCGAAGGTCCTCGGCCGTGGCCGGTTCAGAATCCAGCACGGCGGTCCGCACCACCTGGGCGATGCGCTCGCTTTGCGACCACGGCTTGCGGTCGTAATAGGGGCCGCTGGTGTCGGGCCGCGTGCCCCACCAATCATCGCCGCGGTAATCGCCTTCGCGATGATACAGGCGAATGAGGGTCGTTAGGATCTCCTGCCGCCGGGCTGAATCGCGCACTTGGGCCAGGTGACGAATCAAACCTTCAACCGCCGCGTCGGTGTGCATGTCGCGCAGGGCGGCCAAGGCGCCGTCGGCGTGAGGCCCGTCCAGCGCCTGGATGCACGCCTCGGCGGCGTCCAACGCTACCAGCGCCCGCACGGCCAAGTGCGGGATCACGCGGCCCGGATCGGGCTGCGCGTGGAACGGCTCGGCCGAGGGCGGCGGATTGTTGGCCTCGCGGGCGGTGAGCGGAAGAATCGCTTCCGCCGCTTCAGCGCGGCCCAGGCGGCCCAGGCTAATGAGCGCTTGGGCGCGGACGCGCGGGTTCTCGTCCCGCAGCGCCGCCAGGAACGGCTCCAGCGGCACGCCTTCCCGTTGCGTGCGGCGGTCGGTGAGCGCCCGCAGCGCCCATTCGCGCACCTCGGCATCCTTCGTAAGCTCCACCAGCGCTGGATGCGCCGCGGCGCCAGCCAACTGCTTGAGCGTGAAGATCGCCGCCACCCGCCCAAAGAGCGGCTGCGCGGATGCCGACGCCAGCGCGACCAGCCGTGCGCTGCGCTCCTCGTTGACGCCGCGGCGGAGCAATTCGCGCTGGCTATGCAGTTGGTGAACCGCGCTGGGCGAGGCCAGGTAACTCACCAGTTGCTCGTCGCTGGCCGCTTTCAAGTCGGGGAAGGGTTTCGGCAGGAAATCTTTGGGCGTAATTTGCGCCACGAAGCCGACGTTCGGGCTGCTGAAGTTAAAGCCGCCGTCTTTCCAACTGCTGACGTACATCCGCCCGCTGCCGTCCACGTCGATGTCGGTCGGCCGGGGAATCTTGAGGAACACTGCCTGGTGGGCGTCAAACGTGGGACCGTGCGCCGGCAGGTTGTGGCGGTAGACTTCGCTGCGGCCCCAATCGCAGGTGTAGAGCGCATTGCCGTACAACTCGGGCCAGCGCAGGTCATGTAGAAACATCGCGCCGCAGCCCGAGCCGCCGCCAAAGTCGGCCAGCGGCGGGGCGATCTCGTCGGGAAAGTTGATGTACCGCGACGGGTAGCCGTACTCGGCCGATTGCAGCACGTGGCTCAGCCGCACGTTCCAGCCGCCGCCATCGTTGGTGTTGTCGCGGGTGAAGAAGTTCAGGTACGGGTCGATGCTCACGTCGAGGATGTTCCGTAGGCCCCAGGCGAAGATTTCCATTTCGGTCCCGTCGGGGCGCACGCGCACGATGCCGCCGCCCCGGCGACTGAGCGTGACGCCGTCGGTCCCTTCGGCCTTGGCGAAGCCGAAATCGCCCACGGCAATGTAAATCCAGCCGTCGATGCCCATGCGAATGCCGTTGGTCGTATGGTCGGCGCCGCGCTGGGCGACTTGCTCGGTGCTTATGCCCGTGAGCAGTCGTTGCTCCCGGTCGGCGACGCCGTCGCGGTCATCGTCGTGAAACACCGTGAGGAACGGCGGGTGCAAAACCCACAACGAGCCGTCGTCGTAAATCAACCCGCGAGGGTGATCGACCTTGGCGAACTCGGTGATGCGGTCGGCCTGGCCGTCGCCATCCACATCCACGCAGCGCAGCACTTTGCCGCGGCCTTTCTCGCGTCCGAGCGAGCCTTGCTCATCGACGCCCACAAACACTTCGCCGGTGGGCGCGGCGGCCAGGCAGACCGGGTAGTTCACCCGCGGCGGGACGCCAAACAGCGAGACGTTGAACTCGGCGCCGGGTTGCGACGCATCGGCCGCCACGGTCACGTCGGCCACGCTGGCCGGCGCGCTGGAAGCATCGCTAATTCCCGCGGGCAACTCCGGCAGCTTGTCGGCGTAGGCTTCAAACTCCCAGAAGCTGCCCCAACCGCCGGAGCTGGAGCCAAGGAACGTGACCCGCAGAAACCGCGTATTGGGTGCGTCCACCTCGTGCGGGGCGATTCGCTGCACGCGGTCATTCTTCGCTTGATCGACGACCGTGCTCCACGCCTGGCCGTCGGCCGAGGCTTCGACCTTGTACCGATAGGCCGCGTTCGCTTCCCAATGAATGCGCAGCGAGCGGACGTGCTCGGGCTTGCCCAGATCGACCTGCCACCACTGGTTCGGCTGCGGGCCCGAGGCGCACCACCGCGAGCGCAGGTCGCCATCGACCGCCTTGGGCGCCAGGTTGTTCTTGCCCTTCTCTTCGCTGCTGGCCTGGGTCAACTTGTTAAGCGCCAGGTTCCCCGCGCCGCAGCACGCCTGCGAGGGCAAGTTGGCCGCCGGCGCGGCGATGGGAACCGTGGTCAGCTTGCGGATTTCGGCGTCGGTCTCGGCGTCGGTGGGCGTGAAGGCCGCCGCGTCGGTTCGGCCCACCGCCCACAACAGGCCGCGGGTGATCGTGTCCAGGTACATCGGCTCGACCATTGTTTCGTTGTGGTGGCCGATGGTGGTGGCAAACACGCGCCCCTTGCCATACTGGTTGGTCCAGATGCAAACTTGCGACTCGTTGTTGTCTTGGCGGCGGGCTTGCGCCAGCGGCGTCGCGGTCGGCCAGACCTTGATGGTGTGGTACAACTCGCCGCGGGGCGTGCTCCAGCGGTCGCCAAAGCGGGCCATGATCGGATGCTCGGGCGCCAGATTCTCGACCGTGTACGCAAACTGCGGCCCGTGCCCCGGCGACTGCACCCCGACAAACTCGAACCATTTGTCGGTCCCGGTGCGGTAGCAGTGCATGGCGCAGTGAATGAGCACGGCGGGTACGCCTTCGCGATGCGGCTTGAGAATGCGTTCGACCCACGCTTCGTCGCGCACGCCCGCGAAGCACTCGTTATGCACCACCACATCGAAGCCTTCGGCCCAGTCGGGGTCTTCGTACAGCGGGATTTTGGCGTCGGTGGTCGTTCCGCCCTGGTGGACGATGGTCCATTCCACGTTCGCCCGGGCCGAGACGCCGCGCGTCAGGATCAGTTTTTGCCGGGCGTAGTCGTGGCAACAACCACCCGTGACCAGCAAGGCGCGAATTGGCTTTTCGACTTGGGGGGCCGGATCGGCGGCAGGCGCCAACGAGGGCCAGACGGTGACCAAGGCGGCAAGAAATAAGAGCAGATGCTTCATGGTGGGATTACAGGCGGGAACCGAGTGTGGCGGGATAACGCATCGATTATACTCGCAAAGCCGCCGAAGTGGGCAGGCCAATTGCCCGCCTGCTACCATTGCGCTGCCCATTCGTTCCCGTCGATATCTTCTCCATGAAAGGGAGGCTTGCGATGAGGCCATTCACCGGGGTTGCGGCCTTGCTGATCGCTCTGGCGAGCGCGGCCGCGGTTCCTGCCGACGCGAACGAGAAGCCCAACCTGGTTGTCGTCCTGGTGGACGACATGGGCTGGTCGGACCTGGGCTGTTACGGGGGCGAGATTCCCACGCCCCACCTGGATCGGCTGGCGTCGCGGGGGCTGCGCTTCACGCAGTTTTACAATACCGGCCGGTGTTGTCCGACGCGGGCCTCGCTGCTCACCGGGCTGTATTCGCACCAGGCGGGCGTGGGACACATGACCGAGGACCAAGGGGTGGATCGGCCCGGCTATCGTGGCCGCTTGAACGCCCGTTGCGTGACGCTGGCCGAGGCGCTGCGGGGCGCCGGCTACTTTACCGCGATCAGCGGCAAGTGGCACGTCGGCCAGAACCACGGCGTTACACCGTGGGGACGCGGTTTTGACCGCAACTTGAACGGCGCCGCGGGCGGGTTCTACTACCACGACTCGCCGCGCACCGACTTGTTCCTGAACGGCGAGCACGTCGGCCGCCGCGGAGGCAAGCTGCCCGACCAGTGGTACTCGACCGATCTGTGGACCGACTTCGGGTTAAAGTTCATCGATGAAGCGCTTGCCGTCGAGAAGCCGTTCTTTCTCTACCTGGCGCATAATGCTCCGCACTTCCCCTTGCAGGCGCCGCAGGAAGATATTGACCGCTTCCGTGGCAAGTTTCGCGCGGGGTGGGACAAGCTGCGCGAAGCCCGGTACCAGCGGCAGATCGAACTGGGCTTGATCGACGCCGCCTGGCCGCTCTCGCCGCGCCCCCAAGAGGTCAAGGCGTGGGAGAAGTTGAGCGCCGAGGAGCAAGACCGCTTCGACCACATCATGGCCATTTATGCGGCGGTCATGTCGCGCATGGACCGGGCCATCGGAACCCTGGTGGACGGCCTGGAGCAGCGGGGCGTGCTGGACAACACGCTGATCCTGTTCCTTAGCGACAACGGCGGCAACGCCGAAGCGGGACCGGCCGGCCGTTTCGAGGGCGAGCATCCCGGCGATGCGCAGTCAGTGGTGTTCTGCGGCCAGTCGTGGGCCACGCTCCAGAACACGCCTTTCCGCCGCTATAAGCACTTCAACCACGAAGGCGGAATCGCCACGCCGCTGATCGTGCATTGGCCAGCCCGGATCAAGGCGCAAGGCGAGCTGCGGCAACAACCCGGCCACGTGATCGACATCATGCCGACGCTGGTCGAAGCCGCCGGCGCCACGTACCCGACCAAGTTCCAAGGCCAGCCGATCCAGCCGATGGAAGGCCGCAGCTTGCTGCCCGCCTTCACCAATCAGCCGATCGAGCGCGAGGCGCTGTACTGGGAGCATGAGGGCAACCGCGCGGTGCGCGTGGGCGACTGGAAACTTTCGGCCGTAAACGGCGGGCCGTGGGAGTTGTACAACCTGAAGGACGACCGAACCGAAGTGAACAACCTCGCCGCCACGATGCCCGACAAGACCCAAGAGTTGGCCGCCCAGTGGAACACGTGGGCCGAGCGGGCCAATGTCAAGAAGCCGCCCCGCGCCGGGCAGCCCAAGGGCAAGAAGAAAAAGCGGCCGGCGGGGTGAGGTTCCGCCGGTGATCACGCTCGCACGCAGCGGGTGGACGCGAGAGAAAAAAGAAAAAACGAAAGCGGCGATGAATCGCCGCACTCCAAAGGGTTGCGCTCGCTCCCCTGGGCGGCGCGGGGACGCAGAGCGTCGTCACGAGGGAGAAAGAGCGGGGGTTTCCCTTATTTCATCGAGGATCAGGAATATGCGAATCGCGGCTTCGCTTGTGCTTTGTTTTCTGGCGTCTTTGGCGGCGCTGGCGCAAGAAGATGCGCCGCCCAGCGTCTTTGATCTGGCGGCCAATCAAGCGCTGCGCTTTGCGGCCCAGCGTGAAGTCACGGCGTTGTTCGCGCAAGGCGACTACGCCGGCGCCGAGAAGCGTTTGCGCGAGCTCCTCGCACGGCGGCCGCGCAACGTGGACGCCCACTACAATCTGGCCTGCGCCCTGGCGCGGCAGGAGAAGCTTGACGAGGCGCTCACCAGCCTGGAGCAGGCGGTGGAATTGGGCTTTCGCAATCGCCAGCACATCGAGCAAGACGAAGACCTGCAAAACCTGCGCGATCAGGAACGCTTCGCAGCGATTCTCAAGCAGGCCGAGGAGCCGCTCCCGGTCGAGGCCCGGACCATCGAACCTGCCGCGCCGCAAGACGGCGTGGTCCTGATTTCGGAAAAGAACGTGGCCTGGGACGCCGCGCTGGGCGTGTTTCGCGCGTTCGCCCGCTTCCAGACGCCGGATGAGAACAAGCCGCCGATTGCGGTGGGGCAAGGAGAAGCGGGCGACTTGCTTCGCCGCTGGAGCGAAGAAGGAACGGCCGCGGGCAACCACGGCGACCTGTACGACAACCACGACAGCGATCACTCGAACATGGACTACGCCGCGTTCCCGCAACTGGCGCGCGTCGAGTTCTCGGAGGAAGCCAGGCAACGCGGCCTACATCACGGGCTGCAACGGTCCTTCCTGTACAACGCGCCGACGATCGGCAACTCGTCCACCGCGCTCACTTCCGGCCCATTCTGGCGTAGCCAGGGGCGGTTCGCCCTGACGCAGCCGGGCGGCGCCGCGTTTCTCTACGTGCAGTACCGCACCAATCAGCTTTACTTCTACCCGGAACATCGCGATCACGATCCCGGCCACAATGGCGCCGGCGGCCAAGGCCACGGCGACGTATTCCCCGCCAACACGCCGTACCTGATCCTCTCGCAAGGCTCGTCCGGTTCGGACCGGGCGTTTCTTCACGCCGTCGCGGCCACGCTTGCCGCCTTTCGGCCCGAAGTGAAACAGGAACTAATCAAGGCGGGACTGCTCATGCCCACCGTGCAGATGATCTTTCGCATGAGCAACAAGGCCGTGGCCGAACCGGCCGACTACCTGACCGGCAAGGCGCACCCCACGGTGTTTGACGGCGGCCAGTTGAACGTGGCGAAGATGGTCACGCTGGCGCACGAGATCCACCCCGAGTCGTTGCCGCCCCTGGTGCAACTGCGGGTGATCGAGGAAGACGAAGGCGTGGTTGGCCGCGATTATTTTGACATGGCCCCGCGCGAACGCATGTTCGATACGCCCTCCGCCATCGCCCGCGTGGTGAAGTCAAGCCGGTACGAGCGACGGATGGTGGTTAGCGCCGAGGCCAGCCACGACCCGCGCGGCAAGCCGCTTACGTTCCATTGGGTCGTGCTGCGCGGCGATGCGGAGCGAATCTCCATCGAGAAGCGCAACGAGGCCGGATCGGTGGTCGAGCTGGTCGTGCCGTATCATGAGCGCCGGCCGGCGACGCCCGGCGCCGATTTGGAATCCAACCGGGTGGACATCGGCGCGTTTGTTCAGAATGGCGATTACTACTCGGCGCCGGCGTTCGTCAGTTTCTTTTACCTCGATAACGAAAAACGAGTGTATGACGAACAAAATCGCATTCGTACCATCGACTACACCGATCCCGCGGTGGCGGGCAACTACGTCGATCCGCTGCTCGATTTTCCCAAAGACTGGCGCGACGAATACCACTACGCCGACGACGGCGCCTTGCTCGGCTGGACGCGCATTCGCGGCGACCGCCGCGAGGAGTTCACGTCCGAGGGATTGCTCGTGCTAGAGAAAGACGACCAAGGCCAGCCCGCCAAAACAACTCCCGTGCATTACACCGTGAAACGTTCGCCCCAGGGCGCCGCCATGCTGGAGCAGCAGGCAGCCCCAAACCCCTAGCGCGCTTTTCACGGTGGTGTGAAGCGTTCTTCAGTGTAGGTTACTCGCTCCGCGAGTAACCAACCGCTTGTGAAACAAGCGGATTCTTCGGCTCGCTTCGCTCGCCGTTGGTCACTCGCGGAGCGAGTGACCTACATTAAGACACGCCACACCTGCCTGAAAAACGCACTAGCTCTTGATTGGGGCGCGGACAGTCCGTTTTGACAAGCCGAGCCGAAAAGACTCCCCGGTCCGCCGCCCTACCGAGCGGCGGCGCCTATTCCGCGCTGCGGTACAAGAACGGGCGGCGGAACATGCCGCCGAAGTGATGCGGGTTGTGCAGCCGCAGCACGACGCTGTTCTTGCCGGGCTGGAGCTTGCCCGCCAGGTCCACGTCCCACTCAAAGCGGTAATCGTTCATCCACCACACGCCCTTGAACGGGCGGTGGGCGACTTGCTCGCCGTTTACGTACAGCCAGCACTCGTTGAACAAGCCGGGGAACCGCAGGTGAACTTTGCCTTGCGTCTGCTCGGGCGAAAGCTCCACGTCGGTCTGGTACCAGGCATGGCCCGTGTAGCTTTGGAAATCCTTGGTGATGACGCCTTGCGCCTGCATGTATTGGTCGGCCCGCAGTTGCTCCCAGTGGCCAGGGTTGTTCTGGCGGTCCTCCAGCGAGACTGGCTGCGAGAGCGACTTCCACCAGGTCAGATCGACCGGCTGCTTGGGCCAGCCTTGCTTGACGCCTACGTCGCCGGGATCGCGGCGGAAGTTCCAGACCAGCGGCAGCTTCGCGACAAGCTGGCCCTTGGGGCCGTCGGTGAACTCCATTAGCTCGCGGTACTGCTGCACTTCTCCGGGCCACCAGGCGTAGCCGTGCTCGCCGATGCGCCGGTACGTGGTGAATGTGGGGTTCATGTCCGTCAGTTGCTCACGGGCCGCCAGTCCGCGCTCGCCGGCCGCGACCGCCGCATTGTAGTTCACTTCGCTGTTGGCGGCGGCAACCATCGCCATGTAGGCATCGAGCACATCCAAGCCGAGACGCGTGAACTTCATCCGGTCGAGAACGCGCTGGTTGTCTCCCGCGGCCGCTTGCGCGGCAAGTGGTTTTACCGCCGCTTCGGCCTTGGCCAGATTGTCGCGCAGCTTCGCCAGCAGATCGGGCGTGTAGATTGCCGGCGCCACGAAGTGTTCATGCTCGGTAACGATCGTATCTTCCCAGGCCTGGAAGATCGCGTTCCAGTATTCCGCCATCGGCGCGGCGGCGGGACCGTAGAACTTGGTGTAGAACTCGCCCAGCAGCGCATCCACGTCGGCGTCGGGGTTCCACAGCAGTTGCCCGCGCAGGTGCAGGTTAGTGAACGTGGTGGCCATGGCGCCGCGGCTTTCGGTATCGACGCCCAGGATGCCCGCTTCTTGGTAATACTTCACATCGTCGCGAAACGCCTGGTGCGAAGGATTGGGCAGGTCGCGCCACACGAGCATGCTTTGGTCGTAGTCGTAGATCGCCAGCCGGCCTTGCATGACCTTGGCCCACTTCTCCATGATCTGGCGATACTCTTGCCGCGGCCCGGAGCGCGGATCATCCATGCCGTGAATGGGGTCGATGTCGATGGGCGCCAGATAACCGACCAGCGGCCTGGCGGCGGTCACGTCGCGCACGGGCGGCAGCGTGATGTTCGAGTAAATCAAGAAGCCGATCTTCGCTTTGCTATTCGGCGCTTGCCGCATCAGGTTCTCGGCCACCTTGTTGTAAAGCACCATGAAGGCGTCGGTATACGACTGCGTGAGGAAGTACTTGTCGTACTGGAGGCCGATCAACTCCTTGTCTTGCTGCGAGTCGGACTGGTAGATGCCGTCCTCCATGCCCAGCATGATGTTCTCGCCCTTCGCGTATTGCGGCAGCACTTGGGCGGCCACGTGCTGGGCCGTGCGGTCTTCGGAGATCGGCACATTGAACATGGTCTTGCCAGGCGGGATCAGGTCCTTGGTGTACGTTCCCAGGTGATGCCCGTTGGGCACGTGGGCTTCGTTAAAGAAGTTGCGGCGCATGAACTCGGGCTTGCCGGTCGTGTCGCCGTTCCAACTGATCCAGTAGCGGCGAATCTCAAAGGGCGAGCCATAGGCGTAGTCCAGGTCGCCGACTTTCAGTTCCGCGTGGCGCGGCACGCACTCGCCAAACTCGCCCGGCATGTACCACCGGCAGCCCCAGCGCCGCAGCAGCTCGGCCACCGCGTAATAGTGGCTGTCGTCGTTCGTGCCGGCCAGGTAAACCCGGTTGCCCTTCCGCTGGAGCACGATCGCGTCGGCCCGCAGCAGCGGGTTCGGCTTGGCAACCTTCGCAAGTTGGCCGCGCAGCGCCGGGTCGGCCTCCAGCGCCGCCTGGCCGATGACCAGGACCGGGCCGCTACTTTGCAGCGCCGCCTGGAGCGCTTCGGGCGTATCGGCCAGCTTGGGTTCGGCGCCCGACATGCGGCCGACGTAGTGCGCCAGATCGGTCGCGGCCCGCTTCTCCCATTCGCCAGCGCCGGGCGACACCGCCACCACGGCCGTCGTGCGCCCTCCTGCCGCCACCACCAGGTCTTGCGCACCGGGCGTTCCGGCCACCTGCGCCGCGGCCGCACCGCCGAAAGCCAGGACAAGAAGACACGCGACGATGCGACGAGTGATCGAGAGTTTCATGGTTCTCCTGAGTTCGACTGGGCAAGTCACCCGCAAGGCAACGCAGCGGGGGCGTCGTCAACCACCGAGCAAGACTACCACAGCCGTCCCGCCAAGGAAACAAACAAAGCCCCTTGGAAGTGCGGCGATGCATTGCCGCTTTCGCCTTACGGTGAACGCGGCGCGAAGGTCGAAAGTCGAAGGTCGGTTTATGTTGGCCGCTTGCTGCCCGATCTTGTCGCACACGTTCCGCCGGCTGCGGGGCGTCGGGGCGATTGGGTATGGTAAACTGGTTTCGCGGCCGTGCCGGTTCGCTCTATGGACAGGCGGAGACATGTCTGAATTCGACTGGCGACGTTTCCTGCAAGAGTTTTCCGCCGAGTTGCTCGGCGACGAGGAAATCATCGAATCGTTGCCCGCCGAAGTCGGCGCGTCGGGGTGGCTCGGTTTTCCGGGCGCTACGCAAGAAGAACTCTCGGGCTTGGAATCGCGTCTGGGCGTAACCCTCTCGCCTTCGTACCGCGCGTTTCTGGCAACCAGCAATGGTTGGCGCACCACGGGATGGAGCGCCATCGTACTCTGGCCCGTGGACAAGATTGCCTGGCTGCGCGACGTTGACCCTGGCGTGATCGACGCTTGGACCAGCACTTACAATCTTGCGATTCCTGACGAGGAATATTTTGTCTACGGAGACGATCAGCAGAGTCACATGATCCGAACCGAGTACCTCCGAGACATGCTTGCCATCTCCAGCAACGACTGGGCGAACCAGGATCGGATCTTGCTGAACCCGCGGGTCATCTTTGACAATGGCGAATGGGAGGCTTGGCATTTATCTTCGGAGTATCCCGGTGCGACGCGAGTCCGCTCGTTCCGGGAGCTGATGGAGCAAGAACGACGCTTGGAATCATGGTCGCGTGAATTCCGGACTTAACCGGTCGCTCAACCGGGTCGTGCCAGTTCATGCGTAGTCAGGTGGTTTGCGTTTTCGATTCGTGTTGCGGCTTGACCCGTGCCGGCGCGGCGGGTTTCGCTTTCGCGCCTGCTGGCTTTCTGGCGGCGGGCCAGCCAGGCGTGCTTGTTGTTACGCCGATTTGATTGTTGTTCGTTTGCCGCTCGGGTGGACTGATGGCCGATTTCTCCGATGACGATGAACGGTTGCCTTCCAAAATCTTTCTGATCGACCAGGCGCCCCAGCTTGTCGAGGAATGGAAAAAAGCATTCGCCGTTTTCCCCGAGGTCGAAGTGCTGGCGGGCGATTACTTCCAACAGCCCGCCGATGCGATCGTCAGCCCGGCAAACAGCTTTGGGATCATGGATGGCGGTTTGGACCTTGCCATTCGCAACCAGCTCGGGCACGTGGTTCAGTTACGAATCCAGCGAATTATTGTGGACAAGCACCATGGCGAGTTGCCCGTGGGGTCGGCCGAAATTGTTGAAACGAACGACGCGCGGTGGAAGTTCCTGATTGCGGCTCCCACGATGAGAGTCCCTGAGTCGGTCGCGGCCACGATCCATGCGTATCTTGCGTTTCGCGCTGTTTTGGTGGCCATCGAAAATTACAATCGGGCGTTGGGCCGAAGAGTCATCGATTCTCTGGTGTGCTGCGGTTTGGGAACCGGCGTTGGCGGCATGGCCGTCGCACGCTGCGCCGCGCAAATGCAGCTTGCCTACAAGGCGATGATCGGCCCGCCGATCATCGGAAGGTTCGAGTCCATCTACGAGTTCCACCGCGCCTTGCGGCAGTCGTGATTTCATGGAGGGGGAAGCGCAAAGGAATGAAAATCCAGTACTACACCGCGACCAGCCTGGATGGATTTCTGGCGACCGAAGACGACTCGGTGGAATGGCTATTTCCGCTTGGCGATCTGAACGACTCCAGCTATCCAGAGTTCATTGCTCACGTCGGCGCGTTGGCAATGGGGTCGGCCACATATGAGTGGATCATGCGGAATGCGGACCAGGTCGCCGCCGAGGCAGGTTCGCCGTGGCCGTATACCCAGCCGGCCTGGGTCTTCTCGCGTCGAACGCTTCCCGCCATCGAAGGCGCGGACCTCCGCTTCGTCCAAGGCGATGTGCGCGGTATTCATGCCGCAATGCGGGCCGCCGCGGGCGCTAAGAATATCTGGATTGTTGGGGGAGGAGACCTCGCCGGACAATTCTACGACGCCGGTCTTTTAGACGAACTGATCATCCAAGTGGGTTCGGCGACGCTGGGGAAAGGCAAACCGCTATTTCCTCGCCGAGTGCTTAGCCCCCAATTGCGCTTGGTGTCGGCCCGGCAACTGGGAAGCGGCATGGCCGAGTTGCGTTATGAAATCCATCAATCCGGCAAGGAAGGCGCCGCCTAACATGGCGCCACAAGCCCGACGGTCCCTGACGGGCCGCGGCCGAAGCTCAATCGACCAGAAGGCGATGAGGAGGCAAGCAGGTTATACTACGGCGTACCGCTCGCTTGAGGGCGGACGCTGGGGGTTGGCGGACTCGGAAGCGTTAGGCGCGGACGATGGGTTTCTTGTCAAAAACGAATCCGAAGGCAACTTGGGGAAGCGTCCTGCGCCGCGCTGTCGTGACCAGCATCCTTGGCGCCGGGCTTTACGGCTCTGTTATTTGGTGGAACCGCTGGCTCAACGATTGGCCGCTCAAGATTGCAATTTGCGCCGTTCTTCTTGCTCTTGTCGCGGCGGTGTGGGAATGGCAAATTCCGGATGACGGCGGCCTTACCGACATCGACGCCTGACAACCCGTTCAAGTTGATGCGGTCCATCTTGCCAGACGCCTTGAACTCACGTTCATTTCAGGCCGAGCAACCTCCCGCGGATATACTTCGGGTCCGCGCAGAAGTTGCCCCAACGGTGCCACGACCGGAAGAGGCATTGCACAACCAACGGATAAGAACCGCGCGAGGTACTAATCATGATTGCACCGCTTGATCCGAACGCCAAGGCGCTATTGGAACTCGTGTACCGCGTTTCGATCCACGTCCGCGCTTTTTCCTCGGGCGAGGGTCGGATCACGCCCTCGCAACTCCACTGGCTGATGGATGCAATCCATAACATCCCCCTATACCTTCAGTCTGGCCAGGAAGACTATTGGTTCGGCATGGAATGGTCGATGCGCCATTACGATCAACACTTTGCCGACCAATCACCCCGAATTCGGCTGGTCGAGATTTTTGAGGAGGCAGGCGGGCGGTTCCCCCCGCGAGAAACACGTCAGTAGCTTCCCAGTTTCGGGTTTTCACCCGCGTTGGATCGTGGAAGCGGCGCTGGCCACGCGCCAAGTCGTTTTCGGCCAGCGCCGTACCGCACTTTGGCGGTGAACGATTACTTCAGAGTTTGGAACTACGCAATGTTGCGCTCAACATGACACGGCCCGCATGGCGGAGAATCGACATGAGCCAATGGCCGCCGCCGACGTATTTACAGGGACGCGTTGCCATTCCCCGACCGGATGGCCCAGCTCGGCATCTCCTCGATGGCCGGTGGTGCGGCCACGGCGAAGCGACCTTCTCGGTTTTTGACATCCGGAGCAGCGAATCAGGCGGCTTGTCGCTCGTCTTGCCCGCGGATTTGCGTTACCCGGCGCTGCCGGCCGTCGCAGTGGAATCGCCAGCGGGCGAGCGTTTTCTGATCTACGATCCTCGTCAGCACACGGCCAGTGTCTTCGCGATCAAGACAAGAGAATTTCCTTATGCTCCCGGTCCCGCGTACCGTTGTCGCGTTTGCGGGTGCGAACGTTTTGACGCCTCGGTGGGATTCGAGATACCCGAGGATTCAAGCGGGCCCGAGGATACGAGTTGGTTTGCTTTGGCGGCGCAGTGTCGCCATTGCGGCCAAAGCGGCATCATTTTCGATGACGAAACCGCCTAGCTCGGATTATTGATGTGGGGTGGGTCAAGCGAGCGCAAGTTCTTGGTGGGTCAGCGCAAACCGAACCGGTCTGATTTGCCAACTTAGTCGCTTTTGGCAGTTGGGAGTCGGCTTCAGACAATCCAAAGCAGAGGATGCACCCTATTGCTGGATACATTACGTTCATCGACGGCGGCTGGTATTTTCGCGCCGCCAAAGGAGTGCGACGAAAGAAGAAAGCGGTCAAAATCAATGGAAAGCTTATTGACGCAAGCAAATCAGAGATCTTACTCAAGCACGGTCACACGATCTCATTTTGCGAAGATAACGAGATTATCGTAACGGTTTTGGAACGTACTCGGGAGGAAACTCTGAAGGACCGTAGCCCACCGTTCACCGGTCTTTTCGACCAAGTGAAAATGGATTTCGAGTTGTTAAATGACAAAATCAGAATTACGTTCGGGCTTGATGACAAGGCAAACACCGGCGTCATCATATCGAAACTTGAGGAGCGCGGGCTGTTTAACGCAGCGTACGAATACGATCTTACTCGAGGATTGAGAAACATTATCGCCCATCCATCGCCCAACGTCCAACTCATCAGGCGCGATTACGTCTACGAAGCTTTGCGTGCAATGGAATCTGTAAATACCGCGATTTCGGCCATGAAGGCCGAACCAGACGCTGTGCAAGCACCGCGGGGCTAGGTTTTAGACGCTCAATGCTGGCTCGGCCCGGCCCTTACCGCTGTGGTCGGTGCGCTATTCTCGCTCGCTCGCCTTATTGTATACATTATTGGTTAATCTGGCCTAACCTACTAAGGATTGAAGTTCGCGGGAGAGGGCTTGGCGGTGGCGGCGAGACATGGTCCGCCGAACTTCAATCTGGTGTTCAAGGAGCCCGGCGAGCGTCGCCGGGCTTCGGCTGTTTAGGGGAATGGTTCGGCGCGAGAGGGCGCCGGGCAGGTCAACTTCGCGTGTGAGCGGGGAGCAATGCGGGCCGGCAACGCGGCATGGCGGCGGCAAGCGGGCAGCGAAGGCGGTGGATGGGAGCGCCAAGATGGAATGCAATTTGGGACATGCTAAGCGCCTTCAAATCGCGTACGATTTGCTCGCACGCATCCATGCATTGGCGCCGGATTTGACGCCTCCGATCACGGCCTAATGTTGGCGCAGAGCACGGTCATCCTGAGGCGGCTTGCCACTCCCGTTTGATCGTTTGGTCATTCTTTCTTGGGTCAGCGGCGCGTGGTATGCTGAGGGTGAAAGTCCTCCATACCAAACGAGTTACCATGGCTATTAGCATCGAGGCGCTCGGGATCGACCGCCTTAGTGTCCATGAGCGACTGGAGTTGATCGAGAAGATTTGGGAAAGCATCCCGGAAGAGGTCAAGCCCGACGAAGTCCCGGCTTGGCACTTGGCCGAACTCGCCCGGCGGCGTGCAGAAGCCGATGCTTCGCCGCGGGCTGGCGCGCCGTGGCCAGAAGCTCTAGCGCGGTGTTCTTTGGGACTGCTTGCGCCCTTCTCTTTTTTGGGGCAAGAGGTTGGCAGCTCCTTTCGTCTGCGCCTTCGGTCGGTGCGGGTTGGTTTCTTCGTTCTTTGTTTTGGCGATTCGATGGGTGTTCTCAGATTACTGCCAATCGCGCTTTTCCTTGGATCGTTTTTGGGATGTCAGGGCAAAACGGACGAGGCGGCGGCGCTTCCTCCGTTTGAAGTGCAGGTCAGCACGGTTAGCCAACTTGCGTCCATCGAGGGCGCGGAACGCATCCAACGCGAGACCAAGGCGTATTCGACGCTTGCCGATGTGCAGGATTATCTTCGGTCGCTTGACTGGGCGGACCCCGCCGTTCGCTACGAAGTAGAGATCATTCGGCGAGCAGCTTCCAAGCCCGAGGCGAAGATGGTCGTCAAACACGTGGGAGCGACGCCGGCAAAAACCGAGTTCCTGTGCCACGAGGATCTGACCCGGCCCGACGATAAGACGAGAATCGAGGTTGGTCCAGGCGTGACTTCCCAGATGGTCGCCACGATGGCGGAACAGTTCTTCGAACCCGAAGCGGAAACCTCGACTGCCGGCGCGCAGTAATCACCCGGGCCAACCGCCGCCGGTCGCGCGGGGCCAAATCATTGTTGGCCGGCGGCAATGCTCCGAGGTTATGTATCGTTCCGCGAGTGCCCCACATTGAGAAACCTGTCACGCCACCGTGAAACGTGCTCTAGAGATCGTGAAGGTTGAACATGTCGAAGAAGCGACGCATCCGGAAGAAGACACGCCTGGAGCTGGCGGACCCCGATCTCACACGGCGGTCGGACCGTCAGTGCGCGGTTCGCAATAGCGCACGGGCCGTAACCGAGCGGCTGCCGAAAAAGCGGCAAGAGTTTATTCGGAATATCGCGGGACACGAATGGGTTCGCCAGTTCCCTTCTGATGCTGATGAGGCGGCGTTTGAAAAAGAAGGTCGCCGTTGGGACCGGCTTCGCAGGCAGTTCTTACGCGAGGCCGCCAACCCACTCGAACTCCACCTGTTTGCGTCGAATTGGAACTGCGACGGCGGTTCGCAACCCATCCACCAGATTGTCGCCAATCCGCACTGCGACGCGGGGACCGCGCTATGGCTTTACTGGGAAAATGATCCCTACTTTTACCAGGCGTATCGATACATTCAGGACGCCGAAGGGTGGGAGCAACAATGGCTCCGAATTTTGCGGTCCATTGAGCGTCGCTTTCGCCGCAATGATTTCGCCACCTCGCAAATTCCCTTTGACCCTGAACCGTGGATTACGGATCGCTACGCGGACGCGGAATGGGTTGTTCACGAGATTCCTGAAGTCCTGCATCATCCAATCGTTGCTCGCAAACGGCGGAAACGCGCCTAGCAACAATCTGTGCGGGAGCGAGGATTCCGCGCCAAACGCATTACTCGGACCACGCCTGGCCCGAACCTCAAGACGCCGCGGCGGGTGAGGCTGCTTGTTGCCTGAACCGCCGCCGCGACGACGCTCCTTCGCGCCTCCGCCCTTCGCCGCGGAGCAGCCTTGTGATGTTGGTAATAGATGGCTTTCCGCGCGGAACCTTTTTCCGGTGGGACCGCCATCACGCGGCGTGCGCGCTCGGCGGTGTCCAGCAGACGGAACCTACTTGCGGAAACATTCAATCCGCTCAGTCGTCGCGACGGTCGTTGATCACTTCGCCCGTCTTGGGGTCGACGTGGATCTCGTGCTTGCCGTCGGCGCGGAGCGATTCAACTTCCCAGTAACGGCGCTCGAAGGAAACCTCGCTGATGGCGTGGTAACCCGCCGTGTTGAGCGTGCGGAGCAGGCGCGACAGGGGCTGGGAGTCGCGCGGCGGGCGCGGCTCGGCGTCGTCGCGATGTTCCGAAAGGATTCGACCCGAGCGCGCGTCGACCGCTAACTCGTAAGGCGCCTCCTGCTTGTACGCCTCCACTTCCCAATAGCCGTCGTCGAACGAGACCTCGGTGAACGGGCCGTAGCCTTGTTGTTCAAGTTGCTCGACGATTTCCACGATCGGTTTGGAATCGGCCGAGGGTTGATCGGCGAAGACCAGCGCCAACGGCGCCACGGCGACGGCGCTGGCCGCGGCAATAGACTGGAGCATGTTCATAACAGGGTTCCCAGGGGTTCAAGGAAAGAAACTGCCTGACGAAAGTGATTATCGGGAAGCAACCTGAAATGGCGGTGAAGCCAACCTAAAATCGGCTTCATACTTCGCTGCTTTCGCGGATTGCCCCCGATTCACGCCAACGGCAGCCGCAGCGTGAAGCGGCTGCCGCGGTCCAACTCGCTCGTGCAGTTCAGTCGTCCGCCACAGGCCTTTGCGATCCTCGCCGCAATGGCAAGGCCCAAGCCCGCGCCGGCAATGCCGGCGTCGCGGGCCGCGCGAGAACGAAAGAATGGATTGAAGATCGCGGAGCGGTCCTCGGCTTCGATGCCGCGTCCCTGGTCCTCGACGGCGACCACCGCCTCGGCGTCGTCGCGGGCCAAGGTCACGTCGACGCGCGACCCACGTTCGCTGTACTTCAGGGCGTTTTCGATCAGGTTGTCCAATAATCGGGCCAAGAGCGCGGACGAGGCCGTGATCCGGCAGGGGCCGTTCTCCTCGGAGCGCAGGCGGATGTCGGCCCGTCGCGGGTGGTCGTTCCAGCGGTCCAGATAACCTGGCAGCCACTCGTGCAACGCGATGGTCTCGGAATCGGGCAAGACGGCGTCGTCCTCGGCTCGCGCGAGAAACAACAGCGATTCGACGATCTTCCGCAACTCGGCGGACTCATCGCGCAGCACGCGGAGCGTCGCGGCGTATTCCTCCGCCGATCGCGCGCGACGCAAGCTGACGTCGATCTGCCCAAGCAGCACCGTCAGCGGCGTTCGCAGTTCGTGGGCCGCGTCGCCGGCAAATCGCCGCTGCTGCTCCATGGCGCCTTGTTGGCGGTCAAGCAGCGTATTGAAGGCCGCCGCCAGGTCCGCCAACTCGTCGCCTGTCTCGGCGACCGGCAGCCGAGAGCGAAAGTCGGCGCCCGCCATGGAGCGCGCCTGTTTGGCCATATCCAAGACCGGCTGCAAAGCCCTCCGGCAAAACCAATGGCCCCCAGCGGCCGCCGCCAGCCACGCGACCAGGGGAAGCACGCAGACCAACGCCAGCAAACGATTCAGGTTGGCGTTCAGCGGCGCGGTGGAATGGGCGACCACCACCACGATTTCATCGAATTCATCGAGTTCCCGTTGACTTCTCTCGGGCGTCGGAGCGACAAGCCGTCTATGGAGAAAACGCCAACCGTCGTTTGTGGCGCCAGCGTTACGGTGGTCGTCGCGCGCTACGTTGGCGGCGATCGCCCTGGCCCGCGCGACCAAGTCGGGCGAGGCGTTGCGCGACTGTTCGACCACCAGTACGCCGTCGCCAATCACGACCCACCGCACTTCGTCCGGCTCCTGGAACACCCCCAGCGCGATGGTGTGTTCGAGCGGCTGCCACTTGACTTCTTCCGGTTCGACTTCCACGGCGGCCACCAGCGCATTGAGCGCGCCGTGCAACTCTTGTTCAAATTGCCGCACCAGCCGGCCGCGGACAAACGCGTAGAAGGCGCTGGAATACGCGATGAGTACGATCGCCATCGCCGCCAGGAAGAACACCGACACCCGGTTGACTAGCTTCACGGCTCGATCTCCTCGGGCGACGCGGCTTCCAGCACGTATCCCCGGCCACGGCGCGTTTGAATCACCCGCGGGCCGCGGGCTTCGAGCTTGCGGCGTAGTTCTTTCACGTGGACTTCCAGCGTGTTGGAGAGTCCATCGAAATTCTCGTCCCACACGGTTTCGTAAATCCTCGTGCGGGAAAGCACCTTGCGCGGGTGACGCAGGAAAAAGATCAAGAGCGACAACTCCTTG
>JAANMU010000286.1_pt1 | contig 64507 bp, 48 predicted proteins | sample 7279701 | NCBI WGS metagenome assembly JAANMU01 (sample SAMN14094539, study PRJNA606508) | bioreactor metagenome | isolation source: A lab-scale SPAN reactor treating ammonium-rich wastewater day 57 | place: Ireland: Galway | collected 2017-03-13 | reverse complement strand
CTCAGGGGTGGGTCATGCCGTGAGAATTTCGCTCCGCCCCCTGGGTCATGCCGTGAGAAAAACTCGACTCAGGGTGGGTCATGCTCGTGAGAAATGACATGCACTGGCAGTTCACTGCCCATCGAGCAGATTCTGAGGTCTGTTTCCGAAGCCAATCCCCCCTCACCCTTCGCCCTCCCCCCCCAGTTCCTGGGTGGCGAGGGGATGCTTTTTCTTTGGATCACTCGTGCTTTCCAGGGCGGCGAGGGGATGGATTTTTCTTCGCATCACTCGTGCCTTCCTGGGTGGAGAGGGGATGCTTTTTCTTCGCATCACTCGCGGCTTCCTGGCGGCGACGGGATGCTTTTTTTCTTCGCAGCACTCGTGTTTTCCTGGCGGTAGGGGATGCCTTTTTTTTCGCATCACTCGCGGCTTCGTGGGCAGCGTTGGATGTTTTTCCTTTGCATCACTCTGGCCTTCCTGGGCGGCGAGGGAATGTTTGGTTTGCCGTCTCTGCATCAGCCGAGTTGTGCCATACGCTGCTGCGGTGATGATGCGGTTTCTGCACTGGCAGTGCGCTGCCCATCGAGCAGACTCTGGTGTCTGTTCCCGAGCCAAAGCCTTAAATTCCCCTCTCCCCCCAAAAATTATTTTTGGGGGGAGAGGGCGCCGGGTGAGGGGGGCTGTGTTACCCAATCTGCGCCCGGCAATCCTCTTTTTTGCAGCCCGGCGTGCCCGGCAGTTCAGCCGGCTCGTAGGCTTCTTTTGCGTGGTGCCGGGCGTAGGGAGATGCGTCCCGCCTCGATCCGATGCCGCAGGCGAGTTGCCAGACGTCGCTCCGGATCACGGTCGCGCGAGCGCAGGAGAGCGCCGATGTCCCGTTGCAGGGTACGGCGGACCCGTTCGCGGAACTTGAACACGAGCGCATCATCGCCCTGCCCGCCTTGCAGGCGCTTCGTCTCGATCACTTTGCCGAAGTGAAAATAAAAACGTTGCGGGCGCGGTAGCGGGCCGATGCCGCGTACCACGGGAGGGATCGCGTCGGGCCGCTCCGCCAGACGTTCCAGTATCGGCCACCACGGCAGGCGGGCGTAATCGTCCTGGTCGAGAAGGATCTCGTAGCAGTCCTCCGCTCCCACCGCGGCGACCGGGATCACGGGATAACCGAATTCGATGGCGAGGCGGGCAAAACCCATCCGTTCCTTCCAGATGAGCCTGTACTTCTCGTTCTTGCGTTTGAAGACTTCGCGGCCCCCACCGGGAAACACGATGATCGACTCGCCGGCTTTCATGAGAGCGCGGCAGTTGTCGCGTGTCCCTTCGACACAACCGAAGCGGGCGAGAAGATCGCGCCACACGGGCACGGCAAAGTGCAGATGATCGCCGAGTCCACGCACGAAGACACCGGTCTGGTCGTGCAGCCCCAGGGTGAGGAGCGGTGTGTCGAGCATTCCCATGAGGGTGTGATTGGCGACGTAGAGCGCAGGCCGGTCGCGCGGCACATTTTCGAGTCCGGAAAAACGCGGCGCGGTCAGCCACTGCCACGGCGCGAGCAGAACCCGTAACGTTGCCAGCTCCGCATCGGCCGGCCGTACGATGACGGCCGGCCGTTTACGGATGACGCGCCGCCCGGTTTTTTTGTCTTTGGGTGCTGGCATCAGAACCGTGCCGTGTCCCCGGCCTCCCGGCGGCATACGAGGATCGGCATCGCCAGGTCAGATGGCCGCGCTGACGGCGTCTTCTCGTTGCGACGGTGCCGGACGTTCGTCGATCGGCACGTAGTTACGCAGCCACTCACCGAGGTACAACTGGCGCGGCCGGGCGATCTTCTGTTCCGGATCACGCACCAGTTCCGCCCACTGCGCCATCCAGCCTGCCGTGCGGGGAATGGCGAAGAGGACGGGGAACATGGTCATCGGAAAGCCCATCGCCTGGTAGATGATGCCCGAGTAGAAATCGACGTTCGGGTAGAGTTTGCGGGAGATGAAGTAATCGTCCTGCAAGGCGATGCGTTCCAGTTCCAGCGCCACATCGATGAGTGGGTTCTTGCCGGTGACTTCGAAGACCTCGTAGGCCACGCGTTTGATGATTTTGGCGCGCGGATCGTAGTTCTTGTAGACGCGGTGGCCGAAGCCCATGAGGCGGCCTTCGCCCGCCTTGAATTTGCGGACATATTCCGGCACCCGGTCGGCGGCACCGATTTCGGCCAGCATGCGGATCACCGCCTCGTTCGCGCCACCGTGCAGAGGGCCGTAGAGTGCCGCAACCGCCGCAGCGACTGCCGAGTACGGATCGACCTGGGAGCTGGCAACGCTGCGCAGGGCGTTCGTGGAGCAGTTCTGTTCATGATCGGCGTGCAGGATGAACAGAACTTCGAGCGCGTGCTCCAGCACAGGATCGGGCTTGTACTTCAACTCGGTCATCTTCCACAGCATGGAGAGAAAATTACCGCAGTAGCTCAGCTCGTTGTCCGGATAGACGTACGGCAGGCCGCGCGCTTTGCGATAGGCCCAGGCGGCGATGGTGGGCATCTTGCCGATCAGGCGGCGCGTTTGCAGGCGGCGGGATTCGAGGTCGAAGATATCCTTGGCATCGGGATAGAACGTCGACAGGGCACCGATGGTCCCGACCAGGATCCCCATCGGATGGGCGTCATGGCGGAAGCCGGCAATGAAGTCCTTGATGTTCTCGTGCACCATGGTGTGGCGCGTGATGTTCTCTTCCCACACCTTGAGGTGTTTCACGTCGGGCAGTTCGCCCTTCACGATGAGATAGGCGGTCTCCAGATAGTTGCTCCGTTCGGCCAGTTCCTCGATCGGATAGCCACGGTAGCGCAGGATGCCGGCATCGCCGTCGATGAAGGTGATGCGGCTCTTGCAGGTTGCCGTATTCGTCAGGGCGGGGTCATAGGAGAGCAGGCCCGGATCACGCTCGTCGACCTGGATTTTTTTCAGATCGGCGGCGCGAATCGAATTGCTCTCGATCGGGAACTCGTACTTCTTTCCTGTCCGGTTATCGATGATCGTCAGTGAGTTCTCAGCCATCATGCTCCTCCATTCCGCGGCGCATTATGCCGCCGCACGCGGGGCGCGCAACCAAGCCCCGCGGGTTGCAGTATGCAATTTGCGCCAATGCACAGGGTTGGCGCAAGATCGGTCGTGAGGTGAAATCCAACGTCTGTAATTCCCCGCTGGCAAGTTCGCTCTCTTCCGTGTAGGAATCCGGGGCACGAAGGCGAGTATGGGTGGGTGCTGGAATCATCGTCTCCCGCAACGTCTGAAGCAGATACACTGGAGTCCGCGCGGCTCTCCCTTCCGGTTCTCCTCCTGAGCTGGTTGGCTCGCCTCCTTGGATTCGTCGTACAGGTGGGTCTCGGGGCGATCGTGGGAGCTGCGTTCACCCACGAAATCATCACCTCGGCCTGGCAGGCACAGTGGTTCAGCCGGTACGCGGCACGTGTCCAATACGGGCTGGGAGAGGGCGCGAGCCGTGAGATCGGCTTTCCCGGCAACGGTCCGTTCGATCTCATACGTGGCTACTCTCGCCTGCCGGCCTTCCAGATCGCTCTGGCGAGTTCAGGATACGGGATCGTCCAGCAGGCGCGCCAGTCGCCCGCTCTGCAGTCGCTGTTGCGCCACGGCATTGCGCCACCCTACCGGGAATCGGCCTCGGCCGGTCTGATCCTGCGGGGACCCGACGGCACTTTGTTGTTCGATGCGGCCCATACTTCCGACCATTTCGAGCGTTTCGACGACATCCCGCCGCTCGTCGTCGAGGCGTTGCTGTACATCGAAAACCGCGAATTGCTGGCGCCCTTCGATCCGCGCAGCAATCCGGCCATCGAGTGGGATCGTATGGCGCGCGCCACATTCCTGTACGGCGCCGGCAAGCTGGGCCTGTCTGCCGGGATCCAGGGAGGGAGCACGCTGGCGGTCCAATTGGAGAAGTACCGGCATTCGCCCCGCGGACGCACGCACGGCGCGGGGGAGAAGCTGCGCCAGATCCTGGCCGCTTCCCTCAAGGCCTATCAGGACGGCGAGGATACGCTTGCCGCGCGGCGTGAGATCATCGTCGACTATCTGAACACCCTGCCCCTTGCCGCCGTGCCCGGCTATGGCGAGGTCTACGGCCTCGGCGCCGGTTTACGCACCTGGTTTGGCGCCGACCTGGCGAGTGTCCGTGCCGCCCTGTCGGCACCCAACACGACACTGGCCAAGGTGCGCGGCTTCAAACAGGTGATGACACTGCTCGCCGCGGTGCGCGCACCCACCGGGTATCTGATCGAAGACCGACAGGCGCTGGAGCAGAGAGTGAACTCCTACACCGACCTGCTGGCTCGCAACGGCAAACTGGAGCCACGGTTGGCCCAGGCCGTCCTGGCGATGCCGGCGGACTTTGCGGCCTACGCGCCAAACGTGGAGCCTCGGCCGTTCATCGAAAGGAAGGGCCTCTCCGCCCTGCGCTCGCACCTCATGAAGACGTTGCGAGTGCCCAACGTCTACGATCTGCACCGTCTCGATCTGGTGGTCGACAGCACCATCGATCCGGCCCTGCAGCAGGGCGTGACCCAGATGTTCCTCGATCTCGGCAAACCGGAATTCGTCAAGGCACACCAACTATCCGGCGAACACCTGCTGCGCAGCGGCGACCCGGCCAACGTCATTTACAGCCTGTTGCTGTTCGAGAAGACGGCGGCTGGAAACCTGGCACGCGTTCAAACCGACAATCTCGAGCGGCCGTTCGACATCAACGACGGGATCAAGATGGAACTGGGCAGCACGGCCAAGGCGCGCACGCTCGCACACTATCTCGAACTGCTGGGAGAATTGCACGTGGAGTTGTCGGCCCTGTCGCGGGAGGAACGGCAGAAACGCCTGAAGGCGGACGCCGACCCGATCACGCGCTGGGCGATCGAGACGCTGGAGCGGCAGCCCGGCCTGGCGCTGGAGCCATTCCTGCAGGCATCGCTCGACCGCACCTACTCGGCCAGTCCGGACGAGGCGTTCTTCACGGGCGGCGGGCTGCACCGGTTCGGCAACTTCGACCGGACGGACAACGGCCGGGTGTATTCCCTGCGCGAGGCGCTGAAGAAGTCGACCAACCTCGTCTTCATCCGTCTCATGCGCGATCTCGTACGCTTCCATCAGACGCGGCTGCCCTATGACGTGGCCGACGTGATGGAGAATCCGGAAAGTCCGGTGCGCCGCCAGATGTTGCGCGAGATCGCCGACGCCGAAGGCATCCGGCAGTTGCACCGGGCTTACAAACGCTACGCCGGAGCGGCGCCGGCCGAGATGGCGGCACGGCTCCTGGGAAAACGGCAGAACTCGGAACGCCACCTGGCCATTCTTTTCTTCGCATGGAAGATCGGCAACGACGAAGCAGCGCTGGCAGAATGGCTCGAACCGCGGGTCGGAACGGTGCCGCCAGCCACGGTGCGCAAGCTGTTCAAGGCCTATCAGAACCCGCGGCTCGACCTGTCCGACTACGGCTATCTGCTGTCGCGCCATCCGCTCGATCTGTGGGTCGCCAGCGAAGTGAGGGCACAGCCGGATATCGCCTGGGAGGAACTGGTGGCGCGTGGCGCGGAGGCCCGCCAGAATGTGTCCCGCTGGTTGTTCAAGCCACGCAATCGGCGGGCGCAGGACCTGCGTTTGCGGATCCGGGTGGAGCAGGACGCCTTTGCCCGCATGACGCCGTACTGGCAGAGGCTCGGCTTTCCGTTCGACAGGCTCGTGCCGTCGCTGGCCACCTCCATTGGCAACTCGTCGGACCGGCCTGTCGCTCTTGCTGATTTCATGGGGATCCTGGTCAATGACGGCGTGCGCCGTCCCCTCCTACGCATGAACCGCCTCCATTTCGCCGCGGACACACCCTATGAGACGGTCTTCGAACCGGCGGGCGACAGTGGCCAGCGTGTGATGCGGAGGGAAGTGGCGCGGGTCCTCAAGTCGGCGCTGGCGCAGGTCGTCGAGGCGGGCACGGCGCGGCGGCTGCACGGCGTCTTCAAGCACAGCGACGGCACCCCGGCGGTGGTGGGTGGAAAGACCGGTTCGGGCGACAACCGGTTCAAGACATTCAGCCGTGGCGGCGGTGTCACATCGGCGCGTGCCGTGAATCGCACCGCAACGTTCATCTTCTTCATCGACGACCGCTACTTCGGTGTGGTGACGGCCTACGTACCGGGCAAAGAAGCAGCGCAGTACGAATTCACGTCCGCCCTGCCCGTGTCCCTGCTGAAGCTGGCGGCGCCCGGCATCAACGCCACACTCTGAGTGCCCCGCACTCGCAACCGCTCCGGGCGCCACGGGAGGCACGCCAGCGGCGCGCAGGCCCGCCAGGCCGGGTTTCTCCGATTGACCACCGGCATTCGTGTGATTAATTCAAAGGCGAGAGACGAATTAAAAAGAAAGGAGGTGAAAAAGAATGAAAGCTCTGACCCCATGGCGGCCTCTTGCCCAGTTGTCGACGTTGCACAAGGACCTTGACGAACTTTTTACCCGCTTCTTCGGTGAAGAAGGTGGGGAGCACTGGGGAGGATTTGAGGGTGGTCTGGTGCCGGCGATCGAGTCGTTCACGCGTGGCAACGAACTCGTCTTTCGAGCCGACCTGCCGGGAATCGATCCGAAGAATGTCGAGTTGTACGTCGAGGGGAACCGCCTGACGATTCGGGGCGAACGCAAGGAAGAGCACAAGGAAAAGGAAGGCGGCCGTAGACTGCGCGAGGTGCGCTACGGTCGTTTCGAACGAGTGCTGGCCCTGCCCGCCGCGATCGATCCGGAAACGGTTCAGGCCAGGTATGAGCACGGGGTGTTGGAGGTCACGGTGAAGGCGCCCAGGGAATTGACGGGCAAGAAAGTCCCCATCGCGACCGGCTGACAGCTCTCGCAGCTCGGGCAGAGGAAAGGCCGGATGGCACAATCGCCGTCCGGCCTCTTTTTTTGCGCCATTGCCGCCCGCCTGCAAACCCCGCGTGACGATTTTTTCCGACCACGCCCCCGCTTCGCGTGCATCGATGCAAACAATGGGCTACACCGGACACGCCCTTCGAACGGAGGGCGCAGTGCAATCACGATTGAGGAGGGCGCATCCGTGAGGGCGGTCGATCCAGCACTCGAGACGCGGTGTATCAACACGATTCGCACGTTGGCAATCGATACCGTCCAGAAGGCGAACTCGGGACATCCGGGACTCCCTCTGGGCGCGGCACCCATGGCCTACGTGCTGTGGCAACACCACCTGCGGCACAATCCCCGCAATCCATTGTGGCCGGACCGCGACCGTTTCGTCCTGTCCCCGGGACACGGCAGCGCGCTTCTCTACGCCCTGCTGCATCTGACCGGTTACGACGTCGGCCTCGAAGACCTCGAAGCATTCCGCCAGTGGGGTAGCCGGACGCCGGGGCACCCGGAGTACCGTATGACTGCGGGTGTGGAAGCCACCACCGGACCACTGGGTCAGGGGTCATCGAATGCGGTCGGCATGGCCATGGCCGAGCGTATCCTGGCACACCGCTTCAACCGGCCGGGCCATGCCATCGTCGACCATCGCACCTATGCGATCGTGTCGGACGGCGATCTGATGGAAGGGATCTCGGCCGAGGCGTCTTCACTGGCCGGTCACCTGGGGCTGGGCAAGCTGACTTTCCTCTACGATTGCAACCACGTCTCCCTGGACGGGCCGACCACGCTCGCCTTTTCCCGTGAGGACGTGGCGGCGCGCTATCGCGCCTACGGCTGGCAGGTCCTGGAGATCGAGGAGGGCGACACCAACACGGCGGCCATCGATGCGGCCCTGTCCGAAGCCGAAGCCGACACCACACGCCCGTCCCTGCTCGTGATCAAGACGACGATCGGCTACGGCTCTCCGAACAAGGCGGGCACGTCCGCAGCGCACGGCAGTCCGCTCGGTGTCGAAGAGGTCCGGCTGACCAAAGAGGCGTTGGGGATGGATCCGGACCGGCAGTTTTTTCTGCCCGAAGAGGTGGTGTCGCATTTCCGCACGGCCATCGAACGTGGCCAACGGGCCCAGACGGACTGGGATCAGCGGTTCACCGAATACGCGCATGCCTATCCCGACCTTGCCGCAGAGTGGCAGCGGACGATGCGCGGGGAGCTGCCGCAAGGCTGGGACGCAGGGATTCCGGTGTTCGGCCCGGCGGATGCACAGGCCACGCGGCAAGCCGGAGGCAAGGTCATGAACGCCATCGCGCGCCATGTGCCGGCCTTCATGGGTGGCGATGCGGATCTCTCCGTATCGACGGGGACATCGCTGAAAGGGGCCGGCTCTTTCGACGCCAAGACCGGCGGCGGGAGCAATCTCCATTTCGGCGTGCGGGAACACGCCATGACGGGGATCGCCAACGGCATCGCGTATCATGGTGGCGCGCGCCCCTTCGTGTCGACGTTTTTCGTCTTTTCCGATTACATGCGCCCCTCCGTCCGGCTGGCTGCCCTGAGCAAGCTGCCACTGATCTGCGTGTGGACGCACGACTCGATCGCCGTCGGCGAGGACGGTCCGACGCACCAGCCGGTGGAACATCTCATGGCCTGGCGCATCGTGCCGAATTTCGTGCTCCTGCGCCCGTGCGATCCGAACGAAACGGCCGAAGCCTGGCGTTGGACGATGCAGTACCGCGGTGGTCCTGTGGGAATCGTGCTGAGCCGGCAAACGGTCCCGGTGATCGACCGCGAGCGCTATGCGCCGGCCAGTGGTCTGGCGCGTGGAGCCTATATCCTGGCCGATACCGAAGCTCCGCAGGCGATCCTTCTGGCAACCGGCGCCGAAGTGCACGTGGCGCTCGCGGCGCACGAGCAACTCCTGAGTGAGGGGGTGCCGACCCGGATCGTCTCCATGCCGAGCTGGGAGATTTTCGAGCAGCAGGATGAAGCCTACCGGAACTCGGTGCTCCCACCGGAGATCACGGCTCGTGTCTCCATCGAGGCAGGCGTCACGCTCGGATGGTCGCGCTGGATCGGCAATCGGGGCGTGGCGATCGGTATCGATCGTTTCGGCGCGTCGGCGCCGGGCGAGGTGAACCTGGAGAAGTACGGCATCAGCACCGGGCACGTGTTGGAGACCGTCCGCAAACTCCTCTGAGAGCGCAACCAGACGAGCACGATGAGACGGCCGGCAACGCCAACAACCCCTCCGGGATCGTTCCCGGGAGTGGCGACGGAGCCGGCGGGCCGGGCCCGGCTTGGCGGCATCGAACTCGGCCGGGGCTTGCCGGTCCAGATCGCTGGCGTGATCAACGTGAGCCCCGAATCCTTCTACAGTGGTTCGGTGCCGCAAGGCCGGCGTGCCCTCGCCCGCCAGGCCCGGAAAATGGTGCGTGAGGGTGCAGCGTGGCTCGACGTCGGGGCGATGACGACAGCTCCGTACAAGAAGGGTTGGATCGAGGCGAAGGAAGAAAAGCGCCGGTTGGTGGAAGCGATTGTGGTGTTGCGGGATTGCGTCGACGTGCCCCTCTCGGTGGACACACAGCGGGCCGAGGTGGCCGCCGCGGCATTTCAGGCCGGGGCGACGATCCTCAACGACATCAGCGGCCTGGGGGCGGACCCCGAAATGGCGCGGCTGGCGGCGGCCGAGGCGGCGGGCGTGATTCTGATGGCGCTCGAGGAGGGTCCGACCCGTCTGGCACCGATCCGGGTCGTCGAACGCGCCCTGCGAGCCGCACTGCAACGGGCCCGCCGGGCTGGCATCGAAAGCTCACGGATCCTGGTGGATCCCGGCATCGGTTTCTTCCGGCAGGGTTGTGTGCCGTGGCATCAATTCGACTGCGCCGTCCTGCGCGACCTGGCGATCCTTGAATCGCTGGGTCCTCCACTTTTCGTGGGAGTCTCGCGCAAATCCTTCATCGGTCATCTGACGGGCCGCCGGGATCCGTCCGAACGTCTTGCCGGTTCCCTGGCGGCTGCTGCGATCGCCGTCCTGCACGGTGCGGCGGCCATTCGCACGCACGATGTGGGAAGGACAGGAGAAGCCGTCCGCATTGCCGAAGCCATACGCTCTGGCGGGTGAGGCGGAGGGGGCAGAATCACCCCTGTATTCACTCCGGACAAAATCTCTGAACTACGACGACCCCGAAAGCCGATCTCGATCTTGCCCGCGATCGAAAACGTGATCCGGAGAGAGGGAGATGATGAAGAATCCCCTTATCGGCTCAAACTTCGATGAGTTTCTCCGCGCGGGTGGTGTGCGCGAGGAATGCGTATTTCGCGACATCTGAACGCTCGTTTCGGGACACCGGATGCGAAATCGGAATTTTGGGACGGATGCGGTGCGACCCGCTCGGGCCTGCCCCGCCAAAGGGCGAGTTCATCTCCGTACTTGCGGGTAGTAGGTCCTGCTGCAGCAGAGGTAACCCGAGATGGAGAAACACCCCGGCCGGAAGCGATGGCAGGTTCATTTGGCAGGTCCGTTGAACCCACTGTGGGTCTGTGCGGGTGCACTCATCCGGCTCAGATTACCCGGGTCGGTACGCCTGGTCCGACAGACTTGCTGGTGAGGGAGGCTCCTCGGCGGGGTTTCCGATCCATGTGGTAGGGGCGCGACAGGAAAAGCGGGCTATTCAGGATGTGGGGGACAACCCGGACCAAATTCAGATGCAGGACTGTAACTATCAGAAATTACAATTGTTTTTCAAATTTTCCGGTGTGGATGTCCATTTGGGATTGTGTGGATGTCCATTTGGGATTTTTTTGGGATTTTGCGGACAAAACATGAGAATGGCGCCGTAAGTACGCGAAACATCAATATTTTCTTGAATTTTCCCGTGTGGATGTCCTTTTGGGCTCCTTTTGGGCTCTTTCGTGGGGGTCTCGCGCAAATCCTTCATCGGTCATCTGACGGGCCGCCGGGATCCGTCCGAACGTCTTGCCGGTTCCCTGGCCGCTGCTGCGATCGCCGTCCTGCACGGTGCGGCGGCCATTCGCACGCACGATGTGGGCAAGACAGGAGAAGCCGTCCGCATTGCCGAGGCGATACGGCAGCCGCGCTGAGACGGGCGGCAGATATTCGTGGAAAAAAAGCTTCGCGGAGTGAAATAGTCCGCGTTGACTTGAGCCGGGATGCGAGTCTAATTACAACGATGTCCTTGGCAGCCGAGATACAAGATACGCGCACAGCGCCGACACCCGAGGAGGCTCGTGGTTAGGCGGAAACAAAGCGACCGTCACGAGCACCGCAGTTCGATCATGAACATCGGGCGCCGGGTCGATTATGCTGTCCGTGCGCTCTGTTACATGGCGGCCCAGCCGGAGGGACGGATCATTCCGCGTGCCGAGATCCAGGAGCGGCAGAGCATTCCGCCGCATTTCCTGTCGAAGATCCTACGTTCCATGGTGAGTGCGGGCATCCTGCTGTCGGTGCCCGGGGCGCGTGGCGGTTTTCGCCTGGGGGTCGATCCGGCCGACATCAGCGTGCGGGCCGTATACGAGAGCGTCGAAGGGCCGCTGGCGTTGATCGAGTGCGTCGAAGGTGAAGACAGGGCATGTTGTTTTGCGCCGGTCTGCACGCAAATCGACATCTGGCGTGGCGCACAGCAGCTCCTGAGTCAGTACCTGGAACAGATTACCATTCGCGATGTCGCGGACCGCCATGGTCTGGTACCGCGGCTGCGGGAGACACCGAGTATTGTCGGGGCGTGACCCCGTCGTTTGAGTCGGGGGTGTGGCCCCGTCGTTTGAGTCAAGGAGGAGGAGATGGCGTACGTCATTACCCGCTTGTGCATCGACTGCGTGGACACGGCTTGTGTCGCGGTGTGTCCGGTGGACTGCATTTACGAGTATACAGGGAGCGACACAGGTTCGTACCCGAATCAGCTCTACATTCATCCCGATGAATGCATCGACTGTGGCGCATGCGAGCCGGAATGCCCGTGGATGGCCATTTTCGAGGAAGCGGCTGTTCCCGAGGTCTTTGCCGATGACACACCGCTGAATGCAGCAACGGTGGAACTGGGCAGTGATTTCGCGGTAAAGAAACACGAACAGAAGCCCCGTCCGACGACGGAAGAAATCGAAGCGAACAAACGGAAGTGGGGCTATTCGGGCTGAGGGAATCCGAAAGCGAATCGACCTTCATTCCGGCCCGCTCCCACACACGTGCCGTGGGAGCGGGTTGTTTTATTTTCCGTGGAGTTCAATCGCTCCGCTGTACGGCCTGAGACCGCCCTTTTCTCCTGCAGGAAAGTCAGGCCGGAGCGAGAGGTCGATGGAGGACGGGCGCCCGGCGTCTACAGGTTTTTCTTTGGCGGCGCCTCGATCTTCTTCGTGGGCGCTCTCTTCATTCCTGCCGCTTTCGGGCAACAGGGTGGCAGCGCATTGTGGGCACGTTCCCTCGAGTGGCCGGATCACGCCCACAGGGCCACATGTCGGACAGACATCACGCATTCCGGCCGTCTCGTAGACCACGGGGCGGCGCTCAGCTCCACCGCTGCTGTTCGGCCTCGCGCAGTTCGTCACGAAAATCGGGGTGCGCGATCTCGATGAGGGCTTGTGCGCGTTGGGCGTCCGTCATCATCCCGAGGTTGGCCACACCGTACTCCGTGATGACGTACTGCACGTGGTGTCGCGGCGTGGTCACCGGAGTTCCCGGGAGAAGCGAAGGGACGATGGTCGAGACGGTTTTCCCGTCGCTGCGCGCCGTCGAGTGCAGGCAGATGAAGCTTCGCCCATCCGGACTGTCGTGCGTGCCCATGACGAAAAGTTCGTGGCCGCCGACCCCGGAATACTGCCGCACACCGATGGTGTCGGCCATCACCTGTCCACTCAGGTCGATGGCCAACGCACCGTTGATGCTCACCATATTGCGGTTACGGCGGATGATGGCCGGGTCGTTCACCTGGGCCACGGGCAGCATGCGCACTTCGGGGTTGCGGTCGAGCCATTTGTAGAGTTCCTGGCTGCCGGCCGAGAAGGTGGCCACCGAGAAGCCGTCATAGATCCCCTTGTGGTTCGTGACCTTCCCCGCCAGGTGCAGGTGCATGATGCCATCGACCAGCATCTCGGTATGAATGCCGAAGTCCCCCTTCTTTCCCTGCGACAGTAACTGCCCCACCGTATTGGGCACGCCACCGATGCCGAACTGGAGCGTTGCGCCATTTTCGATCAGCGATTCGACGAATCGCGCAATCGCTTCGTCCTCGGGCGAGACGGGCAGTTCGGGGAGGACGAACAGGGGCTGGTCCGATTCGACGATGCAATCGACTTCGGAAACGTGGACCCGGTGTCCGCCGAACCGGCCGAGTCCGCTGACGCGTGGCATGTCCCGCACGACTTCGGCGATCGCCACCCGTTGCGGGTCCCGCGCGGCTTCGAGGAAGGCATTGAAGGAGGCGCCGGAGTGCAGGCCGAAGTTCAGGTACCCATGATCATCCATCGCTGCCACGGCGGAGACGACCACGCGTGGCTTCGATTGCATCGCGTAGCGTTCCCATCCCAGGAAGTCGGCTGGCAGGTAGGCAACCTTGGCGCCCATGGATTTCAGCATGCGCTCGACCGGGCCGAAAAAGCCGGAGACGAAGTGAACCCCTGGTTTGAGCAGGACCTGATAGGGCTGGATGACGAGTCCGCTGAAGAAATGGAGATTGGTGAAGTCGTCCCGCTCGCCCAGCGCATGCAGGAAAGCCGCCGGCTGTCCCGTGGCAATCGGCGCTGCCATGGTGTCCTCGGGGCGTACCAGTTGTGCGGCTTCCGCGAGGCTGCGGAGTTTATTTCGATAAATGGTTTGGGCATCCCCATACGTTGCGCGAGCCATCGAGAAATCCTCCCTGTCCTCTTACCCGGCATCCGTTGCCGGACACCTCTGGTGGATTGCGTGTACCATGCCAACGGCGTGGGCGGCTTTCCCTGTCGCCGCCACTCACCTTCCATCGCCCGGAGGCGAAAGCGGGCTCGCCTCCGTTCCCAGACATGGGACAGATCGCGTGTGTCACGCGAGGCGCAGCGCCACCTCCGGTGTTCGTCCGTTCACCGGCAAGCGCGGCAGCGGACACCGCAAACCACCCGGTGTCCGCCGCGGGAAAAACGCATTACCGGGCGAATTTGAGCATCATGCGGAAAATCCAGTGGTGGCGCCGCGTGTAAGGTGGATAGACCATGTGCAACATCGAGTGCTGCGGCTGGGTAAAGACGGGGCGCATTTTGCTGAATTCGAGGAAACCCTCGCGACCGTGGTACTGTCCCATGCCGCTATTGCCGACGCCGCCGAATGGCAGATCGTGTTGGGCGACGTGCAACATGCAGTTGTTGATCGTCACACCGCCGGAGATCGTGCTGTAGAGGAGTCTTTCCTCGGTCTGCTTGTCGTTCGTGAAGAAATAGAACCCGAGGGGGCGCTCCCTCGTATTGATGTATTCGATGACCGTATCGAGATCGCGGTAGGTCATCACGGGCAAGAGGGGGCCGAAGATCTCCCTCTGCAGGATGACCATGTCTTCGGTCGGATTCAGAACGAGGTGTGGCACCACTTTGCGTGTGGCATCGTTGTGGTCGGCGTGGGGGGCGAGCGGGACGAGCCGCGCACCCTTGCGTTGAGCGTCGTCGAGAGTGTCGCGCAGGCGGCGGTAGGCCCGTTCGTCGATGATGGAGGTGAAGCTCCGATCATTGATGTCGGGGTATCGTTCCGCCACGGTACGTTTTGCCGCCTCGACGAATCGATCGAGCTTCCCTTCCGGCAAAAAGAGATAATCGGGCGCCAGACAGGTCTGCCCGGCGTTCAGGAGCTTGCCATAGAGGATTTCCGACGCTGCCTTTTCGACCTCGTAGTCGGGACAGATGACGGTGGGCGATTTACCGCCCAGTTCCAGGGTGACCGGTGTGAGGTGCTCAGCGGCGGAGCGCATGACGGTGCGGCCGACGTCGGGCGAGCCGGTGAAGATCAGGTGATGGAAGGGCAGGCTGGAAAATTCACTGGCCGGCACGCCGGGCAGAATGGCCAGCGTGTCCTCGTCGAACTCGGCCGACACCTTCTCGTGCAACAAGCGGCACAGGGTTTGTGAGTGTGTGGCCATTTTGATCATGGCGCGGTTGCCGGCGGCCAGAACGCTGGTCAGCGGGCTGATGGTGAGGAACAGCGGATAGTTCCAGGGCGAGACGATGCCGACGACACCTTTGGGTTGGGGGATGACGCGGTTCTTGCCGCCGAAAAACATCATCGATACGGAGCGGCGCTGTGGTTGCATCCATTTGCGCAGATGCCGGCGTGTGTAGCGGATGCCGTCGACACAACTGAAGATCTCGAGGAGCTTCGACTCCTCGGCGCTACGGTGTCCGAAATCCGCGTGGATCGCATCGGTGATGGCGTCGACATTGTCGATCAGGATGTGCTCCAGCTTCGCCAGGTGATCGAGCCGTTCCTCCGCGCTGGGGTAGGGATGCTGCAGATAGGCTTTGCGTTGCAGGGCAAAGACGCGCTGCGTCTCCGGTTCGGGCCTGTCGAGCGAGTAGAGCTGTGCGGTTTGTTCCATCATCGGTTCCTCGTTTCGTTTGGCGGACCGTGCCGGAGTTGCTGCAACCGGACGCCTGTCCGCGAAATGGGTTCCAGCAGCTCGTTCATAGCCTGAGGATTTCCCAACCGGAAGTCTTGCATGGCTCACGATCACCTGCGGCTCATTCATCACGTGCCTGCCGGAGTAGGGAGATGATTGCGGCACGGCCCATGTGGCGGGCGATGGCCGGCGTCTTGCGCATGTGGGCGAAGAATTGGTTTTGCGGCAATTCATTCGCCGGTGGCCGGTTGTCTGGGGTTCCCACTTCTCCGCCGGAGCCGTGCAACCTCACCTGTGTTCCGCTTCCCGCTTTCGCAAGCGGCTCCCTACGCCCCACAGGATGGGAATGGCCGCCAGTTGTGTGAGAACGGAGAAGGCGGCGAGGCTGGCGAACGACCTCTCGTACAGCCAGCCCATGGCGGTGCTGCCGAGCCACCAGGCAAGCCCAACAAAGGCGAAGAAGACACCGTAGGCGCGGCTGCGCTCCTGCTTCGGAACGAGTTTGGCGATGGCCGCTTTGAAAATGGAGTCCTGCGCGCCCATGCCAATGGCCCAGCACATGGAACCGAGAAGGAGGAGCAAAGTCGAGGGGATCAGAAAGACGAGTGGTGCAAAAACGGACGACACCGCCGTGGTGACGGCCAGTGTCAGAAGACCGTAGCGATCGAAAAGCGCCCCGAAAGCCAGCGCGCCCAGCGCATCGACGGCCATGGCGCCGGCATAGAGGAGCGGCAGCGTCGCGGCGTCGAGCAGGCCGGCGCGGCTTGCATGGAAGGCGACGAGCGCCCAGTCCGCAAAACCCAGGGCCATGAGCATGGCGGCGGCTACGTACCAGCGGAACAGTCCGCCTGCGTGCAACGGGATGTGTGCCGTGGCGCTCTCCAGATTTTCGGGGTACGGGAATTTCGCCCGTGCACGTAGCACGAAGGCGAGATTGAAGAGTACGGGGAGGAGGAGGACAGCGAAGGCAACCCGGTATTGGGTCGAGACCGGTTCCTCGCGCACGACCCAGATTGCCAGGGCGGTCAGCAGCGGACCGCTCACGGCGCCGATCTGATCGAGCGCCTCTTCGATCCCAAAGCTGGTGCCGGCACCGGATTCGTTTGCGGCAAAAGAAACGAGCGTCGAACGTGCCGGGCTGCGGATCGCCTTGCCGATCCTTTCGAGGAGAAGGAGGAGGACGGCGGCCTGCCAGCTTCCGACGAGTGCCAGGCCGGGGACGGCGATGAAGTTCACGCTGTAACCGGCAATGACGAGTGGCCAGTAGGCGCGCGTGCGGTCGCCCAGCCAGCCCGTGAAGAGGCGCAGTCCGTAACCGAGGAATTCACCCAGCCCGGCGGCAAATCCGACTGCCGTCGCGCTGGCACCGAGAAGGGCCAGGTAGGGGCCCACGAGGCCGCGTGCACCCTCGTAGGTCATGTCGCCGAAGAGTGCGACCACGCCCATCAGGACGACGAACCGCCGCGCCGTCCGTTTCGTGGCAACGGCCGGGGCGGTGTGCTGATCCAACGGCGCATCCTGGCTCATGGTTGGGGTGTCCGGGCCGCAGCAATGTGCCACGGCGCCACTGGCTCTGGAATGAAAAAGCGACTCACCTCGAACTCCTTCCCGGACTGCAGCGTGCCGGTCAGAATAGCGCAGGACGCAGCACAAGCCGAGGAAAGGAAACTGGAGCATCGGATTGGGGCAGGAGAGATTGTGGCCAGACGGGCCTGGCTGCCCCGGGCGCGATGTACGGCCGGGCACATGGGTAGCACTTCAGACCGGGCACAGGAGTGACAGTCCTCGCACCTGCGTGAGCAAAGGGAATTTGACGCCTGGGTTTGAGGAGAAATACTTGACGTTGCTGCTCAACGAGCGACGCATCGCTGCAGCCAGAGACGGCGCTGCCGCTGAATTCAAGGCACGTCACGACCGAGTTGAACGGCCGCTGTCCCTTCCAGCACGCGCCGTTTCACACGATCGCCGGACGCCAGATCCCTTTCTCGCTCCTGAGGCAAGACCCGCTGATTCGCTCTCGACAGAAAGACTCTTGTCTACTACAGGGGATCGTAGATACTTGGCCGTTGGAGGATTCACCCGTGACATTTCGCCTTCGCCCGGGAAAAAAGGGGCTGGAACTCCGGCTGCACGAACTGGAGGCGGCCATCATGGACGTCGTCTGGGGACGCAAGCTGTCCTCCTTTGCCGTCAGCGACATTCTTGCCGTCCTCGAAAAGCAGCGCGACATCGCGTACACGACAATCATGACGACCGTCGTCCGCCTCCATGACAAGGGGCTGCTCGACCGCCGGCGTGACGGCAAACGCTACCTCTACTCGCCGAAACTCTCGCGCGAGGAGTTCATGGAATCGACAGCGCGTACGGTCCTCGACGAGGCACTCGGAGGCCGCCAGGCAATCGCCATGCTTGCCGAGCGGGTTTCGGAGGCCTCCGCCCGTGATCTCGACGAGCTGGAGGCACTCATCCGGCAACGGCGAAAGGAACTCGGGGCTTGAGCGAAGCCGCCTTCCCACTGCTCGGCACGGCTTTCGTCGTGCTCGCCGTACTTCCCGCATTCGCGTTGTTCGCCAAGGCGGGACTCGCCATCCTCGAGCGCAAGGAATTGGGTGGGCCACTGCACGCGCTCCATCTCCGCTATGCGCTCCTGACCGGATCGAGCGCGCTGCCGATCGCCTGGCTGCTGTCGGCCGGCTTGCATCAGGCCGAGACGGGAAAGTCCGTACTCGTATGCCTGTTCGATCACGGCACGGGAGCCCTGTGCTTCGAACCGGGCTTTTTCGCACTCATGCTGGCCAGCGCAACACTTGCTCTGTCGCTCGGCGTGATTCGGAAACGCCAGGTGATAGGAGTATCGTCCACCGAGGAGTCCCGGGAAGTCCTGGCACGCGCCGTACGTCTCGTGGCACGCAATCCGGCACTCGCTCAACTCGATGGCCGGCTCGCCGTCACGGAGGATGATGGTTTTACACTCGGAACGCACGGTCTTCTGAAACCGCGTGTGTTCATCGGTGCGGCATTCGCCACCCGGCTCTCCGACGACATGCTGGAGAGCGCACTGGGTCACGAGGCACGGCACGTACGCAGTCTCGATCCGCTGCGCTACCTGCTCCTCCATCTCGCTCTCGCCGTGAATCCGCTTGGCCGTTTTCTGCTCGAACCGCATGCCGCCCGCTGGATGGCCGCGCGCGAGGCGCACTGTGATCGCGAGGCCGTCATCCACGGCGCCGCTCCCCTGCCACTGGCAGATGCCATCATCAGGGCGGCGCGACCGAACGTCCGTGGCGCCGTTGCACTGGGAGCCGGGGACACAGCCGTCCTCCAGCTCCGGGTCGGGTTGCTGCTGGCATTCGCCGAACGTGCGCCAGCACACTGCTGCCGCGCAAACACGTCGGGTTTCCCGATGACGTTGGCTCTGTTGCTCATCACGCTGCTTCTGCCTCACGAGACCGGTATCGCGGCACTCGATCTCCTGCACACCGGCACGGAGCACGCCGTCACCTACTTCCTGCGCTGAGGAGGACCGATGGCTCGATTGCCTCACATCCGCCTGCACTGCCCTACTATCGAACGTAGTAGCTACCCCCTCCTTGCCGCCTGTGTCCTGCTCGCCAGCGCCTGTGCATCGTCCCCACCCAGATTGCGAGAAACTCCGGTGGTGCAGGAGACTGCCGCACCGCACCTCCGCCAACCCGTCGATGCGAGCGCAGGTCCTGACCTGTCCGACCATGGTGGTCCGTTGCCAGACCCTGCCACGGCCAGCGACGTCTCTCTCGACGGCCTTCTGGCTTTCGCCGACCTCCACTCTCCCCTCCTTACCGTGGCACGCAGTACACGGTCGCGTGACGAGGCAGCACGCGCGGCGGCGTTGCTTCTTCTGCCGGCCAATCCCGAGGTCTCGGCGGCGATCGGTCCGCGCATGGGCAAATCCGGCAGCGGTCTCGACGTGGACGCGGGATTGATGCAGCAGATCGAAATTGCCGGAGAACGGGGGCTTCGCATCGATGCTGCAAATCGCCAGCGCGAGCTGACGGACGCCGAAATCGAGCAGATGCGTTGGACCGTCCACTGTGACGTGCATGCTGCTTTCCACCGCTCCCTCGTCGAACAGGAGCGCGCACGCCTGGCCGGGCATGTCGTGAATTTCCAGCAGGATGTCCTACGTGTCGTCGAGAGGCAGATCTCATCCGGCGAGACGGCCCCCCTCACACTTCGCCTTGCCCAGGCTGAGGTTGCGCAGGCGCGGCAAATGCTCGTGGCAGCGCAGCAGGCGTTCTGGGCTTCGCGCCTTCGTCTCGCAACACTCTCGGGTTGGCCGGCCGCTGCACCTCCGATGCCGGCTGGATCTGTCGACACACCGCGCGATCCCCCTCCCCTCGACCGTCTGAACGCCGTGGCCCGCGAACGTCTGCCAGGTTTGCGGACCGGCGCAGCACGTCTTCGCGAGGCCGAGGCACGAGTAGTTCTGGCGGATCGCGAGGCCTGGCCTCGCCCCTCCATCGGTGTGCAGTACCGGCGGGAGGGCAATACGGGCAACGAGGGTGGAGCCCATATCGTTCTGGGCGCCGTATCCGTTCCCATTCCGAGCTTCCAGAGGAACCAGGGCGAACGCGCTCGCACACGCGCCGATGTGACGGTCGCCCGGGCTGAACTCGATGCGGCCGAGCAACTCCTCGAAGGACAGATTACAAAGGCCCGGAGCGAAGTCAGTGCCGCAGCAGCACGCACCCGTGCCTACGGGACCGAGATCCTGCCCCGCTTCGAGGAAAACCTCACGCTCTTGCGCCGCTCTTTCGAACTCGGAGAGATCGACATTCTCGCGCTCCTCACGGGACGCGAACGCTTCCTGCGGATCCAGAGTGACGCCCTCGGTGCGCAGCAGGACTACTTCGTTGCCCTGGCCGGACTCGAACGGGTGGTCGGTGTCGATCTGTGGCACGACGAGCATCTCGAGGAGGAGGCACCATGAAACGAACATTTTTGCTTCCCTTCCTGCTCTTGCCGCTCCTCGTGGCCTGCACGAAGAGCGGCGGTGACAGCGAGCCTCCAGCAATTGCGGGTGCCTCCGGATTGGCCGGCACACACCAGGACGAGACGGTGAACGAGGCGCATCTCTCGGCCGAGGCCATCGAACGCGCGGGCATTCGGGTTGCCAATGCCGAGCGGCGCGCCCTGACGGGCGGCGTAGCGATCCCGGCCGAAGTGCAGTTCGAACCGACCAGCACGGCGCGCATCGGACCTCTCGTGCCGGGGCGGATCACGCGGGTCTCCGTGAACCTGGGAGATCAGGTCCAACTCGGCCAGGTCCTCGGCATCGTTGCGTCGAGCGACGTCTCGACGGCGCGCGCCCGTCTCGACCAGGTGCGAGCACGCCTGGCTGCAGCCGAGTCCACGCTCCGCCGCCAGCAGCAACTCTCGATCGAGGGGATCGGAGCGCGCCGCGCACTCATCGAGGCGGAGGCACAGGTGGGCGAGCTGCGCGCGGAAGTCGATGGCCTGCAACGGCAGCTTTCCGTTTTCGGCTCGGGCAGCGCCGGGGAGCTGGCGTTGACCGCGCCCATCGACGGCGTGGTGGTGGCAGTGCAGGGGACCATCGGTGAGACGGCGACGCCCGAGCAGCCCGTATTCATCGTGACCGATCCGACAAAGGTCTGGGTACGCGGCAATGTGCCGGAACTCGAACTGTCCCAGGTGCAGTCAGGTGCGGCGGTGGTGGTACGCCTGCATGCATTTCCCGACGTCGCCATGGCGGGGAGCATCACCTACGTGGCACCGGCCCTCGACGAACGCACGCGATCACTCCCCATACGTGTGACACTCCAGGTCCCGGATGCGCGCCTGCGAAGCGGATTGTTCGGCAGCATCGAGCTGTTGGGAGGAAAAGCTGACGAACGCGTCCTCGTCGTGCCGGTCGATGCGGTAACGACGCTCGACGGGCAGACTGTCGTATTCGTTCCTGGAGAGGAACCGAACAGTTTCAAGCCATTGCCCATTGCACTTGGGCGCCGTGCTGGCGGTTTCTTCGAAGTACGCAGGGGACTCGAAGAAGGCGCTCCTCTTGCGGTGAGCGGCGTGTTCACGCTGAAGAGCGTGCTCCGCAGCGACGAGTTGGCGGAAGGCCACGAGCATTGAAGCGCGTCCCATGAAGAGACTGCTCGAACTCTGCCTGCAGTGGCGGCTCCTCGTTCTGGCGTTCGTCGTCATCGTCGTGGGGGTTGGGCTGCACAGCGCCAGACAGCTCCCCATCGATGCGGTTCCTGACATCACGAATGTTCAGGTCCAGATCCTCACCAACGCGCCCGCGCTCGGTCCGGTCGACGTCGAGCGGGCCATCTCCTTCCCCGTCGAGGCCGCCATGAGCGGCCTTCCGGGTATCGAGCAGATTCGCAGCGTGTCACGGTTCGGTCTGTCGGCCGTGACCATCGTTTTCCAGGAGGGAACCGATCTTCTCCGGGCGCGGCAGCTCATCTCCGAGCGCCTCGTACAAGCACGCGAGCGTCTTCCACCGGGCACGTCGCCGGAGTTGGGACCGCTCAGTACCGGTCTTGGTGAAATTCTCCAGTTCGAGATGCGAGCCGACCGTATGTGCTCGCAGGACACTTCGGACAAGCAGCCCTGTTACACCGCGATGGAATTGCGCTCCCTGCTCGACTGGTTCGTTGCCTACGAGTTGCGCTCGGTCCCCGGTGTCGTCGAAGTGAACTCCTTTGGGGGTGAGCTGAAAACCTATGAAGTGGAGGTTCTTCCGGATCGGCTGCGAGCACTGGACATCTCCCTGAACGATCTCTTCCAGGCGCTCGAACGGAACAACGCCACCGCTGGGGGCGGTTATCTCGTGCGTTCGGGCGAACAGCTCCTCGTACGAGGCGAGGGCCGCCTCCAGAATCTCGACGAGATCGGTGACGTGCTCATCGAAACCCGCGACGATGGCGTGCCCGTGCGCGTACGCGACGTTGCCCGAACGCATCTGGCGCCGCGGCTGCGGCAGGGTGCCGTCACACGCGACGGGCGCGGCGAGGTGGTCACGGGCATCGTGATGATGCTCATGGGAGCGAACGGCCGCGAAGTCGTCGAGAACGTAAAAGCGAAGATCGCGCAAATCTCCCCTTCTCTGCCTCCGGGTGTGCAGATCGACATCTTCTACGATCGTGCGGAACTGGTGAAGCGGACCATCCACACGGTAGCCCGTAATCTCTCCGAAGGGGCGCTCTTCGTCGTGGCGGTTCTGTTCCTGCTGCTGGGGAGTATCCGTGGCGGACTCATCGTTGCGGGAGTCATTCCCTTCGCCATGCTGGTTGCGTTCACCGGCATGAAGGCGCTCGGACTTTCGGGGAATCTCATGAGTCTGGGCGCGATCGACTTCGGCATCGTCGTGGACGGCTCGATCATCGTCGTCGAAAACGCCGTCGTGCAACTGGCGGCAGTGGCACGCGGACGGGGGCGTCCGATGACCTACCGTGAGGCGGCCGACGTGGTGCTCAGCTCGACGCTCGACGTGCGAAAGGCAGCGCTCTTTGGCGAGGCGATCATCGTCATCGTCTACATCCCCATCCTCACCCTCGCGGGCATCGAGGGAAAAATGTTCAAGCCGATGGCGATCACGGTGCTCTTCGCGCTGCTGGGGGCCTTCATCGCCTCACTCACCTCCGTGCCCGTTCTGGTGGCTACATTTCTGCGGCAGCACAACGAAGAGAAAGAGCCATTCCTGGTACGACTTCTCCACCGCGTGTATCCCCGACTCCTGGCGCCCTTGATGAATGCGCCGAAGAAAGTGATGGCTGTGGCGTTGCTCCTCCTGGTGGCAAGTGGTGTGGTCGCATCGCGCATGGGTGCCGAGTTCGTCCCGCGGCTCGACGAAGGGGCTCTGGCGATTCAGATCCTGCGGCTTCCGAGCGTTTCCCTGGAGGAGAGTGTGCAAAGCGCAACGCGCTTCGAGCAGGTCATCCAGGAGTTTCCCGAAGTCGTCACTGTGGTATCGAAAACCGGGCGAGCCGAGATCGCCACGGATCCGATGGGGGTCGAGCTCTCCGACTGCATCGTCATCCTGAAGCCACACAACGAGTGGACGACGGCGCGCACGCGTGAAGAGCTGATCCAGCGCATGTCGGCACGTTTCGCCGAGGCGCTCCCCGGGCTCGGTTTCTCCTTTTCGCAGCCGATCGAGCTTCGAATGGCCGAACTCATCAGCGGTGCACGGTCTGATGTGGCGATTACGGTCTATGGTGACGATCTTGCGACACTCGACCGATTGAGCGGACGGATCCAGGGAGTGGTGCGAGAGATCCCGGGTGCCACGGACGTGCGTGGCGAGCAGCTTGCCGGTTTACCGACCCTCGAAGTGACGGTCGACCGTGCTGCGGCGTCTCGCTACGGCGTATCGGTGCGGGATGCGTTGGACGCGATCGAGGCACTGGGCGGTCGCAACGCCGGTGAGGTGTACGAGGGAGAACGTCGCTTCGCGTTGCAGGTCCGGGTCCCGGCGGGGTTACGGGACGACATAGCCCAGATCCGCAACCTGCCGGTGAGCGGAGAGAGTGGACCGCTCGTCCCACTCGGGCAGATCGCCAGCATCCAGATCGTCGACTCCCCTGCCAGTGTGAGTCGTGAAGCGGTGCGCAGGAGGACCAACGTCGAGGCGAATGTCCGGGGCAGGGACCTGTCCTCGTTCGTGACAGAAGCGCAGGAACGGGTGCGTGCGCGAGTACCCTTACCTGCCGGGTATGTGGTCAAATGGGGCGGTCAATTCGAGCATCTGAGTGCAGCCTCGGAGCGGCTTGCGGTGGCGGTGCCGGTGGCACTCGGACTCATCTTCATCCTTCTCTACATGGCATTCGGGCAACTGGGGCCGGCGCTGCTGATCTATTCCAACGTGCCGTTTGCGGCGGTGGGCGGCGTCTTTCTTCTTGCGCTGCGCGGCATGCCCTTCTCCATCAGCGCCTCGATCGGCTTCATTGCGCTGTTCGGCATTGCGGTGTTGAACGGGGTCGTCCTGCTGACCACGATCAAGAAGCTGCGAGAGCGCGGCAGGTCGCCGTTCGAGGCAGCGCGCGAAGGCGCAGAATCTCGTGTACGCGCGGTCGTCATGACGGCCAGCGTGGCAGCGTTGGGTTTCCTGCCGATGGCGCTATCGACAACGGCCGGCGCAGAAGTGCAGCGACCGCTGGCCACGGTGGTCATTGGAGGCCTCGTGAGTGCCACGTTCCTGACCTTGTTCGTGTTGCCAGCGGTCTACGGTTTCGTCTACCGGACAGAGGCGCCGCCGCCATCCCGAGATCCTGAAGAAGTGCGGGAGCCAGAATCCGACTGAGATCAATCCACCACGGGAGGGATTGCGGTTTGCCGGGTTCACAACCGCGGTAGCCAGCCCCGTCGTGGAAAAGGACTGTTACCGATCTGGACGCTGCTATCGAGCGTGAGGTATCAGCCCTTGGCGATCATCACGTCCGACGACTTGATGACGGCACAGGCCTCATCGCCGACCTCGAGTGCGAGATCATCCACCGCCTCGTTCGTGATCGAAGACGTGATGACCATACCGCCCACGTCGAGTCTCACGTGTGCAGTCGTTTGCCCCTTCGTCACTTCGACGACTCTTCCCTTGATGATGTTCCGTGCACTGAGTTGCATACCGTTCTCCTTCGGACCGGCCGTATCTCACATGTCTTCACTGTTGACAAGTATTCTTTACCTGATGTAAAGCGCCCGCGTCATGACGAAGAGCGTGAATCGTGTCCGGGAACGACGTGAGATCCGTGGGCTGTCCCAAAGCGAACTCGCCGAAGCCGCTGGCCTGAGCAGACAGAGCATCGGTGCCATCGAGGCCGGACGAGCAACCCCGTCGGTTGATGTTGCGCTACGCCTGGCCCGGGCGCTCGACTCCAGGGTCGAAGATCTCTTCAGCAGCGGCGAGCCGGAGAGCATGCTTCAAGCGGAGCCCTTCGCGGCGCCCGTTGACGGTCGAGTTGTGCTGGCGCAAGTGGCTGGGCGCTGGATCTCGTACCCACTCACAGGCAGTGGAATGCGGATCTGCGCCGACGGGATCGTCGGACGTACAGTCCATGGCGCCGTCGAGGTCGACGCGCTGCGATCCAGCACCGACGCGCAGGAGAACGTAGTGTTGATGGGCTGTGCGCCCGCCCTCGGCTTACTTTCAGATCGGCTCAACTCGCGACCGGGTCGCGGGCGCTTCGTGTGGATTGGAGCCTCGAGTACACAGGCCCTCGCAGCACTCGAGAAGCGCCGCACTCACGTGGCGGGCGTCCATCTGGTCGACTCCCGCACGGGCGAGGCCAATATCGCCGACGTCAGGCGTCACGTCGGTCGGGACTCGCTGGTGCTCGTCACCATGGCGCGCTGGGAGGCGGGATTCGTGACTGCGCGTGGAAATCCCAAGCGCATCTGTGCCCCGTCCGACCTGGGCCGTGGAGACGTCCGGCTCGTCACACGAGAGAAAGGGTCGGGTGCACGCCGTTTGCTTGAACGTGAACTCAGGAAGGCGGGCCTGCCCGCCGACACTGCCGCATCGGCGCCCGTGAAAGCGACCGGACACCTCGAAGTGGCCCACGCCGTATCTCTTGGAGCAGCAGATGTGGGGGTCGCCACGCGCGACGCTGCGATCAGCTTCGACCTGGGCTTCGTTCCGCTCGTCGAGGAGCGCTACGACCTCGCGATCCCGATGGCCGGACTGCAAGACGCACGAGTCCAGCGCTTCCTCGATGTCATGACCTCCGGAGCGTTTCGTCGCGAACTTGCAGCCGTCGGATACGACCCTTCCTCAAGCGGCGACCAGATCGCGGAGGTACACGCAACATGAGTAACCTCGGCCGATTGTCCGGACGCCTGTGGGGGATTGGCATCTGCGTCACCCTCCTCTTTGGAACGACGCCAGCGTTCGCTCAGAAGCCGGGGGCATCGGATCCAGGAGCGGCTACACGCGAAGCACCGGGCGGCAGCGCATCGTCGCCAGGCGCGCCACGTGCCACGACTGCAGACGGCCCATGGCGCCTCTCCCAGGCGGCCGGAACTCCCTCGTGGCTGCGGTTCGGTCTCGAGCACCGCGTACGGTTTGAACACCTGGAGAACGATTTTCGCACCGCCGCAACGGGTAATTCAACGGCGCTCTCCCTACGGACTCTGTTATCGGCTGAGCTCAAGTTTTCGCCCGTCATCGCCGGCGCCGAGATTGAAGACTCGCGTGCGTATGCAAACGACGCGACACCGCTCAACACGACGATCGTCAACCCTGTCGACATCCTGCAGGGATATGCCGGACTCCGGCACGAAGGGCTCTTCACCAGCGGCGACACGGCCGCGCTGACGCTCGGCCGCTTCACCATGGATATGGGCAGCCGCCGCCTCCTCGCACGCAACGAATTCCGGAATACCATCAATTCCTTCACAGGCATCGACATGCAGTGGACGAGTGCCGAACGTCATGTTTTTCGGGGTTTCGCAGTACTTCCTGTGTTGCGTCTGCCGTCCGATGCCACGGAACTCGCCGACAACAAGATCGAGTTCGACCACGAGAACACCGATGCGCTCTTCTGGGGGGTTTTCTTCGGATCAGCGCCGATCGCAGCCGGGATGCAGGTGGAGGCCTACGTCCTCGGCCTGCACGAGCGCGACGGATCCGATGCTCCCTCGGCAAACCGCAGGCTCATCACACCAGGAGCACGCCTTCTGCGCGCTCCCTCACCTGGCCAGTTCGACTTCCAGGCCGAGGCGATGCTTCAGGTGGGAACCTCGCGTGCAACCACGCGGGCCACGGATCGCACCGATCTCAGGCATCGCGCCTTTTCCAGTCACCTCACAGGTGGATACCAATTTGCCGTAAAGGGGAGCCCGAGAGTCGCCCTTCAGTACGACTTTGCGAGTGGCGATGGCAACCCCAACGACGGTAAGAACGGACGATTCGACCCACTCTTCGGAGCACGCCGGTTCGACTACGGTCCCACGGGGCTTTACGGAGCGTTCGCGCGGAGCAACATCAACTCACCCGGGTTACGTTTCGAAGTGGCTCCGCACCGGACTGTCGATGCATTCGCGGGTTACCGGCTGTTCTGGCTCGCCTCATCTCGCGACGCCTGGACCACGGCTGCGCTCCGAGATCCATCAGGCAATTCGGGTAACTTCGTGGGCCAGCAGATCGAGGGGCGCATCCGGTGGCACCTGTTTCCGAAGAACTTCTCGATCGAGGTAGGCAGCGCCTACCTCATCCGTGGCCGCTTCGCGACCGATGCACCCGGTGCAAAGCCGTCGAATCCGGTGTTCGTCTACACGCAAGTGACGGCAACGATCTGACATCATGAAATACTCCACCCGCAATACGAAGACTCTCCGGCGACGCCCCTATGTTACCCTCCTGGCCTCCCTTACGGTGATCCTCTCAGCCATCGCGTGCAAGCGTTCGGAGGCGGATCAGGAGATCCACGAAAACAAAATCGTCATCTTCGCCGCAGCGTCGCTTCGCGACGCTTTCACAGCACTTGGAAACGACTTCAAGGAAATCCATCGCGGCGTCGAGATCACGTTCAACTTCGCCGGTACGCAGGAGCTTCGAACCCAGCTCGAGCACGGCGCAGCAGTTGATGTCTTCGCGTCGGCCGACCAGCGTCACATGGACGAACTCGTCCGCACGTCGAAGGTCACCTCGCAGGTCGTCTTCGCGCGTAACGAACCCGTCGTGATCATCTCAAAGGAAAGCGGCAACACGATCCGGGATTTCGCCGGCCTTCCGAACGCAAACCGTATCGTCATCGGCACACCGGAGGTTCCGATTGGGCGCTACACTCTGCAGATCCTCGACCGCGCCAACGGCCTCTTCGGGCCGGATTTCCGCTCGCGCATTGAAGCCAAGGTCGTCTCCCGCGAGCTCAACGTGCGTCAGGTGCTGGCGAAAGTCAGTCTCGGCGAGGCGCAGGCGGGGTTCGTCTACCGCACGGATGCACAGACGGCCCTCGATCGCGTGACGGTTATTCCCATTCCGGCTGAAGTGAATGTCATTGCCGACTATCCAATCGCGGTGGTGAGGGGGGCGGCACACCCGAATTTGGCGCAGGCGTGGGTAGACCTCGTGATGTCTGCCGATGGCCAGCAACGCCTCCGCAACGCTGGATTCCTGAGTCCACCCAGAAACCTCCCTTCACCGTGAGCCGGGGAAGACTGCTCGTTCAGCAGAGTATCTTTGCGATCGCCGGTGCTCTGCTCGTTGTCTTTCTGACAGTGCCGCTCGCCGCCTTGTTTGCAAGTACATCCGGGGCCGACTTGCGGCTCGGTCTACACCATCCGCTTGTATGGCCAGCACTCCGGCTGAGCCTACTTACGACATCGATCAGCCTGGCCATTGTCGTACTGCTCGGGACGCCTCTCGCGTGGTCCCTGGCTTGTGCTCCCGGCCGGATCGCGCGTGGGATCAAGACGGTGGTGCAGTTGCCGATCGTCATCCCTCCCGCGGTTGCTGGGATCGCTCTGCTACTCGCCTTCGGGCGGCGAGGCGTACTGGCCGGGCGGCTCTATCCCGAAGAATGGTCGGTCCCCTTCACCACAGCAGCCGTGGTCATGGCCGAGGTCTTTGTCTCGGCACCGTTCTTCATACAGGCTGCGGTAAGTGCATTTCGCCGGGTCGATTCGAAACTCATCATCGTCGCCCGGACTTTTGGCGCATCCCCGCTGCGGATCTTCTTCCGGGTCGCAGTTCCACTCGCGGCACCCGGTCTGGTGGCGGGTGCCGCGATGAGCTGGGCTCGCTCCGTCGGCGAATTCGGAGCAACACTGATGTTCGCTGGGAACCTCCAGGGGCGAACCCAGACGCTGCCCCTGGCCATCTACACTGCACTCGAGTCCGACATGCGTGCTACCCAGGCGCTGTCTATCCTCCTCGTCCTCGTCGCCTTTCCTCTTCTGCTGCTCGTTCAAGCAGGCACGCGGCGTTCCGGAGAACTCGGGAATTGGCGGCCATGAGCAAACTCACCAGCCTTCATTTTCGATGTGCTGCCCGTGTCGGTTCGATCGGTATCGAGATCGAACTCAATACCGCGCCTGGAACGCTGATTGTGATCGGCCCCAACGGCGCCGGAAAGACCAGCCTGCTCGAGATGGTACTCGGTGCTCGTCCGGTCGATCGGGGTTACCTGAAGGTAGGGGCCACGGTGCTCCTCGACACCAACGCCGCAGTGCATGTCCCGCTGGAACATCGTCGTCTCGGGTACGTGCCTCAGGACTACGCCCTCTTCCCGCATCTGAGTGTCCGGGACAACATTGCGTTTGCGGTCGAGAGTGCGTCCCCCCGAATCAACGCGCCGGAACGATCCCGGCACATCGACACGATCCTTCATGACCTCCGGCTCACCCATCTCGCTGGCAGGCGTACACACACGCTCTCTGGTGGTGAAAAGCAACGGGTTGCTCTTGGTCGCGCGCTCTCGGTGCACCCACGTGCTCTCCTCCTCGACGAGCCCCTCGCTGCGCTCGACGTCCATGCACGCGAGGAGGTGCGCGACTTCGTGGGCCATTACCTCAAGAAGGCCGGCCTGCCGACGATTATCGTTACGCACGACCCTGCGGACGCGCTCCAGTTCGGCGACCGCATCGCCGTCCTCGAATCTGGCAAGGTGACCCAGATCGGGACATGGGCCGATCTGGCCCAGCGGCCTGCATCACGCTTTGTCGAGGAGTTCGTGAGCTCGGCCAGCAGCGGTCGCGGTCCCGTCGCCGCATGATCCGCGGGCATGAGCTAGGACGGCCTACGAGGCTTCAATCACGGAAGCGTCCCGGTCAGGGCGTAACGACAACAGACCCTTCTCCTGGACACGGGCGCAGAATCGGCGTTTCCGGCAGGAAAGGGTTCTCAGGCGTCCGCATGGGTTTCAGTGTACGGCCAGGCACATGGGTAGTACTTCAGACCATGCACATCGACAACGGCCGTCTCCCCCCTTTCGAGACGGTTTCTAAATCCCTGGCAAGCGATCGAATCGGACAGAGAGCGTACGGCATTCGGTAAATTGGGCATGAGGAAGTGCGCACATGAGTTTCTCATCTGCCCGCTTCCTGCCGGGCTGCGGTCATGCGGCGTGCACGACGCACCCATGGCGACCATCTCTCCGGTATTCGAGCACTGCGAGAAGTACCGGCCGGCGCCCTCCACGCGCGTCAAGTTGAAGGCCACGACGAAGGTGGCAGACTCCATCGATACTGGCCGGCTTCCTCCGCGGTGCCGGTGGTGATTGATAGGCCATGGCTATCGAATTAATGCGAACAATCGATTGGTCATTTTGCTGGAGTGCGAGTAGGTTCTGGGCAGCGGTGACAGTTCCAATGACTTTCCACAAGGAGGGATGGACATGACGAAAATTCTTGGTCCGCAGCGGCTGGGCCCGCTCACATGGCTCGTGGGCGAATGGGAAGGCGACGTGGGTGTCGATGTTTCCTTTCACAACCGGGACGGCGAGACATCGGAGACGAGCTACTTTGAACGTTTCCGCTTCCATCCGATTCCGAAGCAGGAAAACGGCAAGCAGGAGCTCGAGGGCCTAAAGTACGAGAATCAGGCATGGCGGCACGGCGAAGAGGCGATGGAGGCGTTCCACGATGAGATCGGGTACCTGCTCTGGGAGAAAGCGACCGGCACGATCATCCGCAACGTCGTATTCGGGCGCGGCATTGCCATCCTGGCTGGTGGCACCGCCAGGCCGCGCGACACGAGTCTGCACTTCAAGGCAACGCCCGGCGACCCCAATTTCGGCATCCTGCAGAACAAGTACCTTTCCGCGCAGGCCGAACTGCGGGGCTTCGAGGGCACCTTCACGCTCAACGACGACGGCACGTTCAGTTACACGCAAACCCTGGTTCTAAAGCTCGCGGCGCTCGGCGGCAAAGAAATGAACCACACCGACCGCAACACACTGCGTCGTGTCAAACGGTACCACCCGAGCATAGAAAACGTTTGAGGGTCCATGCGCTGGCATGCAAACGGCTCCGGCTTAGAGGAGCCGTTCCATGCCGGCCCCGCTATGGTCACCCCCTGGCCAGATATGCAAACAGCCTCTCTTTGGACATCCACCCGGCCAGTCTCACAAAACCCATTATTTTTCCAATAGTTACAAGCACATCTCTGAACATTGGTTGTTTAGCCTCTCATTGGACATCCACCCGGCCCGGTTTACAAAACTCTTTATTTTCCCAATAGTTACACAATCCTCTCATTGGACACCCACCCGACCTGACCTTATAAAATCCCTTATTTTTCCGATAGTTACATAAATCTATTAAGATATTGGCTGATCAAGACGATCCAGACGTACCCACTCGCCCACCCCGGCAGGAATCGGCCTATCCTGTCGATCGCCGTCCAGGGCGATCTCGCTCCGCCCAGAAAATCGTGGTCACCACACGCTCATGTGGTGCAACGACATCGATCCCGACCGTCACTCCGGCACGGATCTCCTTTGACTCATCGCCGCCCTTCGGTGGATCGGTCTCACCGAAGCATGACAGACCCTGCACTGCCTCAATGACGATCCTCATCTCCCGTTCGTGACCTGTTTTTCGGAATTCACGACAGCCGGTTCCGGCGAAGTCACCATGGTCAGACCACCCGGGTTGTTGCACTCAAAAACGCACATTCGCTCCGGGCGAACTCCGCCCTCTGCATCCAGGCTCAGAACGGAGTTGGCGTGCGGCCTGGTCGGGCAAAGGGATTGTTACCCATGTGCCCGGTCTAAGGTGTCACCGGTCTGACCGGTCTGTACCAGTCCCGACGCGATGGGTCCGCCCTTCTTCTCTGGTCAGGAAACTCCGGAACGAGTTGCGTTCCACAAGTCGCAGGCACTCGACCGGCGCTTCACAAAGATCGAAGACATCCGACCGATCGTGCAGCACCCCATGACCGACGGCTGATGGATCACCGGATGAACTAGTTTCACCAACGGCGGCTACACGACCGGTTGAGCCGGAACCTCACCGGATCGCCGGACCCCGCACCAAGGCAACTGCTGCAAGCCTGCGCAGCGCAGCGGCGCTACGCAACAGAAATGGGGGATACAGGCACTGGGCGTCTCACGGCAGATGCCCTTCGAGGCGGTCGAAAAAGAAGATACCGGTGGCGTCGAAGTGACCATACAGCCGCCCCGTGGCGCCATCGCTCCAGACGTACAGTTCATGGGTGCTGCCTGGCATGGGATCTCCCTGGAGTTTTTTGAAGCTGCGGGATTTCGGCAGCGAACGGCCGTGATCGAGATAGGCACAGAATTCGTCAATCGCCTCGTTGACCTGGACCTTTTGCGCCGCCTCCAGTTTGGCGAAAGCCTTTTGGATCGATGGTACCACTCGTACCCGCCTGGAGAGTGTGGGCAGGAGCTTTTCTGCAAACAGCGCTGCACGGTGTCGTGCCCAGACGACATCGCCCAGCACACTTGTCGACACCTCTCCGTCAACCTCCATCAGAAGCGAGTCGGGGACGCTCTTGGTGTCTTCAGGGCGCACCCGATAATCCATGGCGAGCCGGCGAAACACGATCGCATGCTCACGCAACTCCTCGATCTCGGCGAGGCGTACCGGAAGCCGAGGGATTTCCATCAGATCGGACGCACCTTCGAAGAGAAAGACACAGCGGTGTGCCGAGATCATGGCCAGCGTTTGGAGATAGCCGTTCAGCGACTTGAAACCACCGGTGAGGTTGAAGACCACGAACCAGCCCCGCTCGCGGTAGGATTCGACGAGTTCATCGAGCTGCCGGGTCAGATCGGCAAGCGCGACACGGAACGAGGCAAAGTCGTTCGTGCGTAAACCGCCGGCACTGACGAGCGCCGTATCGTTCCCCAGGGACTGCTGCACCAGCTCGGCCGTCACCTTTCCCAGAGCGGTGTCCGTATGGACCAGCAGATGAAAGATCTGTTTCGGCTCATAGCGCGCGAGGACAGCGCCGATACCGTTCAGCTCCGCACTCATTTTACGCCGTGCCGCCTCATCGGCCTTCTCCAGACGCAGGCGGCGATCATTCACGATAGGTGTCAAACGAGCACGGTCGACCTCGACGTCATTGGCAATCCGAGTGAGCCACCTGCGATCATCCTCGGTCGCACCATTGGTGAGCAGACTGGTTCCGCAGGTCGAAACGAGCAGAAGACGTTCGATCACAGCCAGGTACCCGAAAGGAAAGGACAACGCGGCAGGCCCGCTCCATCACCACACGGGAGCGCTGCCCTTCCAGAGATTGTGCACACAGCGTAACGCACACGGACCCGGCTGCGGGTGAAGATCGAGGTGCCGTGTGAAGAACGCGGCGATGACGTACGGCTCACCGGAGTATCCGGAAACACTACGCCCGCGGGAGGATCGAGATTCACACGCCCTGCATAGCGACAGGCCAGGCACGATGCGACGGAGGTGGACCCGCACAGGGTTATCTGTACAGCTCACGACGGTTATCCGTTTGCCGTCAGCCAGCGTCCACTGTCGCTGCACGGGTGGCAGATTGTTCGGAGGTCGAGGTCATCATCACTCGCTTCGGCAACATACGTAAACACCTCCATCTTCCCACACGATGGGATCCTGTGGCATGGATGAGGACCGATGCACCTCGTGTTTTTGCCTGACCCGGAGGTCTTTTTTCTCTGGGGCGATGAGCCCCTGCCACGGACCCTTGCCACACTCGCCCAGGACGGCACTCCCCTGTCCACCCGGCTGATGACGGCTCAGGGCGTGCTCGATGTAGCCGGACTGCAGCTTCCCCCCTTCGAGACGACGGCAAAGCTCGCAATCCTGCCGGCTGCCGATGTCGAGGCGTTGCCGGGGTCGATCGCAACGTGGGTGCTGGCCAGCAAGCTCGCCATGGATCTCGTGGCCCGCGAGCGTGTCGTTCCCACCATCATACGGCGGGCCGGACGCATCGAGGCACGCTGGGCTGCGGCACTCGGATCGATCGAAGACGCTGCCCGGGTACAGCTCCTCGCCCGGAGCATGCCACCTGCTGCCCACGCGGTGCCAGCAGCCGCTGATGCCGCCGGTGCAGTATGGTCCCCCGATGCACTCCTGCGCGCGTACCTCGATGCGGTCGTCGATGCTCTCGTCCGCACCGCACAAGGCGGCCCCTCGTTGTCCTTGAAGTCGCCCGCGAGGCCGCCATCCACGACGGGTAATGGGACATGGTCTGAAAGGTGGCGCACCGCGCTGGGTGGCACGCAACGCGGCTTCGAGACCGGTGGTTTCGCCGAGCGCTCGGTCGCCGAGGACATCGAACGATGGAGCGGGCCGGCGCTCGGTGCGCGTGACCGGCTGCGCGCCTGCTTCAGGCTGGAGTTGCCGGCCAGTGACGGTGCACCGTTCACGTTACGCTTCCTGCTCCAATCCCCAGACGACCCGAGCCTGCTCGTACCCGCTGCCGAGGCGTGGAGGACCAAGGGCCGCAGCCTGGAAAAGCTCGGGCGCGCCTTCCGCGACCCGCAGGAATCGCTGCTCGAAGCGCTCGGCCGCGCTGCGCGGCTTTTCCCGCCGCTCGCCTCGTCGTTGGCCGAAGCAAGGCCCGAGTCCGTCGATCTCGATCCGGCGATGGCATGGACGTTCCTTGGCGAAGGTGCCGCGGCGCTCGCCGATGCAGGGTTCGGCGTCATCGTTCCCGGTGAGCTCACCGCCGCTGGCCAGCGAAGGCTCAGGTTACGCATGCGTGTGGGCGGTAACTCACGCACGGTCGCAGGCGCCGTCGAGGGTGTGGCAGGGCTCGCGCTCGACGAACTGCTTCAGGTCGACTGGGAGGCCGTCATCGGTGACGAGCCCCTCACGGCAAGCGAGCTGACCGCCCTCGCCAGACAGAAGGCACCACTCGTTCAGTTCCGCGGTGCGTGGGTTGCTGTCGATCCACGCGAATTGGGCGATATCCAGAAGCGGCTCGCGGATGGCACATCGAAGCTGAGCACACGCGAGGCCATCCAGGCAGTGCTCGCTGGTGAGAGGCATCAAAACGGCTTATCCGTCGCCGTCTCGGCCTGCGGCGTCCTCGCTGAGCTGGTCGACCGTCTCCGCAACGGCGGCAACAAGGAGCTCGGTGCACCCAGGGCGCTCAAGGCGACCTTGCGCCCGTACCAGGAACGCGGTCTCAACTGGCTGGTGACGATGGGCGGGCTCGGACTCGGGGCCTGCCTTGCCGACGATATGGGCCTCGGCAAGACGATGCAGTTCCTCGCGTTCCTGCTGCATCGCCACGACGAAGCGCCGGAGGATACCCGCCCCGCGCTGCTCGTTGCACCGACATCGGTCGTCGGCAACTGGGAACGCGAGATCGAGCGCTTCGCCCCGTCGGTTCACATCGTGCGGCATTACGGCGGTGAGCGAGCCCGCACGGCGGAGGAGATTCCGCAGAAGCCCGGTACGCTGGTCATCACGACCTACGGCCTTCTGCGCCGCGATGTCCCGGTGTTGTCGAAGGTCGGTTGGTCCGTCATCGCGCTCGACGAGGCGCAGAACATCAAGAACGCCTCGTCGGCGACAGCACGCGCCGTACGGGAGCTGCGCGCGAGCCAGCGTTTCGCCCTCACGGGTACGCCCGTCGAAAACCGCCTCGCCGAGCTGTGGTCGATCCTGGAGTTCGCGAACCCCGGCCTGCTCGGACCGCTCGAAACGTTCCGCAGAGATTTTGCCGTACCCATCGAGCGCTACGGCAACGATGACGCAGCGACGCGCCTGCGCCGCATCGTGAGCCCGTTCATTCTGCGACGGCTCAAGAGCGACAAGGCGATCATCCAGGACCTGCCGCCGAAGAACGAGATGAAGGTCGTCTGTACGCTGACCCGCGAGCAGGCAACACTCTACAAGGCGGTCGTCGATGAGGAGCTCCGCCACATCGAGTCCTCCGACGGTATCCAGCGGCGCGGGCAGGTCCTCGCGTTGCTCATGTTCACCAAACAGATCTGCAACCACCCGGCGCAGTACCTTGGAGAGACGGGTCCGCTCCCGAAGCGCTCCGGCAAGCTGGCACGCATCACCGAGATGCTCGAAGAGGCCATTGCCGCCGGCGACAAGGCACTCGTCTTCACGCAGTTCCGCGAGATGGGCGACAAGCTGGTGGAGCACCTCGCCTCGACTCTTGGCTGCGAGGTCATTTTCCTGCACGGCGGCACGCCGAAGAAAACCCGCGACGAGATGGTGCGCCGCTTTCAGGAAGAGCCACACGGCCCGCGCATCTTCGTACTCTCGGTGAAGGCGGGCGGCACCGGCCTCAACCTCACGGCAGCGAGCCATGTCTTCCACTTCGACCGCTGGTGGAATCCGGCCGTCGAGGACCAGGCGACCGATCGTGCCTACCGCATCGGGCAGAAGCGTGCGGTGCAGGTCCACAAGCTGCTCTGCGCCGGTACCGTCGAGGAGAAGATCGACCAACTGCTCGAACAGAAACGCGATCTGGCATCGAAGATCGTAGGCGCCGGGGAGCAATGGATCACCGAGCTCGACAGCAAGGAGCTGCGCAACCTCTTTGCGCTCTCGGAAGGTGCTGTCGTGGGTGGTGACGAGGAGGAGATACAAGTGCCTGTCCGAACCCGGACGCGCGGTGCAGCCACGCGCAACGAGGTGCATCCATGAGTCGCTGGAACGACTACGGCTGGTACACGCCAGCCCCGAAGAAGCCACCACCCGAGCGTGGCATCCGCATGAAGAAGGCAGGTACCACATGGTGGGGCCAGCGCTGGATCGGCGCACTCCAGAATGTGCTGAGGGGCGATTCTGCACGGCTGGCGCGTGGCCGTACGTACGCACGTGCCGGACGCACACACGATCTCGTGGTCAAGGACGGCAAGGTGACCGCGCAGGTCACCGGCTCGGGGATCACGCCGTACGAGATCAAGATCGAGATCAGGCAACTCGATGATGCGGCCTGGAAGAAGGCTATCGGTGCGATGGCGAGCAAGGCGCAGTTTTCGGCGGAGCTCCTTGCGGGGCAGATGCCGCAAGCCATCGACGAAGCCTTCGTCGCAGCGGGCACGAGCCTCTTCCCGAAGCAGCGAGCGGATCTCAGAACGAGCTGCTCCTGTCCTGATTGGGGCGACCCATGCAAGCACGTCGCCGCAACGCACTACGTGCTCGGCGAGGCACTCGACCGTGACCCATTCCTGCTCTTCGAGCTACGCGGCCGGACCAGAGAGCAGGTGTTCGAAGCACTGCGAGCCGCCCGTGCTGCAGGGGAAGAGGCGGATACAAAGAAAAGCAAGCGAGCGAAAAAGACAGCGGTCGAGGCCGAGCCGGTTGCGGTGGCGACCGTGAAGCTGGGGAAGGTGAAGGCCGCCGACTACGACCGGCCGCGAGAGCCGATGCCCTCGTTTCACTTCACGTTCGAAGAGCCGGCGACGCACGGCGCGGTACTGCGACAGCTCGGGACACCGGCATCATGGGAGAGTGACGCAAGCCCCGCCGATGTTCTGGCCCCGCTCGTGCGTGCAGCCGCCGAGGCCGCTCGGCGGCTCGCGATGGCGGAAGCCAGTCCGATGCAGGAAGACACCGAGCTACCGGCAAGTCCGAAGCGCACGAAAAAGGGCAGCAAGCGTGGAGACGCGAACAAGCATCGATGAGTCGCCAGGCAATGAGGGGCACCTGCGTTCAAAACCCGATGGCTCGGAAAACCCGGTCCTGTAAGCGCTGGGAAGAAAATAGGAAGTAGAGGAATAGAGGGACATCCACATCAGCGGGATGTGCAAAACCACCGATATTTCCAGCGCTTAGAACACCAGAGCTGAATATCAGTTGTTTTCGGTGTGTTGCGATCGACGTACTACCGGCCAAGGCCGTGCCCGGCTCCGACGTCGCGGTTGGGTGCATTCTGAATGGACCTCAGGACAGGTGCCACTCCCAGTCCGCCCAGCGCCTGAAAAGAGCCAGCAAACTCGACAAGGCATTCGGATGAAGACATGCCGCGGAGGACTGGCGCATAAGTCGCGCATTTCAAAATGCGCACGCATAACCCGCTCATTTCTCCTTTCGCCGGGGCGCCCGCTGCGTGCCTGCTTGCGCGTTTCGCTCTATCTGAACGCACGTTTCGGGATGCTGAACGGGCGATCAGAATTGCTGGGCAGTTCTTTTGATCAGGGTTTTTCGGGATCTTCCTCCTGATAGGTTTTGATAGGGAATCCGTAGGGACTCGGGGCGAAGTGGCTGGGCCGCCTTTCTGGCCACGGATTCTGGCCAGCGCCCAGACGTGGCCAGAATCGAAACATCGAAATACGCATGGTTGCGGGCTTCTCCGGCCCGGCTTATTGGCCATCGTCGCCACCTTGGCCAGAAACGCCGGGCTTGAGGCTGAACCTGCGGGCCCGTGTCTCTCCGGTCGCCACGATCCGGCCCGTCGTGACGAGCTCCTCGAGCGCGCGCCGGAAGGTCCGCTCGGGGATCTCGGGCCCACCCGCCGCCAGATGTCGCTCTTCGACGAGCCAGGGAAGCGCTCCAGATCCTCCAGAATGAGCGCACGGAGCCGGTGCGGCTGGACCCGTTTGAGCGTCGTGAGCGCGTCGAGCCCGGCCTCGCGGAGGAGCGCGGGTGGCACGAAGTACCGTGTGGCGCTCGTGCGGCCGGTCTGCTCGATGAGCCCCCAGTCGAGGAGCCGTCCAAGCCAGGGGCGCAGCGCGTTTGTGTCCGCCAGCTCGAGTTCCTCGGCGAGATCGGCTGCCGAGACGCTCTCGGTCTGCGCGACCAGCGCAAACGTGATGCGCTCGCGCTGGGTAAGCTGGTAGCGCTTGTCGGCCTCGACGAGCAGCTTGATGACGCCGGGCTGCACCACGCGGCGCGGGATCGTGACGTGAACGGAGTCGGTCCCCTCGCGGATGGTTGGCGCCTTGCGTCCCGTCGCCAGCAGGCGCTCGAAGAGCAGGTCGATGCCGCTGCCCTCTCGTTCCATCAGCTTGAGGTCGTGGAAGATGTGCGCAAGCCCGTCGTTTCGCCGGCGGCTCTCGTGGAGGATGTTTTGCGGCGTGACGCCGATCGGGAGCCGGCCCGGGTTTACAACCTCGAGGCGGTCCGGGTGCAGGTTCAGGTAGATGTCTCCCCGCTGCGTGTACGGACGGTGGACGAACGCGTTGACGAGCAGCTCGCGGACGACGAGTTCGTCGTAGGCAGGCAGCTTCGTGCGCAACATGCCGTCGGGAAGCTCGTAGCTCTCGCGGAAGTCGGTCACCTCAGACCAGATGGCGTCGATCAGCTCGATGGGCGACTGCGTGTGGTCGTCCCAGCTCCACTTCGCGACCTTCACCTCGCGCTCGTCATACTTGATGGCCTGCACGATCGGTGCGCTCCCGAGGCTCGCACGAGCGTCTCGGTCGCCGACGAGCAGGATGCCGAGGTTCGTTAACATGTCACCCTTCGCGAGCCCATAGTGCGTGAGTAGCTCGTCGTCGGTCTTTTCCTTCACTGACGGCTTCACGCGGTCCGACGCACGGAGCCCCGCGCAGAGGTGCTCGACCTTCGCGGCGTCGGCGTCTGCCCTCGGAACGCGCAGCGAGGTCATCTCCTCCCATGGCGTGGCCGGGCGTTCGTTCGCGAGGCGCATCACGTCGTCGCCGACGATGGGTTGGCAGGTGTCGCCGACACGGAGGAAGTAGCGGCCATCGCTCGTCGAGGCGATGCCCGTCGCACGCGGGATGGCGAGCGCGATGTACTCGCCACCGTTCTCGTGGCGCTTCAGCTCGGGCACCACCTGCACGTTCACGGTCAGCTCGCCGATGCGCTTGCAGATGCGATCGAGGAGCGCTGGCTCGAGAAGCGCGAGGCAGGAGGACGTAGGACTCGGAGGTGAACCACCTGTTGAGGGAGGCCTGCTCGATGGCGCTACACCAGTCAGACACCTTGGCCTCGAACGCGATGATTCGTCGAACAGCGAACGTCTCCCGAAGCGCAGTGGCTCGCCATCTGCCCCGACGCTTCGACACGAGTCCAAGAACCTCCAACTGCTCGAGTGCTCGCCCCCCAACTCGGTGGTGGTGAAAGAGCTGCGCAAGACGCTCCTCGGGCTGTGGGCCCAAGGTTGCGAGGATGTGGATCAGCCGAAAATCGTCACCCGAGAGCCGCGCACGCGCAGCGTCCCACCGCATGGCGGTTGGCTCGTGCCAAAGTACGACTACGAGGTCGGGGAATCCGGACAGAAGCCTTGGCTCCTGGAGGACCGTGATCCGACAGCACCCTGGCGCGTTCAACGGCCAGTCAAGAAGGAACTGCTGCACGAGCTCGGTCTCTGGCCCGCTACGGGCACGCCGCGAGCGCACGCCAGATCCCTCGTGCCCCACGACAAGGCCGAAGCGGTCCACTCCCCGATTGGGCCCACCGCGTGGCACCTGCGACATCCGAGTCGGTTCCTTTGCACGTCATCTCGAGTGCAAAGCGCGCCGGTCAGTCGCAGGGGACACCGACGCCGCGTGCGGCGTCTTGCCCTTGTTTGCCTTGGTGGCCCCGTCCTTCATCCAATCTCCGTCGGCCACAGCACCAGCGCCACATGGCCTTTCTACAGGTGCTGCATGAGCAAAAAGTCGAGGTCATTCGCCACCGTGGGGTTGGCCAGCCAGTTCTCCTCGGGCCCGAGAGCGAGGAGAGGAGCCACTTTGTCGAGCAACCGATCACCCGCAAGTAGCGCCCGCACACGGGTCGATGGGAACCGGCCGAGGGTTGCCAACACCCACGTCTGATCGCCACTGGTCTGCTTGGCTGCTCGGATCACCGCTTCAATCGCTCTGTCGGAGTTGATCGTCTTGAGCGCAGCAGAGGCAGCCGGGCGCGAGCGTGTATCACCACCAGCAAGCAACGCGACGAGCGAATCAATCACGTCGGCAGGGGTGTCGGACCCGAAGGCTCCGATTGCGTGTAGCGCGACGCCCTCGTCGTCATCAGCGATGAACTCGACGAGGTTTCGGTAGGACCGTGAACCTGCCTTTCCGAGCCCCCAGACCGCAGCCTGTCGGATCTCGTTGCCCTTGAAGTCCGCTCCCTTCGCCACGCGGACGAGCTCCTTCGTTGCAACGCCAGTCGCCAGCTCGGACAGGATCAGCACGCCCTCCATTCGGAGATCGGCGCGTTCGTGATTCCAGATCGTCTGGGAGATACCCTCCATGCCGAAGGTCACTCCAAGACGCGCGGCGGAAGCAGCCAGCTCCAACGAAACTCTGGCCTCCGACTCCTTCTTCAGCGCTCGCGCCAGTGCGTCCTCTCCCCATGACTTGGTGTCGGCCGTGTGCGGCACCGCCTTCGCTGCAGCGTAGCGATCGACGGGGTCGTCCGCGGCGAGCGCTTTCCGGCAGTCCCACTTTCGAGAACGAAGCTGATCCACGGGAGCAAGGCGGCGGACCGTACCTGCAATGATGCTGGCGCCGCCGATGAACTTGTCACCCGCGACGACGTATGGGCGCTTCTCCTTGAGCTGATACGACTGCCGACGTCCGGAGGCCAGGGCGGTGCAGATCTTGCCGTCGCTCACGGACAGTACCTCGCCGCTATCCGAGGGCACAGTGGAAGGCCACTCGCGGTCCCGCTCGGCGCCTTCTGAGGCGGACTTCGGATGTCCGAGCTTCGTGGACTCGACCGATGCGCGAAGGTCCGCCACCGTGAAGAACACCGGAGGCCCAACGACGGTCACGTTGCCATTGTCCGCCGCGCACGCAATGAAGGCGACGAGGTCATCATCGCGTAGGCCAACATCCCAGCGTCGATCTGGATTGTCCGGTGCATCGCTCATCCGGACCTTGAGGTCGGACTTTGCGCGGACCTCGATTCTGACCCCCGTGCGCACGCACAAGATGTCGGGCAACCGAAGCCGCTTCACCTTCGTCGACCAGATCTTGTTCGATGCGCAATAGCGCTCCAACTCGATGGGCTGGAACCCAGCATCGGTCATCACCTTCAAGGTGCTGCGGACACCTATGGCGCCCATCGTCAGGAATTTCAGGAAGCTGGTGTCCGTCTTGAAGCCCATTCAGGTACTCACCTGGTCGGTGTCCGGCGCCAACAGGTCGCGCGGGTCGGAACCGAGGGCGGACGCCAAGGCGCAGATGTTCTCGAGCGAGATGTTGCGCTGACCGCGCTCCACGGAGCTGATGTAGGTCCGATGGAGCCCCGCCCGGGCGGCAAGCTCCTCCTGGGAGAGCCCCGCCGCAGTACGTAGCCGTTTGACGTTGCGGGCGAAAACGGTCTTTGGGTCAGTTGGCAACTCTTCGCGTCCCTCGGTCGATATCCGGGGACGAGAGTAGAGGCTTGACGACTTTGCGTCTACAGACTATAAGTCACGCATCTGGCGCTGCGACATGAGTGAGGAGGTCCGAAGTATGGCGAATTCAAAGGCAAAAGGTCCCTGCAGCATCCCGGACGTAATCGCGGCGCCGCGAACCGACCCGATCTACAACTGCCACGCGTACCTGACGAAGGTGCCGGTCGCGGCCATCCTGCCTTTCATCGACGAATTCACCAAGCCAGGTGACCTGGTCGTCGACGTTTTCGCTGGCTCGGGGATGACCGGAATCGCGGCAGCCATGCATGGACGGCGCGCGCACCTGTCCGACATCTCTGTTCTGGGACAACACATCGCTCTCGGCTATCTCACCGAGGTAGGTCCTGCCCAACTGCGCGAGGCAGCCAAGGCGGTTGCCTCGGTGGCACGCAAGGCGATCGGTGACTTCTATCGGACGGTGCGCGCAGAGGATGGCGCCAGCGTCGAGATGGTGAGGACCGTCTGGTCGTTCACCTACGTGTGCCCCAGGTGCAAGTTCAACCTCGTCTACTTCAAGCATCTCGGGGACGACGGGAAGGAGCAGCCCAAGGCATGCCCCGAGTGCGGTGAGATCTTCGTGCGACGTTCCTGGCCACGCGGTGAAGATGTGCCAGTCCAGATTGTGGTCGACGGCGTGAACGGCAAGCAGGTCGAGCAACCGCCGACCGACCAGGATCTGACGACCATTGAACGTGCGAGGCGCGACAAGAGGCAGGCCGCGGTTCCCAACCTCGAGATCGACACCACGAGGGAGATGTACGGACGCTCTGCGCTCGGGAAGCATGATCTCACCGAGACGAAGAGGTTCTTCTCTCCTCGAAATGCCATCGCACTCCTGGAACTCTGGCGCGCCATCGATCGCGTCGAGGACAAGCGCATCCAAAGGAAGCTGCGCTTCGCCTTCACAGCCATCCTGCCGCGTGCTTCTCGTCGCTACCAGTGGGGTCCGCTGCGTCCGCTCAACGCGCAGAACCAGACCTACTACATCGCACCCGTCTACTTCGAATGGAATGTCTTCGAGTTGTTCAACAGGAAGGTGGAGGCTGCAGTAAGGAGCGACGAGGAGATCTTCCGCGCCATGCCGCTCTTCGCAAAGGAGGTCGCGAGTAACGTCAACTACTCGATCGCATCAGCCGATGCGCTTGAACACCTAGCTGATGCGTCGGTGGATTACGTGTTCACCGATCCACCGTTCGGCAGCAACATCTTCTACAGCGACATGAACCTCTTCCAGGAAGCGTGGCTTGGGACTTCCACCGCAGACGCCCGGGAAGCCGTCATGTACACCACCGGCAAGAAGAAGAACGGTGCAGCCGAGCGGTACGAGGCATTGCTTCGAGGAGCCTTTGAGGAGGCGTTTCGGGTCCTCAAGCCTGGCGCCCACATGTCCGTCGTATTCGGCAACAGCAACGGCGCCATCTGGAGTCTCGCCCAGCGTGCTCTCCGAGACGCCGGATTCGGAGCCGTGCCGATCCACGTGGCGATTCTCGACAAGGGCCAGCGTTCCGTGAAAGGGCTGAACTCCGGCTCCGAGGGGGTCGTTACCGTAGACCTCGTACTGACCGTTCAGAAGCCTATCGACGCCAAGGCGGCGAAGTCGGTCGGCGTGTCGGTGCAAGGGAACCCAAGTGAGTTGCTCGAGGCCGCTCTGCGCGGTCTTCCTGAGGACAAGGCGAAGAACCCGAGCTATGTGTACGCCGCAACGGTACGAGAAGCGCTCCGTCGGCACGAGGCTGTTGAGCACCTCCATCTCGGGGACGTCCTCATCGCGCTTCGCAACGCGGGATATGTGATCGATCTGAAGTCGGGCTTGCTCAACAGACCCGCCTCGGCGCAGGCGATCACACCGAAGTCCAAGGCGCAGAAAGCGAAGTCGCAGGTGGCCTCCGCGAACCCGTGAAGACGCGCCCGCCCGTGCTTCTGTCAGACCGACAGTACAAGCGGCTATCCGCTGGCGGAAAGTTGTAAGACATCCACACAAGCAGGATTGTAAAATCACCGGTATTTCCAGCACTTAGAATACCGGAGCTGAATATCAGTTATTTGATGTTCTCCAAACTGGGGCGACTGGCGGATTGTGGTGACAGCGTCATTCCTGCGGCGCGGGTTGGTTCCAGACGTGACGACGCGGGCAGTTCCGGAATGGGGCCACGAACGAGGAGAATCCCAGCAACATCAATGCGTTCGCGCGTAGCCACTGGCAGCGGGGCGGTGCGCGCACCCCGCGGTGCTGCAGCTTCCGCCGCCTCGCGGCGTCGAGGTCGATGACGTCCGCCAGCAGAGTGTCCTTCGAGCGCTCCTCGGGCGTGTGGTTTTCGATGCCCTGGTGCAGGCTTTCGACGTTCGAGCAACGCTTCCACTCGCCCGTTCAGCATCCCGAAACGAGCGTTCAGATTGAGCGAAACGCGCAGTGTAGTAGTAGCCGTAGAGGTGATCGACGATAAACGTGCCCGCGTCCGCATTGGGGGCGAGGATTCGATCCACGTCCTCGTCGCTCAGAGTCTCGCTGGAGTTCTCCACCAGGGCCCGCGCCAGATGGTGGGGATACCGCAGGAGGTCGTTGGCGATGACTTTCAGCCCTTTGCGTTTGAAGTGATAGGCGACGTTGGCCCCGCCTGAAAAAGCATCGAGGATGCTCTCCGCGTCCTTGGGGACATGGCTTTCGATCCAACCGGGCATCAAGTATTTGCTGCCCATGAAACCGGTGACACGGACCGATTCCGCTTTCCCGGCCTGGCAACTCAAAAGGTCCAGCGATTCGCCCAGCGGCGCATCCGCCAGAGCGATCAGATTTTCCTCCACTCGCAGGGCGGCATCGACGGCCCGTCCAGCTTCGTGCTTTTCGATCCACTCCTTGGCTTTTTCCATGGTCCAGCCGTCCGGGGTCTTCTCCGTCTTGCGGACAAACCTGTAGGCCTGCAGCACCATGGAGCGCGAATTGCCGCCCTCGGGCACGAACTCCTTTTTCAAGCGTCCGATGATGATCGCAACGCCGTCGACGCCCTCCAGGGGCTTGCGGCGGAAGCTGTCGGGTTCGAACTCGTCCGGGTTCCGGACGCGGAAGCGAACCTCATTCTCGGTTTCCTCCCAGACGGCTTCTGCCCGCAGGCTGTCCTCTGCGGACTCCTTGGCGGACCGCTCCGCGCCCTCGGCTCTGCGGCAAATGAACAGACGTTCCTTGGCGTGGGACGCCTCGCCGTGCCGGGATGTGATGGCGTAATGGTGATCGTGGGAGCGCATCGACGAATCCCGTCCCAGGGAGGCAATGGTCCGCCGCATCTCCGATTCGTTCGGATAGGCGTGGTCGCGGTATGAAATCAGCCAGTGCGGGATATGCTTGGCGTTACCGAGGAAAGACTCGAAGAACTCCGCGGCGTTGGCGCGGGTAACGGTCTTATGGTCAGTCTCGTAGTGCTTGGTCTTGGAGTCCTCGACGAGGGTGAGCCCCTCCCAATACGTCATCAGCCCTTCCACGAAGTGGTAGGATTTTTCGTAGTTGGTGGTCGAGAACTCCGTGGCGTAGGGCGGATCGAAATAGGCCAGGTCGGCCTTGGCCTCCGGCAGAAAGTCGTTGATGTCCTTGCGGGATGCCTTGCACTCCTTGCCGTTGTCGAAAACGAGGGCGTTGATGCGGGCCACGTTCTTGCGCAGCCGCTCCTTGAATTCCTCCGGGGTGTCCTCGCGCTTGCCGTAGCGGGTCGACGACGAGAAATGCCCGAACCCGCCCTTGCCGGACATGCAGGTCTTGCCCAGGGCGAAAAGAGCGATGTCTTTCTTGAAACCCGAGAGTTTGTCGATGTTCGACCGGATCGTATCGATCAGGCCGTGGACGCCCTTGGCGAAGAAGATGCCCTTGAAGTTGTCCCGGACGAAGGTTCCGGCCTTCGCGTTGTCCGCGAGCAGCGCCTCCAGGTCCTCATCGGAGAGACGCACCTTGTCGTTCTCGATGATCGCCCGGGCCGCGTGATGGCAGTAGCGCAGCCGGTCGTTGGCCAGGACCCGCAGGCCCTTGGTCTTGTACATGTAGGCCACGACCGCCGAACCAGAGAAGGCGCCGGCAGCGGATTCCACCCCCTCCGGAGTGTGTTTCCATATCCAGTCGACCAGCTTCTGCTTCGAGCCGATGTAGTTGGTGCTGTATTTAGACCGCTCTTCCGGCGACGCCGCCTCGGCCTGGGCCTCGAGCGCCTCGAAGTCCAGGTCCAGGGCGGCGTCCGTTTCGAGGAGGAACGCCAGCCGTTCACGGTCGGTTGCGAAAAGCTCCATTCGGTTCTCCGGTCATGTCGCGACAAATCCGGTTGATGCCGGTGGGCGGACGGTCCGCGTTCGGAGCGAATCCCGAAATCAGGCCGAGAGCCCTGTCGCTTGGATACCTACCGGAGACTGTCGAAAAGTGTCGGAGGGGGGGATCACCTCGGGGGCTGTAAAAAAATTAAATTTGGGGCATGACAAAGCCACCCTGCTTGCAGCACGTCACTCGACGTTACTCGACGTTACTCGCCATTACTCGACATTACTCGACGGACGAGTGGACGTGCTTGAAACGGTGAATGCTGCAGACCAAGTGGCTGACAGTCATTGAAGTGGCGGAATACCTGAAGATGGGTAGATCGACCGTCTATAAGCTGGCCCAGGAAGGCAAACTGCCGACGCACAAGGTCGGGCGGCAATGGCGGTTCGATGCGAAGGAACTCGATAAGTGGCTCAAGTCCGGCAAACTGGCTTCCCGCGAGGAGCGCAGATGATGGCTTCAGGTGTTCACGCAAGCCTCACGGATTCTCCAGTGAGAGGGAATGAATCCCTTCCATCCCTTGGGGATAGGCAGGTGGGTTGCGCCCGCCGACCCAAGCTGCTTGACCAGTTGCGCGAATCCTTGAGGTCGCGCCATTACAGTCCGCGTACGGAGCAGACCTATTGCCATTGGGTCAGACGCTACATCCACTTTCACAACATCCGCCACCCCGCCGAAATGGCCGAGCCGGAGATCAACGCCTTCCTGACGCATCTGGCTACGAAGGAAAAGGTAAGCGTCTCCACTCAGAACCAGGCGCTTTCCGCGCTGCTTTTCCTTTATCGTCACGTCCTCGGTCGTGAAGTGGGCGACCTGGGCGAAATCATCCGCGCCCGCAAACCCAAACGCCTGCCTGTGGCCATGACCCGCGATGAAGTGAAAGCCGTGCTGACGAACCTGACCGGCGATAAGTGGCTCATGGCCTCGCTGATGTACGGCGCGGGACTGCGACTGATGGAATGTTTGCGTCTGCGCGTGCAGGACATCGATTTCTCCAGAAATGAAATCCTCGTCCGCGACGGCAAGGGGGCGAAAGACCGTATCACTATGCTGCCCGAGTCGCTCAAAGCCCCGCTGCAACAGCACCTCAAAACCGTCAAAGCAATCCACGAGCGCGACCTGGCCGACGGTTGGGGTCGCGTTCTCCTGCCAGACGCCCTCGACCGTAAATACCCCAACGCTCCCAGGGAGTGGCGCTGGCAACGGATCTTTCCGCAGGAGAACCGCTGGAAAAACCCAGAGACGGGCGAAGAGGGACGCCATCACGTTCACGAATCCATCATCCAGAAGGCGGTCAACGGCGCAGTGAAAAGGGTCGGCTTGGCCAAACGGGCCACCAGCCACACATTCCGTCATTCCTTCGCCACGCAACTCCTGGAATCGGGCTACGACATCAGGACAGTTCAGGAACTTCTCGGTCACAAGGACGTCAAGACTACGATGATTTACACCCATGTCCTGAACCGGGGCGGCAAGGGCGCCAAAAGTCCGGTGGACGATTTGTAGCGGAGGAGCCAAGGTGTCTTATTCTTATATCGAAACAATATATCCTCCCGTGTTCAGTGCAGAACATGGCCTGATCTTCTGTAAATGCAGGTGTTACGAGAGAATTACAGGCAGGGTGTTATACCGCGATGTCGCGCCCCAAAGGTGTTATGAAGAAACCATATAAACATTGTTAGGCCGCACAGAAAGCCTCATGCAGTACCCATCACCGCTTAGACATCAACCACACCGGAAACTTGGAGGTTTCATGCAACGTATATCCCAAAAACTCGCGACGGCATGCCTCGCGGCCGCTTCGCTGTTGGCAAGCGTGGCGCATGCCCAAGCGGTACCACCCAATGCCGTTCTGATCGAGAATGTTCGTATCTTCGATGGCAAGGGTAGTGCGCTCTCCGCTCCATCTAACGTGCTGGTGCGAGGCAACAAGATCGCGCGGATTTCGACCGCACCGATCCCCGCCGATCTCCGTGCTGATGCACGCGTCATTCAGGGCAGTGGACGCACGCTCATGCCGGGTTTGATTGATGCTCACGTCCATATCGCGTTCGAGGGCATTCCCCAGCAGGCGGCCTTGTTCGGCGATATCGGATACCTCTATCTGGTCGCGGGCAATGAGGCGACCGCGACGCTCCTTCGCGGCTTTACCACGGTACGAGACCTGGGTGGCCCGACATTTGGCATCAAGCAGGCCGTGGATGCAGGTGTCAGCGTCGGCCCGCGCATCTACCCCAGCGGTGCGTTCATTTCACAAACGGGCGGACACGGCGACTTCCGGATGCTCAACGAGCTTCCCAAAGACCCAAGTGCGCCACTCAGTTATGCGGAGCGCATAGGGGGTACCGCCATCGCCGACAGCCCCGACGAAGTTCGCCTGCGCGTCCGCGAACAACTCATGAAAGGTGCGTCCCAGATCAAACTCATGGCCGGCGGAGGTGTTTCCTCTCACTATGATCCGCTGGACGTGGCGCAATACACTGAAGCGGAGTTCCGCGCGGCGGTGGAAGCGGCCGACAACTGGGGTACCTATGTTACCGTGCATGCCTACACTCCCAAAGCGATTCGCACCGCGATTGCGGCTGGCGTCAAGTGCATCGATCATGGGCAACTGATTGATGAAGCGACCGCCAATCTCATGGCGGAAAAGGGCATCTGGCTCAGCCTCCAGCCCTTTCTGGACGACGAGGATGCCACTCCGTGGCCCGCCGACTCGGCCAATCGACTCAAGCAGTTGCAGATGATACAGGGAACCGACAATGCGTATGCCCTGGCCAAGAAGTACAAACTGAAGACCGCTTTCGGCACGGATTCGCTCTTCGACGCCAAGATTGCCGCTCGGCAGGGTTCGCAACTCACCAAGCTCACCCGCTGGTATACCCCCACCGAGGTCCTACAAATCGCCACTTCCATGAACGCCGAGTTGCTTGCAATGTCCGGCCCGCGCAATCCGTACCCAGGTAAGCTTGGTGTCGTCGAGGAAGGCGCCCTGGCCGACTTGTTGCTCGTGGATGGCGACCCACTGACCGATATCAAGCTCATCGAAGACCCGGAGAAGAACTTCCTTATGATCATGAAGGACGGGAAGGTGTACAAGGATGAGGTGGCGTCCAAGCGTGCGCCATAAATTGTGAAAGTTTTGGTTGGTGGCAGTACGGCCTAACAATTCATTCAAGCCGACGCCGCTTCGCGGCGCGACTTAATTCAGGCGTTAGGTGCTAATCGCCCGACACCTACTCCACGATAACAGGGCCAGGAGAAATGCCATGAAACAGTATTTGAAAGCAGTTCTTTCGGTGGTTGTACTCGGTAGTAGTCTGATGTCAGCCGCGGTTGCGGGCGGGCTGCAAGGCACCGGGGACAATTTTGGCAGTGGTTGGGAATCCGACGGTAGGAGCGGATACAGGGGAACCGGCGACAATTTTGGGAAAGGCTGGGAATCCGACGGCAGAGGTGGATACCGCGGAACCGGAGATAACTTTGGAAAGGGATGGGAATCTGATGGCCGCGGTGGATACAGAGGAACTGGAGATAATTTCGGCCGTGGCTGGGAGTCGGATGGAAGGGGCGGCGTTCGTGGCACTGGTGATAATTTTGGTAGTGGGTGGGAATCAGATGGGCGCGGAGGCTCCCGGGGAACCGGTGACAATTTCGGCCGCGGCTGGGAGCGCAGGTAAGCACCTAACAACAAGCTCAAGCGGGACGCTGCGCGATAAAGCTGCGCAGCGCCCCTTAGCTTGAACGTAACGTGCCTTCACTTTTTACTTCTCGGCTGCTTCGAGAGCTTCCTTTTTGACCTTTTCCGCCAGTTCCTCACCGGCCGCCTTTTCCAGCGCCTTGACAAGCTGCTGCTTGTTCTTGAGCGGGCCGATGTGGTGCTTCTTCCTGGCGTCGATCAGGGTCGCGCCTTGGAGCGCCTTGTGAGCGACGCCGGGTTCCAACTCGTCGAGCAGGTCGATGACGTCCTGCTTGGTCATGTTGAGGGAGACGCCCTTGGCCTTGGCCATCTCCTGCAGCTCGACCACGGTGAGGTCATGCAGCCCGCCGCTCGGCGGAATCTTCTTGAGCTGGTCCGCCAGTTGCTGCGCCTGCTTGAGGGCCGCCTGTTTCTGCGCCAGGAGTTGGATCAGGTCGTCCTTGGTGCGGAGCAGGCCGATCTTGTGTTGTTTGAGCTTGGCGTCGAGCGCGGCTCCGGCGAGGATGGAGTGGTCCACGCCCGGCTCCGCCGCGTCGAGCAGATGGATGAAGTCGGCTTTGGTCCGGGCGATGGAGACGCCGTTCTGCTTGGCCAGGGTCTGGAGTTGCTTCACGCTCAAAGTGTTCAGGTCGGCGATCTGTCCGCCCTCGAAGGCTGCCTTGAGCTTTGCGTCTTCCGCCGCCTTGGCCTTCGCCTGCTCTTCGATGCTCTGGGGCGGGATGATGCACGCGGCGAGTTCAGCCGCGGCTTTGGTCCCCAGCTCTCCTCCGCAGATCGCCAGGGACCATGCGACCACACTCGTGCAGCGACAGTTGGGATAGGCCGGTCGCTGGGGAAAGCGGTTCGTGTCGAACACCTTGCCGTCCAGGGCCAATAGGCCGTAGAGGGACATCCACACAAACAGGTTCGCAAAGCCACTGATATTTCCAGCACTTAGAATACCATGGCTGAATATCAGTTGTTTTCGGTGTATTGCGATCGACGTACTACCGGCGAAGGCCGTGCCCGGCTCCGACGTCGCGGTTGGGTGCATCCTGATCGAACCTCAGGACAGATGGTACTCCCGGTCCGCCCAGCGCCTGAAAAGAGTCAGCAAAGTCGACCAGGCATTCGGATAAAGACACGCCGCGGAGGACTGGCGTATAAGTCGCGCATTTCAAAATGCGCACGCATACCCCGCGCATACGCGCTCGTTTCTTCTTCTACTTGAACCCGGGCTTCGCGCCTTTTTACGACCGCTCCGGCGCGTCGGTGCCCAGCACATCGACGATCTCAGCGATCACCTGGACCGCGTCCTCCTCCACGCCCTCGAGCACGATGGGCGCGTAGGCCGGGTTGGTCGGCTTCAGCGTGATCTTCGCGTGCCGCCACGAGTCGCCAGCGCGGGCCTTCTCGCTCTCGTAGCGCTTCACGGTATAGCGGTGCCCGGTCTCGGGGTCGGTGGCATCGCGAAGCTGGACGAGCACAGTGCGTCCCTGGCGCGAACCCGTGACCGGAGCCGCGAAGAGGCAGTACGAGCCGTCTTCGATGTCGGGCTCCATCGAACGGCCAACAACCTGCGCGACGAACATACCCGGCCGTAGCCGCTGCTTGCTGTTCACCTCTACCCACTCGAAGTTATCGTCGGCGACGTGTTGGGGATTGCTGAACGCACCCGCTGCCGCCTTGAGTGGCACGAGCGGCACACACTTCACGTACCGGTCCTTCGCTGACCCTTCGACCAGTCGTAGCTTCGGCGGGACCGCAGTCTGCGGTGAGTCATCCTTGGAGCGCAGGCGGCGATACGCCTCCTCGGCCATCCACGAGGTCACCACCTTCTGGAACGGCGCGTCGTTCATGAAGCGAACGAAGATGTCCTCGTTCTGGTCCATGCGATCGACGAAGAGCCGCTCGAGCACGCTCTTGAAGAGCAGCTCAAACTTGTCGCCCGGGTTCACCGCCGCCGCACGGCGCAGGCCGTCGTCGCCCATGGCAGCCTCGACAATTTGATCGAAGAAGAGTTGATCGGCCTGGTTGAAGTCAGTTCCGAAGCGTTCGTTCACGATGTCGATGAGCTGCGACAGCGGCATCGCCTGCTCGCGCAGCACGCCGCTTCCCACCTCAGCCGGTCCATCGAGCTTGGGCGCCTCGCCGTCCTTGAGCGCGATGGACCCCTCGCTGATCTTCTGCAGGCGGTAGTACTCGAGCCTGACCTCGTCGTCGAAGTAGTAGGCCGCACCGCTGGCACGGCGCGGGAGCTTCGTCAGGAGATGACGGAGGAACACGTAGAGGCGTTCGAGGTCCGAGTCCTGGTAGGGGATCACCTGGCTGAGGAACCCGTACAGGTTCTGGAACGCCTGGAACTTCCCGCGCCAGAACTCGGCCTCGTCCGGACTGTCTTCGTAGCGCGCCTTGAAGCGAGATACGGCGGGGTCGAGCGCCGCGTTCATCGCCTGATGGTCGAAGGCGCTCTGCTTCTGCCTGGGCTTGAAGTAGATCTCGGAAAAGCGCTCCACATCCTCGTTCAAGTAGATCCCCGTCGCATCGAGCTCGCTCTTGATGGCGTACAGACGGGCAGGATCAACCTCCTCACCCATCTCCGCGCCTTCATAGTACGTCTTGAAGGCCTCTCGGATCTCTTCGCGGTCGTTGACGAAGTCGAGGACGAACGTGTCTTCCTTGAGCGGATGGATGCGGTTGAGCCGCGAGAGCGTCTGCACCGCCTGAATGCCGGCGAGCCGCTTGTCCACGTACATCGTGTGGAGGAGCGGCTGATCGAAGCCGGTCTGGTACTTCTCGGCCACGAGCAAAACCTGGTATTCATGCGTGGCGAACTTCTCCGGGAGCTCCTTCTCGCGGATCCCCCGATTCATGCCCTGTTCGGTGTAGGACACGTCAGGAACCTTATCGTCGACCACCGTGCCCGAGAAGGCGACCAGCGACTTGATTGGATAGCCCTTCTCCTGGATGTACTTGTCGAAGCTCTGCTTGTAGCGGACCGCTTCGAGCCGTGAGCCGGTCACCACCATCGCTTTTGCACGCCCACCGATCTTGTGGCGGGTGACGGAGTGAAAGTGCTCGACCATCACCTCCGTCTTCTGGGCGATGTTGTGCGGATGGAGCTTGAGGAAGCGGGCCAGCGCGCGAGCCGCTTTCTTGCGCTCGACGTTCGGATCGTCCTCACACGACTTCAGGAGCCGAAAGTAGGTTGCGTACGTCGTGTAGTTCTTGAGCACGTCGAGGATGAAGCCCTCCTCGATCGCCTGCCGCATCGTGTAGCGGTGGGCTGGTTCCCCCCTGCGCCCGAAGACGGCGAAGGTCTTGTGCTTGGGCGTGGCCGTGAAGGCGAAGAAGCTCAGGTTCGCCTGCCGCCCGCGCTTGGCCATGCTGCGGTACAGCTCCTCGAGGTCTTCGCGCCCTTCCTCGGCAGCCCGCTTCTGCGCTTCCTCGCGGAGCGCCTCGCCACCGAGCACCTCTTTCAGGTCCGTGGCAGTCTCGCCGCCCTGCGAGCTATGCGCCTCGTCGATGACGACCGCGCAGCGCCGGGTCTGGAGCGTCCCCGTGCCGACCTCCTCACGCTCCTCGGCCATCTTGAGCAAGTGCCGTGACACGAACGGGAACTTCTGCAGCGTCGTGATGATGATCGGCACGGCGCTTTCGAGCGCCTCGGCGAGCTGGCGCGAGCTCTCGTCGATCTTCTGCACGACGCCGCGCTTGTGCTCGAACTGGTAGATGTTGTCCTGAAGTTGCTGGTCGAGCACCACGCGGTCGGTGACGACGATGACGCTGTCGAAGACGCGCTGGTTTTGATCGTCGTGCAGCGAGGCGAGCCGGTGCGTGAGCCAGGCGATCGTGTTGCTCTTACCGCTGCCGGCCGAGTGTTCGACGAGGTAGTTGTGCCCCGAGCCTTCCGTGCGCGCCGCCTCCACGAGCAAGCGCACCGCCTCGAGCTGGTGATAGCGCGGGAAGACCAACTGCTCGGTCTTCACCTTGCGGCCCTGGTCGTCACGCTTTTCGTCGACCTGCAGATGAAGAAAGCGCGCCAGGAGGTCGAGCAGGCTGTCCCGGGCGAGCACCTCTTCCCAGAGATAGGCGGTGCGGTAGCTCCGGCTTTTCGGGTCGGGAGGGTTGCCCGCCCCACCGCCGTCGCCCTTGTTGAAAGGCAAAAAATGGGTGGCGCTGCCCGCGAGGCGCGTCGTCATGAGCACCGTGTCGGTGTCAACGGCAAAGTGCACGAGCGAGCGCTTCTTGAACTCGAAGATGGGCTCGCGCGGGTCGCGGTCCTTTATGTACTGCCGCCGAGCGTCCTCCGCGGTCTGCCCGGTCATCGCGTTCTTCAGTTCGAGCGTCGCGATGGGGATGCCGTTCACGCTGAGCGTGACGTCGAGAGACTTCTCCGACCTGGTCGAGAAGTGGAGCTGGCGCGTGAAGCCGAGGCGGTTTTTCGCGTAGCGCTCCTCGAGCTCGGGGTTCAGCTCATGCGCGGCCTTGAAGTACGCGACGAAGAGTGTGCGCCCATAGCACTTGAAGCCGTGGCGCAGCGTCACGAGCGAACCGTTGATATCCATCCACTTGCAGAGGTCGGTGAGGATCTGCTCGCCCGTCCTCGACCCGTGCAGGGCCTCGAGCTTCGCCCATTCCCTGGGCTGCGTGTCCTTGATGAAGTCGAGGACCACGGAGGGGAAGATCGCGCGCTCGCGGTCGAAGCCTTCGCGCGGGACGGCGACGTAGCCATGCCCCAGCAGGTGCTGTTCGATGACCGTCTCGAACGCGGCCTCGGAGTGCCTTGGCGTGCTCGTCACGACTCCTCCTTGCTCTTCTTCGATCGCTTGCCCTCGATGCGCTTCACCTCGGCCTCGAAGTCGCTCTCGAACTCACGGTCCTGGCGCACGCGGAACTTGCCGTACTGCTCCTCGGCCAGGCGCCTGGCCACCTCCGCGGAGACCTTGCCCGCGTTCGTAAGCACCTCGTACTCGTTGAACTGGAGGAAGGCGTCGAGCTTCAGCGCCCAGTCCGCCATCTTCATCGGGATCCGCCGCGCGGCCTGGTTCTCGGCGTAGTCGAGGTACATCGACACGATGCGCTCGAGCTCCTTGATTTCGCGCTCGATGAGATAGTTTTTCGCGACGCTGACGTCGCTCTTCAAGATCTTCCCCCTGGGCGCGTTCTTCCAGGTGGTGAGGCCCATCGAGGGTTTGCCGGCATCAGCGCGCTCGGCGATGATCTCGGCGGCGGTCTTGCCCGTGACGGCCCAGTGCAGCTTGTTCTGCACGGTCTTGAAGAAGATCTGGGTCGTCTCGGCCTGCTTGTCGTAGTCGATGCTGCACTGCTCGTAGATGTCGGTGATCTTCAGGTAGAAGCGCCGCTCGCTGGCGCGGATCTCGCGGATCCGCTCGAGCAGCTCGTCGAAGTAGTCCTTGCCGAGGCGCTTGTTCAGCTTGAGCCGCTCGTCGTCGAGGACGAAGCCCTTGACGATGAACTCGCGCAGGGTCTGGGTCGCCCAGATACGGAACCGGGTGGCCTGCGCGCTGTTGACGCGGTAGCCGACCGAGATGATCGCGTCGAGGTTGTAGAACTCGATCTCGCGCCGAACCTCGCGATTTCCTTCGCGTTGAACTCTCCAAATTTTTCGGAGAGTTGCCTCCGGGCTCAGCTCCCCCGAGGCGTAGACCTCCTTGAGATGGTAGCTGACCGTGCGGACGTCGACGCCGAACAGCTCAGCTATGCGCCGCTGGTCGAGCCAGAAGGTCTCCGACTCATAGAGCACCTCGACGCGCACGGCATCGTCGGCGGTGCGGTAGAGGATCAGCTCGCCTTCCCGCGGGCTCTGGTCCGTCATGTCGCGCTCCCGAGGACGAAGCGAGCCTTCTCCTTCCGAAGCATCTCGTATGGGCTCGCGTACGTGACGCCCAGTGCCACGCACGCTGTAGGCACCTTGATACGCTGCGTCGAATTGGAGGGAATCTCGTGCGTAACGACGATCAGCTTGCGCGCGTGAGCGACTGCCACGAGCTGCGAATCCGCGATGCTCAGGAACTCCGTAGCTGCGGCGGCCGTGAAGCTGCCTGAGCGCGCCCAATCGGCGATTTGCCCGAGCGAGGGTACGTCCGATGGCTGGAGCGGAAGAAAAAAACCGCTGGGCCGGGCAGCGGCCCATTCTGCGATGTCATCCCCGGGGACCAGCTCGGACAACACCTTATCGATGCTGTGAACGCGTCCATCCGCATTGGCTTCGATGAGCCAGTCCCAGAATGCGGGACAGAAATCAAGCCCATACTCTCGCCGTCCGGCTTGCACGAAGACGTTAGTATCGAGCAGCCAGCTCATATGGAAAGCCCCACACGTCGAGACAGCTCTTGGAATGCGGCGCTATTGCGTACACCCAGCAGTCGGAAAGCCTCGGTGAAGGTTGTGTTGCCTTCGAGCGTGCTCGCGATGACGTCACGCGCGAACCGGTGACCAACACGCCTGAGTGTTGTCGCGTAAAAGTTCCCTCCCGAGCCTCCCCTTGCTTTGGGCAGTGCCTCAATAGCGGCGCTGAAGCAGCGCTTGAAAGTATTCGCGGGTAGCTCCGACCGCTCGACCACTCGACGCACCGTGACGAGGGGCGAAACCCTTAGCTCCCGCGTCAGTTCTTCGGCGGTTCGCTGTACCGCCTTCTCGTCGCGAACCCCCGGGACGAACTCCGAGGGCGCGAGGATCTCCGACGCAACGGCATCGCACCACGCCTCGACCCGCTCTTGTCGAAACTCGCCGAGGTCTTCGTTGGAGAGACCGGGACGTCCGAGCGCGAGGTGGGCGAGCTCGTGGCAGAGCGTGAAGGCATGCGCCGCGTTGTGGTCCGCGCCGTTGACGAACACATAGGGCGCTAACGGGTCGACCAGCGAGAAGCCTCGGAATTCCGTGGGGTCGAGCCTGCGTCGCGTGTTGGAGCCAACGACACCGTTCACCGAGACGAGCACCCCGAGCGCCTGCACTCGATCCGCGAGCGCTTTAGTCGCCGCCTCCCAGTTCGCGTGCTCCTTGCGTTGGCTTGGCTCGAAAGCGAAGCGCTTGCGCAGGTGAGCCGCCACTTCCGATGGCTTCTGCTTCAGGGTCGCGGATCCGATCCATTCGATGGCATCGAGGCGTTCGCTGGTCGCGTATTCCTTGAACCAGTCCTGCCGGCGTTGGGCGGCGTAGATGGTGTCCAGCAGGTCACCCGAGGGCGGGCCTGGACTTCGCTCGCGAAAATCGAAGATGGGGAGCGGCTCGTCTGGCGGTTCAGGCAAGAACAGGTATCCGAACGGGACGTGTGTCACCTTGGCGAATGTTTCGAGTTGCTTGAAGGTTGGCAGCGTCTCACCGCTGAGCCAAGCGTCCAGCTTCCGGAAGCGTCCCGCGCGCTCGTACTCGTCGAGCCGTGCGCGTTCGCACGCCCACTGGAGCAGCGCGGGCTTCACCGCGACACGAGCCCTGCTCATCCCGCCGCCCCCACGTCGATCTGGCCCGTTACCGCCGCCGCGATGAGCGCGGAGCGTCGCTCCTTGAGCAGGGTGATGGTGCGCTCAGTCGCGGCCCGCACGGCATCGAGCTTTGCGGTCTCGCGTGCGATGTACTCGACGATGGCGTGTTGCTCGTCGAGCGGCGGGAGCGGAACCCACCAGTCCTTGATGTGTTCCTGCGAGAGTTTCACCATGGAGTTGCTCGTTCCGCGCGCCGCCATCTCAGGGTGGATTCGGCCAGCAGTCACGAGAAAGTTGACGAGGAAACGGCCATCGACGCATTGAAGCTTAATGCGGAGGCGATAAATCAAGTCGCACAGCATCAGCCTGGGTCGCGTTTCCGCAACGAAACAGGCATCTCCGACGAGAGACGGGGTATTGGCTCGCGTTATGAGGACGTCGCCCGCGTGAACTTCGATGCCCGGGCGCGGGTCCATCCGAGCCAGCAACGTTTTCGCCACCGTCGGGTCGAAGACACCCTGCGAGACGGCGTTTAGTTTCAGCACCCCCCATTCGTCGATCGAAGGTTCGCGGTTCTCAGCTTCGGGGCTCCACCCCTGATCAAGAGACAAGATGAGGTGACGAACGCGCAACGCCTCCCAATGCGCCGGAATCTCCCCCAGCCAGGGCACACCGGAGTCGCGCAGCTTCACCTTCGGGTCGAGCCCGCGCGTGACGGCGTTGGCGATGAGGGCCTTGCGCTTCTCGGCGAGCAGATCGAGCAGGCGCTCTTCGGCGGCGACGAGAGCGTCGATGCGCGCAGTCTCGCGATCGAGGAAGTCGGCGATGGCAAGTTGCTGCTTGAGCGGTGGAACAGGTACACGCATCGCGCCAATGTCGGACTTCGGCAGACCAAACCGAGTGACGCCGTTCGCAGCTAGCTCCATCTGGAGCCGTAGGACCTTCGCCTGAAGACAACGAAAGAGAAAACGACCAGAGACTGCCCCGTCATACGGCCGCAAAAGAGCGAGGTGGTACCCGCACACCAAGTCTTCGGCAGTTTCGACGACCAGTGCGGGAATGCCGATATCATCCCACGACTCCGAGTCTTTCGTGATGATCACGTCATCGACGAGTAGTCCAAACTTGCGGGTCTCGTCCTCGGTCGCGGTGCAGGCCATGAAGTTGAGACGAGGCGAGATGAACTCGTTGCTGTAGACATCCGAGTAGTTGCAGAGTCGCACCCAGCGCTCGCCATCAACCGGGATCTTGTCGACATTGCTCACGACGTAGTTAGACACCGCACGCAGCGGTTTGACGCGCCAGCCTGATGGCAGCTGCTGCATCCAGGCGAGGTGACCGGTCACGTCGTCACCTCGCGCAGCAGCCGTAGGATCTCGTCCTCCGCGGCCTTCAGTTCCGCATCGATCTCCGCCAGCGGCCTCGGCGGGGTGAACACATAAAAGTGCCGGTTGAAGTTGATCTCGTAGCCAACCTTGTCACGGCTGCGATCCATCCACACGTCGGGCACGTGCGGCTTCACCTCGCGGGCGAAGTAGGCGTCGATGTCCTCCTTCAGCGGGATGTTCTCGAAGTCGCGCAGCTTGCTGTCGGGCCTGGGCTGGCCGTTCCGGCCCTTGACGACTTCGCCGTTCTCGTCGCGAAGCGGGCGCTCCACGGTAACGCGGGTGTAGCCGAAGTCGGCGTTGTCGAAGATCCTGGAGCGTGGGCCCTCCTCGAACTGACCGTACAGCCGCACGATCTCGTCGATCTGCGCTTGCGTCATGTGCCGCCGCTTGTCGCCCAGGCTGCGCTTCGATTCCTCGCTGCCGCCCGCGGTCCACACCTCGCGCGCATCGACGAGTTGCACCCTGCCGCGGCGCCGCTTCTCTTTGCGGTTGGTGATGACCCAGACGTAGGTGCCGATGCCGGTGTTGTAGAACATCGACTCCGGCAGCGCGACGATGGCCTCGAGCCAGTCGTTCTCGATGAGCCACCTGCGGATCTCGCTCTCGCCCGCGCCCGCACCGCCCGTGAACATGGGCGAGCCGGAGAAGACGATCGCGAGCCTGGAGCCTTCCTTGTGCTCCTTCGGCTTTACGTCCTCGCGCTTGCTCCACATGTGCTGCAGGAACAAGAGCGCCCCGTCGTTCACGCGCGGCAGGCCGGCACCGAAGCGGCCATCGAAGCCGCGCTTCTCGTGCTCCTTCTGGATCTCCTTCTGCTGCTTCTTCCAGTCCACGCCGAAGGGCGGGTTGCTGAGGAAGTAGTCGAAGGTCTCGGCCGGGAACTGGTCCTCGGTGAAGACGTCGCCGAAGCGCACGTTGTCGCCGCCACCGTTGTGGCTGACTTCCTTCATGAGCATATCGGAGGCCGCCGTGGCGAAGGCGCGCTTGTTGTACTCCTGCCCGTAGACGTAGAGCCGTGCTTCCCCGTTGTGCTCGCGCAGATAGTGCTGCGCCTCGGCCAGCATGCCGCCGGTACCGCATGCCGGGTCGAGGAGCTTGCGCACCGTGCCTGCCGTGGCGAGCAGCGCGTCGTCGTGGATGAAGAGCAGGTTCACCATGAGGCGGATCACTTCGCGGGGCGTGAAGTGGTCGCCGGCCGTCTCGTTCGCGAGCTCGTTGAAGCGGCGGATGAGGTTCTCGAAGATGCGTCCCATTTCCTCGTTGCGGACGTTCGCCGGGTGCAGGTCGACGTCGGCGAACTTGCTCACCACGAGGTAGAGGATGTTCGCCTCGTGCATCTTCTCGATCTCGGATTCGAACTCGAAGTACTCGAAGATGCGCTGGACGTTCGCTGAGAAGCCCTTGATGTAGCTGACGAGGTGCTTGTTGATATTGTCCGGGTCGCCCTTGAGCCTCTCGAAATCGAGCGGCGAATGGTTGTGGAAGCGCTGGCCGGCGATCTTGTTCAGCATGGTGTCGAGCGCGTCGCCCGTGAGCTTGCCACCCTTGTATTTGTCGTACGCGGTAACGACCCTGGCCTTCGTTTCGGCGAGGACGCAATCGAAGCGCCGAAGCACCGTCATCGGTAGCATGACGCGCTCGTACTGCGGCGGGCGGTACGGGCCGCGCAGGAGGTCGGCGATCTGCCAGATGAGATTCGCGAAGGAGCTGTGATCAGCGGCCATCGTCACGGCCTCCACGGCGTTCACCGCCGCGCTGCTGCGCGTCGATCCACTGGCCTAGCTCGGTGCGCTTGATGCGCCGCTGTCCGCGGATCTTGAAGGCCGGGATCTGTCCAGCCTGCGCCATGGCGTAGACGGTCTTCCCGGCAAGCTCGAGCAGCGCCGCGACCTCCTTGATGGTCAACACCTCGTCAGGCATCGGGGCTCCCAGATGGTCGGTATGTACGGCTGAGGGCGGCATTGGACTCCGAAGGATGCCCTTCTATGCCACAGCCGTGGCTGGCTCAACGGCTGTTCAGCTCACGCGGCCGATTTCCCGCTTCAACCTTCCTGGCGCACCAGGAGACGCTGGATGAGCCCAACCCTCTTTCGCCCGCGCCCACCGCTCGACCGATTCGCCGGGTTTTTCTGGGTGTCCGAGACCTACCTGGCCGAGACGCCATGGGAGCGAGTCCTCGCGACAGTCGACAGGGCCCTTGACACTGATTGGCCAAGCGCCTAAACCGCGCGGTCAAGGTGTGCGGATAAAGCAAATGCCCAACAAGGGAGACACCGATGAACGCGGACGAGACGCGTGAACGAATCCTTCAGGCGGCGGACCAGTTGTTCGGCGAGTTCGGCTTCGACATCGCGACGACGCGCGACATTGCCGAGCGGTCGGGGGTGAACAAGGCGCTCATCCACTACCACTTCGGCAGCAAGGACGACCTGCTCGAGGCGGTGTTGGATCGCTACTACACGGAGCTGGCCAAGGCGCTGGAGGTCACGCTGGGTCGGCGACGGACGCTCCTCGAGCAGGCGGAGGCCCTGGTTGACGCGTACACGGACTACCTCGCCGAGCACCGTGCCTTCGCCCGTATCGTGCAGCGGGAGGTGGCGAGCGGCCGACACGTCGAGCGCGTGGTGCAGCGCACCCTGCCAGCGTTTCAGCTCGGCCTTGCGTGGTTCGGCGCGTCCTTCAAGCACGCACCGAAGGACTTCGACGCGGTGCAGGTGCTCACGACCGTCTACGGCATGGTGGTCATCTGGTTCCACCATGGCGAGGTGGTGCGCGCATTGACTGGGCGGGACCCGTTCGCCCCGGCGGCGCTCGCTGCGCGCAAGCGTCACCTCCGCAAGGTGGTTGGCCTGCTGCTCTCTGAAATCGACCCCAAGGAGTAACCATGCAAACGACCGTATCCCCCGTCACGCAGTCTCCGTCCCCCTCGGCACCTGGCGCCGTCCCCCCCAACCCGGCCCGCTCCCCAGGCCTGCGCCCGGCTGCGGCCGCCGCCCCTCCGCCGGGGCTCCACCCGGCCAACCAGCGCCTCAAGGCGCGGCTGCTGTCCGCCCAACACGCGCTCTGCTTCGAGCGCGCTCGGTACGGCACCGAGGCGTACCTCGCCACCGAGGGCATGCACCCGGCGCTGCGCGCGGCCCACGTGGTGGCGAACGTCTTCAAGAAGTCGACCATTCGCATCGAGGCCGACGAGCTGTTGGTGGGCAACCGCAGCTCGCGCCCCATCGCGCCACCCATCGCGCCCGAGCGCGGAGACTTCACCTTCGTCTTCGAGCACCTCATGGATGAGCTCGAGGCGTTCGGCTACCAGGTCACCGACGAGGACAAGGCGCTGTTGTTCGACGAGATCATCCCCGCGTGGCGAGGCCGCACCGTGCGCGACGCGAAGCTCGCGGCGTTCCACGAGCAGGAGCTGTCGAGCCCCCTCGTCGCGACGCCCCTCGAGCTCATCCGCAAGCTGCGCCGCTTCGGCCCGTCCACACTCGGCCGCCTCCTGGTGGCGAAGGGCGCGCGGGGGCCCGCGAGCCTCTTGAAGCGCGTGCGCGCCATTCGCGCGGGCGCCGGCGACAACCTGAAGGGGCGCGGCCGCTGCACCGACACGCAGGCCCACATCGTGCCGGGCTACAAGAACGTGCTGTCCAGAGGCTTCTCCGGGCTGCGCGCCGATGCGTTGGAGCGCATGCGCCGGCCGACCACGCCGGCCGAGCGCGCCTTCCTCGAGAGCATCGTCCTCGTCTGCGAGGCGATGCGCGACTACTCGCAGCGCTTCGCGACGCTGGCCCGCGCGCAGGCCGAAGGCGAGCCCGAGGCCTCCCGTCGGAAGGATCTCCACGCCATCGCCGCCCGCTGCGAGCGGGTGCCCTGGCTGCCGCCCGGGAGCTTCGCGGAGGCCATGCAGGCGCTGTGGTTCACCCAGAACGCCGCCATCATCAGCTACGGCGCGGGCAGCGGCATCACGCCCGGCCGCATCGACCAACTGCTCATGCCCTTCTACGAAGCGGACCTCGAGAAGGGCGCCATCACGCGCGAGGATGCGCTCCGCCTCGCCGAGGAGCTCATCATCAAGCTGAACGACAACGTCGTCATCTGGCCGAACATCGGCGGCGTCGAGCTGAACCACCTCGGCAGCGACGTCGAGAACGTCACTTTTGGCGGCGTGGGCCGCGACGGGGAGGACGCCACCAACGCCCTCTCCTGGCTGTTTCTCGAGGCCATCGAGAACACCAACCTCGCCACCACCGCGTCCTTCCGGGTGTCGAAGCGGAGCCCGCCGGGCTGGGTGGAGCGCGTCGTGGCGATGCACCGCAAGACGAACTCACCGGCGCTGCTCAACGACGAGACGACGGTGCCCATGCTGATGTTCGACGGCTACGCCCTCGAGGACGCCCGTGACTACTGCCTCGTCGGCTGCGTCGAGCCGAGCGGCAACGGCGACACCTACGGCGCCACCGGAGGCAGCAAGGTCTACTTCCCCACCGCGCTCGACCTCGTCTTCCACCGCGGCCGCACCTCCTTCTTCGGCTCCCAGGACGGACCCGACACCGGCGACCCCCGCGCCTTCCGGACCTTCGACGAGCTGCTCGCCGCCTTCTTCCGGCAGCTCGAGGCCATGATGGAGACGGTGACCGAAGCGACGCGGCTGCGCGACGCCATCTGGGCCGAGCGATTCCCCAACCCACTCATCTCGAGCACCATCGACGGATGCATCGAGAACGCCCGCGACATGACCCAGGGCGGCGCTCGCTACAACTTCGGCGCCGTCGGCGGGGGCGGGCTGGCGACCGCGGTCGACTCGCTGGCCACGGTGCGCGCGCTCGTCTTCGAGCGCCGCGAGGTGTCGATGGGCGAGCTCCTCGATGCGCTCGAGGTGAACTTCCGCGGGCACGAGGCGCTGCGCGAGAAGCTGAAGGCCGGCCCGCGCTTCGGCGTCGACGACCCGCACGTCGACGAGCTGGCCCGCATCATCGTGGACCGCTTCTGTCAGATGGTGGGCCGTGAGAAGACGAGCACCGGCGGGC